>ERZ869909.681-NODE-681-length-34959-cov-4.704002_pt1 | contig 34959 bp, 27 predicted proteins | sample MGYA00520892_ERZ869909 | MGnify/ENA primary metagenome ERZ869909 (study PRJEB32215, sample SAMEA104723947) | bioreactor metagenome | biome: bioreactor; feature: anaerobic bioreactor; material: water | place: China | collected 2015-03-12 ...
GCTGATTGGTTGCAGGATAAAAATAAAATTTGCCAGAAAATTAAAAACAAATTTCAGCAACAACGGCTTGTGATTAGAAGTAGTGCTTTATCAGAAGATGGTTTCGCAATCTCCAACGCTGGAGCTTATACAAGCTTACTTAATATTGATAGCTCTGAAGATCAAACGTTGATAGATGCGATCATTCAAGTTATCAATTCATATCCAGATAAAAACCCAGAAAATCAAGTACTAGTCCAACCTATGCTATGTAATGTACTTGTTAGTGGTGTTGTTTTTACAAGAAGCTTGGCATCCGGTGCTCCATATTATACGGTTAATTATGATGATGTTACAGGTAGTACAGAATCAATAACTAGTGGTTCGAGTAAAGAGCATAAAACACTACTAATTCGAAGGGATGCAACTGTAGATAACGCTAATATACCTGAGCAACTTAAAGTACTTTTACCTGCATTAAGAGAAATAGAGTCACTGTTATCTTATGACTCTCTTGATATTGAGTTTGCATTAACTCATAAAGGTTTGCATATACTACAAGTCAGACCAATTGCTGTAGATCACAGTAAATGGGATACGCCTGATGCTGTTTTTTACCGTATGCTGCAAACAAATGAAGATAAATTCAACAGATCACAGGTTGCATCACCATTTATTTGTGGTGATAAAGCTTTTTACGGTGTTATGCCTGATTGGAATCCCGCAGAAATAATTGGTACTAAGCCTGGACGTTTAGCCCAAACGCTCTATAGATTTTTGATCATGGATGATGTTTGGGCTAGACAGCGTGCTGAGTATGGATATAGAGATGTTCGACCACAGCCTTTATTAACAATGTTCGCTGGGCAACCATATGTTGATGTGCGCGCTAGTTTCAACTCCTTTATTCCAAAACAAATACCAGAAAGTTTAGCTACGAAATTAGTTAATTTTTACTTATCATGGTTAGAAAATAATCCGCATCTGCATGACAAAGTAGAGTTTGATGTTGTGCCAACGTGTTATGCGTTAAATTTCAATAAGTGGGAGCAACGACTTTCAGTTGAGGGGGGCTTTAGTGATGAAGATATTTTACAACTCAAAGCCGCGCTTCTAGAAATAAGCACTAATGCTATCAAAAGAGAAAATATTGATCTGGAAAAAATCGCACTACTTGAGCAAAGATTTCATTCAATTAAATCCTCTGAGTGTGAGCCATTCAACAAAATATGGCTTCTACTTAATGATTGTAGGGAGTACGGTGCACTTCCGTTTGCACATTTGGCTCGTAGCGCATTTGTCGCTGTCACCTTATTAAAAACTGCAGTTGAATCGAGCGTCATTACTCAAGCAGAATTAAACGATTTTTTAAATTCCATCAGAACAGTTAGCCATACATTTTCAAGTGATGCTCTAAAAACAGCTGAAGGTAGCATGAGTTGGCATGAGTTTATAGAGTGTTATGGCCACTTGAGGCCTGGAACGTACGATATTACTTCTTTAAACTATGCAGCAGAACCAGAGCGATATTTAAAACCGATCGTCGCCAAGGCTGAAGTATTACATGAATTAGATAATGAGTCAGGCACACTCTGGGCTAATGCGCGTCATCGATTTTTAGGTGCCCTGCATGAGCAAGGTTTAATTGTTGATATTGAGACAATTGAACAGTTTATGCGATGTTCTATTGAGGGGCGAGAGTATGCAAAATTTATGTTCACTAAAAATTTATCACTGGCAATGGATCTTTTAGTTGATTGGGGTGAGGCTAATGGCATCAATCGTGAAGAATTATCGCAGATATCAATAAACGATATACTCTCTGTGCACACGGCATTGCCTACCGCAATTCCACTAGGAGACTGGTTAAAGTCACGAGCAACTGAAGGTATAAAGTTAATGAATGAGCTGTCTGGTGTAGAACTACCTCCATTAATTTGTAGTCAGCAGGATTTCTCAGTCTTCTTGTACCCTTCAACACAAGCCAACTTTATTGGTAGTAGTCTCGTATCAGCAGAATGCATAGATTTAAGTATTCACAATAATGATAAAGATTTAGCTGGAAAAATTGCGTTAATACCACAAGCAGATCCTGGCTACGATTGGTTATTCGGTCGAGATATTGCTGGCTTAATAACAATGTATGGTGGTGCTAATTCACACATGGCTATTCGTGCTGCAGAGTTTGGTTTACCAGCTGCAATTGGTGTTGGAGAAGTTCAATATAAAAAGTTAGCTATAGCCAAAGAGCTTGAACTCAATACTGCAAACAGAACAATTCGAGTTATCAGGTGATTAAAGTAGCCGTCACTCAACGTGTTGAGGAAGTTAAATCATACAAAGAACGACGAGATTGCATCGATCAACGTTGGGCGTCATTACTTGAGAGTTTTGGTATTGAAATTTTGCCAGTGCCCAATAGCTTGTCAGATATAACTAACTGGATATCTGGACAAAATATAAATGGCTTAATTTTAACTGGGGGCAACGACCTAAGTCACTTGCCTGATGCATCTAATTTAGCCGTAGAAAGAGATGTTACTGAATCTTTATTATTAGATTTCGCAAAAAAAAATAACATCCCTGTGCTTGGGGTTTGCCGGGGGATGCAGATGATGAATTTCTGGCTTGGTGGGAAAATGGAATTAGTTGATGGTCATATAGCCACTGAACATGTTGTAAGCGCTTTACCTGATAATCTTTGGTTTGACCATAACTTTGTTGTCAATAGTTTTCATGGTTGGGGTTTTAAACCAGAACAATTAGCTCCAGAGTTAGTACCATTAGTGTGTGCTGGAGATGGTACCGTGGAAGCTTTTAAACACATATCCTTACCTTGGTTTGGAATTATGTGGCATCCTGAACGCGATGTGTCCATTAGTCTTCAAGATGAAAAATTATTCAAGTTACTGTTTATAAAAAATTAAGGTTAACTATGAAAGTTATAATTCTCGCTGCTGGCCAAGGCACAAGATTACGACCGCATACAGACAATAAACCTAAATGCATGGTTGAATTAGCAGGGCAGCCGATGCTACATCGCCAACTACAGGTTCTAAATAATTTTGGAGTTAATGATGTAGTGTTAGTAGGTGGGTATAAAGCTGAGCATCTAGATAATCAAGGTGTGACGGTGGTGATAAACCCTGACTATGCTGAAACTAACATGGTATGCACCTTGTTCTGTGCTGAGGAGTTTATGAGTCCTGGAGAAGATTTACTTATTACCTACGGTGATATCATATATGAACCAAAGGTTCTTACAAGTCTACTTTCTACTGATGCTGACATTGTGATTAGTATTGATAAGGAGTGGCAAAGATTGTGGGAAACTAGGATGGATGACCCCTTATCAGATGCAGAAACCTTGAAGATTACTAATGGTAATAAAATTATTGAATTAGGGAAAAAGCCTAACTCTATTGCAGATATTCAGGGGCAATATATGGGGTTAATTAAAATTCGTGGTGACTTTGTCAATACATTCAAGAAATTTTGGCATGGGATCAATAGAGATCGTTTATACGATGGTCAAACTTTTCAAAATATGTACATGACAAGCTTTCTACAGTTGTTGATAGATGCTGGTTATGATGCAAGGGCCGCATTTACAGAAGGTGGTTGGCTTGAAGTTGATACTGTTGAAGATTTAAACCAATATCAAGAAATGCATGACACAGGCGAGTTGAATAAACTCATTAAGCTCTAACTGTATATGACGTTGAAAAGAAAACTCCTAAATGGCCTCGCTTGGAGTTTAGGTGATAAACTGGTTAATCAACTAGGTTATTTAGCTGTCACCATATTTATCGCACGCCATATAGGACCCGAAAGCTTTGGCTTTATTGGCATGTTAACAATCTTCATATTGCTTGCTGATAGTGTTGTTAATAATGGTTTTACCCAAGCACTTGTCCAACGTAGTGATAGCCTTACCGAAGATGATGCTTCGACCATTTTCTACACTAATTTCGCTTGGGGAGTGGGCATGTACATTCTTATGTATATTTCTGCTCCCTTGATAGCTGATTTTTTTCGTGAACCTATTCTTGTTGATATTTCTCGAGTCCTTTTCTTCGTAGTAATAATTAACTCTCTTGCTGTTGTAGTTAGAGCAAAGCTTACGATTGATATCAACTTTAGAAGTCAGGCGGTAACAGGTACTTTTGCTACTTTATTTAGTTCAATACTTGCTATTTGGCTTGTATTCAAAGGTTACGGTTATTGGGCATTAGTTTGGTTAATTTTATCAAAATCAATACTCCAAACGATCGGCCTATGGTTTTTTTGTCGTTGGCTTCCCAAGCTTGTTTTTAATATGCAATCATTCAATTCACTTTTCAAGTTTGGTTCAAATTTGATGATTGCAGGAATTGTCGCTACTTTGGTTAACAACTTATATGTAGCAGTGATAGGCCGATTTTACAGCGCTCAGCAGGTGGGTTACTTTACCCAAGCCAATAACTTGAGTAGTTACTTGATGAAATTTATAGTGTCATCATTACAGGGTGTAACATACCCAGTGATGACTTCTATAAAGGACGACAGAACGAGGCTAGTAAATGTTTATAAAAAACTTATCTCTGCTACTATGCTTGTTTCTTTACCAATATTGGTGGGACTAGCTGCGATCGCAGATGATTTCGTATTAGTTTTTCTTGGCGCAGATTGGTTACCAGCAGTACCTGTTTTGATCGCACTTTGTATTGCACGTTCGATTACACCAATTAGCGCGATCAATATGAATATACTTAATGCGATCGGACGATCAGATTTATTTCTAAGGGTAGATTTGTTTAAGCTGCCAATTACACTATTAGGTCTTTATCTTGCTTTGCCATATGGTATCGTCGGTGTCGCTTGGGCAACCGTATCAATTTCCTTTGTTTCATTTTTTATAAATGCATATTATCCAGGTAAAATATTTGGTTTCGGAGCTGGAAAACAAATCATAGTTGCGAGCAAATACTTTTTTTCATCAGTTGTAATGTACTGCAGCGTAATTTTAATAAATTTTGAAGGTTTAATTCTTGGGTTAATTGCTAAATTGATGCTTGGTGTAATAGTTTATTTTCTGATGCTTTTTGTATTGCGAGACCGGTTTGTTAAAAACGTACTTTCCGAGTTACTTGGGCACAAGTGAGGGTGAATTGTCTTCCCTCGGTGTTTAATCATATATGTGTTTCTGAGCATTCACTTTCACTACCTCACATGATTTTTTCAAAAGCATAGGGACTTTTGTATCTTTGCTTTGCGTATTAAGATCTTGATCGTAATAGTGTTAACTCTGGAGGCATAACACCTTGTATAGTAATAGAAAATTGCAAAAACGATTTGAATCGTTGAATAATTACAATTTCAATATGTTATGGAAATATGTAATTAGCTACCTGAAATCAAATGCAAGTGTCTACTGAGGTATAAAAGTTGACAACGTTAGGTATTAATTTTAGCAAATACCGGAAGCGTCATCTTCAATAAGCCCATAATAACATAATAAATTGCTTGGTTTTTTCAAAACAACTTAAAACTGCCTGTAAGGCCATTGTAAAAAATCAACCAGCAATAGCTTTTGAATTAATCTATTAAGATATTATTAAGAAATAACATCAGCAGTTAAATGCAGAGTTGCCATGTTTATTCTGTGTAAAACCAGAGCTTATTTTTGTTCTTACAATTTCATAGATCATGGAAGGATAAAATAAATTCGCTGTAGCAAGTAAATCAGTTAGTCATAATTCGTAGCCACAGCTACAAAATTATGGCTAGCTTACAGAAGCCGGATCAGGGCAAGATAACGAACGTTTGTTGCACACTTTAGCATAATTGATTGACCGCGATCTTCAGCTGTGATCAGATACTGGCTTTTACGCGGAGCCAGTTTATGAACATCGATATTTTTGCAGAGCACTTTTCAGAATTAGAAGACCCAAGGCAAGCTGCTAAGGTCGTTTACCCCTTGTTTGACGTAGTGTTTTAACGCTGTGTGCCGTTATCGCAGGCTGCGGGGGTTGGGAAGATATTGAAGATTTCGGTGAAAATCGCTTTGATTGGCTGCAAGAACATGGCTTTTTTAAACTGGGTTTGCCGGTACACGACACCATAGCGCGGGTGATGTCATTGCTGGACAGTGAAGCCTTGCAACGCTGTTTTGCCAGTTGGATGCAGGCCTGTACAGAGCTTACCGATGGTCAGGTGGTGGCAATTGATGGCAAAACGCTGCGAGGTTCATACAACCGGGAAAACTGTTGCTCTTCTATTCATATGGTCAGTGCCTTTGCCAGTGCAAATGGCGTGGTTATTGGACAGGTTAAGACTGACGAGAATAGCAACGAAATTACGGCGATACCACAGCTACTCAACTTGCTGGAGCTTAAGGGATGCCTGGTCAGTTTGGATGCCATGGGATGCCAGAAAGAGATAGTCCAGCAAATAGTAGATAAGGACACTGATTACCTGCTTACGGTTAAAGGCAACCAAGGTCAACTGCACGATGCAGTAAAACCAGTCTTTGCGGGTAAAGCTCACAAAGACAGCGCAGCGCAGTCACTGGAAAAGAACCGTGGGCGCTTGGAATATCGCGAATTCCAGGTATGCCAAGCCAGTGAATTACCGGCAAAGCTCAAAGCCGCCTGGCCGGGGCTGACAACTTTAGGTATGGCCACCACCTATCGGGTGGAAAAGAACAAACGAGCGGTATTAGAGCAGCGTTACTTTATTAGCTCTGCCGTGCTTAGTGCAGAGCGGCTATCCCGTGCGGTCCGTGAGCATCGGGGTATCTAAAACCAGTTACACTGGGTGCTGGATGCGAGTTTAGGTGAGGATGCGTGCCAGATATACTGTGGCAATGCCGCAGTCAATCTTGCGACGATGCGGCACTTCGGCTAGAACATGTTACGCGCTGAGAAGCGGAAAATGAGTATCAGAAGAAAGCAGCGTCAGGCTTTAATGAATACAGCCTATCTTGATGCAGTGTTGGAGGCCGGCATGAGTGTGGTGATTAAATGACCAATCGTAATCTCACCCTGGAAGCCGGATACATGTTTTTTTGATAACGCGGTGTTTTTTCGATAAGCATTTATGCACTTATAGTGAGAGTGTCAGTGATTCAGGCTTAGTTATTTAGGTGTGTTGTTATGAATAAATTGTATGTGTATTACCCCAGTGTAATATCAGGTGGAGCAGAATATCTATTTAAACGATCAGCTGAAGTTCTTAGTGAATCTTACGACGTGACAATCCTTGATGTAGAAGGCTCCTGGCTCGCTCGAAATGCAAGTTTTGATCGTGTGAGAGTGGAGTATTTAAGTAGTGATAAGAGAAAAAAACTAAATCCGGACTCTTTGTTACTTACAGCTGCAAGTAAAGCAATGGAGTTGCCTCGTAGGTTTGAATCCAGTGGTTGTAAGGTAATACTTTGGAATATACATCCATACAATTTAATACCAAGTGTCTACAGGTTAAAATTTCTCCAACGAATAGGCGCATTTGAATATTTTAAGAAATGGGTTTCTGCTCTAATAAATAGACGATATAAGTATATTACTACAAAAGCTGCTGCCCATAATTCGCTTTTTGTTATGGATGATGAGTCATCGAAATCTATTGCCAACTATCACAATGTTAAAAATCTGCCATTTTTGCCTGTTTTCTGCTTGAATAAAATGTTTCACTATCAAATAGACCGAAAGAAATCGACATATGGAAGCATAAAAGTACTATGGTTGGGTCGAGTAGATCTAGACTTTAAAATCCATATTTTACGTAGAGTCATTCTCGATTTGGAATCATATGCATTTCAGTCAGGAATAAAGATTACACTTACTGTTATTGGAGATGGGCCTGGTAAAGAATACATCCAAAAAGAATTATCTGGTAAAATTAAGTTAAATGTCATATTTGCTGGCGAGCAAAAAGGAGCTCAATTAACAAGCTATATTGATGAAGCAGATATTGGTTTTGCCATGGGAGTGTCTTCAGTTGAACTTTCTGCACGAGGACTTCCGACTATCTTATTAGATTTTTCGTACTCAAACATTTCAGATGATTACCGTTATAGGTGGATTTTCGAAAATGAAAATTATAACTTGGGAAGAGATATATCTACTATTCAATATTCAAATAAATGGTGTATGAGTGAGCTGTTGCTGCAGTTAAATAATGAAGGAAAGGATATTTCTATTGCTTGCTTTAACTATGCTTACGAAAATCATTCTGAGGATCTGTTTTCTGTCGTATTTAAAGAATCAGTTTCAAATTCATTCTTGACAATTGATGATTTGTATCATGTCTAACTATGAAATATTAAATGCTCATTGGTCAAACCGACACGGTTATATCCATAGCAGTTTGCTCGTTGCTTTTTTCCTAGCTCTCCCATTTTCACATGCACCAAGTTTTATTGGACCATATTTTACAATTCCCTTCTTTGTTATTTCAGCAATTTTAGCTAACTTCTTATTTAATTCATTTATTCTTAGGCGGGGATGTATTGATTTTAAAGAGATTTTCTATATCTGCATTATTCTCCTCTCAGTTTCATACTTTATATGGCACGCGATAGTTTTTAGAATGGGGCCTAAGGTTAATAGTTATCTTATAGCTTATTCATGGCTTCCGGTTTCGATGTTTGTCATATGTTATTACGCTAGACGGACGGATCTTGGTTATTCTAAAATTAGAAATGCTCTTTTATTTGGTGTTTTTATTTGTTTGCTATATAATTTTTTTGAGATTATAAGCGCATTTAAAGGGGGGGGTGATAGCATTATTCCTAGGTATGATAGGGAAGAGTATAGATTTCACTCACCATTTGGATTTAGGGTTAGGGGGTTTAACTATGAGTCTGCAAATTATGCTTTATATATAAACTCCGTCATGTATTTTTTGGTAAGAGGTTCAAGTGGTTTTAAATTTAAACTTTTTATGTATGTCATTTGGGTTTTGACTCTTGTCATGGCATTTTCTTCTTTTCACATTGTATTCTTTGTTTTTGTTATGGCTCCAGCTATTATTTTTTCTTCTTTGAAGAAGGTTAGTTTTGTCTATGTAGCAATTGCTTCTTTTTTATCCTTGATATTAATCCCTTTTCTTATCTATGCATTTTATGATGATATTATCTTAGCTCTAGGAATTGTTTCTGGAAAAGCGTTATCTTATTTTTTAGGTGTGGGTTTAGAATCAGGTGAAATGCGTAATTCGCTTATTCACAGTGCATTACTATTAATAATAGAATCACCTATATTTGGCTCAGGTTTATCTAGTTTTTACAACTATCAAGATACTGGGTATAATAATTTTTTCTTGCAGGTTTTTCAACAACTAGGTATTTTAGGTCTTTTATTTTACATTGTATTGATGTCATTTCCCTTCTTTTTCCTTTCTAAAATAAATTTGGATTCTCTTGTTTATTTTCTTTTGTTGTTGTTTAGCTTGTGGTTTACTGCTGATTTTTGGCTGCCGCAAATTTTGTTTTTGCAATTTTTGATTGTCTACAGAAAAGGCAAGGTTTAGTTTATGTCTGATAAAGTACTTTTTTGCTGCACACCTGGTTACTCCAAAATGACAGGCTACTACTATAGAGTTCAACGTGATAAAGAATCACTCGAGAGGCTTGGCTTGTCAGTTGATATAGTAGTTTGCTCTAATTTTATGTCTACACTTAAAATTTTTCTTCGATCTTTTTTTCTTAGAAAATACAGTCATATTTTCTTCCAAAATATTGGTGCCTCTGTTCCTTTTGTTCCTGCTGTTCTTATTAATAGAATCACAGGAATGAACCATTATTATCTTATTTACCACGGCTCTCTTGATGACCTTGCAAGCTTCCGGTTCTACAAGTTTCGGAGGTTTATATATAAGTTAACTGAGTTCTTGTTAGTTACTTCAAAAACTAAAATTATTTGTGTTTCTGATTATATGAAGACATATCTTTGTAATATGTACAAGAATTTTTGTGATAATTTCTTTGTGATCCCTAACATACCATCCGAGGGGTTCATTGATAGTTGTACAAATTTATTGAATGTCAGTAAGCATGATTTAAGAGAGAAATTACACCTTCCCCAAGATAGATTTTTAATCTGTTATGCTGGTAATTCACAGCCTTGGCAAAAAGCTGATCTTTTGTGTGACTTAGTTAAATCTTTGCCAAATATTAATTTTGTAATACTTACGCTAGATGTTTGTTTTTTCAAGTCTAGGCTTACTACCGCTTGCGAAAATGTTCAGATTCTCACTGTTTCGAATGATGCTGTTCCGATGTATCTTCGTGCTTCTGATGCACTTTATATGCTTCGTGATGATAATGAGGTTAACAGGTGTTCATGTCCAACAAAAGGCGTTGAGTATTTATTGAGTGCTACCCCAATAATTATATCTGAAAGGATTGGTGACTTATCTGATGAAGTAGCTGAAGCTGAATCTGGTCTAGTAGTTCCTGATTACATGCTTAATGATCAGGATAAGCTCGCTTTATTGATTTCGTCATGGGCTAATGATGCTTGCCTAGCGCCTGGTAAAATACCAGATTCGATAAAGAATAAATATACTATAAAAATGCAAGACTACGCTTATAACAAAATTCTGGATTTGTGATGAATAAAAAATTATTATACATAGTCAATGTAGATTGGTTTTTTGTATCGCATAGGTTACCAATTGCTACAGAAGCACTTCGTCAAGGATATGATGTTCATATAGCTTCCAATTTCACTATTCACTTTGATTATCTAGAATCATTGGGTTTCACTTTACACAGGGTGAATTTTGATCGGAGTGGTGCCGGAATTATTCATGAATATAAAACATTTATATCTATCTGTATGCTATTAAAGAAAATAAAACCTGACTTAGTCCATGCAGTTACTATTAAGCCTGTTTTATATGGAGGCATTGCCGCACGAATATCTGGAGTCAGGAACATGGTTTTCGCAGTGTCAGGCTTAGGCTTGGTGTTTGTTGCTAAAGGACTGAGTGCAAAAATTAGACGTTGGTTTATAAGTCGGCTTTACCGGTTTGCTTTTGGTGTGAAGAATTGCAAGGTTATTTTCCAAAATCCTGTAGATAAGATGGTGGTTCAAAAGATTGTCGGTTTAGCTGACAATCGTTGTGTAATGATTAAAGGTTCCGGTGTGGATTTAAGAAAATATACCGTGCAACAAGAGCCCGAATCTGTATCAGTAGTAATGGCAGCAAGGTTACTTGTTGAGAAAGGTGTATATCAGTTTATCGATGCATCTAGGTTATTGAAACAGCGTGGTGTTGAAGCTAGATTTAAGTTAGTTGGTGAACCAGATCCTGGTAATCCGAACACAGTTAGATCTGAAGAGCTTAAGTTGTGGGAGACTGAGGGTGTAGTTGAGTTGCTTGGCTTTCGGGAGGATATCAACAATGTCTTTGCCATGAGTAATATTGTAGTTTTACCTTCGTTTTATGGCGAAGGGTTGCCCAAGGTTTTAATTGAAGCTGCAGCCTGTGGGCGGGCTATTGTAACAACGGATAACCCAGGCTGCTTGGAGGCTGTCGAAGTAGATAAAAGCGGTTTTATAGTCCCAATAAAAGATAGTGAGGCCCTGGCTAACGCTATTGAAAGGCTGGTGAATGATGATGAATTAAGGCGTAGTTTTGGTGACGCAGGAAGACGGCTGGCAGAGCGAGAATTCGATGTTAACTCTGTAGTCAACAAGCACCTGGATATTTATAATGGCCTTTTAAAGGATGTCACGGTTGAATAGTAGAATTTTGCTAACAGGGTTTAGTGGTTTTGTTGGTACTCGCCTTATATCAGAGCTTGGTAGTAGGGAATTAGCTCTTCTGGGGAGGCATCAACCATCCAAACTGGCTTTTCCTTTTTTCCGTACTGAGCTTAATACCGTGAGTGACTATTCTGAAGCACTCTCAGATGTATCAGTATTGATACATTGTGCATCTCGTGTGCATATGATGAATGAAAGTGTACCGAATCCCTTAATGTCTTATCGTGAGATAAACACATTTGGTACACTTAACCTTGCGCGTCAAGCTGCTGAAGCGGGGGTAAAACGTTTTATCTTTATAAGTACGATTAAAGTTAACGGTGAATCGACCTCTGAGTTTAATGTTTTCCGGCATGACGATAAAGTTAATCCTGAAGATGCTTATGGTATTTCAAAAACTGAAGCCGAGATTGGACTAAATCAAATAGCAACACAGACTGAGATGGAAGTGGTAATTATTCGTCCTCCTTTGGTTTATGGCCCTGGCGTTAAAGCCAATTTCGCGGCTATGATGAAACTAGCTAAAAAAAATCTACCATTACCGCTCGGTGCAATCCACAATAAGCGCAGCCTTGTAGCTCTGGATAATCTGGTCGATTTAATTGTCACCTGCATCGATCACCCTAATGCTGCCAACCAAACCTTTCTAGTAAGCGATGATCAGGATGTATCCACCACTGAGCTGCTTCAATTAATGACACGTGCTGCAGGCAAAAAGCCATGGCTGCTGCCAGTTCCTATATCCTGGCTTCGCTTTGTGGGCAAGTTAACTGGAAAATCTGCCGTGATTGATCGTTTGTGTGGTAATTTGCAGGTAGATATCACCCACACAAAAGAAACACTTGGCTGGAAACCGCCGATCACCGTGGAAGAGGGTATTAGGCGCTGCTTTTCTAGTGTTGAGTGTTGAGTGTTGGGTGTTGGGTGTTTAGTGTTTAGTGTTTAGTGTTTAGTGTTTAGTTTTTTCTTTTTTTGAGGTTTTATGTTGATTCGGTTGTTGGATATTGTTTTTGCCTTTTTTGGGTTGGTTTTTGGGTTTCCGGTGCTGGTTATTCTTACGGTTATTGGTTTTTTTGATACGGGCTCACCGATATTTCGGCAGCAGCGGGTTGGCCGCAATAAAAAGCCCTTTACCCTGGTGAAGTTTCGCACCATGAAGAAAGATACCGCCCATGTCGCCAGCCATCTGGCAAGTAGCAGTGCTATTACGCCTTTTGGTAGTTTTCTGCGCAAAACCAAGCTGGATGAATTGCCACAACTTTGGAATGTACTGTGGGGGGATATGAGCCTGGTAGGTCCGCGCCCTTGTTTGTTTAACCAGGAAGAACTGATTACCGAGCGTGAAAAGCGCGGCGTGTTACAAGCACGGCCCGGTATTACTGGCCTGGCGCAGGTCAATGATATTGATATGTCTACCCCGGTATTGCTGGCTGAGACGGATGCGAAAATGTTGGCGTCACTTGGTTTGGCCGATTACTTCAAGTACATTTTTATGACGGTTGCTGGGAAGGGGCAGGGGGATCGGGTTAAATAGTGTTGAGTGTTGAGTGTTGAGTGTTGAATTGTGAGTGTTGAGTGGTGAATTTTTAGTTGTTGAAGTTATATTTTTGATCTATAAGTGGTGCTTTGTTTTGAGTGGAAGAGGCATTGCATGCCGGTTGAGTCAAGCAAAGTGCTGGAGAAGTCTTTTGATTTTGCTGTTCGGGTTGTTAGGTTGTATCAGTTTTTGACCCAAGAACATAAAGAATATGTACTCTCTAAGCAGCTACTCCGTTGCGGCACTTCCATCGGTGCCAATATCAATGAAGCGCAGGCGGGGCAATCCAAAGCAGACTTTATCGCCAAAATGAGTATTGCCAGTAAAGAATCCAGAGAAACCAAATATTGGCTCGATCTCCTGTGTGTAACCGGCTACCTCGATAGTGAACAGCCACACGTAGTAAGCTTGTTAGAGCAAACCGATGAATTAATCAAAATGTTGACTAAAATAGTAAAAACAAGCCAACTCAAAACTAAACACTCACAACTCAACACTTAAAACTCAACACTTAAAACTCAACATTCAAAACTCAACATTCAGCAAGGAGGCCGAATGTCCACTTACCCCCAATTCCTCCACCACGGTGCCATAGATGGTGTTACCGGCTCCTGTCATGAATACGTCATCTTTCCTGGCTACAGTGTGCTGGTGGATTGTGGTTTTTTTCAGGGTGAAGAAATGGCGAAAGGAGCTTCAGCTGGCAGCCCCGCTATTGATTTTCCGTTAACTACAGTCAAAGCGTTGATTGTGACCCACGTCCATATCGACCATGTTGGTCGTATTCCCTATCTGCTTGCTGCGGGGTTTCGTGGCCCGATCTACTGCACCAAAGCGTCTGCCGTTTTACTGCCGCTGGTACTGGAGGATGCACTAAAAGTCGGCGTAACCCGTGAACCGGAATTAATTCGCACCTTCTTGCAGCTGTTACAGCAACAATTAGTGGCTGTTGATTACAAGGCATGGCTTGATTTGCCTGCAGTCGCTGGGGGGCAGGCCCAGCTACGTTTTCAAGTGGCTGGCCATATTCTGGGCTCGGCCTATGTCGAAATCCGCCATCGCACACCGCCAGTTAAGCGCTGGTTTACTACGGTGTTTTCCGGCGATTTGGGTGCACCCTATACCCCCTTGCTACCTGCACCAAAGCCGCCTGCAGGCGCTGATGTGGTGGTGATTGAAAGCACCTATGGCGATAAAAACCATGAAAACCGTAAAGCGCGCACCGAGCGGCTAAAACAGGCCTTGCTGCATTCGTTGCAGGATAATGGCACAGTGATCTTTCCGGCTTTTAGTATCGGCCGCACGCAAGAGCTGTTGTACGAGTTAGAGGGCTTAATCCATCGGCTCAAAGGCCAGCCCATTCATCAGCATTTGCGCTGGGATGAATTAAAGGTGATTGTGGACTCGCCGCTAGCCGCGCGCTTTACCGCAGCCTATCGCCAGCTCAAAGACTATTGGGACCAGGAAGCCAAAGCCCGGGTCCACCAAGGCAGGCACCCGCTTAGTTTTGAGCAACTGATCACGGTAGATACGGTAGCGGAGCATCGGCTGTTGGTACAGCGCCTGGCTGAAACCAAAATGCCCGCCATTGTGATTGCGGCCAGTGGTATGTGTCAGGGCGGTCGGGTAGTGAACTATTTAAAACAACTCTTGCCTGACCCGTTGCATCAGGTGGTTTTTGTTGGCTATCAGGCGCGTGGCACTTTGGGGGCGCATTTGCAGCGCCTTCGCAAAGAAGTCGATGCTGCAGTGATGATCGATGGCGAGCGCATTGAGGTACGGGCAGAGATATTATCGTTGAGTGGCTACTCGGCCCATGCCGGCCAGCAAGATTTGTTGAATTTTGTAACCAGGATGCGGCGAAAGCCAATACAAGTGCGCATTGTGCATGGCGATAACCCTGCCAAGCAAGCCTTGCAGCAAGCATTTTCAGCGCGGGGTATCCATGCTATCATCCCGCGCTAAATTAACACTGCGAATGAATTGAGTTGTTCAAAGGATGACTATGTCGGGTTTCCATATTGCGGTAGCAGGCACCGGTTATGTCGGTCTTTCCAATGCTATGCTTTTGGCGCAGCACAACAAAGTTACGGCTGTTGATATTGTGGCGAAAAAAGTAGCTTTATTAAACGCCAAAACATCACCAATCGAAGACAAAGACATCAGTGCTTTCCTGGCGCGTGATGATTTGCAGTTTCAGGCGACGCTCGATAAACAGCAGGCCTATGCCAATGCCGACTTTGTGATTATTGCGACCCCTACCGATTACGATCCGCAAACCAATTACTTTAATACCCAAAGTGTCGAGGCGGTGATCAAAGACGTTTTGGCGATTAATCCCAACGCGGTGATGGTGATTAAATCCACCGTGCCTGTGGGATATACCAAAGCCGCTTGCGAGCGTTTTCAAACGTCCAACCTGATTTTCTCGCCGGAGTTTTTACGCGAGGGTAAGGCACTGTACGATAACCTCTACCCCTCGCGTATTATTGTTGGGGAGCGCTCTGCCCGGGCTGAGCAGTTTGCTGCGTTGTTGCAGCAAGGCGCTGTGAAACAAGCTATTCCGGTGCTCTTTACCGATAGCACTGAAGCCGAGGCGATTAAGCTTTTTTCCAATACCTATCTGGCGATGCGGGTGGCGTACTTTAATGAGCTGGATAGCTATGCCGAAAGCCATGGCCTGAATGCCCGCCAGATAATTGAAGGGGTGGGGTTAGATCCGCGCATTGGCAACCATTACAACAACCCAAGTTTTGGGTATGGTGGTTACTGTTTACCAAAAGATACCAAACAATTGTTGGCCAATTACAGCGATGTGCCCAACAATATGATTCAGGCCATTGTCGATGCCAATCGTACCCGCAAAGATTTTATTGCAGACTCCATCATCAAGCGCAACCCAAAGATTGTAGGGGTGTATCGGCTGGTGATGAAATCAGGCTCGGATAATTTTCGAGCTTCGGCTATTCAGGGCATTATGAAACGCATCAAAGCCAAGGGCATTGAGGTGGTAGTGTACGAGCCTGAGTTAGAGCAGACAGAGTTTTTTCGCTCGCGGGTGATTCACGATTTAGCCGAGTTTAAACAGCTGTCGGATGTGATTGTCGCAAACCGGCAGAGCCCGCAGTTAAGTGATGTGGCCGATAAAGTTTATACGCGGGACTTGTTTGGTAGTGATTAGTATAGTGTTGAGTGTTGAGTGTTGAGTGTTGAGTGTTGAATGTTGAATCGGCAGGAATTGTGAAATGAAATTTTTAGTGACTGGTGCTGCCGGTTTTATTGGGTTTTATGTATGTCAGCGTTTGCTGGATTCTGGCCACCAGGTGGTCGGGCTGGATAATCTGAATGATTATTACGATGTGCAATTAAAGCTGGATCGTTTGGCTCAGCTTGAAACCGAAGCGGATTTTCATTTCGAAAAGCTGGACCTGGCTGATCGTGAAGGGGTTGCAGCTTTGTTCGCCCGTGAAAAGTTTAATCGGGTGATTCACTTAGGTGCTCAGGCTGGGGTGCGTTATTCCCTGGAAAACCCGATGGCCTATGCAGACAGTAATTTGATTGGGACTCTCACCATTCTGGAAGGTTGCCGGCACCACCAGGTAGAGCATTTGGTGTATGCTTCCTCCAGTTCGGTGTATGGCATGAACAGCAAGATGCCTTTTAGTACACAGGACCGGGTGGACCACCCGGTGTCGCTGTATGCGGCGACTAAAAAATCCAATGAGTTAATGGCCCATACCTACAGTCACCTTTATGGCATTCCGACCACCGGCTTACGCTTTTTTACTGTCTATGGCCCCTGGGGCCGGCCAGATATGGCCATGTTCTTGTTTACCAAAGCCATCGCTGAAGGCAAGCCAATTAAGGTATTTAATCACGGCCAGATGCAACGTGATTTTACCTACATTGATGATATTGTAGAGGGCATTCTGCGCATTCAGGATAAGCCGCCAGTTGCGAATAAGGATTGGCCTGGGACGAATGCCTCTTCCAGCAGTGCGCCTTACAAAGTATTTAATATTGGCAATAACCAACCGGTCAAACTGATGACCTTTATCCAGGCCATTGAACAAGCGATGGGGGTAGAGGCTGTGAAAGAGTTTCTACCCATGCAGGACGGCGATGTGCCGGCCACCTTTGCCGATATCGATGATTTGCAACAGGCGGTTGGGTTTAAACCGGCAACGCCTATTGAACTTGGGGTGCAGCGGTTTGTCGATTGGTACCGAAGCTATTATCAGTGTTGAGTGTTTAGTGTTTAGTGTTTAGTGTTTAGTGTTTGGTGTTTAGTGTTGAATGGCTAGTGATGCGTGTGGTGTTTCACTTAACACTTAACACTTAAAACTCAACACTACTAAAGAGATGGATCTATGAAAAATAATGTTGTTCGTAAAGCAGTGATTCCGGTTGCAGGCCTGGGGACTCGCATGTTGCCAGCTACTAAGGCCATTCCAAAAGAAATGCTGCCGGTGGTGGATAAGCCCCTGATCCAATATGTGGTGCAGGAGTGCATTGCTGCTGGTATTAAAGAGATTGTGCTGGTAACGCATTCCTCCAAAAATTCGATTGAAAACCACTTTGACAAAAGCTTTGAGCTCGAATCCATGTTGGAAAAGCGGGTGAAGCGTCAGCTGTTGGATGAAGTGCAGGCGATTTGTCCGAAAGATGTGACCATTATGCATGTGCGCCAGGGTGAAGCCAAGGGCTTAGGCCATGCTGTGCTCTGTGCCCGGCCCCTGGTGGGTGATGTGCCTTTTGCCGTGGTCTTGCCGGATGTGCTGATTGATGGCTACGACAGCGATTTAAAGCGCGATAATCTGGCACAAATGGCTGAGCTGTTTGCAGAAACCGGCATCAGCCAGGTGATGGTAGAGCCGGTGCCGATGGAGACGGTAAGCAGCTATGGGGTGGCGGATGTCGAAGGCCACCAGTTGCAGCCCGCTGAGTCGGTGAAAATGACCGCCATTGTGGAAAAGCCTGCGCAGGATGAAGCGCCCTCCAATTTGGCGGTAGTAGGGCGTTATGTGTTCACCCCGGCGATTTGGGAAGCGCTGGAATTTACTCCGCTTGGCGCTGGTGATGAAGTGCAGCTGACCGATGCCATTGCCTTGCTAATGAAAGAGCAGTCGGTGAATGCCTATCATATCAAAGGGCGCAGCCATGATTGTGGCAATAAGCTGGGCTATATGAAAGCCTTTGTCGAGTTTGGTATGCGCGACCCTAAGCTGGGTAAGGACTTTACCGAGCTCTTGCGGGGTTTAATCAGCAGATAATGCTGGGCGACGCCAGGGCAGCCGGTTTCAGGCTAAATTGGCGTAAAACGCACTTTACGCATATACTATCCAGGTTTATTTTTCGAGGATGTCTATTTTGTTAAGCTGGATTTTAAGCCTGCCGCGTTCGGTGAAACGGGTGTTTTCTGTCTGTGCCGATACGTTGTTTTTACTGGGTTCTTTTACCGGCGCCTTTTTTTTGACGCAAAATGGCACTCAGTCGCAAATTTCTGACATTGCACTGGCATTCAGTATTTCCCTGCCAATTACCTTGTTTATTTTTACCAAACTGGGCTTGTATCGTGCTGTTATCCGCTACATTGGGCAGCATGCTCTTGGCGCTGTGCTGGCAGGCATTGTTGGTAGCGCTCTGATTATCAGCGTGCTTTTTGCCATGCTGCAGGTGGAAGACAAAGGCAACCTGATTTTTGTTTACGCCTTGTTGGCATTGTTAAGCTCTGGCGGCAGCCGTTTGTTGGTGCGGATGTTTCTCGACCAACGCAACAATGCCCGCAAAGAGCGGGTGCTGATTTATGGCGCTGGCTCGGCTGGCCGTCAGTTGGCGATGTCGCTGATCAATGGCGAGCAGTTCCATCCGGTGCTTTTTGTCGATGACGACTCGACTTTGCAACGTTCTACCATCATTGGTATTCCGGTTGGAAACCCGGCCAATATTGCCAGTTTGATTAAGGCTTACAGTGTCAACCGGGTGCTGCTGGCGATTCCGTCGGTTGGGCGCTCACGTCGGCGTGAAGTGCTGGATCAGCTGGAATCGTTGCCTATCCCGGTGCAGTCCATTCCAGCTGTCAATGAGTTGGTAGATGGCAGCATGCGCATTGATGAGCTGCAGGATGTGCGGGTAGAGGATTTGTTGGGCCGTGATCCGGTCGAGCCCAAGCTGAAATTGATGCATGCTCATATCCGGGGCAAAGTGGTGATGGTTACCGGAGCCGGTGGCTCCATCGGCTCCGAGCTGTGCCGGCAGATTATTCAGTACGAGCCCAAAGTGCTGGTGCTGTTTGAGCTGTCCGAGTATGGCCTGTACAGCATAGAGCAAGAGCTTAATGCTCTGAAATTGAAATCTGATCATGATGTTGATATCAAAGCCATTATCGGCTCGGTGCAACAACAGGACCGGGTTGAAAGTGTGATGCGCTGCTTCGGTGTGCACACGGTGTATCATGCCGCAGCCTACAAGCATGTGCCACTGGTCGAGTTTAATGTGGTTGAAGGGGTTCGCAACAATGTGTTTGGCACCTGGCGCACAGCCGAGGCGGCCATCGCCAGCGGGGTTGAAAACTTTGTGCTGATTTCAACCGACAAAGCAGTTAGGCCCACCAATGTGATGGGCGCTTCCAAACGCCTGGCTGAGTTGGTATTGCAGGCGTTATCGACCCGGCAAAAAAATACCCGCTTTTGCATGGTACGCTTTGGCAATGTATTAGGCTCGTCGGGCTCGGTAGTGCCGCTGTTTCGCGAGCAAATCCGTAAAGGTGGCCCCGTTACTGTAACCCACAAAGACATTATCCGTTATTTTATGACCATCCCGGAAGCTGCCCAGTTGGTGATTCAGGCGGGGGCCATGGGGAATGGTGGTGATGTTTTTGTATTGGATATGGGCGACCCGGTGCGTATTTCTGAACTCGCCAAACGGATGATTCACCTGATGGGGCTGGAAGTGAAAGACGCCACGCATCCGCATGGTGATATTGAAATCCGTTACACGGGCCTGCGGCCTGGGGAAAAATTGTACGAAGAGTTGCTGATTGGTGACAACGTTCGTAAAACCGATCACCCACGCATTATGGCGGCGCTGGAAGTCTGCATGACCTGGCCGGCCATTGAAGCTCTGCTGTACGAGCTGGAACGTCAGTGCAACGACTTTGCAGTGCACGAGATTGTGAACTTGATGAAAAGAGCGCCAACCGAGTTTAACTACAAAGATGCCTGCTGTGATCTGGTGTACAGCGAGCCGGTGGATGAAACCGATTCAGCCGCTGTTCATCTGGTGGCTGCTATGCATTCACAATCGGCATAACGCTGGGTATAAATTCTATATTTTTATCCACTTTAGCGATAAATTAACACTTGAGTTTAGCCAGTGAATAGGATAATCTCTGCCTATGAAATCCAATGATTGAGGGATCTAACATGAAGAAAGTTTTTGTAAGCACGGCCGCTGCGGTTTTGGCATTGACCATGGGCTCTGCAGTAGCTCAGGACCAGGCGGGCGGTTCTTCGTCTGGCGCTTTTGGTGATGTTAAAGCCACTACCATTGCTGCGGGTGTTGTCGGCGTTGCGGTGGCTGCTGCGGTGATTTCAAACAGCCGTGGTACTACCATTGACATCATCGACCCACCACTGGAGTGTGGCCCGGGTGAAATCGAAGTGGACGGTGAGTGTGTGCCGGACCCAGGTACTGGTACCGTAACGCAAACAGTTACTACTCCACCGGTTACAGGTACAGTTACAGTGACCAGCACTGGTAACTAAAGTTATCTTGTTGCTGCATAAAAACCGCCTTATGGCGGTTTTTTTCTGACTTTTCTTTACTGCGATGGTGTTTATGCATTCACTCCGATGCCTTCTCTTATTCTGCGTATTGTTTTGGCTAACAGGCTGTGGTGGTACCCCCGGCATTTTGTATTCCGATGTAAAAATGGCTCTGACGACACCAAAGGATGTTGAGTTGTCTTTGGAGCAAGTGAAAGACTCTCCCTACGACATCTTGTATCTGCGCATTAACGATCAGGCCAGGATCAGTATGGTGCTGGCCTTTCTGGAACATGGCCAGCATAAATGGGTTTCCGCCGATTCTGCGTTGTTGATTGTGGAGCAGGGCCGGGTGGTTCGTACCCAGGACTTCCCGGCAGAGCTGCTTTATACCACCAATACCGCACAGGATCCGCTACGCCTGGGCCTCGATCAGCTGGTGTCTGCAGCCCCCTGGTTACGCCTTACCGATTGGCGCAGCGGCAGTGGATATGCTGTGCAATCGTATTTTACCGAACAAGAGCCAGAACTGCTTGAGGTACTGCAGCGTCAGCGCCAGGTACGGGTGTTTACTGAGCATGTGACTTTCGAGCAGCCGAATACGGCCTTTACAAATACCTTTTGGTTTGATGCTGCCAGTGGCTTGCTGCTCAAAAGCCGGCAACAGCTGTTTCCCGGTGGAACTATTCTTGAATTAACGCATCTTAGTCCGCTGGTACGCTACATCACAACAGAGGAAGCACTGTAATGGCCAGGATGCTTACACAGGGGGGGCAGCTGTTATGTTTGTTCACTCTGTTGATTTTGGGGGCTGCGCAAGCTCAGAGCACCAGCAAGGTTGAAGTACAGCTGCCACAAAAGACCCTGCATTTTGACACCAACCCCCGGCTATTGGATGTGCTGCGTTATACCGATCATGATCACACCACCTACTGGCCAGCGGCTACTCTTTACCGTGACAGCAGCGACCTGCAGCAGCGCCATCAGCAATTTCTTGCCGATTTGGCGGAGCTTCGTGCTTATTATCTGGCGCGGGAGCAACAGAGCAAAGCGAATGCCATTCATTTATTGCTGCTGCAAGTCAGACAGTGGCAGTTGGCGGAGCGAATTGATTTAGCCATCGACATAGACCGTGCGCGTACCCGCATTCAGTATAACCCAATGCTTGACGACGGTATTTATCAGTTGCAACTAAGTAGCAGGCCTCGTTTTGTGTTTCCTGTTGGTCTTTACCGGGAAACCGCCCCTTTACTGCACCGCCGGGCCGGTACTGTGCAGGATTATCTGGTTTCCTCTTACCGCCTGGCGCTTGCCGATAGAAGCCGGCTGCTGGTGATCCAGCCGGATGGCAGTATGCATACTGTGGGTGTGGCGTATTGGAATCGCGAAGCATTTGAACCAAAGCCCGGTGCGCAACTGCTGGTGCCATTTGCAGAGCGTGCCTTACCAAGGCGTTTCCGGCATTTGAATCAGACATTGGTGGAGCTGGCTGTTCACAGGGTAGTTATTGAATGAGATCTTTATTTTGTACTTTGCTGATACTGGTGCCGACTTCTTCAGTCTTTGCTGCAGAAGGGCCATTTCAGCCCAACGAGTTTTTCCTTTCCGAGGCCACTCATGGTGGGGTTGGGCTGATTCAAACACCTACCGCACGGATGAAACCGGAAGGGAGTTTTCGGCTTAGTTACGCTGATAACGAGGAGTACCGCTTTTGGGCCGCCAGCTTGCAGTTGTTTCCCTGGATGGAGTCGACCATTCGTTATACCGATGTACGTACCCGCTTGTACAGTCCGTTCCCGGGCTTTAGCGGCGATCAAACGCTCAAAGATAAGGGCATCGATGTCAAGTTCCGCTTGCTGCAAGAGGATTACTGGTGGCCGGAACTTAGTGTTGGTTTCCGTGATTTTGGCGGCACTGGTTTTTTTGAAAGCGAGTTTGTAGCTGCCAGCAAGCGCGTGGGTCCTTTCGATCTGCATCTGGGGATGGGCTGGGGCTACTTGGGTACTGCCGGTAATAGTCGTAATCCATTTTGTGATTTGCGGGACTCTTTTTGCCGACGGCCTCGAGGATTTTCTGGTCTGGGGGGCAAAATCGATTATCAGCGCTTTTTTAAAGGCCCGGCTTCGTTGTATGGTGGCATTGAGTACCAAACCCCATGGCAGCCACTGCGTTTAAAGCTGGAATACGAAGGCAATGATTACAGTCGGGACCGCGCCGGCGAGCTGCAGCAAGATAGCCGTTGGAATGTGGCAGCTGTCTATCGCTGGCATAACTTTGACCTGAACCTGAACTACCAACGTGGTAATACGCTTGGCTTTGGTGTCAGTTACCTAATGAATTTCCACCAGTTGCAGCAAGGCAAAATCGATGTGCCGCCCCGCGATTTGATGCTGCATAGCCCGCCGGAAGGTGAGTTGCTGCAGCATCGGTTGTTTGCTTTGTTGCGCGAAGCTGGTTTTATTACCACCAGAATGAGTGTCGACGGCGACCAGATTACCCTGGTAGGGGTGCAGTTAAAATACCGGGACTACGATGAGGCGATAGAGCGTATCGCCAGGGTGCTGGCAACAGAGTTACCTGCGCATATCAGTACGTATCGTATTATTGAGCAGTCCGACTCGCTGGCCGTGCTGGAGACGGTGGTGGATGCGTCCGAGTTTAAAGCTGCAGCCCGGCACGAGAGCCTTTACGCCCATATTCCATCGACCTATGTACGGGCACCGGCCCGGTTACGGTCAGAGCAAGACTGGGATTTTGCCGCTCAAACCAGAGGTTTTGGCTGGGGTATGGAAGCTTTTTGGTTGCAAATGTTTGGCAGCCCGGAGGCTTTTTATATGTATCAGGGCGGTGTGATGCCTGCCGTTGCTTACCAGTTGAATTCGAACTGGTCTTTGCATGCCGTTGGTAAGCTTACGCTGTTGGAGAACTTTGATAAGTTTAATTTTACGGTCGACTCGCAAGATACGCCTTTGCCGCGGGTGCGAACCTATGTGCGTGAGTATGTAACCCGCAGCCGCTTTACCATGGAAGCTTTATTTGGCAGTTACCGGCAGCAGCTATCCCCCAATGTGTATGCGATTGGCTATGGTGGCTATCTGGAGTCGATGTTTGCCGGCGTCGGTGGTGAGGTGTTGTATCGCCCGGTCGATAGTTTTTGGGCGATTGGCCTGGATCTGAACTATGTGCAACAGCGCTCCTATGAAAATGACTTTGATTTGTTCGACTACAAAGTGATGACCGGCCATTTGAATATTTATCTGGAACCATCCTTTTTGCCGGACAGCCGTTTAACCTTCAATGTTGGCCGTTATCTCGCAGGTGATCATGGTGTTACCATAGATTTTGCCAAACGTTTTGACAGCGGTATTGTGATTGGTGCTTTTGCTGCGTTAACCAATGTATCTGCCGAAGACTATGGTGAGGGTAGCTTTACCAAAGGCTTTTATCTGAATATACCATTCGATTTGATGTCATTGCGGCCATCGCGAGGAGCAGGTTCGATCCCATGGAGCCCGATAGCGCGTGATGGTGGCCAGGCTTTACATCGGCCAATGAAGCTGATTGATATTACTGAGCGTCGCTCACGCTTTGGCGGTTAATCCGCGCGAACTGGCGTGCAACAGCTGCCGGTCAGTCGACCGGTAGCTGTTGATAAATCCGTTGCCACATCTGCTGGTTTTGCTGCTGCAGGGCTTCTTTACGGGCTTTCAGTTGTGCGCAGGCTGCTTCCTTATTGGCCAGCAACTGCGTCATGCTTTGCTGCAGGCTTTGTGGTGTGAGTGTCTCTATGCAGTAGTCTTCCATACCAAAATCCTGCATCATCTGGCGGTATTTATGGCTCCAACTGGTGGCGATGCAGGGCACGCCCTGACTAAGCGCATTGATAGCCCCATGAAAGCGTGAACTCACCACCAGGCTGGCCCCGCCAATGTATGCCTTCACAGCCAGTGGATCCTCGATTTCGACCACTTCGGCATGCGGTGCCCGGGCCTGGATATGTTGGCAGAGCTCGGCATCTTCTTTCCCTTCGTGATTGACCAGCTTGACCTGATAACCTGCCTGATGCAGCAGCTCGGCTGCTTGCACAAAAGCAGCCAGGTAATCATCTTTTAACTGATTGGCATTGGCATGATGGTAGGGTGAAATCACTTTGTTGTTGGGGATCAGCGCGGCATAAGGACGCTCTGCTTGTGGCAGAGCTGCTGGGGTAATGCCAACGGTGAAGTCGGGTGATTGAATCACATGCGCGGGCAGTGGCGACAGGCAGGACTCCAAATGCTGTTTCGATACGGCATCACGGACAAACAGTAGCCGGGCATGCTGAATGATTTGCCGCATGGCAGCTTTGCTGGCATCGCTTTCAAAAGGGCCAAAGGCTTGCGGCATAAAAATAAAGGGTTTGCCTGCTTTGGCAAAACGCTCTACTTCACGGGCGGTATTTTGCAAAAACTGCAGCGGCCATTGATCGCCATAAGCAAAACCACTGGCTTCCAGTACGGCATCCACCTGACGTTCAGTGACCATGCCATAACGATTAAACAGGCGTATCAGAGGCGCTGGTAAGCGGCTGATCCAATCGGTCAGGTCGACGGATTTGCGTCGAAACGATAATTTTTGCCAGGCGCCGAGCCGCGCCCGTTCCGGGTAGGGTAGGTTCGGGCCTGGCGAGAGCACCAGTTCGCTGTTTTGCACCGGTTTTAAGCCTTGCAGGCAGCCCAGCAGCATCAGATAGGCCCCTTTATTTCGAAACTGTACGCCTTTGATTTCAATGCGGTAAGGTTTTTGACTCATGAGGATTCCTTAGGCGCGGACTCAGTCTTTAGCCGCAGTAGCTGCCAAAGCTGATTGCGCGTGGTGGCGGAAAAAAATAAAAAGAAAACGGAGGCATAGGCATAAGCAATCAGGGTGGCCCAGGCCGCACCCTGGATGCCCATGATGGGGATAAGCCACCAGTTTAATCCAACATTGAGCAGGGCAGCGATACCGTGGCTCAGCAGCGATAAGGGCTCTTGCTCGGTGATCACCAAATGCTGACTAATCAGGTAGCGGACAAAGATAAAACAACCGGCCCAGATATGAATTTGCAACACAGCGATGGCGGGCGTAAAGTCGTTGCCAAACAGCAGAGGCACCAACCAACTGGCGGCCAGTGACATAAGCACAGCGATCACCAGTGCCGCGGTGAGAAACAAGCTGACAAAGCGGCGTAGTCGGGCCAGATACTGCGGCCAACTGTGCTGGTAGGCTTTGAGCATATCCGGGTAATAACGGGCGGCTAAGGTGGCAGGAAACACATACCAAAGCTCGGATAAGCGGCTGGCTGCAGCATAGAGACCTGCTTGCTCAGCACCGGCCATGGCGCCCAGCATCACCAGATCAATTTTCAGATAAATCACCGATACGATGCCCGACAACCAAAGCCAACTGGAGCGTTTAAGCAGTGCTTTGGCTTGTTCTAAACGCACATAGCGCCAGGAAAAGCCAGGCCATAGTGGTTCACTGGGCTGCCAGGGTTGCTGTTTACGACGATACAGCCAATACTGGCTAACACCAACCACTAAAAACTCCACAGCGGTCAACCAGAGCAAGCTGGCGATGCCATAGCCGCTGAGCAATAACAGCAACTTGGCGGCAAAGCTCAGGCAGGTAATGGCAATTTTAACCAGTGCCAGGCTGCGAAAAGTCCCCTGATAGTGCAGATAAAATTCAAACAGCAGCAAGCCAAAAAAGCTTTGCAGCACAAACAGCATGGGGATCGCCAGGCCAGTATGACCCGACATTAAATCCGGATAAAACCACCAGAATAAGCCGATGGCCAGCAGCGCCGCCAGTAAAGCGGTTGTGAGCCGAAGAGCAACCGCGGTATAAAGCAAAGATAGGGCGGCAGCGCCCGTCGGCTGCTGCTGCATGCGCCGCACCACGATGTTATTCAGCCCCATGCTGCCGATGGGTACCAGAAAGGCACTCCAGGCCATCACAATGGCAAAGATACCGAGCTCTGCAGCACCGAGCATGCGAGCCAGTAAAATGGTCAGCACGGCGCCAGCGAGCAGCTTGACCATCTTATCGGCCAGCATGACCACGGCGCGGGCTTTCAGCAGTTTGGTTAATTTGGCTAGCATGATAAAGGGCATCGTCCCTGGTTATTAGCGATACTTCTTTTTAGCGCGTTGTTGGCGTATCTTTTCGCGCTCCGCTTTCTCTTTGGCTTTGGCTGCCGCTTCCTGTTCGGCCAGTTGGCATTCCTCGGCAATCATATCCGGGGTTTCCAGTGTCAGCGGGCCCAACTGGCCGGTGCGCAAGTCACCAATCAAAATCGTGCCGGCTTTTTGCAAGTCGACCACGCCACCTTTGCGCATACAGCCTCGTTTGGCACCGATGCAATCCATTAGTTCCAGGCCTTGCTGTGGTAATTCATCGAGAGCATAGCGTTGCTTGAGTGCCTCCGGGTAATGCTCCAGCAAAAAATCGGCAGCAAAAAGCGCGATATCGGCGTAGTCAAAAGCGGTATCTTTGATGGCACCGGTAATGGCAAGCCGGTAGCCGCAGCTGGCCGGGCTAAGTTTAGGCCAGAGAAAGCCGGGAGTATCGGTCAGCACCACATTTTGCTCGAGCTTGATGCGTTGCTGGCTTTTGGTAACGCCAGCTTCGTTGCCGGTTTTGGCAATGGTGCGTCCGGCCAGAATATTGATAAAAGTCGATTTGCCGACATTGGGGATACCCATGATCATCGCCCGGGCCCCTTTTAACGCCAGGTTACGTTCTGGCAATAATTGCTCGCACAGATCCAGCAGGCGTTTGATGGCTTGAGGTTCTTGCTGGTTGGTGGGTAAGGCGCGGATACCACGCTCTTGTTCCAGGTGTTGTACCCAGAGTTCGGTGCGGCCGGGATCGGCCAGATCGGCTTTATTCAGCACTTTAATGCAAGGGGTGTCTTTGCGTAGCTGGCTGACCAGCGGATTCTCGCTGGAGTAGGGAATGCGCGCATCCAGCATTTCAATGATGATATCGACCTGAGGCATCACCTCGGCGATTTCTTTACGGGCTTTGTGCATATGGCCCGGGAACCAGTTAATTGACATAGCAGGAGTTGTTCACGAAAAGACAGGATGAGTCAGTATACTGGATATAGCCGGTTGGCAAAACCAGGCATGCTGTTGGCAGCCAGAAAAGTGCTAAAAAGTTTAGAAATAGGACAGTAGCGGGTACAACAAGGCGAAACTAGCCAGCAAGGGCAGTGTCAAGCCAGAGTTCATCAGATAAGGTTTTACCCGGATCACGCCCCATTGCTCAAATAAAATGACGATCAGTCCAAGGCTAAACAAAGGGAGTAAAACTTGCAGCGTATCACTGCTAAGGAGGTGCTGCAGGCTTGGAAATAACCAGCCAATAATAGAGACCCCTAATGTCGTCATAAACAACATGATCAGCAGTATCACGATCTGCCAGGCAGAAAACTGCGGTTGTGACTCCAGTGGCTCCATGCTTCTTCCAGTGTTGCTTTAACAAGTCCATTCATTCTAGAGGGCTAGAAAAAGGAATGTAAGACTACAAATGTATCGTTTTGTTACCTTGTCGAGGTTATCTTAAAGTAAATCAGTTGTCAATCCGGGTCCGGTTAAATTTTAAGCGGTTAATCGGCTGGCACGGGCGGTTGATAACGACGAATTTGCAGAATCATCCCCAGCTTAGGATGGTCGATGTAATGCATTTCTCCACTAATCACCCTGCGACTGAATTGGATGCGGTGCGGTAACAATTGGTGCTCTGTCACCTGGGTACTGAGCACAAAATCGGTATTCACAAACAGGTAATGATCCAAATGCAACCGGATAAAGCCATCCAGTTGCCACCAGGGCTCGCTGTTTTGCTGCTCATTGGACCTGGTGAGATCGATCAGCAGGCTGTGCTCGTCACTCTTGACCGTGTCAGTCACCAGCGTCTGGTAACGCTGCTCTATGCGTTGCAGTAATTGAGGCTGCAGCAAGCTGATTTGCCCGGGCCTTGCTTGAGAGGCTGCTGTCAAGGGCGCTGAAGCCCGGGGCTGAGGGCGTAAATCCCGGCCAGCATACCAGCGGCTTGGAATACTGCGCCGCTCGGTGACCGGTGCTTGCCGGTAGCCGGCATGCAGCAATAACTGCACATCCCCCTGACGGCGCAAACGTTGGATGATATCGCCGAACTGCAACTCATCGGCAGCCAGTAAATAGGGCGCGTTGCGGTGCTGTCCGTTGCCGGATGGAGTCAGTGCCAGTGCTCTGGGCATTGGCAGGGTATCGATCACTACCGGCCTGGCAAACAGGGCTTGCTGCCAAAGTTTGGGCTGGGGTTCAAACACACAAAGTGCATTGTGGTGCGGCCAGTGAAAACGTGGCAGGTAATCGGCCAAATCAGGTTCAGCCTGCTGCGACATTGGCTGTGGTTTGCTGCTTTGGCACAGCTCCAGCTGGCTTAAAAGCGGGCGGATATCCGGCTGATAATAGGGCTTAAGCACATCAAAAAAACGCGCTGGTTTATCGTCTTTGGCACTGCTGTCGAACGACTCAATCAGGCCAGCATCCGGCGTGCGCTGAAACAGGATAAATTCGACCTCAAACCAGCGATCGCCACCAACAACGCGCTCTGGTGCTATTTCTGTGGCAAGCAGCGGTTTTAGCAAACACAGGCTGGCGATGACGCTGACTAATCCGATCCGTTTCATGCATGCTCCGTTTGGTGACTGGCTCTGGCAAAATTGGCCAGCAACTGCTGAATGTAGCTAAGTCTGGCCTGGCTGTCGGTCAGCTCGCTGCTAAAGCGCAGTTTCTGACCACCTTCCAGTTTAAATTCGCGGCTTTTGGTTTGAATCAATTCAATAATGTAAGCCGGGGCTACCCTGGTTTGTTCCATAAACTCTACTATACCGCCTTTGGCGCTGGCTTCAATGCGTTTGATGCCAAGTGCCTGCGCTTGCAGTTTAAAGGTAGAGAGTGCGACCAGGTTTTTGCTGGCATCGGGTAATAATCCGAAACGATCGATTAACTCGACCTGAACTTCATCCAGCTCGCGTTCGTTTTTAGCCGAGGCCAGCTTTTTATAGAAAGACAAACGCATGCTGACATCCGGAATGTAGTCTTCCGGCAGCAGGGCCGGGATACGCAGCTCGATTTCGCTTTGCTGGCTGAGCAGTTGATCGAGCGATGGTTCTTTGCCGTTTTTAAGTGCCTCGACCGCTTGCTCCAGCATATCCATGTACAGGTTAAAACCAACCGACTCAATCTGACCGCTCTGCTCGCTGCCCAGCAGTTCACCGGCACCGCGGATTTCCAGATCGTGGGTAGCCAGGGTAAAGCCGGCACCCAAATCTTCCAGGCTGGCGATGGCATCCAGCCGTTTGATAGCATCCGGCGTTAAACGTTTGACCGGCGGGGTCAGCAGGTAGGTGTAGGCCTGGTGGTGCGAACGGCCAACCCGGCCGCGCAGCTGATGCAGCTGCGCCAGGCCAAACTTATCCGCCCGGTTGATGATCATGGTGTTGGCGGTTGGCACATCGATGCCGGTTTCGACGATGGTGGAGCACAGCAGCAGGTTAAAACGCTGGTGGTAGAAATCCGCCATAATACGTTCCAGCTCGCGCTCGCGCATCTGGCCATGAGCAATGGCGATGCGTGCTTCCGGCAGCAAGGTGGCGAGCTCCTCGGCCATGTTTTCGATGGTGGCGACATCGTTGTGCAAAAAGTAGACCTGGCCACCACGCATGATCTCCCGAAGCACGGCTTCGCGGATCAGGGTATCGTCAAACTCCCGCACAAAGGTTTTCACCGCCAGCCGTTTGGCTGGTGGGGTGGCGATAATGGACAAGTCCCGCATGCCGGACAGCGACATATTTAAGGTGCGCGGTATAGGGGTGGCGGTCAGGGTTAAAATATCGATATTGGCCCGTAGTGCTTTGATCTTATCTTTTTGTTTCACGCCAAAGCGGTGTTCTTCATCAACAATCAGCAGGCCCAGATTGGCAAAACGAATATCATCCTGCAGCAGCTTGTGGGTACCGATTAAAATATCGACTTTGCCATTGGCGGCATCGGCTAAGATCTCGGCCTGTTGTTTCGGGCTGATAAAACGGGAAATGACTTCCACCCGCACCGGCCAGTTGGCGAAGCGATCGCGAAAGTTCTCGTAGTGCTGTTGGGCCAGCAAGGTGGTCGGGACTAAAATGGCGACCTGGTGGCGGTCGTGCACGGCGACAAAGGCGGCGCGCATCGCCACTTCGGTTTTGCCAAAGCCAACGTCACCGCACACCAGCCGGTCCATGGCCTTGGCTTGCTGCATATCGCTGAGCACAGCCGCGATGGCATCGACCTGATCGGCGGTTTCTTCAAACGGAAAGCTATCGGCAAAGGCGGCGTATTCGGCAGCATCGAGCTGAAAGGCATAGCCGGTTTGCAGCGCCCGCTGGGCATAGATATCCAGCAGTTCGGCGGCCACATCGCGGACTTTTTCGGCTGCTTTTTTGCGGGCCCGCTCCCAGCTGTCGGTCCCCAGTTTGTGCCAGGGCGCATGCTCGGGCTCGGAGCCGCTGTAACGGCTGAGTAAATGCAAGGACGCCACCGGCACATAGAGCTTGCTGCCACCGGCGTATTCGATGGTGACAAATTCAGCGCTGATGCCGCCGGCATCCAGCACCTGCAGGCCCTGATAGCGGCCAATGCCATGCTGCAGGTGCACCACCGGCTGGCCTGGGCTTAGCTCCGCCAGGTTGCGGATAATGGTATCGGCCGAGACCTGCTGGCTGCGTTTTTGCCGCCGGCGCTGGCTGATTTTCTGACCAAACAGCTCGTTTTCACTAATCAATGCCAGTGGGGTGGCACCTTCCAGCAGCACGCCTTGTTCCAGCTGGCCCACCAGAATGCCGAGATCCTGTTTGCTGCCGAGAAAGGCATCCAGGCTATCAAACTGCGGCACACTGATTTGAATGGTTTTGAGCAGTTGCAGCAGGCTTTCCCGCCGGCCCTCACTTTCCACACAAAACAGGGCCTGACCTTGTTGTTGCTTGATAGTAACTAAAAAATCTTTCAGCAACTGCAGTGGCTGCTTCTGTTGGTGCGCAATGCTCAAGTCCGGCAGCAACTGGCAAGGGGCATTGTCGGTGCCTGCTTTGGCGGGCAAATTCGCTGGCGTTAACTTGATGCGGCCAAAGCGCTTCAGCTGGCTAAACAGCTGATCGACCGGCTGATACAGCTGCTCCGGTGGCAGCAGTGGCCTGAGCGGATCGACGCCTCTGTCGTGATAACGCTTGCTTAGCTCGCGCCAGAATTTATCGGCGCTGTGCTGCAAATCGCCAAGCAGCAGACACACTGTGTCTGCTGGCAGGTAATCGAACAAAGTGGCGGTGTCTTCACTAAACAGCGGGAAGTAATACTCAATACCAGCCGGGAACACGCCCTTGCTGACTTGCTGGTACAGCGATTCAGGTTCGGTACGGGCGGTAAACTGCTGACGGTACTGGCTGCGAAAGCGCTCGATGGCGGCCTGATCGGTAGGGAATTCATGGGCTGGTAGCAGCTCAATCTGCTTGACGTTCTCTAAGGTGCGCTGGCTGTCCGGATCGAACAGCCGGATGCCATCGATTTCATCATCAAAAAAGTCAATGCGATAGGGCAAAGCACTGCCCATCGGGTAGAGATCCAACAGGGAGCCGCGGGCGGAAAACTCACCATGCTCCATCACTTGCTCGACCGCCCGGTAGCCAACGGCAGTCAGTTGCTGCTTTAATTGCACCAAGTCCAGTCGCTGGCCGGTTTGCACCAGCAGGCTGTGCTGGTTCAGGTAGCTTGGGCTGCAGACCCGCAGCAACAAGGTACTGATCGGCACGATCACCATGGCCATCTGCTGGCGCGGCAACTGGTACAGGGTGCGCAGCCGCTGTGAAATAATGTCCTGATGCGGCGAAAACACATCGTAGGGCAGGGTTTCCCAGTCCGGCAGGCTGAGCAGGCTTAGTTCAGGGCCGGCGAACACCTTAAGTTCTTGCTCCAGCCGCAGCGCGGTCGGGGTATCCGGTACTATCAACAGATAAACGCCAGGGCGTTGCCGGGCTTGTTCGCTGATAAGCAGGGGGAGGCCAGCACCATGCAGCTGGCCCCAGTGGATCAGATCGCCGGCTTTTTTCACCGCAGGCAACGACTTCAGCATAGAGGTAATCATGAAGGGGATCGTGGTCTCTTTGAATTAGCTGGTTTTTAATACACCGGCAGGAAGCTGCATGCTGACGCAATGCAGGCTGCCGTATTGGTGGATCAGCGGCAGGCAATGCACCCCTATCACCTGATGATTTGGATAGGCGCGCTGAATTTGTGCCAGCGCCACCGTATCCTGACTGTCGTGGTAGGTGGGTACCAGCACGGCATCGTTCATAATCAGATAGTTGGCGTAACTGGCTGGCAGGCGTTCACCATCGGCACTGAACTTGGCGGCGGGCCAGGGCAGTGGGATCAGGTGATACGGCTTGCCTTCCAGCGTTTTGAAATCGGTCAGCTCATGCGCCATGGCTTGCAGCTCCCGAAAATGTTCGTCTTTCGGATCGTTGCAGCTGACGTACACCAGGGTATTGTTTGGGGCAAAGCGTACCAGGGTATCAATATGGGCATCGGTATCATCGCCAGCCAGATAGCCATGCTCCAGCCACAATACCCGTTGCATGCCCAGGTGCTGGCACAATTGCTGCTCAATTTCGGCCTGGTTAAGCTCCGGGTTGCGGTTTGGGTTGAGCAGGCACTTTTTGGTCACCAGCAGACTGCCGTTGCCATCGGACTCAATGCCGCCCCCTTCGAGCACCAAATCTACTTTGCGCTTCGGGATATCGGCGATGCAATCGGCTGCAAATAACTGCTGGTTGATGTCGTTATCCAGATTGGCGGCGAATTTATCGCCCCAGGCGGTAAAGGTAAAGTCCAGCAGGCAGGGGCTGCCATCTTTATCCAGTACGGTAATAGGACCGTGATCGCGCGCCCAGGTGTCGTTGCAGGGGGCCTCTACCAGATGAATACGATCGGCAGGCAGTTGCAATTCGGCCATCATCGCGGTTACCCGCTGTTTTAGCTGAGCATCATGGCAGATAATCACTAAGGACTGACGGCTGGCTATTTCGCTGGCCAACTGACGATACACCTGTTCGACTTCGGCCAGCATCGGCGCCCAGTCGGTGTCGGCGTGCGGCCAGGTCAGCATAATGGCATCTTGTTTGGCCCATTCAGCCGGTAGTGAATAATCGGACACCTTGATTTTTTCCTTTGTGTAAACGAACTATCTGTCGCGCTGTTCTTTTTTCAGTTTCAGTTGCCGGGTTTGCTCGTGCAGGCTGGCCCGCACAATCAACTCCTGATCCAGCTCGCGGATATGGCGGTACACCACATCGACCTGCCAGTCATCGCTGTTTGCGACCGGCCGGGACTCCAGCACCTGGCCCAGGCAAAACACGGCGCCTTCACCGTGCGCCAGAAATACTTTCAGCTGCAGCCAGTCTCCCATTGGCAACGCCTGCTTGCTGCGCAAACACAGGCCGGAGCCACCATAACTCCAAGTGTGGTAGCGATGTTCCGCCTGATCCTGCTGCTGCAAAATATAGTGCATCATCATATCGACTTTTTTCGCCAGCTGCTGCAGGTAACTGCTCAGCTCGTCGGCAACATCACCCAACCTCGATAAATTACGGATGGAGCTGCTGTTGAGTTGCACCATTTCACTGGCCAGACGAAAAGGCTCTGGCATCAGCGCCAGAAACTCATCTTCGGTCAGGGCATCACCATCGCCAGGGTACGGCTGGGCATTGATAGCAATGCTGTGCTCTATCTGAAAATAGTCGGCAAAGTCTTCTTTAAGCCTGGCTAATTGTGCTGGTTCCATCTGGCTGCCTGTTTTGCGGATGCTGAACAAGGATTTG
>ERZ869909.682-NODE-682-length-34833-cov-5.412360_pt1 | contig 34833 bp, 31 predicted proteins | sample MGYA00520892_ERZ869909 | MGnify/ENA primary metagenome ERZ869909 (study PRJEB32215, sample SAMEA104723947) | bioreactor metagenome | biome: bioreactor; feature: anaerobic bioreactor; material: water | place: China | collected 2015-03-12 ...
TATCTGCGTGCTGACCCATCCCACCACCGGCGGCGTGACGGCCAGCTATGCGATGCTGGGCGATGTGCAGATCGCCGAGCCCAACGCGCTGATCTGTTTCGCCGGGCCGCGGGTGATCGAACAGACGATCCGCGAAAAACTGCCCGAAGGGTTCCAGCGCGCCGAATATCTGCTCGATCACGGCATGCTCGACCGCGTGACCCATCGCAAGGAGATGCGGGGCGAATTGATCACCATCCTGCGCATGCTCACCGGCCTGCCGCCGGCAGTGGCCGGCGATCTGCCCGCCCCGACTGATGCAGGGGACGAGGCCGCGCCTGCCGCCGATCCAGGCGCCGCGCCTGCCCCCGATCAGGGTGCCGCCCGGCCGTGAGCGCAATCAGATCCGATGCCATCCTCGAACGGATGATGGCGCTGCATCCCAAGATCATCGACCTGACGCTGGACAGGGTCTGGCGCCTGCTGGCGGCGCTGGGCCATCCCGAACGCGCCCTGCCGCCGGTGATCCATATCGCCGGCACCAATGGCAAGGGCTCCACCCAGGCGATGATCCGCGCCGGGCTTGAGGCCGAGGGCAAGCGCGTGCATGCCTATACCTCGCCGCATCTGGCACGGTTCCATGAACGCATCCGGCTGGCCGGCGAACTGATCGACGAGGCGGCGCTGAGCGCGGTGCTGGATGAATGCTACCGCGCCAATGGCGGCGAACCGATCACCTATTTCGAGATCACCACCTGCGCCGCGCTGCTGGCGTTCTCGCGCGTGCCGGCCGATTACGTGCTGCTGGAGGTGGGGCTCGGCGGGCGGCTCGATGCCACCAATGTCGTTGAGCGCCCGGCGCTTTGCGTGATCACCCCGGTCTCGCTCGATCACCAGCAATATCTCGGCGAGACCCTGCGCGAGATCGCCGGCGAGAAGGCCGGCATCCTCAAGCGCGGTGTGCCCTGTGTTGTCGGTCCGCAGGCAGAGGAGGGGATGGATGCCATCGAAGCGCGCGCCGCGCGGCTTGGCGCGTCGCTGATCGCCCATGGCCAGCACTGGCACGCCTTTGAGGAACACGGGCGGCTGGTCTATCAGGATGAACGCGGGTTGCTGGATCTGCCGCTGCCCAATCTGCCCGGTCCGCATCAGATCGAGAATGCCGGCGCCGCACTGGCCGCGCTGCGCCATCTCGGCGCCGGTGATGCCGCTTTCGAGGCCGCCGTGACCCGCGCCCATTGGCCGGCCCGCATGCAGCGCCTGCGCCGGGGGCCTCTGGTCGAGGCCGCGCCGGGCATCGAGCTCTGGCTCGATGGTGGTCACAACCCCGCCGCCGGCCAGGCCATCGCCGCCACGCTGGCGCGGCTGCCTGAACGCGCCACCTGGCTGATCTGCGGCATGCTCAATACCAAGGACGTGCGCGGCTTCATGGCGCCGCTTGCCGGTCACGCCGAGGGCCTGTTCGCGGTCTCCATTCCCGGCGAGGCCAATACCCTGCCGGCCGAAACCACCGCCGAGGCCGCCAGCAGCGCCGGCTTGCGGGCTGAAATCGCTGGTTCGGTCAGTGAAGCCCTGGCCCATATCCATGCGCGCGACCCTCAGGCCCGGGTGCTGATCTGCGGCTCGCTCTATCTGGCCGGCGCCATCCTGCGCGAAAACGCCTGACCCTCTCGCTTCCCGTCTTGGTGCCGAAAATATCCCCGGGGGCGGCCGCAGGCCGGCGGGGGCAGGCAGCCCCCGGCGCACGCTTTCCCAGCAGCGCATGGCCAATACCGGCCCCTAAACGCAAAAAGCCCCGCAAGCGGGGCTTTCACACGCCTGAAGGGCGAATCAGGCGGCTGCCTGCGCCGCCTTGGCGATTTCTTTCTTGATCTTCAGCACGCGCGACGACAGTTCCTCGTCGCGGGCCTTGGCCAGGAAGGCGTCCAGCCCGCCCCGGTGATCCACCGAACGCAGCGCCGCGGCCGAGATGCGCAGCGCATAGCTCTTGCCCAGCGATTCGGAGGCCAGCGTCACATCCACCAGATTCGGCAGGAAACGGCGGCGCGTCTTGTTGTTGGCATGGCTGACATTGTTGCCAGTCATCGGGCCTTTACCGGTCAGTTCGCAACGGCGCGACATGATCTTATCCTCGTCAGTTCGGCTGGGCCGCTGGCCCTGTGAATAGAAAGGGGCGCCGCCTGTGCAGCGCCCGAAAACTCGCTCCTGCGCTATTAGGAGCATTTCCCGGCGGCGTCAAGTGATTCACCGGCCCGCTTTATCCCTCACGCGCGACGGGCTCCAGCGCTGCCAGCAGCGCCTGCGCCGCTGTCCCGGCGCTGGCCTCGCCGCGTGCCACCCGTTCGGCCTGCTCGGCCATGCCTGCCCTTGCCTCGGGCGTTTCCAGCCGGGCCAGCAGCAGCCGGCGGACCTCCTCGGCGAACCAGTGGCGGGCCTGTTCGGCGCGCCGCGCGGCCCAGATCCCCTGATCGCGCCGCCACTCGGCCAGGGCGCGGATCTCCTGCCAGACCTGCGCCAGCCCCTCTTCCGCCAGCGCCGAGGCGATCATCGCCTTGGGAAAGCCCGGCGCGTCCTGCGGGCGCGGGCGCAACAGCCGCAGCGCACCGGCGTAATCGGCGCAGGTGCGCGTGGCGGCGGGTTTCAACTCGCCATCGGCCTTGTTGACGACGATCATGTCGGCGGCCTCCATGATGCCGCGCTTGACGCCCTGCAACTCATCGCCCCCCGCCGGCGCCAGCAGCAGCACGAAAACATCCGACAACTCCGCCACCACGGTTTCCGACTGGCCCACCCCCACGGTTTCGATCAACACCACATCGAACCCGGCGGCCTCGCAAAGCGCCACCGCCTCGCGGGTGCGCCGCGCCACGCCGCCCAGATGGCTCTGGCTTGGCGAGGGGCGGATGAAGGCATTGGGGTGGCGCACCAGCCGCTCCATGCGGGTCTTGTCGCCCAGGATCGAGCCGCCGGTGCGCGCGCTCGACGGGTCCACCGCCAGCACCGCCACTTTCAGCCCGGCCTCGCACAGCATCAGCCCGAAGCTTTCGATGAAGGTCGATTTGCCCACCCCCGGCGTGCCCGAAAGCCCGATGCGCAGCGCCTCGCGCCCATGCCCGGCCAGTTCCTCCAGCAGCGCGGCGGCCTGCGCGCGATGATCCTCGCGGGTGCTTTCGATCAGCGTGATCGCCCGCGCCAGCGCCCGCCGGTCGGCCATGAGCAGCGATTGGGCCAGTTGGCTGGTCATCGGGCGCTCCTGCTTGCTTTGCCTCTCGGCCCTGTCTTGCCCGCCGGGGGCGCCACTGTCCAGAGCGGGCTGGAAATCGCCCGGCGCGCGGCGCATAACCGCGCCATGACGGCCCTGCCCATCGATCCCCTTTTGCCGCAACTGCGCGAGGCGCTGGCCCGCAGCGGCCAATGCGTGCTGCAAGCCCCGCCCGGCGCCGGCAAGACAACGCGGGTGCCGCTGGCGCTGCTGGATCAGATCGCCGGCCGCATCGTCATGCTTGAGCCGCGCCGCCTGGCCGCCCGCGCCGCCGCCGAGCGCATGGCCGAAACCCTGGGCGAGGCGGTGGGCGCGCGCATCGGCTACCGCATCCGCGGCGAGGCCCGTGTGAGCCACGACACCCGGATCGAGGTCGTCACCGAGGGCATCCTGACCCGGATGATCCAGGCCGATCCATCGCTGGATGGTATCGGCGCGCTGATCTTCGACGAATTCCACGAACGCTCGCTCAATGCCGATCTGGGTCTCGCGCTGGCCATCGAGGCGCGCACCGCCTTGCGCCCGGATCTGGCACTGGTGGTGATGTCGGCCACGCTCGATGCCGCACCGGTGGCGGCACTCCTGGGCGATGCGCCGCTTCTGACCGCCGAGGGCCGCGCCTTCCCGGTCGAAACCCGCTGGCTGGAGCGCCCGCTGCCCGCCGGCACCCGGCTGGAACCGGCGCTCGCCGATCTGGTGCTGCATGCGCTCGGTGAAACCGAGGGCGGTGTGCTGGTGTTCCTGCCCGGTGAGGGCGAGATCCGCCGCACCGCCGCGCTGCTTGAACCCCGCCTGCCGCCCGGTGTGGTGTTGCAACCGCTTTTCGGGGCGATGGATTTCAAGGCCCAGCGCGCCGCGCTTGCGCCGCTGGCAACGGGGCGCAAGCTGGTGCTGGCCACTGCGATTGCCGAAACCTCGCTGACCATCCCCGATATCCGTGTGGTCATCGATGCCGGCCGCGCCCGGCGCGCGCGCCATGATCCGGGCTCGGGCATGGCGCGGCTGGTCACCGAAGCCGTCAGCCGCGCCGAGGCCGAACAGCGCCGTGGCCGCGCCGGGCGGGTGGCGCCGGGGGTCTGCTACCGGCTCTGGACCAAGGGGCAGGAAGGCGCGCTGCCCGCTTTCCCCCCGGCCGAGATCGAAACCGCCGATCTGACCGGGCTGGCGCTGGAACTGGCGCTTTGGGGCGGTGGCGAGGGGCTGGCCTTTCTGACCCCGCCACCCGCCGGCGCGCTGAGCGAGGCGCGCGCGCTGCTTGTTGCGCTGGGGGCGCTTGATGCTGCCGGGCGCATCAGCGCCCATGGCAAGGCGATGGCGGCGCTGCCGCTGCATCCGCGCCTCGCGCATATGCTGTTGAGCGCCGGCAAGGGCGCGGCGCCGCTGGCGGCGCTGCTCAATTCCCGCGACCCGCTGACCGGCGCCCCGGCTGACCTTTCCTTGCGGCTCAAGGCCATGGCCGATCCGCGCGCCTATGCCAGGGATCACCCCTTCCCGGCCCGGCGCGAAAGCCTCGATCAATTGCGCCACGAGGCCCGGCGGCTGGAACGCCTCGCCCCCGCCGATCAGGGCCTTTCGCCGGCCGAGATGGCCGCGCTCGCCTATCCGGACCGCATCGGCCTGCGCCGCAAGGGCGAGGCGCCGCGCTATCTTCTCTCGGGCGGCAAGGGGGCGGTGTTCGACGGCGCCGATCCGCTGGGGCAGGCGCGGCTGATCGTTGCCAGCGATCTTGACGGCGAACCGCGCGAATCGCGTATCCGTCAGGCCCTGCCGATCACCGAGGCGGCTTTGCGCGGGCTGTACGGGACGCAGATCGCCTGGCATGACCTGTGCGAATGGTCCCCGCGCGAGCGCCGCATCCTGGCCCGCAGCCGCGAGATGCTGGGCGCACTCATCCTCAATGAGCGCCATTGGGACGCCCCGCCCGAGGCCCGCGCCCGCGCCGCGCTTGACGGGCTGCGCGCGCTGGGGCTGGAGCAATGCGGCATGACCCCGGCGGCGCGTCGCCTGCAGGCGCGGGTGGAACTGCTGCGTGGGCAGGGCGCGGCGCTGCCCGATCTTTCCGATGACGGCATTCTGGCCCGGGCCGAGGACTGGCTGCTGCCCTTTCTCGGCAAGATCCGCAGCGCCGATGACCTGCGCGCGCTGGATCTGACCGAGGCCCTGAAAGCCGCGCTCGACTGGGAGCAGACGCAGCTTCTGGACCGGCTGGCCCCGGCGCATTTCACCACGCCGCTCGGCCGGCGCGTGCCCATCGACTATACGACCGGGCAACCAGAAATCGCGCTGCGCCTGCAAGAAATGTTCGGGACCACGGAACACCCCACCATCGGGCCGGCGCGGCTGCCGCTCAAGGTAACGCTGCTTTCACCCGCGCAGCGCCCGCTGCAAACCACCACCGATATTCCCGGCTTCTGGGACAGCTCCTATCTGGATGTGCGCAAGGAGATGCGTGGCCAGTATCCGCGCCATCCCTGGCCCGAAGATCCCCGCCAGGCCGATCCGACCCTGCGCGCCAAACCACGCGGCAGTTGAACCCGCTCTCAGATCGCGCGGCCCTGCAACAGCCGTGGCTCGGCCGCATTCAGCCCCGCCGCCTCACGGATGAAGAACCGCCGCAGCCCGGGCAGCGCATTGACCGCCCCCAGACCCAGCCCGCGCGCCAGCTCCAGCACCGGATTGGCATTGGAAAACAGCCGGTTCACCGCATCCATTCCCAGCGCCATCTTCACCGTATCGAAGCGGCGCCATTGCTGATAGCGCTCCAGCACCAGCGGGCTGGCGATATCCTCGCCACGCCGCGCGGCCTCGATCACCACCTCGGCCAGCGCCGCCACATCGCGCAGCCCCAGGTTCAGCCCCTGCCCGGCGATCGGATGCACGCCATGCGCCGCATCGCCCACCAGCGCCAGCCGCTCGGCGATGAAACGCTCGGCGATGGTCAGTTTCAGCGGATAGGCGAAGCGCGCGCCCTCCAGCCGGATCTCCCCCAGAAAATCGCCAAAGCGCGGGCGTAGCACCGCCAGATAACCCGTGTCATCCAGCCGCTGGATCGCCTCGGCGCTGGCGCTCGCCTCGCTCCAGACGATGGAGCAGCGGTTGCCCGGCAGCGGCAGGATGGCCAGCGGCCCGGGCGGCATGAAGAACTGATGCGCGATCCCGTCATGCGGGCGTTCATGCGCCAGCGCGCAGACCAGCGCCGTTTGGCCGTAATCCCAGCCCCAGCGGCGGATACCGGCGCGCGCCGCGGTGGGGCTGTCGCGACCGTCGCAGGCCACCAGCAGCCGCGCCGAAAGCCGCCGCCCGTCATCGAGCAGCACCTCCGCCGCCGTCGCCCCGGCGCTGTGCCCGACCACCCTCGCGCCAGAGATCAGGGTGATGCGCTCATCAGCCTCCATCGCCGAGAGGAAGGCGCGGTAAAGATGGCGATCCTCGATCATCTGGCCCATCGGGCCTTCCTCGATCTCGCTGTGGTCGAAGCCCAGAAACAGCGGAAAGGCGCCCTGGCCGGCCTGCCCCTGGCTGGCACGAATGCCCAGAATCGGCTGCGCTTTTGGCGCCAGATCAACCCAGAGCCCCAGCGCCGAAAGTGCGCGCACCGAGGCCAGCGCCAGCGCATAGGCCCGCCCGTCAAACCCGGCCTCGCCGCGCGCCTGCGCCGGGCGGGCATCGACCACCGTCACCCGCAGCCCGCCCTGCGCCAGCGCCAGCGCCAGTGCCGGCCCGTTGAGCCCGCCGCCAATGATCAGGATATCCGTGTCAGCCACCATGGGCTCAATATGCGCGCAACGGTGGGATTGTCCATGCAGCACGCAGGCGCTAGCGTGCGGCAAATTCAACGTGAAGTCACAGCGGGGGCATGCGATGGCTGCGGAATGGCAAGGCATGGGGGCCGCCGAACTGGGGCGCGGCATCGAGGCGGGCAGGATCTGCCCGCTGGCGCTGACCGAGATGTTCCTCGACGCCGCCGAAAACCACCCGCATGGTGGGCGCATCTATGCAAGGCTCATGCGCCGGCAGGCGCTGGATGCGGCGGTGGGCGCGCGCGGGCGGGCGCGCTCCGGGCTGCGGCGCGGTCCGTTGGATGGGGTGCCGGTGTCGTGGAAGGACCTTTTCGACACCGCCGGTGTGGCCACCGAGGCCGGCTCGGCCCTGCTGAAAGGCCGGGTGCCGGCGCGTGATGCGCTGGTGATCGAGCGCCTTGCCGCCGCCGGCCTGCCGCCGCTGGGCAAGACCCATATGACCGAGCTGGCTTTTTCCGGGCTGGGGCTGAACCCGGTCACCGCCACGCCGCCCTGGCGGCATGATCCGGGGCATGTGCCCGGCGGCAGCTCATCGGGGGCGGGGGCTTCGGTCGCCTTGGGGCTGGCGCCCCTGGCCATCGGCTCGGATACCGGCGGCTCGGTGCGGGTGCCGGCGGCCTGGAACGATCTGGTGGGGCTGAAAACCAGTGCCGGGCGCATCCCGCTGGCCGGCGCGGTGCCGCTGGCGGCGCGTTTCGATACCATCGGCCCGCTGGCGCGCACTGTCGAGGATGCGGCGCTGGCTTTCGCGCTCCTCGATGGCAGCCCGGCGCCGGATCTGCGCGGCGCCAGCCTGCAAGGTTGCCGGTTTCTGGTGCTGGAAACCGTCGCCATGGAGGCGCTTGAGGAAACCCCGGCACGCGGGTTCGAGACCGCGCTGGAGGCGCTGGCGCGCGCCGGAGCGGTGATCGAGCGCGGCGCGGTGCCGCCGGTGGCCGAGGCGCTGGCGCTGTCTGGCGCGCTCTATGCGCCCGAATGTTACGGCACCTGGGCCGAGGCCATCGAGGCCCGCCCCGAGGTGATGTTCCCGCCGGTGCTGGCCCGGTTCCGCTCCGGGCGCGAGGCCGCCGCACATGATTATGTCGCGGCCTGGCTCAGGCTTGATGCCCTGCGCATGGCCTATGGCGCGGCGGTGGCCGGGTATGATGCCGTGCTGCTGCCCAGCGTGCCGATCATGCCGCCGTCGATTGCCGCGGTCGAGGCCGATCACGCGCTGTTTGCCGAGCGCAATCTGATGTGCCTGCGCAATACCCGCATTGCCAATCTGATGGGGCTTTGCGCCCTGACCCTGCCCAGCGGCACGCCCGGCGCCGGCATCAGCCTGATGGCCCCGCCGATGAATGAGGCGCGGCTTCTGCGGCTGGGCGCGGCGGCCGAGGCGGCGCTGGCGGCATGAGCGGCTGGGGCGAGTTCGCGCTGGCGCTGGCGGTGTTCTTCGCCTCGCACGCGCTACCGGTGCGCCCGCCGATGAAGCCCTGGCTGGTGGCGCGGCTGGGTGCGCGCGGTTTCGCGCTGGGCTACTCGGTTCTGTCGCTGGCGATCCTGATCTGGCTGATCGCGGCGGCGGGGCGCGCGCCGCATGTGATGCTGTGGTATTATGCCCCCTGGCAGAGCCATCTGGCGCTGGTGCTGATGCTGCCGGCCTGTCTGCTGCTGGCGCTGGGTGTGGCCTCGGTCAACCCGCTGTCCTTTGGCGGACGGCAGGGCGGTTTTGACCCCGATGCCCCTGGTATCGCCGGGTTGGTGCGGCATCCGCTGCTGATGGCGATCCTGCTCTGGGCGCTGGCGCATCTGGTCGCCAATGGCACGCTGGCCCAGGTGCTGCTGTTTGGCCTGTTCGCCGGTTTCGCGGCGCTGGGCATGCGGTTGATCGACCGGCGGCGGCAGGCCGCTTGGGGCAGGGTGCGCTGGCAAGAGGTCGCGCAGGCCACCGCGCTGCTGCCCTTCGCGGCACTGATTGCCGGGCGCTGGAAACCGCGTGGGCCGCTGCCGCTCTGGCCGCTCTTGGCCGGGCTGGTGCTTTACGGCGCACTGATCGCGCTGCATCGCCCGGTTATCGGGGCCTCGCCGCTGCCCTGATCACTCGCGTCCCAGAACCCGGCGGAACCAGCCCTTGCGCGGGCCTTCCTCGCCGGCCTCGGGGCCAGCATCCTCGGCGGCATCATCCGCGCCCTGCCCTTCGACGGCCTGTTGGAAACGGGCAAAGAAATCATCGGCCATCTTGCGCGCGAACCCGTCGATGATGCGGCTGCCCAGTTGCGCCAGCTTGCCGCCGACCTTGGCCTCGACACTATAATGCAGCAGCGTGCCACCCTCGGCCGGTTCCAGCCGCACCTTCGCCGCGCCCTTGGCGAAACCTGCCGCGCCGCCCTTGCCTTCCCCGGTCAGGGTCAGGCTTTCGCCGGGTTGCATGTCGGTCAGGCTCACCTTGCCGGTGAAGCGCGCCTTGACCGGGCCGACCTTCTGCACCACCACCGCCTCGAATCCATCCTCGGGCGAGCCGGTCAACTCCTCGCAGCCGGGCACGGCGGCCTGCAACACTGCCGGGTCCAGCAGGGCGGCCCAGACCGTTTCCGGCGTTGCGGCGATCTGGCGCGCGTCGCTCATTTCCATGGCCTGTCCTCCCTGTCGTGAAGCCGCGTTCAGCATAGGGGCTGGGGGGGCAGGGCGAAAGCCGGCTTTCGTCGATCAGACCTTGGTCGCATGGCGCGCTTGCGTTCAACGGTTCCGCAAGCGGGCGCGGGCTGCTATTCTGGGCGAAGCCGCAGGGAAGCCGATGATGAACGCCACCCAGCCCGCCATGCCGAATGCCCCCGCCCCCGCCGTGCCCAGCATTGCCCGGGCGCTGATCGTCGATGACCACCCGCTGTTTTGCGACGCGCTGGCGCTCACCCTGCGCGCGCTGGCCGGGGTCGGCAGCGTGGAAACCGCCGCCGCGCTGGGCGCCGCGCTGGAGCGCATCGAGGCCGAGCCGGCGCCGGATCTGGTGCTGCTGGATCTGGACCTGCCCGATGTCGAGGGGCTTGAGGGGCTGCTCAGGCTCTGCGCCACGGCGCCCGATCTGCCGGTGCTGGTGGTCTCCTCGATGACCGATCCGCGGCTGATCGAGGCCGCGCTCGCCGCCGGCGCGGTGGGTTTCGTGCCCAAGCACTCTGGCCGCGAGGCGTTTCGCGATGCGCTGGCCGCCGTGGCCGAGGGGCGGCGCTACCTGCCCGAAGGCTTCAGCCCCGCCGGGCAGGGCGAAAGCGAGGCCGCCGAGGCCATCGAGCGGCTGGCGCGGCTGACCCGGCAGCAGGCGCGCATTCTGGAACTGCTGTGCCAGGGCCGGCTGAACAAGCAGATCGCCTGGGAACTCTCGATCGCCGAAACCACGGTCAAGGCGCATGTCACGGCGATCATGCGCAAGCTGGGCGTGCAAAGCCGAACCCAGGCGGTGCTGCTGGCCCATCAGGCGCGGTTTTCCAGCCTGATGCCCGAGGGCTGACCGCGCCAGCCCCACCCGGCCAGAGCCCCTTTATCTCGCCCCCGTCCCCGGCTATCAAAAGGGCGCTGGCCCCGTAGCTCAACTGGATAGAGCAGCCGACTTCTAATCGGCAGGTTGAGGGTTCGATTCCTTCCGGGGTCGCCACGCAACCGCACCGGCAATTATCCGCGCCTCATCGCCGATGGGCTTCGGGGCGGCTTTGCTGTGCCTGGATGCCGCGCGGTGTCTTGACAACGCATAAACTATTAAACTAGTTTATACGCATGAAAAACGATGCACAACTTGCCGAACTCTTCGCCGCCTTCGCGCATCCGACGCGGATCGCGGTGTTGCGCGTGCTGCTCAGCCATTGCCGGACCGGGCGGCAGTTCGGCGATCTGGCGGCGGATCTTGGCCTCTCGCCTTCGACGCTCAAGCACCATCTGGACGAGATGCAGCACGCCGGTGTGTTGCGGCGCGAAGTTGCCGGGCGGGCGACGATCCTGAGCCTTGATCTGGCCGCGCTGAGCGATGCGGCGGCGCAGCTGACACGGCTTTGCTGTTCGGCGCAGCCCACGCCGCAACCGAACCATACGGAGTTTGATCAATGAACCGGTTCCTCTCGCAAACCCTGCTGATCGGGCTGATCGCCGGCATGGCGGCGCTGCTGGCACTTTGCTGGGCGCATCCGGCGCGCGAAGCCTTCATGGCCGGCGCCGCGCTCGGGCTGATCGCGCTGTCGCTCGTGCTGGAACGCCTTTGTCCGCATGATCCGGCCTGGGCCGATGTGCCGCGCGACGAGGTCGCCGGGGATATCGGCAGTTTCGTTCTGGTCTTCGGCCTGCTGGACGGGGCGCTGAAATGGCTCACACCCTTTGCGGTGCTGGCCATCGCGCCGCTGCCGGGTTCGCTGGCGCTGCCGCTATGGCAACAGGTGGTGCTGGTCTTCGCCTGGATCGAATTCGCCGCCTGGGCGAGCCATTGGGCGCATCATCGCTACAAGCCGCTTTGGGCGCTGCATGCCATGCACCACAGCACCGAGCGGCTCTATACGCTCAACAATTTCCGCTTCCACCCGTTCAACCATGTGCTCAACCATCTGGCGATGATCCTGCCGCTGCTGTGGCTTGGCATCGCGGCCGAGGCGATCCTTATCTATACCGCGCTGACGCTGCCGGTGTTGCTGCTGCAGCATTCCAATATCGCCTTCGATTTCGGCCGGCTGAACCTGCTGTTCAATACCAATGACCTGCATCGCTGGCACCATTCGGCGAAACCCGACGAGGGGATGAAGAATCTGGGCCGGGCGCTGGTGATCTGGGATCAGCTTTTCGGCACCTATCTGCGCCCCGGCACGCCGAAAGGGCCGGTGCGGATCGGGCTGTTCGCCGCCAGCCGACGTTTTCCGCCGGCGGCACGGTTCTGGGCACAGCTGGCCTGGCCGTTCAACCCGGCCTGCTGCCGCTAGTTCGCCGGCTGGCCCAGCGCCAGAAGCGCGCGCTCGATGCCACGGATCTCGGCCATGCCGCGCAGCCGGCCGACGGCGGGATATCCGGGGCGATAGGGCGCGCGCAGGTCGCTTTGCAGCGCATGGCCATGATCGGGGCGGAAAGGCAGCGGCGTGCCGCGCGCCGCCTCCAGCCCCAGAATGATCGACACCAGCCGCACCATATCGGCATCGCCCTCCAGATGCGCGGCTTCCTCGAAGCTCTCGCCTGACGGCGGCATATCTGCGGGGGCCGGCAGCGGATCGCGGCGCGTATTGCGCAGATGCAGGAAATGCACCCGGGGGCCGAATTCGGCCAGCATCGCCGGCAGCTCGTTATCCGCCCGCACCCCCAGCGAACCGACACAGAAGGTCAGCCCATTGGCGGGATCGTCATACATGGCGCAGATCGCGCGCAGGTCAGCGGCGGTGGAAACCACACGCGGCAGGCCCAGAATCGGGCGCGGCGGATCGTCGGGATGGATGGCGAGCTTCACGCCCCGGGGCGCCAGCTGCGGCATGATCCGGGCCAGAAACTGCCCCAGATTGTCTCGCAGCGCGGCGGCATCCACCTCGGCATAGCGCGCGATCTGGGCGCGAAACCCATCGAGCGAATAGCTTTCCTCGGCGCCGGGCAGACCGGCCAGAATCGTGGCGGTGAGCGCCGCCCGCTCGGCCTCGTCCATCTGCTGGTGGCGGGCGGCGGCGGCAGCCTGAAGCGGCGCCTCGTAACTGTTTTCGGCGCCGGGTCGGCGCAGGATGAACAGGTCGAACAGCGCCAGATCGACGCGGTCGAAGCGCAGGCATTCGGCGCCATCGGGCAGGCGGTGGCGCAGCTGGGTGCGCGTCCAGTCCAGGACCGGCATGAAATTGTAGCAGATCGTGGTGATGCCCTGAGCGGCCAGATTGAGCGCCGATTGCGCCCAGGCATCGGCCAGATCCTGCCAGCCGGGAAGGCCCAGCTTGATCGCCTCGGGTACGGGGATGCTTTCAACCACCGACCAGCGCAGACCGGCGGCCTCGATCATCGCCTTGCGCCGGGTGATCTCCTCGGGCGACCAGATGCTGCCATTGGGCAGATGGTGCAGCGCCGTCACGATCCCGGTTGCGCCCGCCTGCCGGATATCGGCCAGCGAAACCGGATCGTCCGGGCCGAACCAGCGCCAAGTATATTCCATTCCCGGTATTCCCGTCTTCTTCTGGGGGGTTAGCGAAAGGCTTTCGACACTTCCTGCGAATCGAACAGATAGCCGTCAAAGCCCGGGTCTTCGTCATCCGAGAGCGCCAGCAACGTGACGCGCACATTCTCCAGATGTTGCCACATGGCGCTGCGGGCGGCTTCGGGGTCGCGCCGTTGCAGCGCCGACAGCACCAGATTGTGGTCATCGAGCCAGCGCAGCCGGTAATCGGTGTCGAACACACGGTCATGCAGCCGGGCCCACATGCGGCTGCGGGCGCGCTTTTCCCACAGATCCCTGACGGTATCCACAAGGATGCTGTTCTGCGTCGCCTCGGCGATCAGATGGTGGAACTGCTCGTCGCCGGAATAATCCATCTCGCCCGAGGCGATGCTGGCGCGCTCCATGTCCAGCGCCTCGCGCATGCGGAGGATGTCGGATTTGGTGACCGTCGAGGCGGCCATGCCGGCAATCGCGCTTTCCAGCAGCTGGCGGGCCTGGATCAGCTCGAACGGGCCGATATCATTGACATCGCGGGTCAGGCTTTCGGTATCGGTGCGGTTGAGATAGATCCCCGAACCCTTGCGCACATCCAGAATGCCCTCGATCTCCAGCAGCAGGATTGCCTCGCGCGCGGCAGAGCGGCCCACCGACAGCCGTTCGGCGATCTGGCGTTCGGTCAGGATGCGGTCCCCCTGACGGAAACCGCCCTGGGTGATCAGATCGCGCAACTGATCGGCGATCTCCTGATAGCGGCGCGAGGCTCTTGGCATCAGATCTCCCCCTTGGCTCGGGCATGATAGAAGGCGGCCAGCACATCGAAGGCCGCCTTGCGGGTGGATTTGTCGGCAGCGATCAGCCCCTTGAGGTTGAACCCCTGCTGAAAGACATTCTGCCGCCGTTCCACCCGGAAATCATAGAGAATCCACGGCGACATGCCCTTCACATAGTCCAGATCGCGCAGAATGCCGATCTGCTGGCGATAGACCTCGGTCATATAGGCTTCGCTGAAGAGGCCCCGCTCGGGCGCATTGGCGCCGATGGCGCCATCGGCGCCGGTTTCGGAAATCAGCACCGGCCGGTCGGGCTGCGAATTGCGCCCGATCTCGATGAGATCGGCGATGTTTTCCTCATACCAGCCGTAATATTCGTTGATGCCGATGATATCGAGATGCTCGGCCAGCCGGTCCTCGATCCGGTGGCGGGCGTGGTTGACCAGACAGGCCGCCGCGATGAGCCGGGTTGGATCGGCGCGGCGCGCGGCCTCCGCCAGGGCGCGCATGAAAGCCAGCCGGGCATCGGTGTCGGGGTTCTCGTTGCCGATGGACCAGATCACCACGCTGGCGCGGTTGCGGTCCCGGCGGATCAGTTCCAGCAGCTGGTTTTCAGCATCGGCATAGGTATGGGGATTGTCGAAGGCGATGGCCCAATAGACCGGGATCTCCGCCCAGAGCAGAAAACCCATCTCATCGGCCAGTTGCGCGGCGCGTTCGTGGTGCGGGTAATGCGCCAGCCGCAGGTAGTTGCAACCCATCGCACGGGCATGTTCGAACCGGCGGCGCAGGTCGACCTCGGTGGTGACCTTGCCCAGGTCGCGGTCGTCCTCATGCACCGAAATGCCGCGCAGCCAGATCGGCTGGCCATTGAGCAGGATCTCGGTGCCGCGCCGGGTGACGGTGCGAAAGCCCACCCGGTCGCTGACACGATCTTCGCCGAAACGCGCCTCGACGGCATAGAGCTTCGGGTTTTCCGGCGACCAGCGTTCGGGGCTGGCGGGGAGGCGGGCATGGCCGCGCCCACCGTTCAGCGCGACCTCGGCCTCGATAGCCAGTTCGGGGATACTGACGGTGCAGGTGCCACCCTCGGCGCCATCGACCGCCAGATCGACCTCGATGGCTGCACCGTCAGCGCTGAGCCGCACAAAAAGATCGCTGATGAAGGCCATGGGCAGGTCATGGAGCGTGACCTCGCGGTAGATGCCGCCATAATTGAACCAGTCGGTATTGCGCATCGGCACGCGGTCCAGCGTGCGGCTGTTGTTGACGCAGACCATCAGCCAGTTGCGCCCCGGGCGCAGATGTTCGGTCAGTTCGACACAGAACGGGGTGGAGCCGCCCAGATGATTGCCCAGAAACGCGCCGTTGAGAAAGATCTTGGCTTCGTAATTCGCCGCCCCGATGCGCAGGATCTGCCGCCTGCCGGGCGCGGGCACATGATCGAGCGCGCGGGTATACCAGGCGCTGCCCTCGAAGAAATACCATTTTTCCTTGAGCATCTGCCAGTTCGAGGGCACCGGCACGGTTTCGCCCAGATAGGGGTCGTAATCCCAGGGTTCGCTGCGTTCTTCGGCGGCGGCAGGCTGCATGGCGAACCATTTCTGCCGCAACCCGGTATCGAGCAGATCGACGCAGAAATTCCACTCGCCATCCAGCGAAACACCCGAACGCCCGCCGGTGAAAACCAGCCCTGCATGGGTCAGATTGCGCGCGTCATAGGGGCGAGCGTATTCTTCGTCATGCAGCGCCTGAAGCGCGTTTTCACCCAGCGGCGAGCGTTCGAGCATGGTGCGTTCCTTCCGCCGCGATCAGTCGGCCAGCGCGTTGATATCGGCGATCAGTTCGGCCAGTGCCGGCGATTGGGCGGCAACCTCCTCGTGCATCGGCAGCACGGCCTCGATGAAGGGTGCCTTGTCAACGCTGTTGATGGTCACGCCCATTTCGGCCTGCGCAGTTTCCAGCGCGGCATCGGCGATGGCGTTCCAGCTTGCCGAATGGAAGGCCTGGGCCTCGAGCGCGGCGGTGCGCAGCGCGTCCTGATGCTCGGCGCTCATGCCGTTCCAGGCGCAGGTCGAGATCACCACCACCGAGGGGATGATCGTATGCTCGTTGAGCGAGAAATGGCTCGACACTTCGCCATGGCGGGCATTGGTCAGCGCGGTGGGGTTGTTCTCGGCCATGTTGACCACGCCCTGTTGCAGCGCGCTGTAAAGCTCGCCCCAGTCGATCGGCGTGGGGTTGCCGCCCAGCAGTTCGACCATGCGAATCGCCGAGGGGCTGGGCTGGACGCGCACATTGACCCCGGCCAGATCGGCCGGCGAATTGATCGGACGGTCGCCATAGAAGGACCGCGCGCCCTCGGTCAGGAAGGCCACGCCGAGAAAGCCCTTGTCGGCCGAGGCCTGCAGAATGCGCTGGCCGATCTCGCCGTTGATCACCGCGTCGAAATGCTCTTCGCTCTGGAAGATGAAGGGCAGGTTGATGGCGCTGTAGAGCGGCTCGAAAGCTTCAAGCTCGGACGCGTTGGAGCGGGCCATTTCCAGCGCGCAGTTCTGCACCAGCTCCATCGATTCGCGCTGCGAACCAAGCTGCGCATTGGGGAATACCTGAATGCGATAGGCGCCGCCGGTCAGTTCCGAAAACCGCTCGCCCATGAATTCCATGCTGATATGCGTGGGGTGGTCGGCGGGGTTGTTGTGGTTCAGGCGCAGCAGTGTCTGGGCCTGCGCGGCGGCGGCAAGGGCAAGGCTGGCGGTGCTGGCCAGCGCAAGAATGCGCGTCAATCTGGTCATGGTGATCTCCTCCCGAGGTCATGGATCGCTTGCAACCGGGCCAGCATGCCGCGGCCCTGCGCCGGGAAGATGACAGCCAAAGCGAAAACATGTCAATCCATTTTGGAAATTGGTTGACCAATTGCCATTCCTTTGCCAGAAACCTGGCAGGAGCAGGGGGGAGATACAGATGAAACGCCTTGTGGACAGGGCACTGGGCGGGATGATCGCGCTGATCTTCGCCATCATCGTTGCCAGCATCGTCTGGCAGGTGGTGTCGCGCTACATCCTGCAGGCACCCAGCACGGTGACATCGGAATTCGCGCGGCTGATGTTCATGTGGCTGGCGCTGATCGGCGGGGCCTATACCTTCGGGCAGGCGCGCCATCTGGCCATCGACATCGTGCCGATGATGCTGCCCAGCCGGCTGCGCCAGATCGTCAATGTGGTGGTGCTGGCGCTGGTGGCGGGCTTTGCGCTGCTGGTCATGGTGCGCGGCGGCTGGTCCTTGACCGCGCGCACGCTGGCCACAGGGCAGATCACCCCCACACTGCGGCTGCCGATGGGCTATGTCTATGCCGCCATTCCCTTTTCCGGCGCGGTGATCCTGTTCTACTGCGGCCATTTCCTGCAGCGGTTGTGGCGCGATCCTGACGATGTGCTGGTCGGGCGCAGCGAGCCGGTTGACGATTCCGTGGACGAGGTGCGCTGATGGCCAATGCTATTCTGATCCTGTTCGGCTCGTTCGGCCTGCTGATGCTGATCGGGGTGCCGATCGCCTTTGCCATCGGTATTGCCGCTGCGGCGACCTTCCTGCTGTTCATGGGTTTCGAGCAATCCATGTTCATCGTCGCGCAGCAGATGGCCTCGGGGCTGGACAGCTTCACCCTGCTGGCCATCCCGATGTTCATTCTGGCCGGCAACATCATGAACCGCGGCGGCATCGCCCGGCGGCTGATCGAACTGGCCAAGGTGCTGGGCGGGCGGCTGCCCGGCGCACTGGTGCATGTCAACATCATCGCCAACATGCTGTTCGGCTCGATCTCGGGCTCGGCGGTGGCCTCGGCGGCGGCGGTCGGCGGGGTGATGGCCCCGGTGCAAAAGCGCGAGGGCTATGATCCGGCCTTCTGCACCGCCGCGAATGTGGCTTCCTGCCCGACCGGGCTGTTGATCCCGCCCTCGACCACGCTGATCGTCTATTCGCTGATCAGCGGCGGCACCTCCATCGCGGCGCTGTTTCTGGCCGGTTACCTGCCGGGCATCCTGATGGGCGTGGCGCTGATGGTGGTGGCCGGGGTGATTTCCAAGAAGCGCGGCTATCCGGTGGTGCCGCGCCCCAGCGCGGCACAGGCTTTCGCGGCAATGCGCGATGCCGTGCTGCCCCTGGGGCTGATCGTCATCATCATGGGCGGCATCGTCGGCGGCATCTTCACCGCCACCGAGGCCTCGGCCATCGCGGTGGTCTATGCGCTGGTGCTGGCGCTGGTCTGGTATCGCGAGATCGGCCTGCGCGATCTGCCGAAACTGCTGATCGATTCGGCGGTCACCACCTCGATCGTGCTCTTGATGATCGGCTGTTCCATCGCCATGTCGCGGGCCATGGCCTTTGGCGGCATTCCGGGCACGATCTCGGCCTATCTGCTGGGGCTGACCGACAATCCCTACATGATCCTGCTGGTGATCGTGATCATACTGCTGATCATCGGCACCTTCATGGACATGACCCCGGCGCTTCTGATCTTCACCCCGATCTTCCTGCCGGTGGTGCGCGATCTGGGCATCGATCCGGTGCATTTCGGCATCATCATGACCATCAACCTCTGCGTCGGCATCTGCACACCGCCGGTGGGATCGGCGCTGTTTGTGGGTTGTTCGATCAGCGGGGTTTCCATCGCCAGGGTGCTGCGCCCGCTTCTGCCCTTCTATGCCGTGCTGATCGCGGTGGTGATTCTGGTTACCTTCGTGCCCGAGATCAGCCTCTTCCTGCCGCGCCTTCTGCTGGGATACTGACCATGAAGACCGCCGAGAACTGGCAGCTTGCCGCCAGCGATGCCCATGGCGTGACGCTCAGCGTCGAGGGGGTGCACCGGCTGCGTATCGAGGCGCTGGCCGAGGCGCAGTTCCGGGTGCGGCTGCTCAAGGACGGGCGCTGGCGGCAGGGGCGCAGCTGGTGCGTGGCGCCCGAAGGCCCGCTGCCGCCCGAAGGCCGCGCGCGCGATGCGCTGGCGGGCTTCGACTGTCCGGCGCTGGACATCAGCGAGGGGCCGGACAGCCTGATGCTTTCAACCGCCAGCCTGCGCGCCATCATCCGCCGCCCGCTCAGCATCGAATGGCAGGCCTGCATCGACGGGGTCTGGCGCGATGTGGCACAGGACCGGCCGACGGGCGCCTATATGCTGGGCCGGCGCAACCATGCCCATGCCCATTTCCTGCGTCGTCACCAAGGCGAGGCGGTCTATGGGCTGGGCGAGAAGGCGGGGCTCCTGGAACGCTCGAACCGTCGCTTCGAGATGCGCAACCTGGATGCCATGGGCTATGACGCGCAAAGCACCGACCCGCTTTACAAGCATATCCCCTTCACCCTGACCCGCACCCCCGATGCCGGCGCATTCAGCCTGTTCTACGATACCCTGGCCGGCTGCTGGTTCGATCTTGGCAACGAGCTGGACAATTACCACGCCCCCTATCGCAGCTTCCGCGCCGAGGATGGCGATCTGGATTATTATTTCACCTGGGCGCCGGATATGCTGTCGCTGGTCAAGGCCCAGCAGCGTCTGACCGGCGGCATGGCCTTTCCGCCGCGCTGGTCGCTGGGCTATTCCGGCTCGACCATGGCCTATACCGATGCCCCCGATGCCCAGGCGCAGATGCTGGGCTTTCTGGGCGCGCTGGAACAACACGCCATCCCCTGCGACAGCTTTCATCTGTCCTCGGGCTATACCTCGATTGACGGCAAGCGCTATGTGTTCAACTGGAACACCGGGAAATTCCCCGATGTCGAGGGCTTCACCACCGCCTATGCCGGGGCCGGGATCAACCTGATCGCCAATATCAAACCCTGCCTGCTGCAGGATCACCCGCGTTATGCCGAGGCCGCCGAACAGCGGCTTTTCATCCGCGACAGCGACACCGGCGCGCCCGAGGTCTCGGTCTTCTGGGATGCCAAGGGCTCGCATCTGGATTTCACCAATCCCGCCACGCTGCAGTGGTGGCAACGCAATGTCACCAGCGCGCTGCTGGAGCGCGGGCTGGGCAGCACCTGGAACGACAACAACGAATTCGAGGTCTGGGACCATCACGCCCGTTGCGAGGGTTTCGGCGAGCCGATCGACATGGGGCTGATCCGCCCGCTGCATGCGCTTTTGATGGTGCAGGCCTCGGAAGCGGCGCAGAAGGCCCATGCGCCGGGCAAGCGGCCCTATCTGATCACCCGCGCCGGCTGTGCGGGCTTGCAGCGCCATGCCCAGACCTGGACCGGCGACAACCGCACCAGCTGGGACAGCCTGCGCTGGAATATCCGCATGGGGCTGGGCATGGCGCTGTCGGGGATCTCCAACATCGGCCATGATGTCGGCGGTTTCGCCGGGCCGCAGCCGGATGCGGAACTCCTGCTGCGCTGGGTGCAGAACGGCATCTTCCACCCGCGTTTCGTGATCCATAGCTGGAATGACGATGGCTCGGTCACCGAGCCCTGGACGCATCCGCAGGTGCTGCCGCAGATCCGCGCCGCCATGGCGCTGCGCTACCGGCTGCTGCCCTATCTCTATACCTGCCTCTGGCGCGCCGTGACCGAATCCGAGCCGATGCTGCGCCCGACGTTGCTTGACCACGAGCACGACCCCCGGTGCCATGAAGATACCGATGATTTCATGCTGGGGCGCGATCTGCTGGTCGCCAGCGTCGTCGAGCCGGGCGCCACGCATCGCCGCGTCTATCTGCCCAGCAATCAGACCGGCTGGTGGGATTTCCATTCAGGCGAATGGCATGCCGGCGGGCAATGGCTGGAGCAGACGGTGACGCTGGACAGCATGCCGCTTTTCGTGCGTGCCGGCGCCGTGCTGCCCTTGGCGCGGGGTGCGATGCGTGCCACGCCGCAGGCCGAGGCCGCGCGAGAACTGGCGGTGTTTCCTGCGCCGGGCGAGGGGGCGCAGGTCTCGTTCATGTATGACGATGCCGGCGACAATGCCGATGCGCTGGACGGCAACCATTGCCTGACCACCGCCACCCTGACCCGAAGCGACAACCATCTGTCCCTTGCCCTGAGCCATGCCGGGCAGCAGCCCTTCCCCTTTGGCCAGTTGCGCCTGAGCCTGCCCGCCGGATCGGCTGATCCGCTGCATTTCGCCGGGCGCGCCTATCGTCATGGTGACACTCTCGCGCTGGAGGCACAGGCATGAGCCTTGATCGCACCCGCCTGCGCCCGCGCTGGCTGCACCTGGGGTTTGGCGCCTTTGCCCGCGCGCATCCGCTTTTCGTGCTGCATCGCGGATTGATGGCCGATCCATCGGGTGATTGGGGGGTGATTGTAGCGCGGCTCAATTCCGGGCAGGCGGAGCTTGATGCGCTGGATCAGGCCGGGGGGCTTTACCATGTCGTCGAGGCCGATGCGTCTGGCCTGAGCGCCGCGCAGGTCGGCTGCGTGATCGGCAGTTGCCATCCGGCGCGCGACGGGGCGGGGGCATTGCCGGGGCTGATCGCCTCGCCCGAAATGGCGGTGATCTCGCTGACCATTACCGAGAAGGGCTATTGCCTCGGCGCCGAGGGGCTGGACCTCAACCATCCCGCCATTCGCGCCGATCTGCAAGGCGAGGGGGCGCCGCGCTCGGCCATCGGGGTGCTGGTGGCGGGGCTGGCCCAGCGCCGCGCGGCCGAGCTTGGCGGGCTGACCCTCATGGCTTGCGACAACCTTTCCGGCAACGGCCGCAAGCTGGCCCGCGCGGTGCTCGATTACGCCGGCGCCACCGATCCGGCGCTGGCCGGCTGGATCGGCGCGCAATGCCGCTTCCCCTGTTCGATGGTCGATCGCATCGTGCCGGCCATGACGCCCGAGGCCCATGAACGCATCAGCGCCCATCTGGGCCGTGATGATCCCGCCGCGGTGATCTGCGAGCCCTTCCTGCAATGGGTGATCGAGGATGATTTCGCCACCGAGCGCCCGCCACTGGCCGCCGGCGGCGCGCTGCTGGTCGGTGATGTCGAGCCCTATGAAGAGATGAAGCTGCGCATGCTCAACGGTGCGCATACATTTCTGGCGCTGCTGGGCGGTCAGGCCGGCCTTGCCACGGTCGATGCCTGCATGGCCGACCCGGTGTTCGCGGCGGCTGTCGAGCGGTTCCACCGTGATGAGGCCGCGCCCAGCCTGCCGCCGCTGCCCGGTTTTGATCTGGCCGGCTACGGCGCCGAGCTGCGCGCGCGTTTCGCCAATCCGGCGCTGTGCCACCGCACAGAGCAGATTGCCAGCGATACCAGCCAGAAGTTGCCGCAGCGCATTCTGGCCCCGATCCGCTGGCATCTGGTTGAGCGCGGCACGGTGCCGGTGCTGATGGCGCTGGTGCTGGCAAGCTGGCTGTGCTGGCTGAGCGGGCGCGGCGATCAGGGCGCGGCGCTGCCCTTCAACGACCCCGAGGCCGATGCCCTGCGCGCCCGCCTTGCCGGGCTGGAACCGGGGCCGCAGCTGCTGCGCGCCTATCTGCACCATTACGCCGCCTTCGCCCCCGATCTGACGCAAGATCCCCGGCTTTATACCGCGCTCGCCGAGGCCCATGGCGCCCTGCGCGCGCGTGGCGTGCGCGAAACCCTTGCCACCCTTCTGTCCGAGCCTGCCCGATGAGCCGCTTCCTTGGCCCCGATTTCCTGCTGGAAACCCCTACCGCCCGGCATCTCTTCCATGAGGTCGCCAAGCCCCTGCCGATTGTCGATTTCCACAATCATCTCTCGCCGCAGGATATCGCGCAGGATCGCCATTGGGACAATCTGGGCGAGCTGTGGCTGGCGCATGACCACTACAAATGGCGCCTGATGCGCTGGGCCGGCGTGCCCGAAAGCCATGTCACCGGCCCGGCCGATTACCGCGCCCGCTATGATGCCTTTGCCCGGGTCATGCCGCGCATGGTCGGCAATCCGGTGCATCACTGGTCGCATCTGGAGCTCTGGCGCCATTTCGGGCTGGAGGGGCTGGTACTGAACGAGGCCAGTGCCGCCCGCGCCTGGGATGCCGCCGGCGAACGGCTGGCCGAGCCGGGTTATGGCGCGCGCGGGTTGCTGGCGCAAATGAAGGTGGTGCATGTCGCCACCACCGATGATCCCTGCGACACCTTGGAACATCACGCCGCCTTTGCTGCCGAGCCCTACGCCGGGCTGCGCATGGTGCCGACCTTCCGCCCCGATCCGGCGCTCTATCCGGAAGATGCGGGTTTCGGTGCCTGGCTGGAGCGGCTGGAGGGGGCCAGCGGCCAGGCGATCACCGGCTGGGATGATCTGCTGGGCGCATTGATGGCGCGGCTGGATCATTTCTGCGCCCATGGCGCACGGGCCGCCGATCACGGGCTCAACCGGATGGAGCTGGCCCGGCCCGCCAGCCCCGCCATGCTCAGCCGTCTGCTGGATCGCGCCCGCCGGGGCCAGCCGCTGACCGAGGACGAGGCCGCGAGTTTCCGCCTCAGCCTGCTTCTGGAACTGGGCCGGGCCTATGCCGCGCGCAACATGGTGATGCAGCTGCATATCGGACCACTGCGCAACAACCGCAGCCGCCTGCTGGCCGGCGTCGGGCGCGATGCCGGTGGTGACAGCCTGCGCGACGCGCCGCTGGCCGAGGCGCTCAACGCCTTTCTGGACCATCTGGACCGCGACGATGCCCTGCCGCGCACCATTCTTTACGCGCTCGATCCCGGCAAGAACCCGGTGATCATGACCACGGCAGGGAATTTTCAGGACGGGAGCATCGCCGGCAAGGTGCAGCCCGGCACCGCCTGGTGGTTCAACGACCAGCTTGACGGTATGGAGACGCAGATGCGCATGCTGGCGCAGATGGGGCTGATCTCGACCTTCCTGGGCATGCTGACCGACAGCCGCTCGTTCCTGTCCTTTCCCCGGCATGAATATTTCCGCCGGCTGCTGTGCCGGATGATCGGCGATTGGACGGAAAAGGGTCATCTGCCGCCCGAGCCCGAACTGCTGGAGGGGCTGGTGCGCGACATCTGCTATCGCAACGCTGCTGGCTGGTTCGAGCCCGAGGGGGGCGCGTGATGCGGCTGGTCTGTCTGGGCGAATGCATGGTCGAAATGGCGCCGGCGGGCGATGGCCGCTTCGTGCAGGGGTTTGCCGGCGATACGTTCAACACCGCCTGGGCGCTGCGCCGCATCTGCCCCGAGGACTGGCAGATCGGCTATGCCACAGCGCTGGGCGATGATCCGCTTTCGACCGAGATGGTGGCCTTCATGCAGGCCGGCGGCATCTGCACTCGTGACATTCGCATCCTGCCGGGGCGCACCTGCGGGCTTTACCTGATCACGCTTGTCGAGGGCGAGCGCAGCTTTGCCTATTGGCGCGAGAATTCCGCCGCGCGGCAGATGCTGGGTGATGTCGGCTGGCTGCCAGGCGTGTTGGCCGGGGCGCAGGCGATCTTCCTGTCGGGCATCAGCCTGGCGATTCTGCCGCCCGAGCACCGCGAGGCGCTGGTCTCGGCGCTGGAGGGCTATGGCGGCAAGCTGTTCTTCGATCCGAATTATCGCCCCCGGCTCTGGGCGGATGCGGCGCTGGCGCGGGACTGGATGCTGCGGCTGGCCCGGCGCGCCGAAATCCTGCTGCCCAGCCTCGATGATTGCGCGGCGCTTCTGGGCCATGAAACCGCCGAGGCCGCCGCGCAGGCGCTGGCCGAGGCTGGGGCGCGCGAGGTGGTGATCACCGATGGCGCCGGGCCGGTCACCATCGCGCAGGATGGCGCGTTCATGCAATTGCCGCCCGCGCCCGCCGCGCCGCCGGTCGATACCACCGGGGCGGGTGATGCGTTCAACGCCGGCTATCTGGCGGCGCGGTTGCAGGGCGAGGCGCCCGAGGAGGCGGCGCGCAACGGGCAGCGGTTGTCCCGGCGGGTGATTGCCACACGCGGCGCGTTGCTGGGCGCTGCCTGAACCAGGGGCAGCTCACGCCCAGTTCCGCGCCAGCGCGCAGGCCCGGTCGATGAAGCGGCGGCTGCGGGCCTCGGCCTCGGGGGCATCGGCGCGCGCCATGATCCAGCCGACATAGGTGAAGGCCCGCAACAGCGCAAAAAGCCCCAGCGCCGCCTCGGCCGCAGCGGGCAGGGGGCGCTGGCTGCGATAGCCTTCAAGCAGCGCGGCCTCGATCTCGGCAAAGGCGGGCTCGGTGCGGTTGGGATGCAGTGCGGTGGCCAGATCGAAAAGCCGGAAGCCATAGCCGCAATCGTCGAAATCGATCAACGCCACGGCACCGTCCTGCACCAGCACATTCTCGCGCACCGCATCGGCATGGATCAGCCCGTAATCGGCGCCGAGCGCGAAGGCGGCAAGCGCCCGGCCGGCGGTTTGGCGCGCAGCCAGCAGCAGTTCGCGCTCGGCGGGGCTGAGCGCCGGGTTCTCCCAGAAGCGGCCCCAGAGCGGCGCCTCGCCCAACAGCCCGGCTTCGTCCCAGGCCGGGCGGCTGAACCCGGGCGGCGGGGTGAAGGCATCGGCGGCATTATGCAGCTGGGCCAGCACCGCGCCCAGCGCATGGAAGGGGCGGGCGGGGTCTGTCTGCGGCAGTGGCTCGCCGGCGCGGCCCAGCGGCGCACCCTCCAGCCATTCCAGCAGATCGGCCATCACCGGCGGCTCGCCGCTGGCCACCAGATAGGCCCCGCCCCGTGTGGGCAGCGGTGCCGGCACCCTGAGCCCCGAGGCCGCCAGATGGGCCATGAAATCCAGCTCCGATTGCAGCGCGGCGGGGCTGTGATAGCCGGGCCGGTGCAGGCGCAGCGCGGCGCGGCCTTGCGGCAGGGTGACGGCAAAGACCCGGTTCTCGCGATGGGCGACAAGCTGGCAGGGCGCGCCTTCAAGCCCCCAATGCGCCAGCAACCCTTCGGGCGGGGCGTTCATCGGTCAAGCTCGGCCAAGGCATCGGCCAGCGCATCGGCCAGCATCTGCGCCTCGGCGGGGCCGAAGGGCAGCGGCGGGCGAATCTTGAGCGTGTTCATGCCAATGCCCAGCCGATTGAGGATCACCCCGCGCGCCAGCATCGCCTCGACCACTTCGGCGCAGAACTCGGCATCCGGGCTGCCATCGGGACGCACGAATTCGGCACCAAAAAACAGCCCCGCCCCGCGCACCTCGGCGATGCGGGGATGGCGCGCTGCGATGGTGCGGAACTGCTCCAGAACCAGCGCGCCGGTGCGCTCGGCGTTCTGCGGCAGTTGCTCCTGCTCCAGCACATCGAGCACCGCCATGGCCGCGGCGCAGCTCACCGGGTTGCCGCCGAAGGTGTTGAAATAACGAAACGCCTTGCGGAAGGCGGCAAGGATATCCGGCGCGGTGACCACGCCGCCGATGGGATGGCCATTGCCCATCGGTTTGCCCAGCGTCACCACATCGGGCTGCACGCCGGCGCGCTGATGGCCCCAGAAATGCCGCCCCAGCCGGCCGAAACCGGGCTGCACCTCGTCGGCGATCAGAAGCCCACCGGCGCGTTTCACGGCCTCGGCGGCGGGGCGCAGGAAACCTTCCTCCAGCGCCGGGAACCCCTCATTGGCGAAATAGGGGCAAACGATCAGCGCAGAAAACCCGTGCCCCGATGCCTCCAGATCGTCGATCGCGGCCTGCACGGCGGCGGCGAAGGCGGCCGCATGGGCGGCGCCCTTCTCACCACCGAGCGGGCGCAGGCCATCGGGGGCCGGCACATGGCGCACATGCCCGCCATAGCCGCCGATCGGCGGCATGCGGGTGGAAAGCTGACTGACGGCGGCGGTATTGCCGTGATAGGTGTGATCGGTGGCGATGACCCCGGTCTTGCCGGTGACCGCCTGCGCCATGCGCAGCGCGATGTCATTGGCCTCCGAGCCGGTGCAGGTCAGGATCGCCGAGCGCAGCGGCGCGGCCATGGTGGCGCAAAGCCGCTCCACATAGTCCAGAATGCCCTCGTGCAGATAGCGGGTATGGGTGTTGAGCGTCGAAGCCTGGCGGCAGATCGCCTCGACAACGCGCGGGTGGCAATGGCCGACATGCGGCACATTGTTGTAGCAATCCAGATATTTGCGCCCCTCGGCATCCCAGAGCCAGACACCTTCGCCACGCACGATATGGCGCGGCTGGCGGTAGAAGGTGGCCATGCCCGGCCCCAGAAGCGCCGCGCGCCGGGCCAACAGATCGCTCATGCGAATACCTCCCGTGCCTGGGCCTCCAGCCGGGCGCGCTGGAAGGCGATGAAATCGGGCGCCGGCTGCTGGCCCTCGGTGATCGGCTCGAACGGGTCTTCGACCGGGCTGCGGATACCGGAAAGCTCCTCGATCACCGCCAGCCCGCAAAACGGCACCACCACCTCTGCATAGCCGCCTTCATGCACCGCCACCAGCCGCCCGCCGCACAGCTCATCGGCCAGCGCCATCATCTGCGCGGTCATGGTGCGGAAGGTGCCGGAATGCGCCTGCATCCGGCTGAGCGGATCGAAGGCATTGGCATCAAGCCCCGAGGCGATGACGATGAGATCGGGTTTGAAGGCGCGGATCGCCGGCAGCACCAGCAGCTCCATCGCATCCAGATAGGCCTGATGCCCGCCGCCGGGCAAAAGCGGAATATTGAGGTTCGCCCCGGCGCCGGCCCCGGCGCCGCGCTCGCCGGCCAGCCCCTGACCGGGCGGGAAACAGGCTTCCTGATGGATCGAGACGGTCAGCGTATCGCCGCGCTCGTAATAGACCGCCTGGGTGCCGTTGCCATGATGCACATCCCAGTCCAGCACCGCCACCCGGCCAAGCCCATGAGCGGCGCGCGCGGCCTCGATGGCGATGGGAATATTGGCCAGCAGGCAAAAGCCCATGGATTGCTCGGGCAGGCAATGATGCCCCGGCGGGCGCGACAGCGCATAGGCATTGCGCACCCGCCCGGCCAGCACATCGGCCAGCGCCCGCTTGGCCAGCCCGGCCGAGAGCGCGGCAATCTCGAAGCTGCCGGGGCCGAAGGGCGAATAGAGCCCGGCATTGCCGCCATCGGCATCCGAGAGCGCCTTGAAACGGTCGATATAGGCGGCGGGATGCACGCGCAGCATATCCTCACGCGTCACCGGCTCGGCGGAATGCACCGCCAGTTGGCGCGTCAACCCCGAGACATCGAGCAGGTTCTTCAGCCGGCGCTTGCTTTCGGGGCTTTCGGCATGGCCGGCGCCCGCCGGCGGCTGCACCCAGCCGCCCACCGGCAGGATCAGCGCATGCTCGCCGGTGGTGTGCCAAAGGCAGCGTTCGTCGAAATAGAAGGCGGTGGTCATGGCGCGGTCTCCGGTCTTGAAAAACGTCTCAGAAGGCGGTCGGCCAGCCCGGCCAGCCCGCCGGGGGCAAACAGCATCACCGCCATCGCGGTCACGCCCAGCGCCACCAGCGACCAGCCGGCCGAAAAGGCCAGCCATTCGCGCAGCGCGAAATAGACCAGCGCGCCCAGCACCGGCCCGTGCAGCCGGCCGATGCCGCCGATCACGGTCACGAAGATCACCGTGACGGTCCAGCCGATGTCGAAAGCCGCCATGGGGGTGATGAAAAGGTTGGACAGAAAGCTCACCGCACCCGCCGCCCCCGCCCCGGCCGCCGAGACCAGAAACACGATCAGCCGCACCCGCCAGGGGCCGACGCCGATGGAGCGCGCGGCGGTTTCGTCATCGCGCAGCGCCCGCAGCCGCAGCCCGAAAGTGCCGCGCACCATCAGCGCCACCGTGAGCGTGATGCCACCGGCCACCGCCAGCGCCAGCCAGAAGGTGATCGGGCCCATCCAGGCGCGGTCGAGCCCGCGCGCGGCATAGAGCGGCATGCCCGAGGCGGCGCCGGTGAACTCCCAGCGCATGATCAGGATGCGGATGATCTCGGCGGCGACCCACATGCCGACGGCGAAATAGACATCGCGCAGCCGAAACAGGATCGGCGCCAGCGCCAGCGCCAGCGTGGCGGTGATCAGCGCCGCCAGCGGCACCATCAGATAGGGTGAGACCGGCAGATCGCGGGTGACGGTGAAAAGCGCATAGCCTCCCAGCCCGACAAAGCCGTGATGGCCCAGCGACAAAAGCCCGCCATAGCCGGCCAGCAGGTTCCAGGCCTGGGCCAGCGCGATGATCACCAGGATCTCGATGCCGAGGCTCAGCGCCCCGCGCCCGGCCAGAAACGGCACCAGCGCCAGCGCGGCAAGGATCAGGGCGAAACCCGCCCAGCCGGCATGTTCGCGGCTCATCGCACCTTCCTTTTGCCGGCCAGCCCCTCGGGGCGCGCAAGCAGGATCACCAGCAGCAGCAGATGGCCGTAAAGCAGCCCCGAGGCCGGATCGAGCCGGAAGCCCAGCGCATGCACCACGCCCAGCGCCAGCCCGCCCAGCAGGCTGGCCCAGATCGAGCCCAACCCGCCGATGACGATGACCTCGAAGGCGATGAGCAGCCGCTCGGTGCCGGAAAACGGCGTGATCGAGGTGCGCATCGCCAGCAGCATGCCGGCAATCGCCGCCAGCGCCGCCGAAAGCCCCATGACCGAGGCAAAGACCCGCCGCCGGTCAACGCCCATCAGCGCCACGATCTCGGGGTCATCGGAGGTGGCGCGCACCATGCGCCCCCAGCCGGTGTGCGCTAAGGCCCAATGCAGCGCGCCAAACAGCGCCAGCGCGACAAGAAAGGTGCCCAGCGGCAGCACGCCCAGCGAAAGCGGCCCCAGATCAAGGCTGGCGGTGCGCAGCGGCCCGGGATCGAGCGCGCGGTTGTCGGCGCCGAACAGTTCCACCAGCAGGTTCTGCACCACGATGGACAGGCCGAAGGTCAAGAGCAGCGGGCGCAGCGGGTCGGTGCCCAGGACATGATTGACCAGCCCGGCCTGCAGTGCATAGCCGACACCGAACATCACCAGCACCACCACCGGCAGCAGGATGAAGGGGTGAATCGGCACCGCGCCCGTCACCGTGAAGGCCAGAAAGGCACCGGCGATCACCAGTTCGCCATGCGCGATATTGGCAATGCGCATCACCCCGAAGATCAGCGACAGCCCCAGTCCGAACAGCGCATAGAGCCCGCCCAGCATCAGCCCGTTGAGGATGGTTTCGATCCAGGCCATCAATCCTCTCCGAAATAGGCGCGGGCCAGCGCGGCGGTATCGGCCCCGTTGGAGGCACCCTGCATCACCAGCCGCCCCTCCAGCAGGCAGACGAACCGATCCGAAGCGGCCAGCGCGCGGCGCATGTCCTGCTCGACCAGAATGATCGCCATCTGCCCGCGCAGCGAGGCCAGCGCCGCATGCAACTCATCGACCACCACCGGCGCCAACCCGAGGCTCACCTCATCGAGCAGCAGCAGTGCCGGATTGGCCATCAGCGCCCGGCCAATCGCCACCATCTGCTGTTGCCCGCCCGACAAGAGCCCCGCCGGCCGCTCGGCGAACTCGGCAAGGATCGGAAACAGCGCGCAGACGCTTTGCATGTTCCAGGGGCCGGGGCGGGCGATGCGCGCGCCCATCATCAGGTTCTCGGCCACGCTGAGCGAGGGAAAGAGCCGCCGTCCCTCGGGCGCCATGGCGATGCCGGTGCATGCGCGTTCCGGGGTCGGCAGCGGGGCCAGATCGCGCCCGTTCAGAAGCAGCCCGCCGCGCGCCTCGGTCAGGCCGCAGATGGCGCGCAAAAGCGAGGTCTTGCCAGCGCCATTGGCGCCGATCAGCGCCAGCGTCTCGCCCGGCGCAAGGCTCAGCGAGATGCCGAACAGCGCCTGAAAATCGCCGTGGAAGGCATCGAGCGCCTCGATATGCAAAAGCCGCTCAGCCATGTGCCGCCGAGCCCAGATAAAGTTCGCGCACGCGCGGATCGGCGCTGACCCTTTCGGGCGTATCCTCGATCACCACGCGGCCCAGATGCAGCATCAGGATGCGGTCGCAGACCGCCTCCAGCGCATGGGCGATATGTTCGATCCACAGGATCGCCAGCCCCGGCGCCTTCAGCCGGCGGATCAGCGCCATCAACTCGCGCACCTCCGGCTCCGACAACCCGCCCGAGATTTCATCGAGCAGCAGCACCTTCGGCCCCGTCGCCAGCGCCTTGGCCAGTTCCAGCCGCTTGCGATCCAGAAGGCGCAGCCCGCCGCCGGGCGCCGTGGCAAGGCGGGCAAGGCCGGTCAGTTCCAGCACGTCATCGGCGCGCGCGCGCGCGGCGGTGGTCGAAAGCCCGCCACCCGCCACCGCCGCCAACACAAGATGCTCGCGCACGCTGAGGCTGGCGAAGGGTTTGGGCACCTGAAACGCGCGGGCAAGGCCGGCGGCAACGCGGGCCTCGGGCGGCAGGGCGCCGATCTCGCGCCCCGCCAGTTGCACCGAGCCCCGGTCGGCGCGGGTGACACCGGTCAGCAGATCGAAGAAGGTGGATTTCCCCGCCCCGTTCGGCCCCATCACCCCCAGGCATTCGCCATCGCCGACGCTGGTGGCGACATCATCGACCACCACCAGCCGGCCAAAGGCCTTGCCAAGACCGGAAACCCGCAGCATCAGCCCAGTTCGGACAGCGGCAGGGTGACATCCTCGGCGCTGATCGAGGGGGCGAGGGTATTCTCGGTGATCACCAGGTCATAGGCATGCCGCCCCGAGGAGCGGCGCCACTGGCCGCCGGCCACTTCCGTCACCGCGACATTGCGGATCGGCGAGCCGCCCCAGTTGACCGGCCCCACCATCGTATCGAGCGACATGGCGGCGATGGCGTCGCGCACCGCCTCGCGGTCCTTGGGCGCGCCGGACTGGCGCAGCGCGGCGATGCCGGTCTCGAAGAGCGCATGGCTGTAGCCCAGGGTCTGCACCCATTGGCGGCCGGAATGGGCCTCCCAGGCGGCGGCCAGCTCGGCCGCGCTCTGCCCGGTCAGCGATGAGGTGAAGGGTACATTCGGCGTCCACCAGACTTCGGTGGACATGCCGTTGCCGCGATCGCCCAGCGCCTCGATCGCCGAGGGGAACAGGAAGGCGGCAGCAAAGGTGGCAGCCTCCGGCCGGTAGCCGGCCTGGCCAGCCTGCGCCCAGAAGGTGGACCAATGCGGCGGAAAGCCGAAACCGGTGACGATCTGCGCCTCGCCGTCGCGGAAGCGTGCCACCTGGGCGCTGAAATCCTGCGTATCGATCTGGAACAGGCCGCCGGGCACGCGCGAATAGCCGCCCTGCGCCATGAAGGCCGGCAGGCCCAGCTCGGTATCGGCAAAGGACTGGCCGGCGGGATTGTCGAAATAGAAGTCACCTACCACGCGGTTGGTGTCGATCTGGTCCCAGATGCGCACGAAGGTGCTCATCGCGTCATCGGCGCCCCAGAAGAAGGTGAAGGAATAGGGGAAGCCCTGCTCGGGGTTGGAGCCGCGCGGGAACATCCAGGCCTGCCAGGGCCCCATGGTCGAGATCGAGGGGATACCGGCGATATCGGACATCTCGCCGGTGGCCACCGAGGCGTCGAGATCCTGCACCAGCAGCAGATCGACATCCTCGCGCAGGATCAGCTCCTGCCCGACCGAGGCCGAGCGGTTGACATTGGACTGGTTGTCACGGACCAGAATTTCCACCTCATGGCTGGTGCCGTCGATCATCAGCCCGTCGCGCAGCAGGGTATTCACCTGTTCGACCATCCAGGGGTCGGAGGCGCCGAATTCGGCGCGCGGGCCCGAGAGCGCGGTGATATAGCCGATGCGGATGCGCCGGTTCTGCGCGCGGGCGACCGAGGGCGCGGCCAGAAGGCCGGCGGCGGCGGCCGATCCGGCCAGAAAGCGGCGGCGGGGAAGCATGGGGAAGCTGGACATGGCGGACTCCCTGTTATGTTTTGCAGGGCAATCATCGCGCCAGCCGACGGGCTGCAATATGGTAGCTATATACTATAAATCCGGTGCAAGCGCGCGCATCAGGGCCAGCTTGCCGTCGCATTCGGTCTTGCGATAGATCGCGGCGATCTGGTTGCGCACGGTATTGGCCGAGACCCGATTCGCTGTGGCGATCTGGCGCATGGTCAACCCCGAGAGGTAGAGCGCCGCCACTTCGCGTTCGCGTGCGGTCAGCTGGTCCCAGCGGCTGGGCCGCGCCAGCCGCACCAGCGCCAGTTCCGGCGCATAGGCTTCCGAGGCGAGCACCACCGCGCGCCCGCTGTGGCGCAGGCCCGGGGTGGAAAGCCGGCGCAGCAGATTGCTCTGGGCCCGTGACCCCATCCCCTCCAGCCCCAGCGCAGCCAGAAACCCGCGCGAGGCGCGCACGATCTCGCCGTCGCGGTCGACGATCGCCGCTTCGCCGCCGCGCGGGGCGCGGGCGCGCACATCGGTGCGCAGCGACAGCGACAGCGATTGCTCCAGATGGCGCAGGATGATGCGAAAGCTGCGCGCCTCGTCCTCTGAGAACGGCTGGCGGGGGTCATGGCGATAGAGCGACATGAAGAAGTTGAAGGCCGACGAGCCATCCAGCCGGCAATGACCATTGAGCATGGCGCCGATGCCATAGGCCTCGGCAAAGGCGCGAAACTCGGGCGCCACCGGCTCGCGATCGGGCACCAGCGCCTTGGAAAACACCGGCAGGTTGCGCCCATGGCGGATGAACGGATCGATCGAGGAAACCGCGCGCACCGCACTCTCGAAGCTGCGCGGCAGGTTGTGGCTGGTGGAATTGACCAGGGTGATGCGGCCATTGGCAAAGCTCGACCAACCCCACCAGGCGGCGTCGAAACGCACCACCGCCTTGACCAGATCGACCAGTTGCGCCTGATGCTCTGCCGGGCCGGTCTCGGTCGCCGAGGCGGTCAGCTTGAGGATCAGTTCGCTGAATTCATCCAGTTGCATGGCGGGATTGGCCCGGTTGTCCGTGGGGGCGGGTGCCGTTCGCTTGGCGCGAACGCCGCGTTGCGCGGCGGCGGGCTGAACGAGGCGCCGCCATTGCCCCATATTGGCGGCAACGAAAGGAGCCTGCAATGGAACTCTCCGGCATTCATCATCTCACCGCGATCACCGCCGATGCGGCGGCGAACAACCGTTTCTATACCGGGCTGCTCGGCATGCGCCGGGTCAAGAAGACCGTCAATCAGGACGATACCTCGGCCTATCATCTGTTCTTCGCCGATGGCGCGGGCAGCCCGGGCAGCGATCTGACCTTCTTTGACTGGCCGGTCGGGCGCGAAAGCCGCGGCACCCATTCGATCAGCCGCACCGGGCTGCGCATCGACGAGGCGAGCCTTGACTACTGGGCCGCACGGCTGCGCGAGGCCGGTCTGGAAACCGGCACCCGCGGCCAGACCGATGGCCGCGCCAGCCTCGATTTCGAAGACCCCGAGGGCCAGCGCTTCCGGCTGACCGCCGATGCGGCCGGCCCCGCCGCCGCGCCCTGGGAGCGCAGTCCGGTGCCGGCGGAACATCAGATCCGCGGGCTGGGGCCGATCACCATTTCGGTGCCGCGGCTGGAGCCGACCGAGGCGGTGCTGGTGCATCTGATGAACATGCGCCGCCTGCGCGACTACGCCAGCCCCGATGGCGCAGGCCAGGTGCATGTGTTCGAGATGGGCACTGGCGGCCCGGCGGCGGAACTGCATGTGGCGGTTCAACCCGGCCTGCCGGTGGCGCGTCAGGGGGCGGGCGGGGTGCATCATGTTGCCTTCCGCGTGCCCGACAAGCCGGCACTGGCGCAATGGGCGCAGCGCATGAATGACATGCGGGTGCCAAGCTCGGGCGAGGTGGAGCGCTACTATTTCCGCAGCCTCTATTTCCGCGAACCGGGTGGCAATCTCTTTGAACTGGCCACCGACGGGCCAGGCTTCGCGGTGGATGAACCCTTCGAGACGATGGGCGAGGCGCTGTCGCTGCCGCCCTTCCTGGAGCCGCGCCGCGCCGCCATCGAGGCCGGATTGAAGCCGCTGACCTGACCCGCGGCTTCCCCGAAAGGCCTGCGTGTGAGGGGGCTTTGCCCCCTCGCCCGTTCCGG
>ERZ869909.683-NODE-683-length-34823-cov-4.680021_pt1 | contig 34823 bp, 29 predicted proteins | sample MGYA00520892_ERZ869909 | MGnify/ENA primary metagenome ERZ869909 (study PRJEB32215, sample SAMEA104723947) | bioreactor metagenome | biome: bioreactor; feature: anaerobic bioreactor; material: water | place: China | collected 2015-03-12 ...
ACAGTGGGCAAGAAAAACGGGGCCATCAGGCCCCGTTTTTCTTGAAGCGCGGTTGCCTTACGGCAGCAGGTGTTTCACTGCATCGCGCTCTTCGGCCAGTTCTTTCTCGGTGGCCAGCATCCGCTCGCGGGAGAAGTCATTGATGTCCAGGCCCTGAACGATCTGCCAGTCGCCGTTCTTGCAGGTGCAGGGGAAGGAGTAGATCAGACCTTCCTCGATGCCGTAGGAACCATCGCTGTAGATGCCCATGGACACCCAGTCGCCCTCAGCAGTGCCCAGCGCCCAGGAGCGCATGTGGTCCACGGCGGAGCTGGCAGCGGACGCTGCGGAAGAAGCGCCACGGGCCTTGATGATGGCGGCGCCGCGCTGCTGTACGTCCGGGATGTAGCTGCCGGTGTACCAGTCCTGCTCAACCAGATCGATGGCCGTCTTGCCGTTGACTTCGGCATGGTGCAGATCCGGATACTGGGTGGAGGAGTGGTTGCCCCAGATGGTCATCTTCTTGATGTCGTTCACGGTGGTGCCGGTCTTCTGGGCCAGTTGCGCCATGGCGCGGTTGTGGTCCAGACGGGTCATGGCGGTGAACTGACGCGGGTCGATGTCTGGCGCGTTGCGCTGGGCGATCAGGGCGTTGGTGTTGGCCGGGTTGCCCACCACCAGCACTTTGATATTGCGGCTGGCGACGGCGTTGATGGCCTTGCCCTGGGTGGAGAAGATGGCGGCGTTCGCTTCCAGCAGGTCCTTGCGCTCCATGCCCGGGCCGCGCGGACGCGCGCCAACCAGCAGGGCATATTGGGCGTCCTTGAAGGCGACCATCGGATCGTCGGTCTGCACAATGCCGGCCAGCAGCGGGAAGGCACAGTCATCCAGTTCCATGGCCACGCCTTTCAGCGCTTCCAGGGCCGGGGTGATTTCCAGCAGTTGCAGGATGACGGGCTGGTCCTTGCCGAGCATGTCGCCGGAGGCAATGCGGAACAGCAGCGAGTAGCTGATCTGGCCTGCGGCGCCGGTGACCGCGACGCGTACGGGTGCTTTCATGAACAGTCTCCTAGATATGATGAGTCTTCCGGCGACATCCGGCCTTGTGAGCTGGACGGCGATGACCCGGTGAGGGGGCGCATTATAGTCGACTCGCGCGCGCATGGCACGGGGCAGGGCGTAGCCAGAATGTTGGACGTTCGGCGCAGGCCGTGCCGAGCGGTCGGGTCATGGACCGGGCCGCCTGAGCGCCGCAGACTGTGGACGTCGCGAATTAGGGGTAAAGCGCATGGTTGCAGCGCTGGATGCTGAGGTATTGATTGTTGGCGCCGGCCCCGCCGGTGCGGCGGCGGGGCTGGACCTGGCGCGCGCGGGCGTGTCGGTGCTGATGCTGGATCGTCCGGACGGCAGCCCCGGCAAGCCCTGCGCCGGCGGCGTCACCATCAAGGCGCTGGCGCGTTTCCGCGTGGACATCGGCCCGGTGGTGCGGGAGTCGGTCAGCGCCATCGACATGAGCCATGCCGGGCGCTGGCCGGACCGGTTTGAGGCCCCCAGGACGGTGTGTCTGATGACGCACCGCCCGGAGCTGGATCGGCTGCATCGCGATGCCGCCGTGGCGGCGGGGGTGCAGTCCGCGACGCTGCATGGGTTGGCGCAGGTGGCCCAGAGCGGGGACGGCGTCAGCGTCACGGGCAAGGATGGCCGTGTGTTCCGTGCACGCTGGCTGATCGCGGCTGACGGTGCACACTCCCCGGTGCGCCGACTGGTGCTGGGTCAGCCTGAGGGCGTCACGGCGGTGGCCATCGAGGGGCTGCTGGATCGCGCCCTGTGTGGTGCGGACTGGCCGGGTATGCAGCTGGATTTTGCCGATCAGCCGGGCGGTTACGGCTGGCTGTTTCCCAAAGGTGATCATGTCAATGTCGGGCTCTACAGCCGCAACGTACGCCGTCACGGGGTCAGCCGTGAGCGGTTGCTGGACTATGCCCGGCGGCGCCTGGGCAGCGACCAGTTGACCTGTGTTCAGGGGTATCCGATCCCGGTAAATGCCGACCAGCGACGGATCACGGCAGGGCGTGTCCTGTTTGCCGGTGACGCCGCCGGCATGGCCGAGGCCCTGTTGGGCGAGGGGATTTACGGTGCGCTGCTCAGCGGGCAGATGGCCGCGGCCGCGCTGTTGCCAGGCGGTCTTTCGTCAGTGGCCAAAGCCTCGTCAGCCACTGAGGTCGCGTCACGCTATGAAATGCTGATCAGCAGCTGGCGCCGCGAAGTACGCGTGATTCGCCAACTGGCGCGTGCCTTCTACCGAACGCTGCCCGGCGGCTACGCGCTGTTGCGGTTGGGATTGCATCGCCCGCTGATGCAGGGGTTTGCGGCGGGGCTGACGCTGGTGGAGAGCAAACGGGTCTGGCTTAGCCCCGGTACTGCTGCCGATAAGCCACCGGGGTACAGGCAAACCAGCGGCGAAAGGCGCGGTTGAAGGCGCTCTGCTCGGAATAACCGAGGTCGGCGGCGATCTGGCTCACCGGGCGGTCGCTGTTGATCAGCCAGTCAGTGGCCAGTGCCTTGCGCTCATCGTCCAGCAGCGTGGTGAAATCCGCTTCTTCGGCGCGCAGGCGTCGGCGCAGGGTCCAGGGCTTGACGTTCATGGCTTCGGCCACGCTTTCCAGTTGCGGAGTGCCTTCCAGCAGTTGCCGCTGGATTTCTGCGCGCACCTGGTCCAGCAGGTTGTCGCGGGCCATGAACTGCGTCATGGCCTGATGCACCCGATGACGCATGATGCGATGGACTTCCGGGTCCGCGTCGCGGATCGGCAGATCAAGCAGGCGCTTGTCCAGCACCACCGCATTGTGTTCGGTATTGAAATGCACCGGACAACGGAAGATGCGCTGGTACTCGGCCAGATCATCCGGTGCCGCATGGCGAAAGTGCACGGACTCCGGGTTTTCACTGGTGCCGGTGATCCAGCGACCAAAGGTCACGGCGCCGGCACACAGGGCTTCGATCCGGTGATGGTGGTCCGGCTGGTCCGGCAGTACCGCATCCCACATCAGGATCAGCCGGTTGTCCTCGCGCTCCACGTCCAGGGTCATCAGTTCGTTGGTGACCCGCTGGAAAGGAATGGTCAGCTCCAGCGCCTGGCGCAGATTGGCGCTGGACATGGTCGCGTAACCGAGTTCACCCATAAAGCGTGGCCGGATCATTTCGCCCATATGCAGGCCAAACAGGGGATCCGCTGTGCGGGTGACGGCGGCATGCAACAGGGCCTGTTCTGTGCGCAGGGCCACGCGGGCGTGCGGCTGCTCGAGCTGTTCTTCGGTAATGCCCAGGCGCAGCAGTTCGCCGCTGAGGTCGCAGCCCAGATGCAATGCGGCATCCAGCAGGTATTCGACCCAGTAGGATGCCACGGTCAGAGTGCCGGGGCGGATGTTGTTCGGATTATTCATGCAAGGACGCAGCCCGAGGGTACAGACCGCATAGTCAACGGAAGCGCTGCGGGTGTGTCAATAGCAGGCTATGACGTGGCAGTGGAAACAGCGGCCCCGGCGGGTGCCGGGGCCGGAGATGTCTGAAGCAGGGCCCTCAGGCGCCCGTGGCCGCCTTCTCGATCTTGCGGACCTTGCGGGTCAGGGTGTTGAGCTTCTTGTTCAGGGCTTCAACATCATCACGGGTCGGCAAGCCGAGCAGTTCGGCGGTGCGCTGGCGCAGGGTCTCCAGGGTGCTTTCGGCGCTGGCTTTCCGGGCCTTGGCCTTGCCTTGCAGTTTGCTTTGGGCCTTGGCGCGCTCTTCCTGCAGTGCTTCACCGGCTTTCAGCAGTTCCTGAAACAGTTCGTTGCCACGCTGCTCGGCACGGGTGACGGCGCCACGCAGGGCTTTCACGGCCTTGTCGCGAGCGGCGATGAGTTCTTCGCGGGCCTGGTCAAGGCTTTCCTTGTTCAACTGGGGCATTATCAAGCTCCTTTGCAGATACTGGATGTCAGGTTAAGGTCCCCGGCAGCAGGTCCTGTGGCTCCATGAGGACGGCGTCAGTGTAGGGCGTTATTCCTGACACTTTTATTTCTGTTGTCCGACAATTAAACAGGTGTCAAATTTTTCAGGAGAAGGTATGAGTCAGGTCGAAATCAGCAGTGGCCGGATCAGTGGCCTGGTGCGAGAGGGTTGCACCGAGTATCGCGGCATCCCCTACGCCGCGCCTGCCGAAGGCGCAGCGCGCTTTCTGGGGCCACAGCCGGTCACCCCCTGGTCGGGCGTGCGTGCGGCGGACCGGTTTGCCACCGCGACCTGGCAAGAAAAGAATCCGCTGATGGGGGTCGATGACATCGGTGATGATTGTCTGGCAGTCAATCTGTGGGTGCCCGAGGGTGAGGGCCCGTTTCCGGTCATGGTCTGGTTCCATGGCGGCGGCTATCTGGTCGGCTCGCCGTCGCAGCTGCTGTATAACGGTGAGCGGCTGGCGCGCTCGCAGCGTGTGATCGTGGTCAACGCTGCGTATCGGCTGGGGGCCTGGGGCTTCGGCTGGTTTGCGGACATCGCGCCGGCACTGGAGGCACAGGGCAATCTGGGTTTACGTGATCAGATTGCGGCCCTGGAGTGGGTGCAGACGAATATCGCTGCTTTCGGGGGTGATCCGGGCGCGGTGACGGTGTTCGGCGAATCCGCCGGGGCGTTCAGTGTAGCCACGCTGCTGGCCGCACCGGACGCCAGCGGGCTGTTCCAGCGCGCGATCCTGCAATCCGGGGCCGGGGACATGGTGCTGGCACCGGAAGACGCCAGTGCCGTGGCCGAGCGGCTGGTGGCGGGCCTGCCAGGTGAGGGGAGCGCGGCCGACAAGTTGCGGCAAGCCAGTGCCCGGGACATGGTGCGGGCGCAGCGCGATGCGGTGAAATGCGTGGTGCGCCGTGGCCTGCGTGAGGCAACGCCCCAGTTCGGCATGACCTTCCTGCCGGTGATCGACGCAGGCCTGCTGCCGTATCGGCCGGTGGATGCCATCGCGGCGGGCAGCGCCCGGGACAAGCAGATCATGGCCGGTACCTGCCGGGATGAGTGGCACCTGTTCCAGTATGCACCGCCGTTCAATGGCGGTGTCGGCATGGACCGACTGAAAGCATTGGATGAAGCCGAGATCCGCCGTCGCTTCGAGCGGGCCTTGCCGGGGCAGGGCAATACCGCCTTTGCCCTCTACAACCAGCAGGTCACGCCGCATCCGCAGCGCTGCGCCCTGGATACCTTCAGTGCGATGGAAACGGATCGGCTGTTCCGGGTACCGACCCGGCGGCTGCTGGATGCCCAGGTGGCAGCGGGCGGCCGTGCCTGGGGCTTCGAGTTCACCTGGGACACCACGGCGTTCGGCATACCGCTTGGCGCCTGTCATGTGTCGGATGTGCCCTTCGTGTTCGGCATCACCGATACGCCGGTGGGGCAGTTGTTCACCGGCGGTGGCACCGAAGCGGCAGAGCTGAGTGCGCGGGTACAGCGCGCCTGGGGCGACTTTGCCCGCAGCGGCGAGCCGGGCTGGGCGGACTGGTCCCGGGGCGCCCTGGCGCAGCATTTCGGCCGCGAGGCGGGGCAGGGGCCCTTGCTGGACGCACCGCTGGAGGCGTTCTGGGCACAGGTCATTGAGGTGCCGGGCCAGCAGGACGATGCAGCCTGACGCCAACCGGCGTATCATGGCGCCCCCGTTTCCAGGAGCTGAAGGTCATGTCAGTCGCTGCATTGATCGAGCGCAAGGTTCGTGACGGTCTGACCGTGGCACACTTGTCGCTGGAAAACGAAAGTCATATGCACAGTGGCCCCGCCACCGAATCGCATTTCCGGCTGGTGGTCGTCTCGCCGGATTTCGATGGCCTGCCGCTGGTCCGTCGTCACCAGCGTATTTACGCCCTGGTCGCGGCGGAACTGGCTGGCCCGGTGCATGCGCTGGCGCTGCACACGCTGACCCCGCAGGAATGGGCCGCGCGTGGCGGGGAAACCGCCGCCTCGCCCCAGTGCCGGGGTGGCAGCAAGGCGGGTTAATTCATCAGGTTACCGATAGCCATGTCACAGATTGTTGTTGCTGCACTCTACAAGTTTGTTCGTCTGCCGCATTTCGAATCGTTGCAGCAGCCGTTGCTGGCCGAGATGAAACGTCTCGATGTGCGCGGCACCCTGTTGCTGGCGGCGGAAGGCATCAACGGGACGATTTCGGGTCGCCGTGAAAGCATCGATGCCGTGCTGGCCTGGCTCGCCAATGAACCGGCGCTGGCACAGATCGAGCACAAGGAAAGTCACACCGATGCTCATCCGTTTTTGCGCACCAAGGTCAAGCTGAAGCGTGAAATCGTGACCATGGGGGTGGAAGGGATTGATCCGCGCCATGTGGTCGGGACCTATGTGCAGCCGAAAGACTGGAACGCCCTGATCAGTGATCCCGAAGTGCTGCTGATCGACACCCGCAATGATTACGAAGTGGCGGTGGGCACCTTCCAGGGCGCGGTGAACCCGGAAACCACCAGCTTCCGCGAATTCCCGGAATACGTGCGCACGCATCTTGATCCAGCGAAACACAAGAAGGTGGCCATGTTCTGCACCGGAGGTATTCGCTGCGAGAAATCCACCGCTTTCCTGAAAGAGCAGGGTTTTGACGAGGTGTACCATCTGCAGGGCGGCATCCTGAAATATCTGGAAGAAGTGCCCGAAGACACGTCGCTCTGGCAGGGCGAGTGCTTCGTGTTCGATGAGCGCGTTACGGTGGATCACCAGCTTCGCCCCGGCAGTTTCGACCAGTGCCATGCGTGCCGTCGGCCGATTTCCGAGCAGGACAAGGCGTCGCCGCTGTATCAGCCGGGCGTGGCCTGTCCTAATTGCCACGACCAGTTGAGCGACGAACAGAAGGCCCGTTTTGCAGAGCGCCAGAAGCAGATCGAGCTGGCCCGTCAGCGCGGCCGAGCCCACCTGGGGCAGGACCCGCGCGCGGAATCCTGAACGACCGTCCATGGCGTGATCCTTGCATTCACGCTCCCGGGAGGGACAGTTCATGCCCGAAGCCGACAGTGCGCGTCCTTGCGCCACCGATTTTCTGATTGCTTCCAAGCAGTGCGAGATTGACGGTCTTGCGCACTTCCTGCGTATGGGCCAGCTGGTCGCGGCGATCAGCAATCTGGTTCATGCCCTGCAGCGCGAGCGCGGCGCATCCAACGTGTTTCTCGGCTCCGGCGGCGAACGCTTTGCCGAGCCGCTGACGGATCTGTGTGCGGATGCCGACCTGGCCCAGGAGGCATTCTTTGTTGCACTGAAACAGGTCGGTACGCGCACCAGTGGGGTGCAGGGCGGGGCGCGTCTGTTCAGCCGCATTGCCCATGCCGTGCATGGACTCGGGGATCTGCCGCCGTTGCGCGGTCGTGTGCGTGAACTGGCGCTGGCCCCGGAGCAGGCGGTGCAGCATTACAGTGATCTGGTGCGGGCCTTGCTGGCGGTGGTGTTCGAGGCGGCCGACAGCGCCATGGACCCGACCATCTCCGCCATGCTGGTGGCCATGTTCAACCTTATGCAGGGCAAGGAAACCGCAGGGCAGGAGCGCGCCGTGGGCGCCGCCGGATTCGCCCGTGGCGGGTTCGATGCCGAGCAGTCACGGCGCATGCAGCATCTGATTGAGGCCCAGGAGCGCTGTTTCGAAATTTTTACCGGCTTTGCCGACGCGGACACGCTGGCGCTGTGGCACGAACGACTCGGCAGCACGGATCAGGCAGCGGTGGAGCGCTTCCGGCGTATGGCCTGCACTGGATTACTGCCATCCTCGCTGCCCGCCGAGCAGGCGGACCACTGGTTTCAGGTCACCACTGAGCGCATTGATGCCATGAAGGGGGTGGAAGACCACCTGGAGCAACGCTTGCAGAACCTGTGTGAGGAAAAACTGGCCGAGGCGCGCGAACGCCTGGCACGCCATCAGTCATTGATCGAGCAGTTGCTGGATGCCGACGACGGTCAGGGGGAGTCGTTCATGGTGTTCTGCGCCACCGGCAGTCAGGGTGACGGGCAGGGCGATGTACCCGAGCGTTACGACACGGAAGGTGTCAGCCCGCAACTGGGCCGCGCCATTATCGAGATGGTGCAAACCCAGGCGCAGCGTCTGCAGCGCATGCAGGACGAACTGAACGCGGCGCGGGAAGCACTGGAAGAACGCAAGGTGCTGGAGAGAGCCAAGGCGTTGCTGATGAAACACCGCAAGTTGCAGGAAGACGAGGCTCACCGGCTGTTGCGGCAGATGGCCATGAACCAGGGCAAGCGCTTGATCGATGTCGCGCGCGCTGTGGTGGCCATGGCCGATGTGCTCGGCAACTGACGCCGTCAGGCGCTCTTTCTGGCGGGAGCCTCGCTGTTGCCATGTTCGCGGTACTGGCTGGCATCGGTGACATACTCCGCGTGGCCGTATTCCACCAGCATGCGATTGAGTTTGCGGATCAGGAAAGCATCGGCAATCTCGTTGGCCACCGGAATGCGCCGTAGCCACGCATGGGCCTGCATCTGCGGCAGGATATACAGACTGCTGGCCGCAAACATCGCGTAATCGAACAGGCCCGGTTCCACGCCCATCAGGCTGGCGCGTGAGCGGGACTCGCCGCGCAGAAAGGTGCGCGTGAAGAACACCCGCGCAAAACCACGCTCAGCGGTGTTGAAAATGCGGCTGCGCAGTGACTTGTCCTTCGGCCGGTAGGCGCTCATGGTCGCGCGCACCAGCTCACCACAGGTGGCATCGTCGTAGCCGTCACGCAAGGTGCCGGAGTAGGTAATCATCACATCAAAAATGCCCTGCGGGTCGGCGGGCAACAGATCTTCTGGCAGACCGAGCAGGTAGCTCTGATAGCGGCACAGTTCTGCGACGGCGCGATCTGCAGGGCCGAAGGTCTTCTTGCCCTTGCGCACCGTGTTGAAGGCAGCGAGGAAAGCCGGAATGGTGCCAGCGGGCATCTGGTCCACCTGGGGAATGGGAATCCCGTAAACCGCCACGTCCCAGACCTTGGAGCGCTTGAGAATATTGAAGCGCACCATCGAGTGCATCAGGCGAACCATGGCGGCGGCCTTGAAGCCCTGGCCATAGCGCTCCAGCGCGCCCGGCAGCGCGGCCGTGGTGAAAAAGCTGGCAGTCTCGTTGACCCGCTGCACGGCCGACTGCCCCGACAGCGCGCCGGTCAGCGCCATGGGCAGGCCAGAGTACTTGTTCATGAAGGTGGCGATAAACGCACCGCGAATGGCAAACGGACTGAGCGTGGCCATCACGGTACGACTGATGCGCGCCCCCTGGCGTACCAGGTCCATGTCCACCCAGTCTGGCACATGCTCCATTTCGCGAATGAAGTTGACCAGCTCCTGCGGCGCATCCTCGACCTGCTCGACGCCTTCGTCGCAGGCCTGCTTGAGCATGTTGATCAGTTTGCGCATGCCGTATTGTGGCGCCAGGGCGGCATAGGCGTCGGCCACGTTATCACCCAGCAGAGTGTAAAGCCGCGCCCGTTCCACGCGCTCGCTGTCAGCCAGGATGCCGGCACGGTAGCGGCGGGCAAAGTCGGCAGGCAGCAATGAGGTATCGCTGATGTCGTCGGTGAAGCGTTCGGGGGTCATCGAGAAGTCGATGTCACCGTACAGGGACGGGATCAGGGTTTTCTGGTTTTCTACTTTTGCGCGCAGGGCGTCCAGTGACAGCATCGTGACCTCGGGGCATGCGGGGAGTTCATGCCCCGAGGATACGATAGAACCCATGAGTTCTGTCAATCGAACAGGGGTATATAGCGGGAGGATTTATGTTCCCGCTGCTTTCAGGGCCTTGCTTTCCGGGGCCTTGCGGCTGTCTCGCCGTGCATCAATCTGCTCCAGCTTGCGCTGTTTTTCGTACAGGAAGCGCAGCACCTCCTGCCGATAGTGGTTGTAGTCGGCGTCGTCAGCCAGCGCGATCCGGTCCCGGGGGCGTGGCAGATCAATGTGCAGGATCTCGCCAATGGTCGCTGACGGGCCGTTGGTCATCATCACGATTCGGTCCGACAGCAGCACCGCTTCGTCCACATCATGGGTGATCATCAGCACGGTGTTGTGCAGCTCGGCCTGGATACGCATAACCTCGTCCTGAAGATGCGCCCGGGTCAGGGCATCCAGCGCGCCAAAGGGCTCGTCCAGCAACAACACCTTGGGTTGCATGGCCAGCGCCCGGGCTATGCCGACGCGCTGCTTCATGCCGCCGGAAATCTCCGCCGGGCGCTTGTCCAGGGCATGCCCCATGTTGACCAGCGACAGGTTATGCAGGATCCAGTCGTGACGTTCGGCTCGGCTCATGGTTTTGCGGAACGTCTTGTCCACGGCCAGCGCCACATTCTCATAGACCGTCAACCACGGCAGCAGCGAGTGGTTCTGGAACACCAGCGCTCGATCCGGGCCGGGCGCGGTGACTTCCGCGCCGTCCAGTATCACGCCGCCGGATGACGCCGGCAGCAACCCGGCCACAATGTTGAGCACTGTGGACTTGCCACAACCGGAATGGCCGATGATGGAAATGTACTCGCCCTTGTCGACCTTCAGATTCACCTTGTCGAGCACGTGACTGCTGGTCTTGCCCTTGATGAAGGTCTTGTCGACATTTTCGATGGTCAGATAATGTGCGCTCATTATTTACCTCCTTCTCCACGTGTTACCCAGTTGCCGACCAGCATCACCAGACGGTCAAGCATGAAGCCGACAATGCCGACGTAGACCAGTGCCAGAACGATGTCGCTGATGAGTGAGGCGTTCCAGGCGTCCCAGATAAAGAAGCCGATACCGACACCACCGATCAGCATTTCGGCGGCAACAATTGCCAGCCATGACAGGCCCACACCAATGCGCAGCCCGGAGAAGATATACGGCGCCGCCGCCGGCAACATGATCTTGCGGAAGTACTCGTGGCCATTGAGGCGCACCACGCGTGCGACGTTACGGTAGTCCTCGGGAATATTCCGGATGCCGACCGAGGTATTGATGATGATCGGCCAGATGGCGGTAATGAAAATCACAAAGATGGCCGAGGGATTGCTGTCCTGAAAACCCGCGAGGGAGATAGGCAGCCAGGCCAGCGGCGGCACGGTGCGCAGTACCTGGAAAATCGGATCCAGCCCGCGCATCGCCCAGGTCGACTGGCCAATCAGAACGCCAAGCCCGACTCCAGCCAGTACGGCCAGCGTGTAGCCATATGCCACCCGTTCCAGTGAGGCCAGGATCTGCCAGGCCATGCCGACGTCATTCCCGCCATAGTCGTAGAAGGGGTTGACGATCAGTTCCCAGGTGTCCGTTACCACGGTACTCGGTGCTGGCAGCAGCGCGCCCTCACCACGGCACAGCAACTCCCAGATGAGCAGTAGTGCTGTGGTTACCAGCACAGGGGGCAGCACACGCTCGAGCAAGACATAGCGCAGGCGCGGCCAGACGTCACTGGCTGCAGGCATGCGGATAGCGTAAGTAGTCATGACAGCATCTCCGGTACGGGGCCTCAGCGCATGCGCTTGATGGCCAGAGTGTCCAGGTAGGCAAGCGGGTTTTCCGGGTCGAACACCTTGCCGTCAAAAAAGGTTTCCTTGCCACGTGATGTGCCGTCCGGAATCGCGGATTTGTCGATGCCGAGTTCGGCGGCCGCCTGGCGCCACAGGTCTTCACGGTTGACGCTGTTCACCAGGGCCTTCATATCCAGGTCGCGCGGCAAATATCCCCAGCGAATGTTCTCTGTGAGGAACCAGAGATCATGGCTCTTGAAGGGGTAGGAGGCCTGGTTTTCCCAGTAGCGCATGCGATGCGGGCTGTTCTCCACGACCCGGCCGGTGCCGTAGTCGAAATGCCCCTTCATGCGCTGGATGATGTCTTCGTAGGGGGCGTTGATCCAGCGGCGTCGTGAGCAGATACGCGCTACTTCTTCGATATTTTCCGGTTGTTCGCAGAACATCTGCGCTTCCATCACCGCCTTGATCAGCGCCTTGGTGGCGTTGGGATTCTGTTCCACATAATCCGCCCGCAGGCCGAGCGCTTTTTCTGGATGATCGTTCCACAACTCGCCAGTGGTGTTGGCGGTGTAACCGATATTCTGGCGGATCAGCTGCTCGTTCCAGGGCTCGCAGACACAGAAGGTGTCCATGCTGCCCACGCGCATATTGGCTACCATCTGCGGCGGCGGCACGACGATTGTGGAAATGTCACTGTTCGGGTTGATGCCCGCCGCAGCCAGCCAGTAGCGTATCCACAGATCATGGGTGCCGCCGGGGAACGTCATGGCTGCGCGCACCGCGTTGCCGCCTGCCCGTTTTTCCGCCAGCGCCTTGCCGAATTCGGTGGCATCCACGCCGACCTTGAGGTCTGCATATTCACGGCCAACCGAAATACACTGCCCGGCAAGATTCAACCGTGCCACGATATACATGGGCGTGGGCTGATTGTTGGCGGTCATGGCGCCGGTGGAAATGAGATAGGGCATGGGCGTCAGGATGTGCGCGCCATCAATGCCATTGCGGCGCGAACCCAGCACAAGATTGTCCCGTGTGGTGCCCCAGGACGATTGCTTCAGCACCTCGACATCCGGCATGCCGTGCTTGGCAAAGAAACCTTTTTCCGCTGCCACAAACAACGGCGCGGCATCGGTCAGGGCGATAAAGCCCAGCTTGGCGCCGCGGGTTTCCGGTTTGCCCGCGCTGGCGGTTGCACGCCCGGTCAGTAGTGGCGCGGCCAGCGTGGCACCCCCGAGTGCAGCAGCTGACTGTTTGAGAAAATCCCGGCGTTGCTGGCCGCTGGTGGTCAGCGTTGTTGCCTTGTCCGGTGCCTTGCTCATGACGTTGCCCTCTTTCCGTTCCCGAAAAAAATCCAAAAAAAAACGCCCACGCGTACCAGGCCGAAGCCGAAATACGTGTGGGCGCCATTGCCCGACAAATTGACCAGTGCAAACAGGACCCGCATTGACCCTGCTGCACAACCGGATAAAAGCAGGAAGCGTGCCAGCTTTTTGCATGATGCCCGTGCGGTGAGGGAGTGGTGGTCAGAAATTCAAGTTTTATCAGAGGGTTGCGTCGGAACAAAAAGAGTGAGGGAGGTCGGCATGTTGGCCTGTCCAGCATGCCGCCGCTGCCGGGTTTGCGTTATCCCGGTGCAGCGGCGGGCGATCAGTGCGCAAAGCGTGCGCAAGGACAGAGCAGTAGGTCAGACGTGCAGGGCGAGGCTGAGCATCAGTAATAACAGCAACAATACCGTGCTGGCTTGCCACCAGCGCAGGGTGCTGCGTTCCTGACGGGTAATGACCGCAGGCTGTCCTGCCGGGCTGCGCAGGGCGGCCTGGAACTCGGCGGCGTCGGCATAGGGAATCGCGTCGGGGTGCAGGGCCCGCTGCAACGCCTGGTTCAGCCAGGTGGGTACAAATGCATTGTGCTGTTGCAGCCGCAGTGTGGGTTTGTCGGTATCCGGCAGAGCGCCGGTGAGCATTTCGTGGATGATGACCGCGGCCGCATACAGGTCGCTGCGTTCATCCGGGATGCCGCCGGCACTGATATGGGGCGCGGTGTAATGCCGCGTGCCCAGAGGCTGTGGCGGCGGCGGTTGATCCAGGCCACGACAATAGCAGCTGCCAAAATCCACCAGCTTCACCAGCCCGGTCCGGTCCACCATGATGTTGTCCGGTTTCAGATCACCGTGAATCACATCGGCACGGTGCAGGGCGCGTAATCCGTTCAGCAGCTGATCTGCCAGATAAAGTTTTTCCTCGACCGCCGCATCCGGATGCTCACGCAGCCACTGGCGCAAGGTCACGCCGTCGATGTATTCCAGCCGCTGATACAGGCAACTTTGCTGGCTGACAGCGGGCAGCGGACGCAGCAGGTGCGGGCTGCGCAGTCGCGTACCGATCCAGCCTTCCAGTGCAAAGCGGGTGAGGGCGTCCGGGTCGTCTTCCAGGTTCACCGACGGCGCCTTCAGCGCGCTCAACTCGCCCGCAGAATCGCGTACCAGATAAAGATGGCTGCGGGCACTGGCATGAAGTTCATGCACGATGGTCAGGTTATCGACGCGCATGCCGGGCGCCAGTGGCGGCGGGAGCGGCAATTCGCGCAGATGGGCCAGGGCGTCATCGGCGCTGGCGTCCGGCAGGCTGAGCACTTCCAGCACCTGGCAGCTGACGTTATCGCGACTGCCGTTGTTCAGGGCAAAACGCACCAGATTCTCGGCAGCCACCTGGGGGTTTTCCGAGCCGAGCAGGGTGTCCTCCATGACGGGCCAGGGCAGAGCATCATGCACACCATCACTGGTCAGCAGGAACAGATCGCCCTGCTGGAGATCACAGCGCCGGTAATCGACGTCCAGCCGCGTGTCGCCGCCCATGGCACGGGTCAGCAAGCGTCGCCCTCCGGCCTGACGGCTGTGGTCTTCCGTCAGGCATTCCAGTTGCCGGTCGCGAAGGCGCCAGATTCGCGAGTCGCCGACCTGAAAGAGATGCGCGACGCGTGAGCGCAGGATCAGCACCGACAGGGTGCACAGGTGGTCTTCACCCGCCAGGGTGCGCCGACATAACCAGCGATTGAGCGCTTCCAGCACGCGCTGCGCTGAGCGCGGGACACTCCATAACGACGGCGTCGCGTAATAATCGTTGATAAAGCCAAGCACGCAGGCCTCTGCGGCTTCGCGACCGGCTTCAGCCGAACTGAGCCCGTCCGCCAGTGCGGCCACCAGGCCCTTGGTCCGCAGCGGCTCGCCCGCTGGCAATCGTACCGCCACGGCATCCTGATTGTGTGGCTTGACGCCGCATTCGCTGCACTGGCCCACGCGCACGCGCAGGCTGCTTTCGGGCATGTTCGGCATGCTTGTCATCAGCTGACCTCGATCAATTGAACCTGACCGTCTTCGTCCACCTCGGCAATATGACCGCGCGGTTCGTCCAGCCACTGGACCGCCGCCAGCGTGACAGCGGCACACCCGGCGATGACCAGGAAGAAGATCGACGGATCTACAAAGGTCAGCACGGTCAGAAAGCAGACAGCCCCGGCATTACCATATGCACCGACCATGCCGGAAATCTGTCCGGTGAGGCGGCGCTTGATCAGTGGCACGGTTGCGAACACAGCGCCTTCACCGGCCTGAACGAAGAACGAGCAACACATGGTGGCCATCACGGCCAGAATCAGTGGCCAGCTACTGCCGATCTGGCTCATCAGGCCGTAGCCGAGCATCAGCCCGCAAAGCAGAATGCTGAGCGAGCGTTTGCGGCCAAAACGGTCAGATAACCAGCCGCCGCCCGGGCGTGCCACCAGATTCATGAAGGCAAAGCCGGATGCCAGCACCCCGGCGGTGACGGCGCTCAGGGCAAAGGTGTCGATAAAGAACAGCGGCAGCATCGAGACCACCGCCAGTTCCGAACCGAAAGTCACCATGTAGGCCAGATCGAGAATAGCGACCTGACGGAAGCGATAGCGGTCATGTTTGGGCACACCCTCACGCAGACGGGCATGATTGACGCGCCAGATCTGCCAGAGCTGGACGATGGCGAGGCTCAGGATGATGGCGACCAGCGCCAGTTGGGCATTCAGCCCGTACAGACCGAGCTGGCCCGGGCCCAGGCGCCAGACGATCACCAGCAGCGCACTGTACAGGGGCACGCACATGGCCATGTACAGATAAAGATCCCGACGACTGCTGACTTCCAGCGCGGACGCCTTGCGCGGGCGGAAATAGGACGCACCGGCGGGCGTATTGCGGGCGCGCCACAGAAAGATGACGCCGTATAGACAAGAGAGCACCCCGGTGCAGGCAATGGCCCAGCGCCAGCCGTTTTCACCGCCGAACATCACCGCCAGCGTCGGCAACGTCATGGCGGCCGCAGCAGAACCGAAGTTGCCCCAGCCGCCGTAAACGCCCTCGGCCAGACCGACTTCGCGGGCCGGGAACCATTCACTGATCAGACGGATACCGACCACAAAGCCGGCGCCGACAAAGCCAAGCAGCAAACGTGTGACCGCGAGCTGCTCATAGGTGGTGGACAGCGCGAAGGCCCAGCAGGGCAGGGCCGCGGTGATCAGCAGGCCACCAAACACGCGGCGCGGTCCAAAGCGGTCCACCAGCGAGCCGATGACCACGCGGGCCGGAATCGTCAGGGCGACGTTGAGAATAAGCAGGGCCTTGACCTGATCGCTGGTCAGATCGAAGACCTCGCGAATCTCGCCCATCAGCGGGGCATGGGAAAACCACACCACAAAGCTGACAAAGAACGCCATCCAGCTCAGATGTAGCAGGCGGATGCGAGGCTCGTGCAGGTTCAGCAGATTCAGTCGCGCGTGCTGTGTAGCCATGAAATCTCCGTACTCGCGGATATCGAGGACAGGGGCCACCCGTCTGGGCGCGCTGAACCATGGGCATGGCGGCCGCAGACCTGCCCGGCCAGAAGCCGGGTGGGTGGGCGCCGTTGCCCGGGATGGATTCGTGGCGCGCAGCACCATTGCAGCGCGCCGTCCAGAATGATGCACGATGCATGCCACATATCTGTGCATGTCCATTTCTGCGGGATCTGCGCCAGAGACACCGGCGATGACGGCTCCGGGAGACCGTTGGTGTGCCTTGTTGTGGTGCGCTCTGCACAAGTCTGAGGCAGGGCACGAGGTGTCTTCTGAGTCATCAGGTGACGCCGGGGAAGGGCGGGCTGCAGCGGGAAACGCTGTTATCCCAGTGCTGTGAAGGCGCCAGATCTGTTTGCGTGCAGGCCCGACATCGAGCTGGCACAACTCTTGCTGCTCATGGGGGGAGTGCCGCGTCCGGCTCAATGGCGAGCCCCGGGCACTCACTGTTTCTATTTCTCTACATAGCGAGCAAAGGCGCTCACGACCCGGTCAGCCCGGGTGGTGGGCGCCTTTTTTTTGTGCCTTGCGTAAGGCCGGACAGGTGTAAGGAGTGTTGCTTTCATGAGCAGACCCGAACTGGTGATTATTGGTAACGGCATGGTCGGGCAAAGCCTGCTGGAGGCGCTGGTCGCCGTGGATCATGGCTACAACATTACGGTGTTCTGCGAGGAGCCGCGCCCGGCCTATGATCGCGTGCAGTTGAGCAGCTGGTTCAGCGGTGCGACCACCGAGGATCTGGCGCTCACGACCACGGCGTTCTTTGATGAGCATGGCATCACCCTGCGCCTGGGTGAGCGAGTAGAGCGCATTGACCGCGAAGCCGGCACGGTGGTCAGCAGCAACGGCGACACCTTGCCCTATGACAAGCTGGTGCTGGCCACCGGCTCTTACCCGTTCGTGCCGCCTATCCCGGGCAATGATCAGCCGCACTGCCTGGTGTACCGCACCATTGAGGACCTGGAAGCGATTCGTGACAGCGCGGCCGAGTCGAAACGTGGTGTGGTGATCGGCGGCGGGCTGCTCGGCCTGGAAGCGGCCAAGGCGCTCAAGGATCTGGGGCTGGACACCCATGTGGTGGAGTTCGCGCCACGGCTGATGGCGGTGCAGCTGGATGAGGGCGGCGCTCGTTTGCTGCGCCGCAAGATCGAGGCGCTGGGTGTTCAGGTGCATACCAGCAAGGCAACGCAGCAGATTGTGGCGGGCGACGCGTGCCGTTACCGGCTGGAATTCGCCGACGGCGAAAGCCTGGACACCGACATGGTGCTGTTCTCTGCCGGGATTCGTCCCGCCGATGCGCTGGCGCGGGAAGCAGGGCTCGAGGTGGGTGAGCGCGGCGGCGTGGTGATCGATAACCGTTGTTGCACCTCGGATCCGTCCATCTTCGCCATCGGCGAGGTGGCGCTGTGGTCAGGCCGCATTTACGGGCTGGTGGCACCGGGTTATGAAATGGCGCGTATCTGCGCGGCGCATCTGACCGGCGACACGGCACGTGGCTTTGAAGGCGCCGACATGAGCACCAAACTGAAGCTGCTCGGGGTGGAAGTCGGCTCCATCGGCGACGCCCATGGCATGACGCCCGGGGCTACAAGTTGTGTGTTTGAAGACGGCCCGGCAGGTATCTACAAGAAGCTGGTTATCGATGAAAGCGGCAAGAAACTGCTGGGGGCGGTGCTGGTTGGCGACACGGCCGATTACGGCATGCTGTTGCAATATTGCCTGAACGATATGAAGTTGCCGGAGCAGGCCGCATCGCTGATCCTGCCCGCAGGGGCAGACAAGCCCGCCCTGGGTGTGGATGCGCTGCCGGACACGGCACAGATCTGCTCGTGCAACAACGTCAGCAAGGGCGACCTGTGTGGTGCCATCGCGTCGGGTTGCTCTACGGTCGGTGGATTGAAAAGCGAAACCAAAGCCGCGTCCACCTGTGGTGGTTGTGCGGCCCTGGTGAAACGGGTGCTCGACGCAGAACTGGTGCGTCAGGGCATTGAGGTCAACAACCACGTTTGCGAACACTTTGCCTACAGCCGTCAGGAGTTGTATCACCTGGTGCGGGTGCATGGCATTCGTACCTTCGATGAACTGCTGGCGCAGTTCGGCCAGGGCCGGGGTTGTGACCTGTGCAAGCCAACGGTGGCGTCGATTCTCGCCTCCTGCTGGAACGAGTTCCTGCTGAAGCCGGAGCACGCCGGCCTCCAGGACACCAATGATTATTTCCTCGCCAACCTGCAGAAGGACGGCACCTACTCGGTGGTGCCACGTGTCCCGGGTGGCGAAATTACCCCGCAGAAACTGATCGTCATCGGTGAAGTGGCGCAGAAATATGACCTCTATACCAAGATCACCGGCGGTCAGCGCATCGATATGTTCGGCGCGCGTGTCGAGCAGCTGCCGCTGATCTGGGGTGAGTTGATCGAAGCCGGTTTCGAGTCCGGCCATGCGTACGGCAAATCCCTGCGCACGGTGAAGTCCTGCGTCGGCAGCACCTGGTGCCGCTACGGTGTTCAGGACTCGGTGGCCATGGCGATCTTTGTCGAACAGCGCTATCGCGGCCTGCGCTCGCCGCACAAACTGAAGATGGCGGTTTCCGGTTGCACACGGGAGTGCGCGGAAGCGCAGAGCAAGGATGTCGGGGTAATCGCCACCGAAAAAGGCTGGAACCTGTATGTCTGCGGGAACGGGGGTATGCGGCCACGTCACGCCGAACTGTTTGCCAGCGATCTGGATGACCAGACACTGATCCGTTATATCGACCGGTTCCTGATGTTCTACATCCAGACAGCTGATCGCCTGCAGCGCACGTCGGTATGGCGCGACAACCTGGAAGGCGGCCTCGAATACCTGCAGGACGTGATTATTCACGATTCCCTGGGCATCGCTGAGGAACTGGAAACCCAGATGCAGGCAGTGGTCGACACCTATGTCTGCGAGTGGAAGCGCACCGTTGAGGATGCCGAAGCCGTGAAGCGTTTCAATGCCTTCGTCAACGATGACACCCCGGATGAGCACATTGTGTATGTGCGCGAACGCGGCCAGAAACGCCCCGCGCGTCCGGAAGAGAAAAAAGGAGAGCCGGCATGAACGTCAAGGCAAATGTGGTGGGTTGGGAAGATATCTGTGCGGCCACCGATATCGTGCGCGGCACGGGTGCCGCCGCACGGGTCAGCGGCATGCAGGTGGCCGTGTTCCATACCGATGACGGCTTTTTTGCCCTGGGCAACTACGATCCGTTCAGTGATGCCAATGTGCTGGCGCGCGGTATCGTGGGTGATATCGGCGGCAAACTGGTGGTGGCCTCGCCGGTGTACAAACAGCACTTCTGCTTGCACACCGGTATTTGCCTGGAAGACATGAGCGTGTCGGTGCCGGTATGGCCGGTGACGGTGCGCGACGGCCGCATTCTGATCGCGGCCCAACCGGCTGCGGCCTGATGTCGGTGACTGCGCCCATGAAATCGCCCCTGGTGATTATCGGCAACGGTATGGCGGCCACGCGGCTGCTGGAAGAGCTGCTTGCTCTGGCGCCGGAGCGTTATGCCATTACGGTGGTAAGCGCCGAAGCCGCCCCGGGCTATAACCGGGTGTTGCTGTCGCCGGTGCTCAGTGGCGAACAGAATGAAGCCTCGGTGGTGACCCACGACAGCGACTGGTATCAGCGCCATGGCATTCGTCTGATTACGGCAGATCCGGCGGTGCGCATCGAGCGCCGCCGTCGCCAGGTGATCACCGCCAGCGGAGAAGTATTGCCGTATCACCGGCTGGTGCTGGCCACGGGTTCACGTCCACGCCGTCTGGGCTGTGAAGGCAGTGAGCTGGACGGGATCATGACCTTCCGTGATTTGCAGGATACCCGGGCACTGATCCAGGCCAGCCGTGAGGTACGGGCGGCAGTGGTGATCGGTGGCGGCTTTCTTGGCATCGAGGCAGCCGAGGGGCTGCGGCGTCGCGGTGTGGCGGTGACACTGGTGCATTCTGGCCCGGGGCTGCTGAACCGGCAGCTCGATGCGGAAGCCAGTGAGTTGCTGGCCCGGGATCTGACCCGTCGTGGACTGCAGTTGAGATTGAATGCCCGCACCAGTGCGTTTTTCGGGCGCCGGGAAGACGGTCGCGTGCGCGCGGTCACGCTGGCCGACGGTGAGACGCTGCCCGCTGATCTGGTGGTACAAGCCATCGGTATCCGGCCAGAGATCGCTCTGGCGGAAGACGCCGGGCTCAGCTGCCGCCAGGGCGTGTTAACCGACGATACCCTGCAGACATTCGATCCGGCCATCTATGCCGTGGGCGAGTGTGTCGAGCATCGACACCGCACCTTCGGGCTGGTGGCGCCGCTGTACGAGCAGGCGCGGGTGTGCGCCGCGCATCTGGCAGAGATGGGGCATCGCCGTTATGCCTGGCGAGATACCGCAACGCGCCTGAAGGTCAGTGGCGTATCCCTGTTTTCCGCCGGTGAGCGCGACGGCGATGCCACGCTGTGCTGGCGTGATCCGGTGGCGGGGCATTACCGCCGCCTGTGGCTGGATGGGTCGCGTCTGGCTGGTGTTGTGCTGTACGGCGACACCAGCGCTGGCGCCTGGTACAGCGAACGTATCGGTGACGATATTTCGCCCTGGCGCGAACAGCTTCTGTTTGCCGAACGTCTTCCGGAGGTGGCGGCATGAGCCAGACGAATCAGACCTGTACCACCTGTCCGTATTGCGGTGTCGGTTGTGGCGTCACCATGCAACAGGATGACGGCGCCTGGAAAGCGCAGGGCACGGACGCGCATCCGGCCAACTTCGGGCGGCTTTGCGTCAAGGGCAGTGCGCTGGGCGAAACCACTGGGCTGAGCGAACGTCTGTTGTACCCCGAGATCAACGGCTGTCGCGTGGACTGGGATCAGGCGCTGGATACTGTGGCGGTGCGCTTGCGGGAAGCGATTGACACACACGGCCCTGAAGCTGTCGGCTTTTATGTGTCCGGCCAATTGCTGACGGAAGATTATTACGTCGCCAACAAGCTGATGAAGGGCTTTATCGGTGCCGCTAATATCGACACCAATTCGCGCCTGTGCATGTCCAGCGCGGTGGCAGCACACAAGAAAACCCTGGGCGCCGATGCGGTACCTGGCAGTTACCAGGACCTGGAGCTGGCCGATCTGGTGATTCTGGTGGGCAGCAACATGGCCTGGACGCACCCGGTGGTATACCAGCGCCTGGTGGCCGCGCGGGAAGCACGCCCGAACATGAAAGTGGTGGTGATAGATCCGCGCAGCACCGCCACCTGTGATATGGCCGATCTGCATCTGCCGTTGCAGGCGGGTGCGGACGGTTATCTCTTTACCGGTTTGTTGGCCTGGCTGGCGCGTGAGAAATCACTGGATCAGGAGTTTATAGACCGCCACACCAACGGCTTCAGCGAGGCGCTGACGGCGGCGGACGCCGCCTGCCCGGATCTGGCGTCTGTGGCCGAGGCCTGTGCCTTGCCGGAGGCCCTGGTGGAAAAATTCTATCAGTGGTTCCGTGATTGCCCGCGTACGGTGACGGTGTTTTCGCAAGGTATCAATCAGTCAGAAACCGGTGTCGACAAGGCCAGTGCCATCATCAATTGTCATCTGGGCACCGGCCGTATCGGACATCCCGGTGCGGCGCCGTTTTCCATTACCGGCCAGCCCAACGCGATGGGCGGGCGCGAAGTCGGTGGGCTGGCCAACATGCTCGCGGCGCACATGGGCTTTGATCCGGCAGCGCGCGATCGCGTATCGCGTTTCTGGGGGACCGAACGTCTGGCGCGTTCGCCGGGTTTCAAGGCGGTGGATCTGTTTCGTGCGGTGGGCGAGGGGCGTATCAAGGTGATCTGGATCATGGCCACCAATCCGGTGGTGTCCATGCCGGAGGCCGATCTGGTGCGCGCGGCGCTGGCGCAGTGCCCTACGGTGATCGTCTCCGATTGTGTTTCGGACACCGATACGCTGCGCATGGCCCATATTCGTTTGCCCGCTGCCGGATGGGGCGAGAAGGATGGCACGGTGACCAACTCCGAGCGCCGCATTTCCCGCCAGCGCGCCTTCCTGCCGCTGCCCGGTGAGGCGCGCCCGGACTGGTGGATCATGACCCAGGTGGCGCAGCGCATGGGGTACGGCCAGGCCTTCGATTATCCGAATCCCGCTGCAATCTTTCGCGAGCATGCGGCCTTGTCCGGCTTCGAGAACGACGGCGAACGGGCCTTCGATATCGGCGCGCTGGCGCAGGTCAGCGATGCTCAGTACGACCAACTGTTACCTGTCCAGTGGCCGATCAGTGTCCTTGGTCCGGGCGATCCCGGTGCCGCTGGCACCGAGCGTCTTTTTACTGACGGCCACTTTTTTTATCCCGACGGTCGGGCGCGGTTTGCCGCCGTGGCACCGCGTCTGCCCCATGCCGCCGTCAGCCGCGACTGGCCCCTGTTGCTGAACAGCGGCCGCTTGCGCGATCAGTGGCACACCATGACCCGCACCGCACGGGCGGCGCGCCTGATGAGCCACACCAGTGAGCCGTTTGTCGCGGTGCATCCTGATGATCTGGCCGAGGCGGGGCTGCGTGACGGCGAATTGGTGAATGTCGAGAGTCCGCAGTCGCGTTGCGTGGTGACCGTGCGCGCCAGCGACGATCAGCAGCGCGGCCATGTGTTCATGCCGATTCACTGGAATGACTGCTTCGCCAGTGCGGCGCGGGTGGATGCGCTGGTGGCCGCCATTTGCGATGCCGAGTCTGGCCAGCCCGCCTTCAAGCAAACGCCCGTGCGGCTGAGCGCCTACGGGCCCTCCTGGCAGGCACTGATCGTGACCCGGGGCAGGGTGAACGTGCCGGACAGCCAGCATTACTGGTGCCGCATTCCCGGCGAGCGTGTCACGCGGTTGCGCTGCGCCGGTACGCGGGCCGTAGACAGTGAATGGCTGCGGGCGCGCTGCCCTGAGATCGAGCAGTTTGCCACGATGGAGGATGAGGCGCTTGGGCATTACCGGCTGGTGGGTTATCGCCATGGCAAGCCCGCCTGTGTCGCCGTTATGGCTCCGACGCTGCCTGATCTGGATGAAGACTGGCTGAGTCGCACGCTGGAGGCTGGCGACGGCGAGGTCATGCAATTACTGGCGGGCGTGCCCGGCGGCCGCCGTGACAACAGCCCGATGGTATGCAGTTGTCATCAGGTGCGTCAGTCATGCATCGAAGATGCCATTCATGAAGGCTGCGCCGATGTGGCCGCGATCAGCGCCTGTACGCGAGCGGGGAGTGGCTGCGGTTCCTGTATTCCGGAACTGCGTGCCCTGCTGGTATCCACCGAGAAGGAGAAACGCGATGCCGAGTCTGATGGCAACACTGACAGGCTACCTGTTCACGCCGTGGGCTGATACGCCGACGGGCCGCAGGTTGACGGCCTGGTGGCGCCCGCGCCGCGATGCCCGGCGCGGCGCGCGCGGTGAAGTGTTTCTGGTGGGTGCCGGCCCCGGTGATCCGGAGTTGATCACGGTGCGCGGTATGCGCGTGCTGCAACAGGCCGATGTGGTGATCTACGACCGCCTGGTGGCGCCCGCTTTACTGGACTATTGCGCGGCAGGAACGCGCAAGCTGTATGTCGGCAAGCAATGTGGCCGCCACAGTGTGCCGCAGCAGGACATCAATGCGCTGCTGGTCAGCGAGGCGCAGGCCGGGCGCACGGTGGTGCGCCTGAAGGGTGGCGATCCGTTCATCTTCGGGCGTGGCGGCGAGGAAATGGCAGAGCTGCGCGAGGCCGGTGTTCGCGTGTCGGTGGTGCCGGGTATTACCGCAGCGGCGGGCTGCGCGGCCAGTACCGGCATTCCGCTGACGCACCGCGATCATGCGGCCAGCGTCTGTCTGGTCACGGCGCATCGTCGTGACGGCGCCCCGGCGCTGGATTGGGCTGCACTCGCCGCCGATCCGCATCGCACCCTGGTGTGTTACATGGGGCTGTCGGAACTGGCCGAAATCAGTCAGCAACTGACCCGCCACGGTCTGGCACCAGAAACGCCGGTGGCGCTGGTGAGCGAAGGCACCACAGCGCGTCAGCGCGCGCTGCGTTGCACACTGGCGACCATGGCCGACGCCGCCGCGAGGGCGCAGTTGCCGTCACCGTGCCTGGTGATGATCGGCGACGTGGTGACCCTGGCAGATCCGGAGCGTGTCAGCCATCGTCTGGAGGCCACGGCTGAAGTGTAGGAGGAGAGCTGGAAGAGGTTTGCCGGGCTGAGCGACAGAGAAGCCCGGCACTGGCAAGACGCTACCGGCAAGGCAAATGTCTGCGCTGAGATAGCGTCGGCCATTACAGCAAGGTGCGGTGGACCCCGCGCGTGCTGTTTTTTTGGGACAGGCATCGTCATCCACCTGAACAGGAATTACGGAGATGTCCATGTCGCGTCATTATCGGCTTGCAGCCATGGTGCTGTGTTGTGTCAGTCTTACCGGGGTTCGCGGCGTCAATGCCGTCGAAGCAGATTCACTCGTCGATGCGCTGACGGAGGGAAACGTGTCCCTCGGCGTACGTTATCGGTTCGAACATGTACGCCAACCCGACCTGCTTGATCGGGACGCCAACGCGAACACCGTTCGCACACGCCTTTCCTACGCCAGCGCTGACTGGTCTGGTCTGCGCTTGCGCGCGGAAATGGACCATGTCGGCTATCTGACCGAGCAGCGTTTCAACAATACCCGCAACGGCAACACCGATTTCCCGGTGGTGGCTGATCCGAAAGGGGCGGACCTGAACCAGTTGGCGCTGGACTACCAGGCCAGTGATACGCTGGCGTTTACCCTGGGCCGCCAGCGTATCAATCTGGATAACCAGCGTTTTGTCGGCGGCGTCGGCTGGCGTCAGAATGAGCAGACCTTCGATGCGCTGAGCAGTACTGCGTCATTGCCCGGGGGCGTCACGTTGCGTTATGCCTGGATTGATCAGGTGCGGCGTATCTTTGGTCCGGAGCAGGGCACACCACCTGCCGCGCTGGAGAGCGACAGTCATTTGCTGAACCTGTCGGGCATGTTGGGGCCGGTGAAGCTGGTGGGGTTTGCCTACGCACTTGATTTTGACAATGCCCCTGCACTGTCCAGCCTGACCACCGGTGTCGAACTGTCCGGCGATGCGAAGCTGGGCGACTGGCGTTTCCCGCTGGTACTGGCGTATGCGCGCCAGCGCGATCATGGTGACAACCCCACTGACTATGATGCGGACTACTGGCGCGCCGAAGCCGGAGCGCGGCATCGGGGCTACAGCCTGACGCTGGGCTATGAGCAACTCGGCGCCGACCGCGATGCCGGTGTGGCGCTGCAAACTCCATTGGCTACGATGCATGCTTTCCAGGGCTTTACGGATCTGTTCCTGACCACGCCTGACGATGGCCTGCGTGACACCTGGGTGCGTGCCGGAATGCCCGTGGGACCGGTGGCGCTCAGTGTCACGGCGCATCGTTTCGAGGCGGATACAGGCGGCGCGGATTACGGTCGCGAGGTCAACATCTCGGCGGGCTGGCAGGCTCGTCGGTGGCTGCATCTGCTGGTGAAGGCGGCGGAGTATGACGCGCGCGATTTCGCCACGGATACGCGCAAGCTGTGGGCGCAGGCGACGCTGACGTTCTGAGGTCTGGCTTTCTGAGAGCTGTATCACAAAAAACGCGTGACAAGTCCCCGCAACTGAGGCACAACAGGGTGCATCGGGGAGCGGGGGCTTCGTCATGGAACATATCGACACGCTGATTGTGGGCAGTGGTTTTGGCGGTGCCGTGATGGCGCTGCGGCTGGCCGAAAAGGGCCGTCGTGTGGTGGTGCTGGAACGCGGGCGCCGCTGGGCGGTGAAAGACTACCCCAGTGTCAGTGGCCGTCACTGGCTGTGGGATGAGCGACGGCCGGAGCGGCGCAACGGCTGGATCGACTTTCGTCTGTTCGGCGACATGAGTGTTGTCGCCGGGGCAGGCGTTGGCGGCGGCTCGCTGATCTACGCCAATATCAGCCTGGAGGCGCGGCCGGAAACCTTTGATCAGGGGTGGCCCGAGGCCGTGACCTGGGCGGCCCTGGCACCGCACTTTGCCACCACCGGCGCCATGCTCGGCGTGGCGCCGTTGCCCGCGCATCAGTTTTCGCCACGCACACGCCTGATGCGCGAGGCCGCCGAGGCGATTGGCGCCGGTGATCGCTTCCGGGTGCTGCCGCAGGCGGTGACCTTTGATCCCGACTGGCATTACGGTCTGGAGCAACCTTTTGATCTGCGGCATTCGCGCAGCTGGGTCAATGCACACGGCCGCGAGCAGGGCACCTGCGTTCATTGCGGCAACTGCGATATCGGCTGCCCGGTGCAGGCGAAGAACACGCTTGATCTGAACTATCTTGCCCGGGCCGAGCAGCAAGGGGCTGACATCCGGCCATTGCATCATGTGCGCTGCCTGAGCCCCCACGAGGATGGCGGCTATGTGGTGCATGCCCGTGACCTTGACGCAGGTCGTGATGTGACGCTGCGTGCCGACCGCGTTGTGTTGTCGGCAGGCAGCGTCGGTTCAACGGAACTGCTGTTGCGTTGCCGTGACCAGTACCGCACCTTGCCCGCACTGAGCCAGCAACTGGGGCAGGGCTGGCTGTCCAACGGTGATTTCCTGACGCCGGCCTTTTATCCCGGGCGAGATATTTCACCGTCACAGGGGCCGACCATCTCGGCGGCCATCGACTTTCTGGATGGCCGTCGCGATGGCGAACGCTTCCTGGTGGAGGACGGTGGCTTCCCGGACGTGATTGCGAACCTGCTGCGTCGGCGCAAGCGTCGGCTGCTGGGCCGGGCGCCGCTGGAACGCAATCTGCTGGCGCGGGTCTTGCGACGTATGATTGATCGGCGCGATCCACTGTCGTCGATGATGTTGTGGTTCGGGCAAGCGGTGGACGAGCCCGGTGGACGCTTTTCCCTGGGGCGCCCCTGGTATGCACCCTGGCGTCGTAACCAGTTGCGTCTGGACTGGGATTATCGCGCCGCAAAAAAGGCAGTGCAGGCGCTGGTGGACACCCATGTGGCGCTCAGTGAGGCCACCGGTGGCCGCTCATCGGTGCCGCCCACCTGGAACTGGTTCCGTAACCTGATTACCCCGCATCCGCTGGGCGGTTGCCGAATGGCGGATTCCGCCGGGCAGGGGGTGGTCGATTATCGCGGTGAGGTGTTCGGCTATCCGGACCTGTTCGTGATGGACGGCGCTGTGGTGCCGGTGGCGCTGGGGCTGAACCCGTCCCGCACCATTGCCGCGCTGGCAGAGTTTGCCGCGTCCCATATTGATTAGTATTCTTCCAGCCATGACAGATGACGCGCGCTACCACATCGTATTCGAAGGCCAGCTTGTGGGCGGTGCCGCCCGTGAGGCGGTCGAAGCCAACCTGGGCAAGTTGTTTCGCATGCCGCCAGAAAAGGTGGCGGGACTGTTTTCCGGCAAGCGCGTCATTCTGAAACGCGATGCGGATCAGGCTACTGCCATGAAATTCCGCGCGGCGCTGAAGCAGGCGGGGGCCCTGTGCCAACTGGTGCCGGTGGGTGAGGAAGCTGCCGTGCCCTCCGCCTCGACCACTGAGCCTCCCAGACCCTCGACGCCGGCTCCTGCCGCGTCACTCGCCTCAACGCCGACGGCGCCGGGCAACGACAGCCACGATGGCGGTGATCGGGAAATGGTGGGCACCATTCGCACCGGCGGTGCCGGTTTCAGCGGGCCGTTCGACGTTGCGCCAGTGGGCACCGATATGGCCCAGGAGCGGGGCGAGGCGGCGGCCCCGGCGCCGGATATCAGCCATCTCTCCATGGCGCCGGCAGGCGCTGATCTTGAAGAACTCAAGCCGAAGCAGGCGCCGGTCAACCCGGATATCAGCCACCTGTCGCTGTCTGACTGACCTGGCCGTGGCCGTCACGTAGCTCCTCCGGCAAGCCCCGGAACGGGCAGTGCAACGTCAGGACATGGCTTTCCGCCGTGCGGTGATCCAGCAGAACGAAGCGATAGCCACTGCCGGTGTCCTGCCGATCGACCCAGGCCAGACTTTCATTGATGTGGGCGGGCCAATCGTTGGCGAAGCCAGATGGATCGACGCACAGGGCGCTGCCCGCCAGGCCCTGATTCATGGTGATATCCCAGGCGGCCAGCCAGTAAAGATATTCCTCCGACAATTCTCGCGCGCGGGCCTGCGCCCGTGCTTGCAAGGCCGCCAGGCTGTCCCGCTCCTCTTCTGTCAGATCATCACGCGCCGCCAGGGACATCAGTCGCGTTCGGGCGGTGTGCAGGCGGTCGTGTTCGACTTCGTGTCGGGCACTGGCCAGCACCAGCGTAATGTTGCGCAAGCGGTCGAGTTGAGTCGGGTTGAGGCCACGTGCTTCGGCATCCTGCAGGAACATGCGCAGGCCGATCACGTCGTTGTCAGCCAGCAGGGCTTGCAGCGCTGCATCATCCAGACGGGATGGGGCGGCCGCTTGCGGCACAGGTGCGGGCTCCCCGGCAGGGGGGGCCACCCGGGGTACAGGCGTGGATACAGCCACCGGCGGCGGAGCGCTCGCCCCTGGCAGGTCCCATTGGCCCAGCTCGCAGCCCGCCTCGGTGCGCACGCTCACCCGCCAGTTCCCCTGCGGGGTGTGCAGGGGCTGGCTGGACCAGGCCCGCCAGCTGTCGCCGTTGATGCGCAGCCGCACCGTGGTCTCGCTGCTACCGTGCTGCCACTGGTGGATCAGTGTCTGGCCTCGGCCATCGCGCACATCGGCAAAAAAGAACAAATGGCGTGGCCCGGCGGGGACTTTGTCCAGTGTGTTGACGGTGTCGCGTGCAGCCATGGCGACGGTAAAGCCTGCCTGCTCGACGGTCGGGCACTCGGAAAGCGTCGATCCGGCGGCCAGCGGCGATGCCGCAAGCAGCAGAGCGGCCAGCAGGGAGGAGCGTGAAACCGTTCGCATGATCAGGGTGTCCGCTGCGGGTGAAGGCAACGTATGATAGGCCCCGGTGGCGCCGACTCAATACAGGTCTTGTAACGACGGCGTCGCCTGCACCGGGGCAACGGATGAGATTGGTATGTCGGATGTAAGGCCCACCTGGCCATGGATCGGGATGCTGGCAGCGCTGGTGGTGGTGGTCGCCGGCATGCGCGCGGCCTCCAGCCTGCTTGAACCCTTCCTTGTTGCGGTATTCCTGAGCATTGTCTGCTCGCCTGGCGTCGCCTGGCTGCGTCGCCACCATGTGCCTGAAGCGCTGGCGGTGCTACTGGTGATGATCGGGCTGATCGTGGTGATGATTGCCGCCGCCACCGGGTTGGGGGCGTCGATCAACGGCTTTGTGCGAGAACTGCCGAAGTACGAACAAGCCCTCAATGAGCGCCTGGCCGGGGTCATGGAGCTGCTCGCCGGGATGGGGGTGCATCTCAACCTCGACATGCTCAAGGAGCAACTGGACCCCAGCACCCTGATGAACATGGCGGGCAAGGTGGCCGGTCATTTCGGTTCGGTGCTGGGTAATCTGATGCTGGTGCTGTTGACCGTGGCCTTCATCCTGCTGGAGGCGGCGCGCTTTCCCTCAAAGCTCAAGGCCGCCCTGGGCGACGAGGGGCCGGGCATGTCGGTGTTCCAGAAGTTCGCCGTTGGCGTAAACCAGTACCTGGCGATCAAATCAATGGTCAGCCTCGGCACCGGCATTCTGGTGGCGCTGTGGATGTGGCTGCTGGACGTCGATTATCCGGTGCTCTGGGGGACATTGGCGTTTCTGTTCAACTACATCCCGAATATCGGCTCCTTTCTGGCGGCGATCCCGGCTTGCCTGCTGGCCTATGTGCTGCACGGGTTCGGTGTGGCAGCCATCGCGATTGCGGGCTTTGTCGCCATCAACACCGGGATCGGCAACCTGCTGGAGCCACGTCTGATGGGGCGCAGTCTCGGTTTGTCCACGTTGGTGGTGTTCGTGTCCCTGGTGTTCTGGGGGTGGGTGCTGGGGCCGGTCGGCATGGTGCTCTCGGTCCCGCTCACCATGATCTTGCGTATCGCGCTGGAGAGCCGCGCAGAAACACGCTGGCTGGCCGTCCTGCTGGGCCCGGAAGTCCAGCAGGTGGACGCCCCTGAAGCAGAAACGCCGAAAGAGGAAGGCAGCTAGGCTGCCGTCATTGAGACTGGAATCAGTCCTCCTCGTCCTCCTCGTCCTCGGAGGCGTCCGGGGCATCGGGGGCATTGAAGAACAGAAACAATTCTTCAAGTAGTTCCGGCAAGGCCATGGCCATGCCACGCACTACCTTGGTGTCCTGCCACAGGGCGTCGAGTTCCGGATCTTCGTCATCGAAGCCGCTGATCAGCAGGAACGGCAGCAGCAGGTTGGCTGCACGGGCTTCATCCGGGGCATACCAGGCGTCTTCCTGCAGCAGCACGCCGGTCATGAAACCGGCACACCAGCCGCCCAGGTCATCGCCCTGGTCGTCTTCGGCGTAGGGGTCAAGGCGGCAGGGCAACTGGATACGTTCACTGGCACCCAACTGTGCCGCCAGGCGCTGTTGCAGCGCGTCCAGCGCAGCCACCACGCCGCTGTCCACCGGACCGGCCTCAGCCAGCACCACCTGATGCCAGCCTTCGGGACGGCCAGGACCGGCAGCCATGGCGCACAGCAAACCGTGAATTTCCGTCCAGCTCATGGCGTCTTCGCCGTGGCGCTTGATCAGTGCGTCTATGGGCGCACGCAGGCCGGGATTGTCGGTGTGTTCCATGACGGAGTCCTGTTCAGTGAATGCTGCGGAGTGTAGGGCTGCCCACGCCAACTATCCACCTGTTTGTCCATATATTCAGGCTTCCACCAGCCGGTTGCGTCCGGTTTCCTTGGCGCGATACAACGCATCGTCAGCGCGCTGGAACAGCGAGTCGACGGTATCGCCCGGGCGCCACGAGGCAAGACCGGCTGACAGGGTGACACTGAAACCGGGACGCCCGTTGAAGTGTAGTGCCGACAGGGCCGAACGCAGGCGCTCCAGCACATGGCGAATATCTTCCGGGCTGCCATCGGTAAACAGGATCACGAATTCCTCGCCACCGTAACGGGCGACCAGATCAGCGCGGCGCAGGGTGCTGCGTGCGGTTTCCGCAAACCGGGCCAGTACCTGGTCGCCGGCCTGATGTCCCCAGGTGTCGTTGATCTGCTTGAAGTGATCCAGGTCGATCAGTGCCAGGTGCAGCGGGGTCTGATGCCGGTCACTGCGCGCCAGCTCTTCCTCGATGCGTTCCATGAAATGCCGACGATTGAACAGACCGGTCAGGCTGTCGCGAATGGCGACCTCCTCAAGCCGTGCCATGGCGTCATGCAACTGCTGGTTGACCCGCTCCAGATGACGCTGCTGGGCTTGCAGCGAGCTGCGTTGCTCGTTGCTGCGCTGTTGCAGGTTATGAATATGGCCGCCGACATAGACAAACCAGGCCAGGCCCATGGCGAGAATGCCGAAGTGGCCAATGGACAGGCTGATGATCTTCGATTCCGGTGCATCCAGATATTCCCAGACTTCCAGCGTAATAAAGCAGCCGATGACAAACAGTGCCATCAGCATCATGCGTTGTCGGGGCAGGGCGAAAACGCCGAATGTCATGGCCATGAAATAGATTGCCATGATGCCGCCGCGCAATTCCCGCGAATAATGCAACAGGGCGGTGATCAGAATAATGCCGATCATCATCTGCGGTATGGTCAGGCTGGGATCGTTCAGGCGTTCGGACAGGCCGGAGCGGATCAGCAGGAAGATGACGCCGTTGGCAGCCAGGGTGGTGCCGAACAGCCACCAGTGGGGAGTGTAGGGGTCGAAGTAGCCGATCTCGATGCCCAGCAGCACGCCACCCCAGGTCAGCAGGTAGGAATAGATCGCCATCTGCTGGCGACGCAGGCGCAGGGTGCGACGGTGATCTGTTGCGGTACTTTGATGCGGCACGGATGCTACCCCCCGGATATCAACCGTTCACTGGTCTGAGTCCCTCGGTTGATGCTTTTCTCAGTCATTATCATGACACAGGTCACGCTTTTGCACATGACTTGCCGGTTCTGGTTGCCTGTGTCACGATGTGGACCGTTTTCAAACAAGCGTTTAATTGGCTATCCGCCGTACAGGAGTCATGGTCATGAGTCAGGACCTGCCGTTTGATCTGTCGCTCTCCGAAGAGCAGCGCATTACCCGCGAGAGCATGCGCCGTTACGCCGAGCGCCAGCTGCGCGCCATCGCCCGCGACGCGGACGAGGCGGGCGCTGCCCCGGAAGGCTTTTATACCGGCACCATGGAGCTGGGCCTTGGCCTGCTGCCGATCCCGGAAGTCCACGGCGGGGCGGACATGCCGCGCTCGCCGATGTCCAATGTGCTGAATACCGAAGACCTGGCCTACGGCGATATCTCCCTGGCGCTGGGCACGCTGGCGCCGCTGTCGTTCATCAACGCCGTGCTGGATTTCGGCAATGAGGCGCAACAGGAAGCCTTCCTGCCGCGCCTGGCCCAGGAGCACTTTGTACCGGCCACCGTCGCCCTGACCGAAGGCCGTGCCACCTTTGACCCGGCTCAACTGGCCACGAAGGCGCGTCAGGACGGTGACAGCTACGTGATCGACGGCGAGAAGCGCCTGGTCATTCTTGGCGCCAGCGCCGAGCTGCTGCTGGTGATTGCCGACCTGGAGGGCGAAGGCCCGGCCGCCTTTGTGGTGGACCAGGGCAGCGACGGCCTGAGCGCCGAGGCGCAGGACTATATGGGCCTGCGCGCGGTCGAGACCGCCACCATCACACTGAAAAACGTGCGTGTGCCCGCCAGCCACCGCCTGGCCAACTTCGATCTGGAGCGCCTGGTGGATCTGGGCCGTATCGGCAGCGCCGCGCTGGCTGTGGGCTGCTGCCAGGCGGTACTCGATTACTGCATCCCTTACGTCAAGGAACGCAAGGCTTTCGGCGAACCGATTGCCTGGCGTCAGTCCGTGGCCTTCATGATTTCTGACATGGCCATCGAGTTGGAAGGCATGCGCCTGCTGGTCTGGCGCGCCGCAAGCCGCGCTGAACAGGGACTGCCGTTCCACCGCGAAGCCCATCTGGCCAAGACCTACGCCGCTGAAAAAGCCATGCAGATCGGCACCAACGGCGTGCAACTGTTCGGGGGCGCCGGTTTCGTGCGCGATTACCCCCTGGAAATGTGGTATCGCAACCTGCGCGCTGTGGCCCTGCTCGACGCCGCCACGCTGGTCTGATTACGGAGTTCATTGTCATGATCAATCTCGAACTGCCTCAGAAACTGATCAATATCCAGAAGATGTCACACCAGCTGGCCAGTGGCGTCTTTCGCCCGATTTCCCGCAAATACGACCGTATCGAGCACTGTGACACCCCGGAAGAGCTGAAGCCGGTGGCGCAGATGATGGCCTCGATCCGACCCGCACGCGGCGGCAAGAAAGAAGCCCCATCGGCCGATGCAGGTACCGTGAACGGCGCCAATCTGTTCGCCATTGTCGGGGGTGAAGAGCTGTGCTGGGGGGATGTCGGCCTGCTGCTGTCGATCCCCGGCTCCGGTCTGGGTAATGCCGCAATCAATGCGGTGGGCACCCCGGAACAGAAAGAGAAATTCGGCAAGCTCTATTGCGCCATGGCCATCACCGAGCCCGGTGCCGGCTCAGACTCGGCGGCCATTTCCACCACGGCGCGCCTGGATGGCGACGAGTGGGTGCTGAACGGTGAGAAGATCTACTGCACTGCTGGCCAGCGCGGCGACGCCATTGTCGTCTGGGCGACCCTGGACAAGAGCAAGGGCAAGGCGGCCATCAAGTCGTTCATCGTGCCCCAGGGCGCCCCCGGGCTGACCCTGGTCCGCGTCGAGGACAAGATGGGCCTGCGTATCTCCGATACCGCTGCGCTGTCGTTCGACAACTGCCGTATTCCGAAGGAAAACATCCTCGGATCGCCGGAGATTGCGGACACCGAAGAAGCGCGCAAGAAGGCCTTCGGCGGGGTGATGCAGACGTTCGACAACACCCGCCCGGCGGTGGCTGCCATGGCGCTGGGTGTGGCCCGTGCTGCGCTGGAGATAACCCGTGAAATCCTTGAAAAAGAAGGCGTTAAGGCGGATTACTCGAAATCACTTTATAACAGCACTGCCATCGAAGCCGAGCTCTACCGCATGGAAGCCGACCTGGAAGCGGCGCGCCTGATGACTTACAAGGCGGCGTGGATGGCAGACAACGGCCAACCTAACTCCAAGGAGGCGTCGATGTGCAAGGCCAAGGCCGGGCGCATGGGCAACTATGTGACGCTGAAGTGCGTGGAGCTGTGTGGCGAGATGGGCTACAGCGAGCAACGGCTGCTGGAAAAGCTGGCGCGTGACTCCAAGATCATCGACATCTTCGAAGGGACGCAGCAGATCCAGCAACTGATTGTTGCCCGTAACTTGCTTGGGTTGTCTTCGCGCGAGCTCAAGTAATCGTCCTTGGTTGGGCCATTCTGTTCAGTTGTGGTGGTTATGGCCCTCGGGGGGCGGGTAAAGGGTTTCTGGACACGCCGTGA
>ERZ869909.684-NODE-684-length-34778-cov-81.104377_pt1 | contig 34778 bp, 39 predicted proteins | sample MGYA00520892_ERZ869909 | MGnify/ENA primary metagenome ERZ869909 (study PRJEB32215, sample SAMEA104723947) | bioreactor metagenome | biome: bioreactor; feature: anaerobic bioreactor; material: water | place: China | collected 2015-03-12 ...
AACGGCTTTTCCTCATGTCGTCTGCTCCTTCAAAGGTTGGGCAGACTCTACATCAGATTGAGGGAACTTCCGGGGGGGCAGGTCAGGGCAGGTCCGGGAGGACGTTTCTCAGAAGACGATCCGGTAAGGCTGCACTTCGCAATTCAGGCCTTTGTACAGAGCGTAGATCACACTCGGCTCCGGCCCATCTTCCGTGTCGATCATGAATGGCACCTTGTCCTTGAAGGCGAAGTACTCGAGCGCGTCGGCGGTGCGGACCTGCGGCAGACCCGACTTCCTCCAGGTTCGTCCATTAATGATGACCTCATCGTCCCAGGCCCACGAAGCGGTCATGAGTTCCTGTTCCTGCAGCAGTGACATTGGATCGCTCCCCCGCAGCTGTCGGACCTCGAACGTGTGGGGATCAGCTACGCAGGTATTGCAGAGGCGGCCTGATGTGGCACACAGATCGAGCCTGGCGGCTTCGTGGCCCTGCATGGCGGCCTTCTCCCAAAGAATATGGGCCTGGACCAGATCTTGCGGTCCGCCGCGACCTTCCTGATAAAGATGGGCAAGCGCGTATTGTCCGTCAGCGTTTCCGGACTCTGCAGCGCGGGCAAACCATTCGGCGGCTGCGCCATGGTCCTGCGCGAAATGATGCCCCAGAGCGTACATGTGCCCCAGTTGCACGAAAGACGGAACATGACCTTGCCCGGCTGCCTGCATGTGCCAGAAGGCCCTTCGCTCGAGATTTTCCGGCACGCCCCACCAGCCGCCCCAAAAGGACTCCGCCAGCCAGTATTGCGCTTCCGGGTTCCCGGCTTCGGCCAGTGGTGTCCAGATCGCGATAGCCGTAGCAGGGTCGCCCTGTTGCACGGCGGCCTGGCCGTCCTCGAAGCTCTGCGCGAGACTGGGGGCAGCAATAAGAGCTGAGAGCAGAACTGCTATGGACAGCGCTGTTAAGGAGCGGAAGGAACGATCAACCATTGTCGAGTTCCCTCAGGCAATTGTGAAGGTTTTCCACTTCACTGGATGCGCTGGGCAGAGCAGAAATCTGGATGTCGATCCCATTGCCCGTCAGTGAAAAATCACCGGCCGTACGGAAATGGTTCAGGAGCCGCAAACCGCCCTCCCGGTCGGCAAGCGTAAGCACGGCGACATCCGAGGATGTATCGGTGCCCAGAGATACCGTGAATGAACCGCCGGAAGGCAATGTGCCAGTGTATTCGTGAACACCTGTCCGGCTGACAAATTCGGCGGCGCGGACCGCGAACCGGGTTCTTTGCTTTTCGAAAGTAAACGCAACGAGCGGAAGAGCTTCGCCCGAGCTTATGTGACATATGGGGCTGGCTGGTCCGCTCTCAGGGATGAGTGGAGTTTCTCGCGCATGCCACTCATGCGCCATAGCTGGAGCGGTCAAGGCCGCTGCAAATGCGGTTATGGCCACGAGGCTTAATCCAGGAAAACGCATCGCCATCCTCCAGTCTGCAAAGTCGTGCCGGAAAGTTATCGACCGCCGGAAGAGCGTTCACCCCCCTGTTCAGGGGGGTAGGAGGTGGACGCGCCTATTCCCAATCATGCCCGTAGAGACGGAGGCAGCGGGCGATCTCGGCCTCCGGCGTCTCGCCCTCGTCTTCTAGCGAAAAGAGGACGGCCTGCCAGTCGGCGCGGGCGTTGCGCCGGTCGATGGGCAGGTTGTCTGGCGCGAGGATTGCCCCGCTCATATCGACGACATTGCCGCTTTCGAGCAGGAACAGGGCGAAATTGACCGTGTAGTCGATGCCCTTTTCAAGCAGCGGAAGCTGTTCGCTCTCCGGTTCGGCCTCGATCGCGCGCTCAAGCACGGCGCTGCATAGGACTGTGTCGTTATACAGGTCGTAGGCGCCCCTGCCGGTCGTTTTAAAATGCGGTGAGAAGTCCTGCGCGAGCGCTACCGGCGTGCTCATTGCGACAGCGATCAGCGGGATGCAGGCGATGCGGTTGGGACTGCTTCGTGTCATTGTCCGTCGCTTTCGGCATTGGCCAGAGTCATGGTGATCAGTTGGCGGGCGGTTTCGTCTTCCTCGCGCGCCAACGCATCGCGCAGGATCGGCAGGGCGGTGGTGCGGTCGTGCCCGGTCAGCGCCATGGCGATATGGACGCGCGTGCGCCATTCCGGACTGTGCAGACCGCTGGCGACGATCTCGATATAGCGGCCCGGAACCCTCGCCAGGATCCTGTGGAGCGTTTCCCGCGCTCTTGCGATGTCGTCCTGGCTGTCGCCATCCCATTCCGGCAGGGCGTCCCCCTCGCGCGAAAGTTCATCGAGCCAAACGATGGCCGCCTCTATCTCGGCGACCCCGCATTTCTCCCCGATCGCGGCGAGGCGCTCCTCCGGGAGCTCGTCCCAAGGTCCAAGATCATGGCGGGCATCGCGCACCAGCATAGTGAGCATGGATATCCTGTTGAAGATCGGTCCCGGCCATTCCTTTCCCAGATCCTCGACGATGGCATTGCACTCTTTGACCCAGGCATGTTCCGCCGCGACATCGCCGAATCCGGAAGCGAAGGGGTCGTCCTCGTTGAAGGTCGCTTGAAACAAGGCGTCCCAATCGGCGATGCGTTGCAGGAGTTCTGCGCTCAATCCCAGGCTGGCGGGATCGACCATGTTTCCACGCTCGTCGTCCCAGAGCGGTGCGCAGTGATATTCGGGCGCCAGCCTCAAACGCTCCGGGTTCGGCGCATCCGCGGGCGGCGGATCGGACGAAGTGGGCGGAGGCGCTATTGAAGTTACTTTGCTTGCTGGTCTGCTCCGTCGCCGGAAGAACCACGAAAGCGCGATTGTCGGCGCGGCGATGACCGCCAGTTCGACAATGGTGGGCTCGAACCATGTGCGCCAGACGCCGAGCCGGTCGAGCGCGACGACGAAGCCGAACGCCGCGATATAGATGAAGAAGGCGCGCAAAATGGCGCGACGCCCCTGCCGCTCGGTATCGTCCTGCGGCGGGAAAGCCCGCGCCACCCAGATGAGATATGCACCTTGCAGGACGGTATTGACGGCAAAGATCGGCAGTGTCCAGCGCGACAGGGCCAGCAGCGAGAGCCCCGACGCGAAGGTCAGCGCCGCCCCGACCGTCGTCACGCGTGTGCGCCGGCGCTCCCTGCCGGCTTGCGCATCGCCGAGCATGGTGAGCAGTTCGTCGGCCATCGAATCCAGGACCAGCGCGCGCATGTGGACGATGCCGCCCACGACGTAAATCATGCCGATGGCGATGGCGATCAGGGTGATGATGCAAGCAAAGCTCTCCGACATGGCGTGAGCGTATCGATGCCCGGTAATCCCACACCCCCCTGAACGGGGGGGTGCGCCCCGTCGAGCCGACGTTCAATATGTCGGCATGACAGATATTGGACAGGTCCAGGACAGCAAACCCCAGCCCTCCATCGGCCGCTTCGTCGGCATCGTCGCCGTGTTTGTGGCGCTCGGACCACCCGTCGGAGCCTTGGCGGTTACGCTTCTCCTTGCCGTTTTGGGCCTCGATTCGGGGCTCGCTGCGGACGGTTGGCTGGATCAGGGCCGTTTCGCTGTGGGGGTGATGCTGCTCGGCCTCGTGTTTGGCCTGCCGATTTCCTACATGGTCGGCGCCGCCCCGGCAGCGCTGGTCGGACTTGCGATTGCTGCATGGGATGCGCGCACGGGACGCATTTCCCTCTATGTCGCGCTCGGAACCGCCCTGCTGCTGGGCGTTCTAGCAGCTTCGCGAGCGTCCGGTCTCGTCTCGGCGTCGGAAGGTGAACGCGCCGCGCAGATCGCGATCCTGTTGGCCCACCTGGCCGCAGCCGGGCTGTGCTGGCTCCTCGCGCGGACGATCTTCCGCGGACCAGACAGATCGAACATTTCCAGACAAGGGGAAAGCAATGAGCAACAGTGAGGCAGTGGCGGGTCAAGGACGACCGCATCTGCATTCATGGAAACGCTTCGCGGGAATTATAGCGCTCTACGGTTTGCTCGGTCCTCTGATTGGCGCCATAGGGGTCAACGGGCTCTTCACGGTCTACGTCGTCGGCGTTGAGGTCACGAACGGCAAATTCGGGGACATCGCCCGGTTGTTCTGGGGCGGCATCGTGGTCGGCACCATTGTCTCAGGGATCATCGCCTACACATTCGGAATCGTATCGGCGGCAGGTGTTGGCCTTGTCGCTGCGCTCCGCGATCGGCGCAAGGGCGGAATCGCCTGGCGTGTCGCACTGCTCGCCGCGCTCGCATTCTGGCTGCTGACGTCGCTGGCGGCCACTGCGGTCGTGCCACCGCAAGGATTGGTGCAATGGATCGGCGCGCTGCTTGCCGCGCACGTGCTGGCGGCGGCTGTCTGCACCTGGATCGCGCGCCGGATATTCAGATAGGGACTGGCACGCCATCAGAGGGGACGGGAGAATGGAAGCACTCTCCACGCCGGAACGCACCCCGCGAGACCACAGGTCGTGGAAACGCTTTGCCGGCATCGTGCTGCTGTTCGCCGTCCTTGGGCCGTTCATCGGGGCCATTATCCCGGTCATGCTAAGCTTCGGCGAATTGCCATATCTGACGCAGATCGGATCCGCGTCCAAGGCGTGGGGCTTCATCCTCGCCCTCGGACTGTTCGTTTCCTTCAGCCTCGGCGGGCCTCAGGCCCTGGCCACGGGCCTCGTCATGGCGTTCTGGTATCGCCGCACTGGCGTGATTTCCCTTTGGGGCGCCCCACTTTGCGCCCTGACGGTCCTCGGCCTGCGGCTGGCCACTGTCGGCATGCCGCATTTCGGTAGGCAGACGCCGCTGCCATTTGAAGCTTCGGATCATTTTTGGCTTGTCACGGGGCATCTGGCGGTGGCGCTCGCCTGCGCGGCACTTGCGCGGCGATGGTTCGTGCCGATCAGGTCGTCAGAAGATACAGAAGGCTGAGAAGAGCGCCGAGCAGCACTGCGCCCGCCATCATGGCGATGGTGGTATTGCGATCCCTTTGCGCTTGCCGCTTGTACTTCATCGCCAGGGGCGGCAGCTCCGACCTATGGCCCCGGCGGGCGTTCTTCTCGGGGATGCCTTCGGCGATGAAGATTTCGGCATCGCGGACCAGCCCCTCGACCCAAGCCCAGACGCTGATCGAGGTCTGCGTGACTTTTCCCGTATCCGTATCGAACAGAAAGACCGGGGAATCCGCGCGGGGATGGTAGGCGCGGCTGTCCTGCAGGATGAACCAGGGCGACATGCCATAGCGCGCGCCGATGAAGATGGCGTCGTCGGGAACGAGATCGCCCCCTTCCGCCTCCCATTCCGCGCGCCTTTCGCGCCCCATCCGGTTCACCTCGGGCAACTGATCAGCGTAGATCTGGAGTTCGCGGTCGTCCACCAGCCGCCCGGCCCGATGGCCGATCAGGGAAAGCACATCACGGTAACTCCGCGGGATGGGGCCGGTCGTGAATTCGAGCTGACGGATTTCCTCTTCGCTCAAGCCCGCGATGTCCTCTGGCCGGGCGATGCCGTGTTCGATCAGCGTCTGGCGCAGATTGTCCGCATTGAGCGTGATGGCGGCACGGCGCGCGCTAAGCGTGTGCGCGCCAATCCATTCGGGCCATTGACGCAGGGGCAATGTGCCGGCATTCGGCACCATGTCGAGCTTGTCCCACAGAAAGCCGCTGCGGTCATAGTCGGTATGGGCCTGGCCCATGGCGATCTCGATATAGTCGTGCGGCACGCCGAGATCGAGCACATAGACGATCCTCAGTCCCGCTCCCAAAGCGCTCGGCTCGGTCCTGGCCCAGAGCGGCGATTGCAGCCACAGGCAGAAGGAGTCGCAGGGCCGGATTTCGATGCCGAAACAGCGTCCGCAATAATCTTGCCAATCCTCGCCGGGAAGTGCCGCGATTCCGGCCAGCGGACCATAGGCCAGCGGCGGCATGGCGGCGGGGGGATGGGCGGCGGGGGGATGGGCGGCAACACCCTCGGGCATCGGCTCGAAATCGAGCATATAGGCGGAATCGAACAGCAGACCGCCAGCGGCGTCGATCTTTTCGGCATTGACGACCAGATAGCGCGCCAGCGTCAGCAGATTGTCGTACTGCTCAACGGTCCCCTCGTGGAAATGATGCTCGTAGCGATCGCTCATCCCTGCCATCTCTCAAAAGCGACCCTCAGCGGTCCCGTCGGACGGTGGCGTGCTGCACTCGGCCCCGCAGTCCCTTGCGACATGGTTCTGGTAGATGTCGCACAAGCACAGCAACGCGCCCCCTTTCAAAAAGACGTCGAGCACGATCAGGGTGGCCATTGTCAACTCTCTCCGTTTCTTGCGTCACGGCTGTGCGGCCATCTCGGCCAGAGCCGGACGGGCGCCGATATGCTCCGGGTTCTCCTCGAGAACCTGCCGGAAATCGGCGATGGCGCCCGGCATATCGCCGAGCGCCCGGCGGGAGCGGGCGCGCAGCAGGTAACCGGTCCAGTTTGCTCCGAGCCTGATAGCGCGGTCGAGATCGACAAGAGACTCATCGTGCCGGTCCAGCCTTTGCAGGGCTTCGGCACGGCCGAGCAGTGCCGGCGCATGGTCGGGATCGAGCGCGAGGGCGCGGGCATTGGCATTGACGGCGCCGGGGAAATTCTCGCTCGAATATTGCAGTTCTTCGCCATACATGTGCGCCGCAATGACCATGCGCTCACGTGTCGGGGCATCGGGCTCATAGCCCCTCTCAAGCGCCATCCCGAAGTGGAAATCGGCCATCATGTGATCGCCCTGGTCGAACCAGACATGGCCGAGCTCGGTATCCAGCAACGCACTGCTGCCCTTGCTGTCGAGGAGATCGACAGCCGCATCGTATTCGCCTCGTGCGCGCAGGATGCGCGACGCTTCGACCGCACCCAACGCCTTTTCCTCGTCGGTGCCGCGGATGATTGAGCATACATGAAGCCTGGCGTCCTCGTCCCGATCGGCGAGGCAGTCCCGCAGCGTGAAGGGAACCTGGGCATACGCGGGCGCCGCGACGATAGCGGCGAAGACGATGCTGAACATGATCGACCGCATGGGTGCCCTTGGGCCAGCGCCCCGATACCCGCGCTTCGTCAATTGAAGCATGTCTGATGCGTGCGCGATGTCTGGTAGCATCTGCGGGGCTCATAGGTGCGAACAGACGTGGACGAGCCGTAGGACGTACCACTCGGCCAGACGCCCGGACCGCCGGAGTTGAAATGGGCCATGTCCTCGGCGCTGCAGGCGGCCATGAGCGCGGTCACGGTCAGGGCCAGGGCAATCTTGAGCGGATGTTTCATTGGAGTTTTCCTCTGGATGGTTGTCGATGGCATCTTGTCGGGGAATGCGCGGTCGGTTCTCCCCCTGTTCAGGAGGGGACGGATCACCAATCCACACGGTCGGGAGGAGGGGCGGCGTTGTGCAGGGTTTCGGGGTCGAGCGGCTTTGGGCCGCCGGAACGGATGATCGGCCAGAGCATGGGCAGACAGACCGCGGCGAGGGCCATGAAGGCAGCGGCAGCAGGCTCGAACCTGCCGTGAACAACCATCAGCGCAATACCGACGATGACGATGGCGGCGGTAAGCAGGGCCACGACGCAGGTAGCGATCCATTCGACACGGCCCGGCCCCGCCTCCAGGACGGCTTGCGGGTTCGCCTTCTTCAGTCGTCGCGCCAGGGTGAAGGTCAGGCCTCGGAAGGTGGCATCGCGCCTTTGGAGGCGGCCCCAATAGCGGCGCTCCTCCTTCGTCCAGCGCGGCCAGCAGATGTCCGAGAGCTTGTGAGTCCGGCCCGTTCGTTCGACGAGCAAACAGCGCGACGCCGCGCCGGTCCCTTCAGCCAGATTGAGGCGCATGGACGCGATATCGGTAAGCGCTACACGGCCCTCGCTGGAGCCGATATGCCAATGCAGCACGGCCCCGTCCAGCCAATAGGCCCGCCGTCGGTGAAATAGGCCGGGGCGGAAGACATGGCCATGCTGGCTCTGTTCGCGGGCGTTGGTCATCGCGCCAATCCGCCGCTGCTTACGGCAGGATGCGAGTGGCAATCATGCCGGAGCAGAACTCCGATGTCGGCCCGGCCAAAGGTGTGCCGATGATCTGCCACAAGCCATCGTCGCGCCGGGTCAACTGACCGCGGAAATTTGCTGAAGCGTACCCTTCCGGCTCAAGCAGCCACTCTTCGCGCTGGAACTGGAGATGGCCGGCATTGTTGGCCCCGCGCGGCGCTGTCAGGACGAAACCGGAGATCGTGAAGCTGCCCGCGACCTCGGCAAATTCACCATTCGCTCCGGCGAGCACCGGAACGAATCCCAGTGTGCCATTGACGCGCAACTCCGTTCGCCCCTCGATTTCGCTGACTGCGATATCGAGCACGACACCATGCTCACCGTCCTCACACAGATAGCTCCCGGCATAGATGCCGCCGACACCCTCGCCACCGGCGGGGATCTGCGCCCAAGCGGGAGAACCGAGCATCGCGGACATAACAAGGGCGAGAGTGGCGCGTTTAACTTTCATGGGGTGATCCTTCTGTTGCGGCGAGGTGGCGCGTTTCTTTGCCGGGGGCGTCATCCGTGGTGGCAGGATCGGGCAGGCACGGCCCCGGCGCACCCCCCTGAACAGGGGGGGTATCAATCCCGCCAGGGTGTCGGCGTCGGGGTAAGGCCGTAGCGGGCGTCGCAGGCGTGAATGTCGGCAAGGAAGGCGTCGGTTTCACGCCTGATATCCTCGTCGGTTTCCGCGTCAGTAAGTTGCCTCCCACGCGCCCGCATCCGCGCGCGGGTCTCGGCCTCCATCTCGCCGCCGGTCAGCGGCATGGGCACGGGCGAGGGAACGGGCAGATCGCGGAAATATGCCTGCCGTGCATGGGCCATGCGATCTTCGGCCCAATCGGCGAAGTTCGGCGCCGCCATCCTGAGCAGGGCATAGAGGCCGAGGCAGTCGAGATGGGCCTCGGCGCGTTCGAGTGCCTTTGCCGGCCCGGCCGCAAAGCCGATGGACATTGCCAGGATGACCGGGAGTGCCTTCATGCTCATCCCGGTGCGCCTATTGTCCGCCGGCCTGCGCAAAGCCGTATTTCGCCTCGCAGGCGATGATGTCCTGTTGAAAGCTTCGCGCCTCCACTGCTCGGCGCTGTAGCCTCTCCGTGAAGGTGGCTTCGTCGGGGTTCTGTCCGTCGGCGATCATCTCCTGCCAAAGCTCCTCCAGACCGCGGGACTCGTGCATGATGCGCTCGTAACGGGCGTTGCCTGCGGCCTGAACCTGCCCGATGATCTGTTCGACCGACAAGCCTGCGTTTTCCGCTTGATAGCGCCCGAGCGCGAATTGCGCGCGCTCACCGGCAGCGGCCTGGTCCATCGGGTACATGGCGCCGCGAAGCCAATAGGCGGCTGCGCAATCGAAATCGGCGATTTGGGGAATGGTAGGGGTTTGAGGTATGCCGGGTCTTGCATTGATCACTTCGGTGATTAGGCTGAATCCAAACGTCCGGTCACATTCGGCCAATCCTTCTGCTGCCAAGTCGGCGGGCATTGCATCGGAGACATCTGCGAACTTGGCCATGGCGCTGATCTGTTCATGATCAAGATCGAAACGATCTCTCAAAGCCATTCGCCGTCCCAGGAAATTGAAATCCGCTACACTATACTGTGCATATTCGACGGCACAGTACATGGCGTATTGGGCGTCGTTCGACCGGTCCTCAGTCTCCGCCTGTGCCTCTCCCGGTGCGGCGAGCGCCAGCGCGACCAACACCGTCGCGAACCCCGCCAATCTGTTCAGTGCCATCGCCATAACCATTGCCTCCGCCGGTGGTTTGCACCCGTGACGACAGGACTAGGCGCGCGCAGGCACGACAGCACCCCCCTGTTCAGGGGGTGTATGGCAAAGAGGTGCGGCAATAGGTTAGGTAAGAATATGGATCAATCTGGTGCTGCATCTCGGCCCGGAGGTTCCAACCCTTAAATTTCGTCTGTTGCCAGAGGAGGCCTCAAGCCTTTGTCCGCCCGCCTTACGCCCTATGTTCTGCTTTCAGCCGCGGTTGCGTTCAGCGTCATTCTGGCGGCGATCATGCTGGGCGTGGCGATGGATCAGCGCTGGCTGGGGCTTGGGGTCACTTCTCAGGCTGAACTCGACCTGGCCTGGATCGATCGCGTCAATCCGAATGGTCCTTCGCAAGCGATTGCGCCGTCCAGCGTTCTGGTCGCGATCACGGGTCGTGGAGGCGAGCGGATCGAGATCGGGCCGGGGGATATTATCGAGGAACCGGATGCCCTTGCCAGCTACGAGGCCATGCGGACCTTCTTTGCACGGCAGGACGCCATCGCCGAAGCACTGGGCATGAAGCCGGTGGAGATCGAGACGGACCATCTTTCGGTTCTGCGGCGGGATGATGTGCTGCCCCCGAGCCAGCGCCCCATCACCAGCCTGCCCCCGTCCTTCTGGATGCAGATCGGCGTCGGGCTGGCCGGTTTCTGGATCGGGGCCTGGATCTGGGCCTTGCGGCGCGGCGAGTGGGCGACGCGCTTCCTGCTGCTCGCCGGCGCGGGGTTGATGGTCTCGGCTTTCCCTGCCGCCGTCTATTCCACGCGGGAGCTGGCGCTTCCAGGCGGACTGTTCCGGGTTCTCTCTGCCTTCAACCATTTCGGGGCGATCACCTTCGGCGTTGGCATGATTGGGTTGTTTCTCGTCTATCCCCGCAAGCTGGTGTCGCCCCGCTGGCTGGCGTTGCCCGCCGTGGTCTTCGGCGCCTGGCAGATGGTGGACATCTTGCAACTGGCGGAGGGGCCGGGATTAGGCTTTCATCTTGCGGTCGTCATGGCCCTGCTGAGCATCGTGGTCCTGGTCTCCATCCAGTTTCGCCTGACACGCGGCAACCCGCGCGACCGCGCGGCGCTTGCCTGGCTCGGGCTGGCGGTGATCGTGGGCGCGGGCGCCTTCGTCGGCACGGTCATCGCACCCAATGCGTTGGGGATCGGTGCCGTCGTCTCGCAGGGCGAAGCGTTCCTGTTCTTCCTGCTGGTCTATGTGGGGGTTGCGCTCGGGGTCGCCCGCTATCGTCTGTTCCAACTGGACGAGTGGGCCTTCCGCATTCTCTTCTATGTCGTCGGCGTGCTTCTGCTTCTCGTCCTCGACGCGATCCTGATCGTCGCCATCGTCGATGAGCGCGCGCCGGCCTTCGCGCTGTCGCTGCTGATCGTGGCTCTGGCCTGGCTGCCCCTGCGCGACATGCTGGCGCGTCTTGTGCTGCGCCGCACCGAGCCTGAGCGCGGCAACCTCTTCCGTCAGGTCATGGATGTGGCACTCACCCCGCCGGGCCGCGACCAGCAGGCGCGCTGGCGGGCGCTTCTGGAGAACGCGTTCCGTCCACTTTCGGTTACGGTCGGCACAGAAGTGCAGATTCCGGCGCTGATCGATGACGGTCTGGCGCTTGCCGTGCCGGGTGCCGGTGGTCTGCCAGGCTATCGACTGGACTATGCACATGCAGGGCGAAAGCTGTTTTCCCTGCGCGATGCCGACCTGGCGGCCGAGCTTACGGCCATGCTGGCCAATGCGCTGAAAAGCCGGGAGGCCTATGAAAAGGGTGTTGCCGAGGAGCGCGAACGCATCGCTCGCGACATCCACGACAATATCGGTGTGCAATTGATGGGCGCGCTGCACAGCCGGGGGTTGGCCCGCAAGGACACGATGATCCGCGAGACGCTGACCGATCTGCGCGACATTATCAACAACGCCTCCAATCCCGACCTCTCCTTCGACGAGATGCTGGCTGACCTGCGCTCGCAGACGTCCGAGCACCTGTTCGCCGCCGGGGTGAAAATGGAATGGCGGGTGGAGAATGCCAGCCCCGCAGTCCTGCCGCTGGCCGCCGCACATACAGTGCGCTCGGTCATCCGCGAGGCGGTGCAGAACGCGCTCAAGCATGGACAGCCGAAAATGATCGACGTCGCTATTCGTCTCGATGGCGGGTTCATCGTCCTGTCCGTCGCCGATGATGGCGACGGTTTCGATCCCGGCAGCGTCCAGGCCGGCAATGGGCTTGCCAACATGCAGGCGCGAGTGACCAGCCTGGGCGGCCAGTTCGATGTCACCAGCGGGGCAGACGGTACCCGTATCGAGGCGCAGTTCCCTGTTAATATTATACGGATTAAGTAATGACGAAGATACTCATCGTCGAGGACTTGAGCGAAACCCGCCGCTGGCTGAGCGAGATCGTCTGCGCGGCTTTCGACGAGTCCGAGATCCACGAAGCAGCGAGCATGCGCGCCGGCATCGCTCAGGCGGCGGCGCGCGACTACGACGTCGCGCTGATCGATCTCGGCCTGCCGGACGGGTCCGGTCTCGACGTATTGCGCAATCTGCGCCTCCTGCGCCCCCAGACTGTCTGTGTTGTCACCACGGTGATGGGCGACGACGCGTCGATCGTGGGTGCTCTTTCGGCAGGCGCACAGGGTTATCTGCTCAAGGAGCAACCCCAGGATCTGCTGGTCCGGCAGCTCAAGCAGATGGCCGAGGGCATCCCCGCGCTCTCGCCTTCGGTCGCGCGCCGGATCATGGAGCATTTCAAGAGAACAGGTCCGGCCGCGCCTGAAGACGATCTGACTGGACGCGAACGCGAGGTGCTCGGTCTGATCGCGCGGGGGCTGCGCAATGGCGAGGTGGCCGAGGCACTGAGAATCTCGGAGAACACAGTGGCGGGCTATATCAAGGATATCTATCGCAAGCTCGGTATTTCCTCGCGTGCGGAAGCATCCTGGCATGCGGCAAGGCTGGGCCTGGGTGAAGCCTCCGCCGCCAACAAGAAGAGCAAGTAACGTCCTGCTCCGGATTCTGTAATTCTCTCGGAGGGCGCCAACCGGATTCCAGCGCATCTCGCTCCAAACCGTCATGCGCCGCTGCAGAGAAAGGCGACACCATGGTGTTTGCGCGTCATGATTTTGGGGTTTGTAGCGTGCGACTGCTCGGCGGTTCATGTCGCCGCAAACAGTTGGTCAAATGGATCGCGTTGACTCTCAGGTTCCACGAGCATCGACACCTTGCTGCCCCTAGCGTTTTTCGCCTTCCCTGAGGGGGGTGCCAAAATGTAGGCACTGCCTATCGCATTGATATTCGGTCACTCTATCGGGTGTCGTGAAACCCGGCAAGATGAAATCAGCGGGGTCACTCCATGGGGATATTTCGCTCGGCCATGGCACTCACGCCGCATCGCGGGTGTAAGATGTGATGATGCCGCCAAGCTGGCGGCGCTGGCGGATCGGGCCGTCACGGGCGGGCCGAAAATCGACCTGAAGCACGTTGTTGCCGATGCCCCGTCCACGATGTGGGCGTTCGGTGTTGTAATGGCGCACCCAGGTCCGCAGGATGTAATCGAGCTGCGACCGGCTGAAACAGACGAAGAAATCGAGACATTCGCGCTTGATGGTCGCGATGAAGGACTCGGCGAAGGCATTGGCGTCGGGCACCCTGTGCGGGATCTGGATGACCCGGGCGCGCTGCGATGCCCAGACGGTATCAAAGCTGGCGCTGAACTTGGTGTCGGCGTCTCGGATCAGGAAACCCGGCGCGATTCCCTGATTTGCGCACCACATCAAGGTGTTGCGCGCCTGCTGCGTCACCCATGCCGAGTCCGGGGCATAGGTCGGGGCGCTGCAATAGACGCGACGGTTGCCAAGATGGATGAAGATCAGCGCATAGACTGTCCTTGGCCCGCTCAGCGTGAACACAGTCTTGGTGAAGAAATCGCAGGCGATCATGGTTTCCATATGTGCCCGGACGAAGGTGGTCCATGGCAGGGCGGGCTTCTTTCTGCGTCGCTCAGGGCTTGGATGGATGCCCGCCTCGTTCAGGATGCGTTTGACGGAATTGGCGCCGGCTTAGAGCCCCAGCTTTTTCAGCTCCCCCGCGATCCGCTTGTAGCCCCAGAGAAGGTTTTCGGATCCGATGCGGAGGACGACATCGCGCAACTCCTGCGTCAGGCGCGGTCGTCCCACGGCCTTGAAAGGGCGTCCGCTGTTCATCTGCGCGAGCCAGCGCCCGTAGGTCGCGGGCTTTGCCACTTCCAGAAGCCCGTCGATCTCATGCCCGCACTCAGCCCCGATGCGCAGGAGTTCGGCTTTCTCAGCTGGCGACAGGATGATCCTCTGCGTCGGGATGCGGGCCCGCAAGATCGTAATCTGGGCCTTGAGCAGCCTCAGTTGCGCGTTGTGGCGTGGCATGAAGAACTGGTTCAGGAAGACCAGAAGCAGGGAGAGTGTCGATTTCATCTTGCCGGGCTCCGCCACGGCCTTTAAAAAAACGCCGCTATGTCAACGTGATGGGCCTCGCTTACATTTTGGCACCCCTCTCAGGGAAGGCCCAAAAACGCCGAAATCGGCAGATGGCCGCCATCAAGCCGGGGTTGGGGGGCAGGGCCTCAGTCTCGTCGCTGCAGTCAATCGCAACGCTTCGAGCGTATTTCGCTGCGAGTCGCGACTGAACCAAATGACGATCCAAACCATCGGTCGCGTCAATGAAAACAATAGCTTAGGGGGTGGAGAAGGTTGGATTTCAGTCCCATCCCCTCCGGACGTTCGACGAACACCCGAAGCGCCTCGTTGAAATCTCGCTCATCACTTCGACTTCAGGGCTTCAAGTGAGGATTAAGGCGAAATCGCTGACCCCGGAAGATCAACACGCCATGACATGAACCTGATCATCTGCGTGCTCCGCCCAACAAGAAATCAGCACAAGATCAATATTGCGACTCCGCCCAGTTTATCCGCCAGTCAATTGTGTCGCCCAGCATATTGCCAAGCTCGAACAGGATTGTCTCATCATCACCGCGTCTGAAGACCGTCCAAGGCAGGACAAAATAGCCATGACTGTCATCACCGGCGCGTCGCTCTGGCGTAACTCCGGTCTTTTCCTGAACAACCAGGATATCTTTCTCAGCGACCCTGACGACTATTATGCCCTCGAAACTGCCGAAACCCGTTCCTTTCATCGCAATTCCCTCTTATCGCGCCAGCACGGGCGATGCCGCGCGCGCCAGACGTTCGGCCTGCGAAAACAGACACATCTCCAGATCGTAGATTTTCGGAGCGGCTTCGGGTAGAGCTTCGATCACAGAATTCAGCAACGTGAGATAGGATTGATAGGCTGTTTTCCGTGGCATGCTGACCCATCCGGGATGCAGTAGCGAGAGTTGCTTTCTGGCGTTTTCTGGAAGCGTCGAAAATCCCCGCTTCTTTCCCTGCCAGCCGGTTACGGTATTGCGCCCCGGAAGATAGGGAAAGAGTTCACCTTGGTCAGGGCGGCCTATAATATGAACTGCATTCAGCGCGACCGCGACACGCGCATCGTAGATCGCGTAAACTTCAGGCTCACGAATAGCGAGCACTTTCGAGAAGCTGGCGATCCCTGAGAATTCGATATCCGGAACTTCCTTCGATGCTTCCCTTGCATATGCAGAAATCCTAGCTTCCGAATTGGTTCTTATGCCACCCCAGTCGCGTATGATGAAGCGCGTCAAGCGTTCGCGCTCCTCTAACGACTTCGCATCCTTCCAGAGCCGAGACATGCGTTTTTTCAAATCGACGTTTGCTTCGTATCCATCTCCTTCCGGAAGACCAGAAACTGCGCCTCTGATATTGTCTGGAATCGGCCAATGATAGGTGCTCTTCAGTGCGCCCAGCCCGAATCCATGAAACTCGTCCTCGCCCAGAAAATAGGATCGTAGCGTATTACTGATATCGCTCAAATCAGACTCTCCATGCAGAAACTTATGTCGCACACTGTGATCAGTTTTCTGATGCCGCACAGGTTCGGACCATCTAGAACCCCCCGGGGTGGGAACGTCAAGACGACTGTATCAGCAGGACAAGGCTAGCGTCTCGATGCAACCTTCGTTTGTGTCTTTCGAGTGAGCAGAAATACGTCACGAGACAACCATCGACAGCGAAGAAACGACTGCTGAGCTACCCGCTGAGCACCCGGATAGCTGGCTACCGGCGCTCAGCGAGAAGTTGCAAGGCCCAGCCTGTAACGGCATTCTCTGAACTCCGCCCAAGCCACCTGCGAAAGACCAGTCGCCGCTCCCGCATCCAGGCAAATTCGCTTGTGTGTGTCAAAATGATCGGCGGCAAGCGTGAACTCAGCAATAGTCACCGGCTGACGCACCGCAGGCGTATGACCATGGATAACGGTCCATCGTGCCTCAGGACCCCAGCCACCTTGCCACGACAGGAAAGGCTCTCGAATCCATGCCCAATGATCACCACCAACCGCGCCGAGACGAGGCTGCGCCAGAAAAACGCGGGCGTCCGATTGCGGATCGAGGCCGGCATGCACAAGAAGAAGGCTGCCCACGAGCAATGACGTTGGACCGTTCCGCATCTCTGAAAGGAAGGAAGCGGGGACGGCCTTGTGCGCGATCTGCGCGAAATCCGCCAGGAGGCGCACCTTCTGTTCAGGAGCAGCCTCGGCGATGAGCGCGTCACCACCGTTATCCAGCCAGTCCCCCATGAACATCATCGGATCATCGAGGGCATCAAGAAGCATCAATTCGTGATTCCCGGGAAGGATCGTGACCTCATCCACCCGCGCAAGCTGCCGCGCTTCCTGCGCCAGACTGATTGATTGCAGGCTTTGCGGCCCTCGGTCGATGATGTCGCCCAGAAAGACGAGCTGGCGCAAAGGAGCGCAGCGGGGAGTGTCTGCAATACATGAGAGAACTGATGAAAGTGCACTGGCCTGACCATGGATATCACCAATGACGAAGAGCTGCACGCCCTCAGCACACATGTGCATGTCGCGCCATTCGCTGGTGGTGGTCTGGTCAGTCATTCTTCGGCAGTCGCACGGCAATCAGAAAAGTCGTATTCATGACCGAGGTGCCCTGGGTGGCTCAGACAAAACAACTGAGCAGCCTGATTTCGTCACAAATGAAAGTCTCTCCAACATTTGATGCTACCTTGCTTGACCGAAGGCGAGCAAGTCAAGGTGTTGTATTCCGCGTCATTTCACCGTGTGCTCGAGCGCGTTTGCAATGCAGGAGGTCATATCGCAACGTTGCCTCAAGAATGCGAGTATTCGACCTTGCCGTATCGTCTCACGATATTCATGCTTGACGGGACTGGCTTCTTAGCCGGACCAAATGATCATCACGGTGAAAAGGACAGAACTATTGGGTTTACATGATCAGAAAATTGACGGCGTTCCGCAATTCGTAAGCTACTTTGAACCGGTCATTCAGATTATGCGTGACTTCGGCGGCCAGGCGCGACCTCGGCAGATTTTCGACGAGCTGATCAAGCGATATGAAATTCCACAGGAGTTTCTTGATCTCACCAACAAGAACGGCGGATCAAAGTTTGAGAACCGGGTCCATTTCGCGCGGTTCTATCTGTTCAAGGCGGGGCTCATGCACTCGCCGAAACGAGGGCTCTGGGGCCTGACGGACGTCGGCTGGAAGACAGCGTTGTCACCCGAGAGTGCGGCCGAAATATTCCGGTCTGCCAGAACCAATTTCAAGGGCGACGAGGATGAGGAGGTAGCGCCGACGGAAGAGGTTGTTCCGGAGGGCGTGAACTATTGGTTCGTCGGTGCGACCTGGGATGGCGTAGATCAGACTGAGCGGTTCCTGAAGGAGGGGGTCTGGCAAAACGGGTATGATGAGAAATTCTCGAACCACGTGAAGCAAATGAAGGCAGGGGATCGGATTGCGATCAAAGCGTCTTTCACCCGCAAGCACGACGTGCCTTTCGAGAACCACGGTCGCGCGGTCAGCGCGATGCGGATCAAGGCCATCGGCACCATCATTTCCATCCATGACGACGGTCGGGGTTTAGACGTGTCCTGGCAGATCATTGATCCACCTCGCGAATGGTATTTCTATACCTATCGCACAACCGTGGCTCGCGCCCGTCTGGAAGAGGACGAGATGGCCCGACGCCTCGTCGCTTTCACCTTCGAGGGATCGGATCAGGAGCTAGCCTATTTCCTCAAGCATCCGTATTGGGCTGAGCAGTTCGCTCCCGAAGTTGACCCGTTGACCGCGCGAGAAGCTGAGGAGGCAGAACAGGACGACGACGCGCCCGCCGAAGAGATCGTCGCCTACGGGGTTGACGACATCATCGCCGAGGGCGGCTTCCTGGATCGCCACGTATTGTCCGGTCTGGTCGAACGTTTGGAGAGCAAGAAGAACCTCGTCCTTCAAGGCCCGCCCGGCACTGGCAAGACCTGGCTGGCGAAGCGCCTGGCGCGTGCACTGATTGGGCGCCGGACCCCTTTGCCGGATCAGTTGCGATCAGTCCAGTTCCACCCCTCTCTGTCCTATGAGGATTTCGTTCGAGGCTACCGCCCTTCCGGCACTGGGCTCGCCCTGACTGACGGCATCTTTCTTCAGGTAGTGGAGGCTGCGAAGGCGCACCCTGATCTGCCGCACGTCCTGATCATTGAAGAGATCAATCGCGGGAACCCCGCGCAGGTGTTCGGTGAGATGCTGACCCTGCTTGAGAACACTAAGAGAACACGCACGGACGCGATGGAGCTCGCCTATCGCAAGCTGCCAGGTGAAAAGATCCACGTGCCAGAGAACGTGCATATCATCGGCACAATGAATATCGCTGACCGCTCACTTGCACTGGTCGATCTGGCACTTCGTCGTCGCTTCGCCTTCGTGACGCTGGAACCCGCGCTGAACGAGGCCTGGGCGCAATGGTGCCGCGACCGTGGGCTGCCCGACACGCTGATCACGCTCATCAAGAACCGTATGGACGCTCTCAACGAAACCATCGCGCAGGATCGCTCGCTTGGTCCGCAATTCCGGGTGGGTCATTCCTATGTGACCCCCTCCGAGAACGCGATGCCCGATCCAGAGTCATGGTTCACGGAAGTGATCGACACCGAAATCGGCCCACTGCTCGAGGAATACTGGTTCGATGCTCCTGAACGGGCACAGGCGGCGATCGACGCCTTGCGCGACCGCCTGTGATGGACAGGCAGATCCCGATCCGGAACATTTGGATCCTGTTCCTGTATGCGGCTGATCTTTTGCAGTTCCGAGGGCGCTTCGACAGTGAGGTCGAGGCTGCGCGTGATCTGCCCGAGTTGGTGGCCCGGCTTTTGACACGGGCGGTTGAGGAACGGCTCAAGCGCAACCTCTCACGGGGTTACCGGCCAAGGACCATGGTTCTTTCCCGTGTGCGCGGGCGCATCGACATGTTGGAAACAACCACCCGGCGCCTGATGGACCGCGGCGTCGTTGCCTGCCGGTTCGAGGAACACACCATTGACACACCTAGAAATCGCCTGGCTCGCGCCGCCCTCGAACGGCTTGCCGCCCATGTCGAAAACGACCTTGTTGCCCATCGGTGCCGACAGCTTGCCGGAGACCTGGCACGCCTCGGCGTCTCTGGCCTGCGTCCGTCGTGGAACGAATTGGCGAGCGATCAGATCGCGCGAAACGAAACGGGTGATCGCTTCATGGTCGCCCTGGCGAGACTTGTGTTCGAGACAATGATCCCGTCAGAGACCGCTGGCCGGATCACTGGCACCTCCCCTGAAGCAGGCCCACATCTTATCAGGCGCTTGTTCGAACGCGCGGTTGGCAATGCCCTGCGCATCGAACTTGCCTCTTCCGGTTGGACGGTCAGACCAGGTCGACGCCTGACCTGGCCCATAACAGCCCAGTCCAATGGCTTGTCCACGATCCTGCCTGGCATGCAGACCGATATTGAGCTGAACCATGCACCTTCCGCCCGCAGGATCGTCATCGACACCAAGTTCACGTCGATCGTGACCAGCTCGACCTACCGCGACCAGATCCTGAAGAACGGGTATCTCTACCAGATCTACACCTACCTTCGCACCCAGGAACGTGAAGACGACCCCGCCAGCCTGGCTGCTGAAGGCCTCCTCCTTCATCCGCAGATGGGCGGGTCGGTCGACGAATGGATGAACCTGCAAGGACACAGGATGCGTTTCAAGACGATTGATCTGGACGCCGGACCAGGAAAGTTTGAGGTGGGTTTGCGTAAAGTGATTGAGTTCCAGAGAGAAAATTAATCCAGCGCTCGGTCGTGGGCAGAATGTCTACTTTCGGAATAAATATCAGACGAGTTCGGACCAATGCCGCCGATCAAAGACGTGCCGACGCCGCGCTGAGGCTTCCCCAAAGCGTTCATCCGTGACAACGTGTGGCAAATTGCGACGCGAGTTTCCGCTCTGCAGGACTACGGTAAAGCGTTGACGGAACTTCCGGATCACGAAGGAACTGAAGGACGCCGAGCCTCTAATGATTATGAAGGAGATATGATGCGCAGGTGGTTACAGTGATCGCGTGGATCGGAGGTTTGAACTGATGCGGTGGATGCCCCCACCCGCCGGCATCGGATACCATGACGGTTCTATATTCGCTTAGTGGAGGGCACATCGATGACATCAAAGATCAGTATTTTGGCTGACCTGCCACGGGATTTTTCCTCCACGCTCGATTAGAGTCCGGCCCAACCTGAGGACGGAGAAAGGCACGACATGGCCGCAAGGCCAGGGTGAGCGATCGACGAGGAGTACGCGATACGGACTTCGAAGTTCAAGGCAGGGAAATTCAGACCCGGGGCTCGAGCGCTTGCAGCTCTCAGAACCGATGTGAACCCAGCCTTCCGAACAGCATACCGGCCCGTGGCGTCATAGAAGGCCACATCGTGAGGCCTGACACACGTCCGATCGAAGACCCCGCCGACAAACCGAAGATTACGCTTGCCAAATAGGGGGCATCCATACACGTCATGGTATCCGATGCCGGCGGGTGGGGGCATCCACCGCATCAGTTCAAAGATAGGGTCCAACAGGGTCATCATAGAAATCGGCAAAAGGCCTGAACGAGCGTCCTGTGATTCACTTCATCCCATGGAAACCGCTGATCTTGCGCGCGAAAATGCCATGCTGAAAGCCCGCCTCGACGAGTTCGAGGCGACGCTGGCCGAGACGCAAGAGGCCAACCGGCGGCTACAGGATATCCTGCGCGCGGCGCAGCGCGAAAAGTTCGGCAAAAGCTCCGAGAAGCTCTCGCCAGACCAGTTCAACCTTCCTCTCGAAGATGACGAGTTCGCCCAAGGCGTGATTGAGGCCGCGCGGGAGAAAGCCGAAGCGGCGATGCAAAGGGCGCGTGGCGAAACGCCCCGCAAGCCCAAGCGGAACCGTGGCCACCTGCTGTCGCATCTGCCCCGGTTCGAGCGGGTGATCGAGCCTGCCAGCACGCTCTGCCCCTGCGGTTGCGGCGAGATGGCCAGGATCGGCGAAGACGTATCGGACCGTCTGGACGTGATCCCCGCCCAGTTCCAGGTGCTGGTCACGCGGCGGCCGAAATATGCCTGCCGCGGCTGCTCGCAGGCCGTCGCTCAGGCGCATGCGCCTGAACATGTCGTGCCCGGCGGGCTGCCCACAGAGCTGTTCATCGCCTGGATTATCGTTGCGAAATTCGGCGACCACCTGCCGTTTTATCGTCAGGCCGAGATCTTCAAGCGGCAGGGCATCCATCTTGACCGGGGCACCCTTGGCAACTGGGTCGGCCGCGCGTTTCGGGGGCTTACGCGGCCTCACTGGGGCCACGGTCCCCCTCAACTCCACCTGATGCCGGTCATCAACCACATGCGCGCCCATCTGCGCGGGGCCGATCGTATCTTCGTCGACGAGACCCGCGCGCCGGTGCTGGACCCGGGCCGAAAGGCCACCAAGAGCGGCTTCTTCTGGGCTGTCGTGTCCGATGATCGCGGCCATGGTGGTGCTGACCCGCCCATCGTGCTGTTCCACTACGCCCCCGGGCGGGGCAAGGCGCATCCGCTGAGTTTCCTGGCCGGGTATCAGGGCCGGTTCCTGCAATACGACGCCTATCAATCCTACAACGCGCTGACGGACATCGTCCGCGACAATGGCCCGTGGCAGCTGGTCTATTGCTGGACGCATGTGCGCCGTCGTTTCGTGAAGCGCTTCGAGAGCGATGGCTCCCCCATCGCCGAGGAGATGCTGCGCCAGATCGCGCTGCTCTACCAGATCGAGAAGTCCGTGCGGTAAGGAGGCGACAGTGCGACTTGCCGCCCGGCGTGAGCATGCAGCCTCGATCATCGCAGCGCTGAAACCGTGGCTGGAAACACAACTCTCGCGCATCCCGCAGAAATCCCTGCTGGCCGAGGACATCCGCTACACGCTGGGGCATTGGCCCGGCCTGATCCGTTTTCTGGATGATGGCACGCTGGAGTTCGACACCAACCCGGTCGAAAACCAGATCAGGCCGATCGCCCAGACAAGGAAGAACGCGCTGTTCGCAGGGAATGAAATCGGCGCCGAGAACTGGGCCATGCTCGCCTCGCTGGTCATTCGGCGGGAAAACAGCGCCCCACGCTGTTTTCTGCTCCGCCTCATCCTGCAAGATGTCCGAGGTGAACCCAGTCGACTATCTCGCCACCACCCTGCGCGCCAATCTCGACGGTCACCCGCAAAGCGGCATCGAATATCTCATGCCATGGCGCTTCAGCCAGCCGTTAATCCTCGCCGCATAGGGCAGCGCGGTTGCGCTTACGGATCTTGACCCTTGGCCGCTGTGACGCAGGGGCGGCCGTGCCCTGAAACCGTCGTGACCGGCGCTTGTCGATCGTTTCGCGGCTCACGCCGTCCTCTCCATGCGGTGATGATGCCCCGCGCCCCCAGGCCAATGGCTCAGGCAGTCCCGCCGAACGCGCTGCATCTGCTGGATATTTCCGCGAAGGCAGGAAGCAGGAATGCGTTATCCCTTTCCACTTGTGCATGCCGGTCAAGGAAATCGCGCACGAGCCCCGAAATCTCGTCAAGGATGTCGACCTCGTTGATCTGCGTCATCCGGTCGTCGCGCAGCACGAAACGGCCATCGACCATCACATCCGACACCGAGGCACCATTCTCGCAATAGATCAGCTGGCGCACCGCATCGGAAAGCGGGGTGAAGGCGGTGTTGCGCCGCAGGTCGAGGAAGGTCAGATCCGCCTTCTTTCCCGGCGCGATCGTCCCGGTCTCATGATCCAGCATGGCAGCGCGCGCCCCGCCCGATGTGGCCGCCTTCAGAACCTCGGCCGCCGAGATCCAGCACTCCGGCTGTGCGGACCGGGTGGTCTGCACCAGCGCCGCCACCCGCATCACGTCGAACAGGCGCATCGTGTCATTCGACGAGGCCCCGTCCGTCCCCAGGCCCAGATTCACCCCGGCATCCAGCAGCTTGCGAACCGGACAGATCCCCGAACCGAGCTTGAGATTGGCAATCGCATTGTACGAGACGGAGACGCCGGTATCCGCCATCAAGGCGATGTCGTCATCATCGACCCAGACCGCATGGGCCATAAGCACCTCGGGCCCGAGCAACCCCAGATCGTGCATGTAGCGCACCAGCGAGCCGCCAAACATCCGCTGACCGGTGACCAGCTGGACCCGCGTCTCGAGCACATGGGTGTGATAGGGAACCCGGTGCGCCCGTGCCAGATCGCGGCAGGCCAGCATCAGATCCGCTGTGCAGCGCTGCGGTCCCGAAGGCGCCAGCATGAAGCGCAGGCGGCCGTCAAAGCTTGCGTGCAGGCTGCGAAACACCTCGTCGCAATAGGAAACATAATCCGCAGCGCTCAGCAGCGGGAATTCAAGTCGGGCCTGGGTCTGGGGGGGCACAACCTCGCGCCCGAAGGCCAGCGTGTCCAGATAGGGCAGGTTCATCAACCCGGATGAGACATTCGCGCGCAGGCCCGCATCGCCATAGGCCTGGAACACGGTGGAAAGCCGCGTCAGATCGTGCCGTGGCGGATCGAAGAAATCGTCGCTGATCATCGTCACGCCGCTGCGGATCGACTCGATGGCGACCAGCATCGTGCGCAGATACAGAAGGCGCAGCCCGATCGGCTCATCCGCGAAGAACGGATAGGCATAGTTGAGCCAGGTTTCGAGAACCATCCGTTCGTATCTTCCGCGAAAGAACATCTCGCTGGAATGCAGATGCGCGTTGACCAGCCCCGGGATGATCAACTTGCCCCCCGCCTGCACGATCTGCACCTGCTGGGGCGTGGCGATTGCAGGCCCGACCCGGGCGATCCGATTGCCCGATATCAGGATGTCCAGATCGCGGGCCTCAAGGCCGGCCGCGCCCGCAAGTGTCAGAACCCTGGCGCCCCGGATCAGCAGATCGGCCATCACGATCTTCCCAGTTCGCTGTTGGTCGCGGCCGAAGGTCCCTTGATCCGGGCGCTGATCCACAGCCCGATGACCGTGGCGACATAGGGCAGCGACAACAGCAGGCTCGAGGGGAAAAGATCGCCGTAAAGCAACTGCGCCCGGATCCCCAGCGCCCCGACAAAGGCAAAGAAGAACGCCGCCAGCGTGGCTCCGATCGGATGGCCTGCGCCGAAGATCACCGCGGCAAAGCCCATGAAGCCGCGCCCCGCCGTCATATTGACCGAGAACAGCTGCAGGCTTCCGGCGGCAAGCTCTGCCCCCGCCAGGGCGCAGAAAGGCGCGCCCAGCAGCAGGGCCCAGAACCGCATCCTGGTCGGGCTGACACCGATGGCCCGGGCCGCGAACGGATGCTCGCCCGCGGCCGAGAGCCGCAGCCCGAAGCGGGACCGGCACAGCACCAGCCAGATGCCGAACACCAGAAACGGCATCGCCAGAACCAGGATCGATAGGCTTCCGAAGACGCCGAAGGCGGGGCCAAGCCGGGGCAGACCATGCGGGGCAAAGACCGCCGCCTCGCTGCCGAAGATCGCGGTCAGGGCCAGCGAGGTGCCCCCAAGGCCCAGTCCGGTGATCCCCAGACCTGCGATGATCTGGTTGGCCTTCAGGATTTCCACCACGAACCACAGCAGCAAGGACAACAGAGCGCACAGCGCAACAGCCACCAGCAATGCAAGCGAAACCGATCCGGTCAGCCGAATGGTCACGATGGTCGCACAGGCCCCGACGATCATCAGACCTTCGAGCCCCAGGTTCCAGATGCCTGCGCGCTGTGCAATCACCCCGGCAATGGCGATATAGACGATCGGCGTGCCGGAACGAAGGAAGGCAATGATCAGGTCTTCCATCGTGCCCTCCAACGGCTGAGCAGGTTTTCTGCGGCCTCGGTCCGGGATGTGATGAACAGCGCGATCGAGGCATTGATGATCTGGATTGCGGCCGCAGGCAGGCCGGCCATGACGGGCAGGTAAAGCGCGGCCGAGGCAAGCGCCCCGAAGAACAGCGCGACGAACACGGTCGCAAGCACCGACAGCGATGCGACCAGCGCGATCACCACCGCCGTGAAGCCATGCGCCGGAAGAAAACCGCTGGCCAGCCGCCCGTTGGGGCCCAGAAGCTCGATCGACCCTGCCAGACCAGCAAACGCCCCCGAGACGAGAAAGGCGCCGATCGCGATGCGCTCGACATCGGCGCCCTGCCAGGTCACCATCGTCGGGTTCCGCCCGGCCAGGCCCGAGAGCACGCCAAAGGCCGTGCGGCGCGTCAGCCACCAGCCCAGCAGGACGACCAGAGCGGTGATCCCCAGAATGATCGGCGATGTGCCGGTCGTGGCCGAGATCCGATGCGCCGCATCGACAGGCAAGGAAGATGTCGCTTGTCCCGAACCCGACGGATCCTTCAGCGGCCCCGACGTGACATGCACCAGCACCAGTGCCGCGATGAAGTTGCCCATCATCGTGGAAATGACCTCATCCGCGCCAGCCTTGACCCGCAACAGCGCGGGCCACAGCGCCCAGATGGCGCCGCCGACGATCCCGGCAAGCATGCACAGCGGCACGGCGACCAGCGGCGATGTCCCTCGCAGCGCCTCGGCCGCGAAGGCGGCGGCGATCGCGCCCATGTAGAACTGACCCTGGGCGCCGATGTTGAAATAGCCCGCCCGAAAGCAGATCACCACACCGACCGAGGTGATCAGCAGGGGCAAGCCCCAGCGAAGGACATGATCCATTGCCCTGGGCCGAAAGAAGGCGCCCTCGACAACACCGCGCAAGGTGTCGATGGCCGACAGGCCCACCGCGGCAAAGATCACCATGCACAGCAGCAAGGCAATCGCAATGAACAGGCAGGCTCGGAGGACGGCGGCGATCTGCTCGGTCATCATGCGGTTTCCTCTTGCGGCCTTGCGGTTGCTGCGACCATCGCATCTCCGATCGCTCGCAGGTCATAGGGTGGCGCAAATGTTCCGACGCTGCGCCCCGCGGCAAGCACGACCACCCGGTCGCAGATGTCGAACAGCTCATCGAGATCGGAAGAAATGATCAGCACCCCCGCCCCGCGCGCCCGCGCGGCGCGCAGCGCGTCCCAGACGGCGGCGGTGGCCCCGACATCAAGCCCGCGCGTCGGCTGGGCGGCAATGATCAGCCGCGCCGCGGCATCGACTTCGCGCGCAAGGATGACCTTTTGCGCATTGCCCCCCGACAGCGCGCCGGCCGGCTGATCGGGATTGCGATAGCGCAGATCCCATTCGCGGAACCTCTGGTCCGCGAGGCGCCGCAAGGCGCGCGGCCCGGCAGTCGCCAGAAGCGAACGCCCCACAAGCTGCGCCGCCGACCAGTTTTCCCAAAGACTGCTGGTCAGGCTGAGCCCTTCGACATTGCGCTCGAAGGGAATGATCCGCAGCCCGGCGCCGCGCCGCCGCGCCAGCCCTTCGCGCCCGAAACTCTGGCCGGCGATGCGGATCGCGCCCTCGGCGATGGGTTGCAGCCCGGCGACGGCCGCCACAAGATCGCGTTGCCCGTTGCCCTCGACGCCGGCGATCCCGACGATCTCGGCCGAATGCACGTCAAGATTGACCCCGGACAAGCCGTTCCCGTATTGGCCCCGCGCGACATGCAGGAGCGAAACTTCCAGCGCCTTGCCCTCGCCGCGCCGAGGTGCCGCCGCGCCCGCATCGGCATGACGCGCCGCGCCTTCGCCCGTCAGGGCGGCGCGATCGCTCAGATCGAGCGTTCCCGCCCCCTCGCCGATGATCTGCGCCGAGAGCGACGCCGGCGCAAGCCCGGCGGTCGGCATCGGCCCCGCGACCAGGCGGCCCCCGCGCAAGACGGTGACCGTATCGGCGATTGCCAGAACCTCGCGGATCTTGTGAAGGACCAAGAAGACCGTAACCCCCCGCGCCTTCAGCGACCGGATGCGGGCGAACAGCCGATCGATCCCTTCGGGCGGCAGCACGGCAGTGGGTTCGTCCAGGATGAGAAGCCGCGCATCCGACACCATGGCGCGGGCGATCTCGGCCGATTGCTGCGACTCGATCGGCAGGTCACGGATCCTGGCGGCGGCCGGCAGATCGATGCCGATATCGCGCAGCCAGGCCTGCCAATGCCGCTCGATTGCCCGGCGCGAATAGAGACCCGCGCGCGGCCCGACGAATTGCAGCACCTCGGCCACCGTGAATGAGGGCGGCAGGGCAAAACTCTGATGGACAAGCTCGACCCCGGCCGTGCGGGCGCGCGGGACATCGCCGGGCGGCACCTGCGTGCCGAAGATCAGCGCCTGCCCCGCCGCGGGGGCCACAAGCCCGGCCGCCACGCGCGCGAATGTCGTCTTGCCGGCACCGTTCTGGCCGACAATCGCATGGATCAAGCCCGGCTCGAAACGCGCGGTAACATCGTCCAGCGCGGTGAAACTGCCATAACGGACAGTGACACCCTGGGCATCGAGGGCGGGCGCTTGCGCGCCCGCCTGAGGGTTCTCGGCCATCGGAGGTCAGAGGTTCGTGTTGAATTCGACCTGCAACGATCCGGCCAGGATCGCCGCACGCGCCGCATCCACCTGGGGCATCGCCGCCTCGGCCATGGCGTTGAGTTCGGCCGATCCTTGCTCGATGAACAGCGGGTTGCGGATGAAGTCGATCACCCCGGTTCCAAGCCCGGTCGAGACATGCCCCGCCTCCCAGCCGGGCGCGGTCGCGCGGACAACCTCGTTATAGAGCGACTCGCCGAAATCGAGGCCGACAATCGAGATCAGGTTGCGCGGCGCCAGTTCGAACTGCGCCGGATCGAGGCAGGAGACAAGCCGGCCTTCGCGCTCGCTCGCTGCGGCGATGATCCCGAAATCGGTCGCCGCCGCATCGGTCTGGATGAAGTCGATCCCGTCCGAGAACATCTGGGTCGCGATCTCTTGCCCCTTGGCCGGATCCTCGAAGCTTCCGGCGAAGGCCGCGGTAGCGGTGATATCGGGATTGACCGACAGGGCGCCGGCGCGGAACGCGTTGAAATCGGCGACAATGGGCGGGATCGCCACGCCCCCGATGAAGCCCAGCTTGCCCGAGCGAGACATATGCGCGGCAAAGATGCCCGAGAGATAGCACCCAAGATAGTAGTCATACGAAACTGTGGTCATATTCGGGATCGTCGGCTCGAAGGGGTCGCCGAAAAGCTGGATGAAGCGCGTCCCGGGGAAGTTCGGGGCCACGGCGCGGATCGGCTCGGCCACTTCGTTGAAGGTGGAAACCACCACCGAGGCGCCCGCTTCGGCCAATGTCGTGAAGAAGGTCTCATAGGTTGCCGGGTCGAGGGCGTGGATTGCGCGCGGCATCAAGCCGTTTTCGAAAGCGAACTGTTCAAGCTTGGCAATCATCGAATCGACCGGGCCGGCGTCGCCGGCAGCCTGGGTATGGACGAGCCCGATCAGCGCGCCTTGCGCCCGGGCTGCCGTCGCCCCAAGCAGCCCGGAGGCGAGCAGGAAGCCGCCCGATCCTTGCAAGAGACGGCGGCGGGAAAGCATCGAACAGGCCATGTCAGTTCACTCCTTCTGTTGCTGCGGGTGGTATTGTGGTTGGGGTGGGCGAGCAGGCTGCCGGATTCATCACCATCACATCCTGCGCGGTGATCGCATCAAGCGCCCAGACCGATGCGATGAATCTCTGCCAGTGGGGATCCGCCGCCATGGCGGCGCGGCGCGCCTCGCGATCGGCCAGGCAGTCATAGCCCCAGATCAGAACGATCGTATGCAACCGCCCGATCTCGGAGACATAAAGCCCGACAAACCGCCCCAGATGGCGCTTCTGAATCGGCAGTCCCTCGGCCTCGTATTTCGCCAGCCATCTGGGCACGGTTCCGGGGCGGAACGTATAGGTGCGGTGCTCGATGATCACGTCGCATCCTCCAGGATGAAATCGGATGCGCGTTCGCCGATCATGACGCTGGGCGCATGGGTATTCCCGCTTGTGATGATTGGCATGATCGAGGCATCCGCGATGCGCAGCCCCGCGACGCCGCGCACCCGCAGCCGGGCATCGCAGACGGCCATCGGGTCGCCCTCGGCCCCCATCTTGCAACTGCCTGCCGGGTGGAAAGTCGTCATCGCGGTTGCGCGCAGCCAAGCCTCGAGCGCCGCATCGTCATCGACAGCCGCCCCCGGGGCCAGTTCTGCGCCGCGAAAGGGCGCCATCGCGGGTTGCGCGATGATGTCGCGCGTCTTGCGGATGGCGGCGATCATGGTGCGGATATCGAATTCATCGGCCAGATAGTTCGGAAAGATCCGCGGCGGATCCGCCGGATCGGCGCCGGCAAGCTCGATACGGCCGCGGCTGACCGGGTTCACCGGCCCGACGCGGATGGTGAAGCCATGGTTGGCCTCGACCTTCTCGCGCTTGAACGGATTGGGGAAGTTCAGGTTCGCCGTCTTTTCCAGCGCCGGCATGAAGTGGAGTTGCACATCCGGCGCCTCCAGCCCCGGATGGGTTCGCAAGAAGGCGCCGGCCTCATAGGGGAAGGTCGTCACGATCCCGGTGCCCAGGAACATCCCTTGCAGCATCGAAAGCGTCAGCCGGTCGGCGCGCAGGTCGCGATAGAGCGTGACCGGCTGGGGGCATTCCCAACTCATCACACAATCCACATGATCCTGAAGGTTCTGCCCCACCCCCGGCAGATCGACCAGAACCGGCACGCCGCGCTCCTTCAGATGCGCCGCCGGCCCGATCCCCGACAGCATCAGGATCTGCGGCGAATTCACCGTCCCGCTCGAGAGCACCACCTCGCGCCGGGCGCCAACCGCAATCTCGCCCCCCCTGGCGCGATACCGCAGGCCGGTGACGCGCTTGCCCTCCATCGTCAGTGCGGTGACGGTCGCGCCCGTCTCGATCCGCAGGTTCGGCCGTGCACGGGCGGGCTTGAGGAAGGCGGTCGAGGCCGACCATCTGCGGCCATTCTTGATGTTGAAGTCATACCGGCCCACGCCGTCTTGCGTTTCACCGTTGAAATCGTCGTTCACCGGCAGGCCGGCCTGGGCGCCCGCCTCGATAAAGGTCTGAAACAACGGATTCGGACCGCGGGCGCGGCTGACCGCCAGTTCGCCCGATTGCGCGTGATAGCTGTCGGTGCGCTCCTGATGCTGCTCGGACCGCCGGAAGGCGGGCAGGACATCGTCATAGCTCCAGCCCGGCAGGCCCAGTTGCGCCCAGCGGTCATAATCATACCGGTTTCCGCGCACATAGATCATGCCATTGATCGTCGAGGTCCCGCCCAGCGACTTGCCGCGCGGCCAGTAAAGCCTGCGCCCGTTCAGTTGTGGCTCGGGCTCGGTGTAGTATTTCCAGTTGTAGATGCCGTAGTGAAACAGCTTGCCCATCAGCATGGGCAGGCGCACCAGCGGATTGCGATCCTCGGGCCCCGCCTCCAGCAGCAGGACCTTGAAGCGCCCATCGGCCGAAAGCCGGTTCGCCAGGACACAGCCTGCGGATCCGGCGCCAACAACGATGAAATCATAGCTATCGGTCATGGCTTACCAATTGATCGGCTGTTCGCCGCGCGACGCAAGATGGGCGTTCGCGGCGGAAAACGGGTTGGGGTGTGACAGGAAGGCATCCGCAAAGGCGGGATGCGGACATTCGACAACATGGTGCTGCGGATCCGAGGCAACCCCAGATTGGTGCAGCAGATCGCGCGCGGCATCGCCAAATCCGATGAAGACGACCGCGGGATTCGCGGCGACAACATGGCGCAGCACGGCAAGGATCACCGGCCGCCAAAGCCGCAGATGCCCGCGCGACTGATGCGGGTCGATATCTTTGTGGAACCGCGAAAGGGTCAGTGAGGCGTTCAGAAGCAACACCCCCTGCGCTTCATGCCGGTCCGAAATCGCCTCGTGGCTTTCAACGGCAATGTCGCCGCTTTCGATCATCCCCAGCACCTTGGGCCAATCGGCGAAAGAGCCTGCCAGATCGGGGCGCCCCAGCCGGGCGGCAAGCACCGACAGCGTGTAGGCGCGTACCGAGGGCGAGAACATCCGGTCCAGGTCGCGCCACTGCCGAACCCCGCCAATCTCGAAGGCCCGACCTGTCGCACAGGCAGGCTCGGGATAGGGGTCCTGCCCCAGAACGACGGCGCGAACCGAAGACGGCCCGATGCCATCGAAGGCGCACAGCATATGCGCCCCGGCAGGAGCGCCGGGAAAGCGCTTGCCCTTGCGCGCGGGAAACACCGGCTCCCACGGTTCCAGCTCCAGTTCCGCATCGATCGCATCGCAGTCTGGATCGACCCCTTCCAGGACACCTTGCCAGGACGGCGGCAAATCGGCGTGCCAGCCCCCGACGATCTCGCGCATCACCTCTGACAATTTCCGCGGCATGTGGTCCCCCTTGATGGCATGAACTCATTTCCTGACGCAATCGTCAAGTAAAATCTTCCTCTAACCTGACGCAACAGTCAGCTTCGGGCGGCCTTGGCGCGCGCCTCACCGGCGTGCTAAGGTGATTTGCGCCATGCGGATGCTGCAACGGGACCGGAAGCGAACTGCCAGATGAAAGCCAGATCACCCAAGGAAAAGGACGCACCCAACGGCCGGATCCGGGCCCGGAACGAGCGCATGATTCTTGACGTCGCGGTCAGGCTGTTTTCGGCCAAGGGCTTTGACGGAACAACCATTTCCGAGATCGCGGAACAGGCCGGCTTGCCGAAGGCGAACGTCTATTACTACTTTCCGACCAAGGCCGTCATCTACGAGAGGCTGGTGTCGGAGGTGCTGGCGGATTGGGACATCGCCCTGCGCAGGATTGACGCCGAACTGCCGCCGCGCGAAGCCCTGTTCAACTATGTGAGCGACAAACTGGAGTTCTCGCGCGTTCATGGCGAGAAATCCCGCTTTTTCGCGGGCGAACTGTTGCGCGGCGGAAAGTTCCTTACCCGCCGGCAAAAGCGGCATGTTCAAACCGTGACGCGTGAAGCCTGCGCCGTCGTGCAAAATTGGGTCGATCAGGGAAAATGCAATCCGATCAACCCGCGTCATCTGTTTATCATGCTTTGGTCCACCACCCAGTTCTACGCCGACTTCGCGCCCATGGCGACAACCACGTTGGAGGTTTCGCAGCTTCGTCGCGCCGATTTCGCCGAGGCGGCGAACCAGATCATCGCGATGCTGGGGCTTTGGCGGGATTGACCGTGCCCTGAGCCCCCTTAGACCGCATGATCGCGCCCTGAGCTGGCTGGTTCGGTGGTTTCTCCCGCGGCATTCTGCATTCGAGGGTTGCGCCGGATGGGCCAGTGCCGAGCCTCAAGAATGGGGGAGAGACCATATGCAGGATAGCACGTTCATCGGGTTGGATGCCCATAAGGCGACGATATCGGTTGCGGTTGCGCGCGGCGAGCGCGGCGGCAAGGCCCGCCACTGAGGCACAGTTCCGCACCGGCCTGATCATGTTCGAAAGTTGGTGGAGAAACTGGCTGCCGACGGAAGACGGTTGCATTTCTGCTATGAAGCGGGACCGTGCGGCTATGGTCTGCACCGCCACCTTGTTGAGATGGGACATGACTGCATCGTGGTGGCACCATCGCTCATCCCGGTGAGGGTCGGGGACCGGGTGAAGACGGATCGCCGCGATGCGGTGATGCTGGCGAAACTGCACCGGGCCGGTGACCTGACGGCGGTCTGGGTGCCGGATGCGGCGCATGAGGCGATGCGCGATCTGGTCCGGGCGCGCGCAACCGTAGTGCGGGTCGTGGGTAAGGCGCGACAGCACCTGCAAGGGTTCCTTCTGCGCCACGGTCGCATTTATCCCGGAAAGAAAGGATGGACGGTGGCCTATCGGCGCTGGCTTACGACGGTGCGGTTCACGCATCCCGCCCAGCAAATCGTGTTTCAGGACTATGTGGATGCGGTCACCGATGCTGAGGCCCGGGTCGAGCGGCTGACAGGCCAGATTGCTGACCTGCTGCCAGACTGGTGCTGGTGCCGGTGGTCGAGGCCGTGCAGGCGATGCGCGGGGTCGCATTCATCGTCGCAGTGACTGTGGTGGCCGAGGTTGGGGACTTCCAGCGTTTCGACAATCCGCGTCAGCTGATGGCCTATCTGGGGCTGACGCCGTCGGAGCATTCCAGCGGGAACTCGGTGCGCAGGGGTGGAATAACGAAAGCCGGCAGCGGGCTTGCGCGGCGTGCCTTGATCGAAGGTGCGTGGAGTTACCGGATGCAGGCCCGCGTCAGCCGCAAGCTGCACGACAGGATTGAGGGGCTGCCCAAGGCTGCGCGTGACATCGCCTGGAAAGGACAGCTGCGGATGTGCCAACGCTACCGCCATCTGATCGCTGCCGGAAAGGCGAAGGTGGTCGTCACCACCGCCATCGCACGTGAGATGGTGGGCTTCATCCGGGCCATCGCCAGAGCGGTGATACTTACGCATGAACCCCAAGGACGTGCCAACTGCTGAGAAGACAAGAAGCGACCTAAACATGCCGATGCGCAAGGTCGGGGACGGAACGCGGTGGGGAACCCTCGTGGCCTGTTATGAGCCGGCCAAGCCGACGCTCGCCACTTAGAGCGAGGCAGCCCCAGGACGAAACCACGGTCATGCGGTATCCAACCCGCGTATGAGAGCTTGCTCAACCGTCGTCTCAATTCCGTCTCCAACCTTGCGCATCCCCATCACGCTGCGCCCGGCCTCGCCGGAGTAATTTCTATGAAACAAAGGCTTGACAGCGATCATGAGAGCAGGCCGCTGAAATAGCCCCGCCTCGACAGTGGGTTGAGAACATGATTCACCCTCGTCACGCTAACGGCGGGGGTTGTGATGCGCGGGGCGGACGAGACGAGCCGGTCGCTTTTCAGCTACGTCGATCTGGAGGCGCGCATTCCGGCGTGGCACCCGCTGCGCAAGATCCGGGCGCGCGATAGCAGCCAAACCGATTTCGTGTCCATGAGCGCGCCGCCACCCACCGCCAGCACAGGCCCAATCCGATCCTCGACCGCGCCATTCTGCCGCAGGATCTGGCCTCGTCGATGCGGGTGCTGGGCGAGGATCGCCAGAAGATCCACTCTCGCCCGTTCACGCGCATCGAGATCGCCACCGGCGTGGAGCTGAACATCGAAACGGACCGTCTGCGCAGGCTAGGCCGCGCCGAGGCCGCGGCAATCGGGCAGGCGGTGGTTGCCAGCCTGCTGGACCCTGGTCATCGCAAGGAGGACAAGACCGAATGATCGATCTGAGCATCACGCCCCAGCGCAAGGCCCGGCTGGAAGGGCACCCCAACGAACTCCACGCGCTGGTCCGCGCCATTGATGGAGTGGATGGCTCCCGCTTTCGGCATCGCAATGTGCCATGTTGGGTGCTGTAAAACGGCCAACAAAGGGAGCCACCCATGAACAAGGTTACCACAATCGGGATCGATCTGGCGAAGACAGTTTTCCAGTTGCACGGCGTTGACGCCGAGGGTCGCGCGGTCTTGCGTCGTCAGTCGCGGCGCAGCCAGATGCTGGAGTTCTTCCCGCGCATGTGGCCGGGTCAAATCCGGTGGAAATCGCTCTGCGAATATCCTCGCTGGGCAGCTCAAAGCACGACAGCGAAAGCGCCGAACCGACAAGGCCAGCTCCACCTTCCGGCCATGCGCCGGAAGATC
>ERZ869909.685-NODE-685-length-34760-cov-3.907476_pt1 | contig 34760 bp, 30 predicted proteins | sample MGYA00520892_ERZ869909 | MGnify/ENA primary metagenome ERZ869909 (study PRJEB32215, sample SAMEA104723947) | bioreactor metagenome | biome: bioreactor; feature: anaerobic bioreactor; material: water | place: China | collected 2015-03-12 ...
AGTGTATTTACTAGAAGTAAGGCTTGTCTTTACTGCCCAACCCCAAAGTAATTTAGCAAAGAAATGCTCCTTCTTTTCTGTTATGAAATCAAATAAATAACGAATGAAAAAAATATTCTTGAACTATATCTATTGAATGTGTTAAATTAAGTAGTGTTTTCTTGTTTTTAATGAAATAAAGATGAAAACGTGTTAAAATGAAGTACAAAAAAGAGGTGGCTTATGAATTATTCGGCGTTAATCGTGGCAGCAGGCAAAGGGACGAGAATGGGTCTTGGATATAATAAAATGTTTTATATGCTTAAAGGCGGGAAAACGGTTCTTGAACAGACGATGGAACTTTTCTTAAATGATGAACAATGTAAGCAAATTGTTATTGTTACTAATCGTACAGATATGCCGAAAATCGTGAAGTCAAACGAATCTGGTAAAATTGTTTCTGTCAATGGTGGAGACACTCGACAGGAAAGTGTGTTTAACGGTTTAATGGCTGTAAAAGAAGATGTAGTTCTCATCCATGATGGTGCTCGCCCATGGCTGCAACGCCCACTCGTGGATCGATTGTTATTGGCTATGGAAACTGAGAAAGCTGCCATTCTTGCAGTTAAAGTGAAAGATACGATTAAAAAGGTTGTAGGAAACTATATTGAGCGGACAGTGAATCGGGATGATCATGTTCTGGCTCAAACACCTCAGGCTTTCCATACAACATTTATCCTTGATTGTTATCAGAAAGCATTTGCGTTGGGTATCGAAGCAACGGATGATGCACAGATCGTTGAGACGTGCAGTGAGCAAAGAGTACGTGTTGTGGAAGGTTCTTATGCCAACATTAAGATTACTACTCAGGAAGATGTACAATAACAGCATGAAAATGCTGTTTTTATTTGCTTAATCGTAGCTTTTTTGGTAGAATATCACAGGTATGTTATCAGAAAAAGGGTTTTTTGATCTCCTTAAGTATAAGGGATCAAGATGTTAGGCACTCAAATGTTTACATCAATCCCACCATCTGTTATAATGTACGATACGGGTAGATATTTTAATATTTATTCCTTGCCTGAAAAGGCCACTAGACCACAAGGAGGTGTACAGAATGCGCAAGTATGAGATGATGTACATTGTAAACTCGTCACTAGACGATGCAGCACGTCAAGAAGTAATTTCGGGAGTTAACGAAATTATCACTAATAACGGTGGTAATGTTCTCGAATCTATGGAATGGGGTATGCGTGAGTTTGCATACGAAATCAATCACATGAACAAAGGTTATTACATGCTTTGTACTTTCGAAGCAGAAAGTGAAGCTGTCAACGAGTTAGATCGTTTGAACCGTATTAACCAAAAAATTGTTCGCTATCTAATTATCCGCAAGGATGAAGAGTAAAAGGAGGATCCCATGGTAAATCGAGTCGTATTGGTCGGACGTTTAACAAAAGACCCATTGGTTAAAAAAACACAAACAGGGAAATCGGTAGTTTCATATACTGTCGCTGTCAATCGCCGTCTATCACAACAAGAGCAGGCTGATTTTATCAACTGTGTATCCTGGGAACGTACTGCTGATTTTTTAGGTCAGTATGCAAAAAAAGGAGCATTAGTTTCTGTAGAAGGAAGAATTACCTCAAGAAGCTACGATGACGCAACAGGGAAACGTGTTTATGTCACCGAAGTCGTAACCGACAATGTTCAATTATTAGAATCACGTAATACAACTGAGTCAAGAGGTACATCGGAATATGGGAGTTCAAGCGGATATTCTGCTGATAACAATGCATTTAACGATGATGAATTTGATTCTGGTCCTGTGCTTGATATTTCGAGCGATGACCTTCCATTTTAAGAAAGGAGACTTTACCTATGGCATTTAAAAAACAACGTATGGGTCGTAGAAAAGTATGTTATTTTACCAAAAATAATGTCACATCAATTGACTATAAAGATATTGAACTTTTAAAACGCTTTATCTCGGCCAACGGAAAAATTATTCCAAGACGCGTAACAGGTACAAGAGCAAAATACCAACGTATGCTTGCAACAGCAATCAAACGTGCTCGCCAAATGGCATTATTGCCTTACGTAGCCGACTAAGACTACAAATCCTCCATCCATGTCGGTGGAGGATTTTATTTTATAGGAGAAGGAATTATGGGAAAACAAGTTCGTAAAATTACTGAAGGTGCAGCAGTGATCGCAATTTTAGGTGTGTTTATGTTAATTAATCGATATACCGCAGATATTGCCAGTGGTTATTTGGCGTGGCTGATTCCACTACCACTGATTATTTATAGTGCAAAGTATAGAACAAAAGCAACCTTAACTGTGTATGTCTCATCGATGATGGTGGCACTGATGTTATCATCGCTTGTTTCACTTATTTGGTTTTCGATGTATGGACTAGTCGGAGTTGTTTATGGTCATGGGTTAGTAAAAAAATGGGATAATCGATTGCATTTTTTATCTACAGCAGCAGCAACAACTGTCATCTATTTTACGACAACTATTTTCTTTGCGAGCTTTTTTGGGTATGATATAAATACAGATATTCAAATGATTACTGAAATGGGCAATATGTTCAATGTCGTGGTAGATCAGGCGTTCATCAATAACGTTCGAATTGCTATTGTTATATCTCTGGCTATGGGAGGGTTGCTTGAAGCATTCATTATTCATACGCTAGCCCGTATGGTTTTAACAAGAATGCATATAAAGATTCCTGCATCTTCTCCGATTGAGTCCATTCGATTGCCCAAGTGGTTAGGTTGGAGTCTACTTGCAGTATTGTTCTTACAGCCAATCGGACAGATGGTTGATGTAAATGAGCAACTTAAGCAAATCTTCTTTGGCTTGTATGCGCTAGCGATGATGCTTTTGCTTTTTGAAGCATTTGTATTTATAATTATTGCACAGAAGAGATGGAAGATTCGAAGACTGGTGTTAATAGCATTTTTACTATTAATCTTTGTACCGGTCTTGACACTTTACGTATATATTGGCCTGGGAGTGCTGGATATGACGACTGACATCAGAGAAAGGTTGTTAGGGGTGAAGTAATGCTTGAAAATTTTGATAAGTTAAAAACGAAAATTGCAATTATTTTATTGGGACAAGTGGTGGTTCTTGTGCTTTTCTTTGTGTTTTTCTTCCCACTCGTCTATTTACTCTTATTTATCTACTTAATGGTAAATATCGCTTTAGTGTTTATCCTAATCCAAACCTATGAAAAAGATCATCAGGCTCGAGTGATGAGCATTACAAGAATTTTGGGTAAAGATGCCAAGGAAGCTTTACTGCTTGGTGGAGTTGGAATCGTTACTTATGATGAAAATTATGTTGTTACGTGGATGAATGAGCTTTTTGATGAACGAGGCATAAAACTGATTGGTGAAAAAATAACTTCACTTTCTCCAGAGATTAATCGTCTTTTTGTCGGAGATACAGATAAGTTGATTGTTACTATTAAGGAAAACACGTATCTGGTCAGTCGCAAAGACAACGCTCAGTTATTGTTTTTCAAGGATATTACCGAGGAGCATCGAGTTTCACTCGCTTATGAAAATGAGCAGGTAATTCTAGGTTTAATTCATCTGGATAATTATGATGAAACTACTCAATATGAAGAGGAACAGAAAATCGCTTATATTGATACTAAAATACGTCAGCCAGTAGTGGAATGGGCAAAACAGCATGGAATGTTTGTTCGTCGGATTAAATCAGACCGTTTTCTTGTTGTGCTGAATGAAGGTATCTTCAAGCACATAGCTCACGAGCGATTCGATATCTTAAGTTATATACGTAAACAAGCCCAGGAAATGGATGTGGCTATCACTTTATCGATGTCATTTTCCAAAGGAATTGCGGATTTTATTGAACTGGAAGATATGGCAAATAGTGCACTTGAACTTGCACAAAGTCGTGGTGGAGATCAAGTGGCGATTAAGGCATATAATGAAGATATTAAGTATTTTGGTGGTAGCTCTGAAGCCGCTGAGAAACGGAGTAAAGTTCGTGTAAGAGTGATTGCTCAAACGCTTCGAGATCTCATTCAGCAAAGTGAGAATGTGATCATTTTAGGGCACAAAGAAATGGACTTTGACTGTATGGGTTCAGCAATAGGACTAAGTCGTATCGTGGCTTCGTATGGTAAGGATGTGGCTATTGTTTCGAAGAGTGGTGGTATTGAAGTAAAACTTCAGGGTGCGCTTGAGAAATATAAGTCCGCATTAAATAAACGACACAGCTTCTTGAGTGAAAATGAAGCGCTAGCTTTGGTCAAAGAGAAAACATTGGTTATTTTAACCGATCACCATAGTGCGTTTGTCAGTAATGGTGCAGCAATTATTGAGAAAGCTTCGAAGATTGTCGTAATTGATCATCATCGACGTGCCAAAGACTTTACCTTTAATCCTGTATTGGCATACATTGAATCATCTGCATCATCCGTCAGTGAACTTGTGGCTGAGATCATTCCATATCAGCTGGCTAAGGTGGATATTTCTGCAGAAGAAGCAACAATTATGTTTACAGGATTGCTGATTGATACCAACCGATTTAGAAATCGTACCGGTGCACGTACATTTGAGGCTGCAAGCTACTTAAAGAAAATGGGGGCAGATACGATTGAATCTGATAATTTGCTGAAAGATGAGTATAATGAGTTTGAATTAAAGACAAGTATGTTAAAGTGTAGTGAGAAACGAGACCACGGGGTTGTAATTGCACCATACATCGAAGATATGAAAGTCTCTCGAGGCATCATGTCTCAAGTTGCGGATTCCATTCTGTCGATTAAGGAAGTCGAAGCTTCTTTTGTGATTGCACGCCTGGATGATCAGCAAGTGGCAATTTCAGCTCGTTCAAAAGGAAATATTAATGTGCAGGTCATTATGGAAAAGATGAAGGGCGGCGGCCATTTTTCCGCAGCAGCACTTCAACGGGATAATACGACCATAGAAGCACTTGTTAAGGAATTAGATGCAAGTATTGCGGATTATTTCGCACAGGAGGTTAAAGCATGAAAGTAATTCTACTTAAAGATGTAAAAAATATAGGTAAAAAAGGTGAGACTGTCAATGTATCTGATGGGCATGCTCGGAACTTTTTGATTCCTAATAAATTAGCGCTAGTAGCAACTGAAAAAAGTTTGGAAGTTCTATCACAGCAAAAAGAAGATGCTAAAGCTAAAATTGAGGAACAGCGCCAAGAGGCAATCATCCTCAAAGATAAATTGGCAAACATTACACTGGATTTTCAATTGAAAACGGGTGAAGATGGTCGAGTATTCGGATCGATTTCGACGAAGCAAGTTGCGGAGGAGCTCATGAAGAAACATGGGATTCAGGTGGACAAACGTAAGATTAACTCCGGTCCTGTAAATACACTTGGTTTGAATCGTTTGCCTGTAGAGCTATTTAAAGATGTGGAAGGAACAATTGTTGTTCGTATCAGATCAACAACATAGGTGAGATTATATGAATCGTCAATTACCTCATAGTATTGAAGCAGAACAGTCATTGTTAGGTGCAATGCTTATCTACCCAAGTGCCATAAAAACAGCATCCGAAAGCGGTTTAACTTCGGAAGATTTTTTCATGCAGGCACACAGCCGCATTTTTCAGGCAATGCTCGATTTGGCTGATTCAGGAAAACCTGTGGATGCCACAAGTCTTGTGACCCGTCTGAATGACTCACAACAGCTGTCGTCGATTGGTGGGGCAGACTATATCCTTCAGATCGCGGATAACTCTGTATCAAGCGCAAATGTCAAATACTATGCTGAGATGATTCAGGACAAGTCATATTTACGTAATCTTATTCTCACTGCACAGAAAATTGCAGAAGAAGGTTTTACGGCAAGTACAGACTTGGATGATGTCATGGATCTAGCTGAAAAACAGATTCTTGATGTTACTCGCAACCGAAGATCTTCGGATTTTAGAAATTCAAGGGAAGTTGTTTCGGTTGTTATGGATAATATTACAAAGATGAGTACGCTTAAATCGAATGTTACAGGACTTAAGACGGCTTATCGTGAGTTGGATAAGACGACCAATGGATTGCAACGTGGCGACTTGATTATTCTGGCAGCACGTCCTTCTATGGGTAAAACGGCGTTTGCACTAAATCTTGCTACCCAGGTAGCAAGACATAACAAATTGCCTGTAGCCATCTTTTCACTCGAAATGCCAGCTGAGCAACTAATTCAACGGATGCTTTCAGCGACTTCTCAAGTGCCAGGAAATCAGTTGAGAACAGGGTATCTGAATAACAATGAATGGAATATGTTGAATGAAGCGGCGACAGAGCTGAAGACAATGCCGATTTACATTGATGACACACCATCCATTCGTGTTGCAGAGATTTTTTCCAAATGTAGAAAACTGCGGACAGAGCATGGGCTAGGACTGGTTTTAATTGACTATATTCAGCTTATTTCTGGAAGCAGTAAAAATAGTGATAATCGTCAGCAGGAAGTTTCTGAAATTTCCAGAGGATTAAAAGCATTGGCTAGAGAAATGAAGGTACCTGTCATTGCACTGTCCCAGCTATCCCGTTTAGTAGAGCGCAGAGAAGATAAACGACCTATGTTATCTGACCTTCGTGAATCTGGTGCACTTGAGCAGGATGCAGATATCGTTATGTTTTTATACAGAGATGATTACTATCAAAAAGAGAAAACTGAGGAAAAGCAGGAAAAAGTTGAAGTGGACATTGCAAAGCACAGAAATGGTCCAACTCGAAAAATCGAGTTAGCATTTGACCGCAGTATTAATGCGTTCTATAATTATGCCAGCGAAGAACCAACTCGATGAAAGGAGTCATGATGAAAAAGATTATTCCATTACTATTAGCTGTGATCATAAGCGTTCTAGTTACCTATACAGGGGTTGCCAGCGTAGAGATATCACGGATAAGTGAGGGGAAACTTGCCCAAAATGAACTTGATATAGCCATTATACCTCAATCGATTATTGGGTCTTCTTCAATGCTGCAAAATGTAACAAAAGTCTATGAAAATGGCCGTTTGATTGGCGTTTTAAACAATCCTGAAGTGATTGATCAATTATTGGTAGATATTTACGAATATTCATATTCGATTGATTTTCCCAACTCAAAAGTTGGATTGGATGAAGATATTTTTCTTGTGGAAGAACCGAGCTATTATTTGTACAGTGATGTTGATAGTGAAATTGTAAATTATATCTCTGAGAATGATTTGTTCTCTGTTGAATCTTATAAGATTGAATTTTCCAATGGAGCAGTCATCTTTGTTTCCAATTTGGAAGACTTTGAGAAAGCGAAGGAACAATATATTTTGAACTTCATTTCACCAGAAGCATATGAATTGATTCGAAATAAGAAAGATATTCCTGAGCTGGTCGGCTATGGTTATCGTGAAACGAACATTAACGTGCTTGAAACCACTGTGGTCTCAAGAGGCCTTGCTTCTAAATCATCCATCCTAAAGAATCAAAATGAAATCGTCTATTTCTTGAGCTATGGATATGGAACCGATATTGATACTTACAAAGTAGTTGAGTATGATACAGTTGAAGGTGTGGGGTCAAAAACAGGCTTAACCGCACAGCAGATTGTGACGATTAACGCGGATAAAATCAAGTCGTTAAATCAGGTGCTTCAAGTAGGTATGGAATTGAATGTGACGTATTTTAACTCTCCGATTAATGTTGTTGTTACTCGTGAGCAGCGTACAAAAGAAGTTGTATACCCTCCTTCGACACAATATGTTAACGACCCAACGCTCCGAGAAGGGTTACGAAGAGTTGTCGTAGCAGAGAAAAATGGCAGTAAGGATGTTGTGTATCGTGAAACTTACATCAATGGAGTTTTGGTCAAGGGAGAGCAGATTTCTTCCGTTGTAACTGTACAGCCAGTCCGTGAGGTTGTCCATGTGGGAACCAAGGTAATTCCTGGTATTGGTAGTGGAAACTTCCGTTGGCCAGTGGATAGTCCTCGTATTACCTGTGGATGGTATTGCTACTCGGGTCATCAGGCAATCGATATTGCCAGCCGTTACAATCGATTTGGGAATATTTATGCTGCTGATCGTGGGGTGGTTGTTCAAAATGGCTACCATTATATCAGTGGATACTATGTAATTATTGATCATCAAAACGGATTTAGAACCTACTATGGTCATATGGCTTCTAGAGGGTACTATCCAGTGGGTGTTGCAGTAGAAAAAGGTGAAATTATTGGACGTATTGGCTTAACAGGATATACTACAGGTCCTCATGTTCACTTCGAAATTCATGTCAATCGTGTTAAGGTAAATCCTTGTCGATATATGGGCTGTTAACATATGAAATATCATGTATTAGCTAGTGGTTCAAAAGGAAATTGTTTTGTGTTGCAATCAAACGAAGCCACAATTGTCGTCGATTGTGGTTCAACGAAGAAGCATCTAACACAAAGTTTTCACACGATTGGAGTAAACTATACACAAGTCGATGGACTACTCATTACACATCTACATACCGACCATATCAGTCAGCTAAGAATGTTTGCTGATGTACCAAAATATTCACCTGTTCAGTTTCTGAATGGCTACCATTTTGAACTTGTTCAGCCACTTGAAACATTTAAAATCAAAGATATAACGATTACTCCGATTCCGTTGTCACATGACAGCGAACAAACTGTAGGTTATATTTTTGTATCAGCTGATGAGAAATTGGTGTATATGACAGATACCGGGTATGTCAACGATTCGTTATTGCCTCTTTTACATAACGCGACCTATATTGTGATTGAAAGCAATCATGATCCCGTGTTGCTTATGAACTCGCGCAGACCATTTTCGACAAAGTCTCGTATTTTATCAGATAGTGGTCACTTAAGTAATGAAGCTTGTGCTTTGGTGTTAAAAAAAGTGGTGGGTCCAGCGATTAAAGAAATCGTGTTAGCTCATATTAGTGAAGAGGCAAACACGCATGCATTAGCCTTTAGCACAGTTAAAGAGGCGCTAGAGGATATTGTGGAAGTAGAAATCAAAGTTGCAAAGCAATTCGATATGATTATTGGAGGTACGCAATGAAAAAAACGGGACTTTACTTGATGATTTTAGTGCTGGTCGGTTGGAATATCTTTTTATCTCTTGAGGTAATCTCCTTAAGAGAAAACGGAGGAGTCACACAAACGACTCAGATTATTGAAAACAAAGTAACACAATTTACGACAGATGTAACTCAAGTTGTAGAAAATTCTCTTGAGAAAGTGGTAGGGATATCCTCCTATCGGCAAGGGATTCTTTTTAGCTCGGGAAGTGGAGCCATATATAAAGTTGGCAGTGGTCAGGTGATGATTATTACAAACAATCATGTCATTACCAATGCGGATACGATTGAAGTTATCTTTGCCAATGGGCGAACATTTCCTGGAGAACTTATGGGTTCCGACATTTATACTGATTTGGCACTCATTAGTGTTGCAGTCGATTTTCCTGTGAATCCTTTCAAGTTTGGTGATTCTGCGGTCTCAAAAGTGGGTGAATGGGTTTTAGCTATTGGAAGTCCATTGGGTCAGGAATTCCAGGGGTCAGTCACTATGGGTATTTTGTCTGGAAAGGACCGAGTAGTTCCTGTTGATTTAAACAATAATGGAATCAATGACTGGGATATGATTGTGCTTCAAACGGATGCCGCAATTAATCCTGGGAATAGTGGTGGTCCTCTTATCAATCTTGCGGGCGAATTAATTGGTATTAATTCCATGAAAATCGCTTCTGATACGGTTGAAGGAATGGGGTTTTCCATACCAATCAACGAGGTTGTTCCAATTATGGAACAGTTGGAGCAGTTTGGTCGTGTTATACGGCCTGTGTTAGGTGTTTCTGCTGTCGGTATAAGCGATTTATCTATATTCCAGAAGAATGTATACGGAATTCCTTTGACTCAGACAGGCGGCCTATACGTAACCTCAGTTGTTATTGGTGGTCCGGCTGCACAGGCAGGCATTCTGGAAGGCGACATTATTCTTCAGTTTGACAATGTACAGATAGAAAACTTTAAGCAATTTAGAAAAATGTTGTATAGCAAGCAAGTCAATGATTCAGTTCGCATTGTTGTTCTTCGGAATAATGAGCAGTTGAGTATGTCGGTAAGACTTCAATGATAAAGATTGTAGCTATCGGTAAAATTAAAGAAAAAGCAAATAAAGAGTTAATTCATGAGTATATCAAACGATTAGGCAGTTACACAAAGCTAGATGTGATTGAAATTGATGAAGTTATGCTAGCAAAAAATGCATCAGCAGCTGATATTGATCTTGTTAAGCAGAAAGAAAGTCAGTCAATACTGAATGTAATTAAAAGTCATGAGCATGTAGTTTTACTTGATTTAAAAGGAAAGACAATGACTTCAGAGCAGTTCTCTGACTATATTTTTCATCAATATACATATGGAAAATCTGATTTGACATTTGTCATTGGTGGTTCATATGGTGTAGATCAGATACTAAAGGATCGTGCAAATTATTTGCTGAAATTATCAGATATGACATTTCCACACCAGTTGGCAAGACTATTCATCATGGAACAGATTTATCGTGCATATAAAATTTTCAACAATGAACCTTATCATAAATAAAAACGCGTCGGGTATAACCAACCCTTCGCGTTTTCTTTTTCTATCTTTTTTGCTTCTTATCTGTTTTTATTTTCTTTACTTCGTCTAATGATGAATATGACGAATTCAGCAACAAGTGAACTGATGAGCCCGATACCTAAAATAAACATGAGTTGTATAATAGCGATAATCCCACCCCAACCATCAAGATCTTGAGTGAAGGTAACAAACATGGTCGTAAAGGCAACGATGTAAGAGACTAGAAACAAGTAAAATCCAATAGCCAATCTAAAATAGACAAAGCAAGCAAAAATTGTTCCAAGTAAAACACCAAACGTAATGAACACAAAAATGTTCTGAAGTTCAAGTGGATTGTTCAACATGATGGCTACCCCAACATAAAGCATGGAAGCGGTTAGTATAGCTATAACCAATCCTGTGGGTAAAGTGTGTTTTTTTGCAAGAAATCTCATCTTCTTATCTCCTTATATCACATCCCCAGTTGATATTCCCCAATATCTTCTATAGTAAAACTATATCATAAAAAAAACAAATGCCAAGAGTTAACAAGCAAAGTGAGTGTTAGAATTGTGAAATAATTTTCATTAAATGAAAGGATATTAGAGTTATGCCGATGAATTTTGGATTAAATCAGGGAAATGAGCTCTTTTTGTGCAAGTGGTTTCAGGATTTGCAAATATATTTCACTTTGTGTTGTCAATTTTGTAAAAATACAGTAGAATTAATATAAACTCGGAGGTAGATGTATGAAACAAATTACTGTATTAGTTGTTGATCCTGTAGGATTGCACGCTCGTCCAGCAACTGTAGCTGTCAACGCAGCAAGCAAATTCAAATGTGATGTAAAGGTAGCTTTCAAAGGCCGTTCTGTTAATATGAAATCCATCATGGGTGTCATGTCATTGGGTATTCCTACTCAATCAGAAATCACAATCACTTGTGAAGGTGATGATGAAGAAGTTGCAATCACAACAATCGAAGAAGTACTACGCACACAAAAAGTAATCGCTTAGTTTTTGTGGGCAAATAAAAAATAGAAGATGTCAAATCTTCTTTTTATTATGTGAGGAATGGAGGAAACGAAATGTTAATCAAAGAACGTGTAGAGAAGTGGATCACTCATGTTAATGTCAGCGCAGAGATGAGAGAAGAAATTCTTTCAATGACTGAAGAGCAGATGCAGGATGCGTTTTATACTCGTGTAGAATTTGGAACAGCGGGTATGCGTGGACTGTTAGGGGCTGGAAGTAACCGCTTGAATATATTTACGATACGTCGTGCCAATGTTGGTTTTGCAAAGTACTTGCTTTCATTAAATCGCAAGGATAAACAAGGAGTCGCAATCGCTTTTGATAACCGGTATATGTCGAAAGAGTTCGCAGAGGAGTCTGCACGTGTGTTGGCATCTTTTGGAATTGAGTCATATGTTTACTCAGCATTAAGGCCAACACCTCAACTGTCGTTTACAGTGAGGGAGAAAAACTGTCTTGGTGGCATAGTCATTACCGCTTCACATAATCCGAAAGAATATAACGGGTATAAAGTTTATGATGAGACAGGTTGTCAGCTTGTACCTGACGAGATCGAAAAAGTTATCAATTATGTTGAAGAGATTGATGATGAACTATCCATTGAAGTTAAGTTAACTGAACAGCAGGAATCACTGATTCATTGGTTAGATGAAGCAATGGATGAAGTGTATGCGAATCGAGTGCTAGAAATTCAATTAAGAAAAGAACAAGCAAAAGATATCAAGGTTGTATTTTCACCGCAACATGGGACCGCATATCCGATCGTGGATGAAGTATTGACTCGTGCAGGATATACAACAGTTCTAGTTGAGGAACAATGTTCCCCTGACCCTTCTTTCCCGAATACAAAATCACCAAATCCAGAAGACAAAATTGCCTATGAATTAGGTATTGAATATGCAAAAAATCATCGGGCGGAAGTTGTGATAAGTACAGATCCGGATGCAGATCGGGTGGGGGTTGTTGTTTTACATCAAGGAGAATATCGACTTTTAACAGGGAATCAGACAGGTTCAATACTCATTGAATATATTTTCTCAACGATGAAAGAAAAAGGTTTAATGCCAAAAAATCCAATCATGTTTAACACTGTAGTTACTTCAGATTTAGGTGAAAGTGTTGCTGCTCATTATGGTGTAGAAACTGAAAAAACACTTACAGGATTCAAGTTTATCGGTGATAAAATTGCTAACTACGAAAAGACAAACGAAAAAGACTTTGTCTTTGGTTATGAAGAAAGTTATGGTTACCTTGTCCAACCGTTTGTAAGAGATAAAGATGCCGTTCAGGCATGCTTAATTATTGCGGAAGCTGTGCAGTATTACAAAAATCAAGATAAGACACTCGTAGATGTTCTTGAAGCGTTATATAACACGTATGGAGCATACCTTGAGGAACAAGAATCATTAACACTCAAAGGGGTTGAAGGTAGCAAGCGTATCGCTGAGATTTTGGGTGGATTGCGCAATCATCCTGTCAAAACCCTTGCCGGTGTCGATGTGGTTGAGTGGGAAGATTACTTTACACAAACGAAAATCGTCAATGGCTTAACATTACCTTTGAACGGATTCCCGGTTTCTGATGTTCTGAAAATGAAACTGGCGGACGGTAGCTGGGTTGCAGTTCGACCTTCAGGCACTGAACCTAAATGCAAATTCTATTTTTGCATCAAAGGTGTGAATTCTGAAGATGCCTTCACAAAGTATCAGCAATTCTCTGATGATTTGAAGAAATTAACTCAATAATCGCTGTGAAACACAAGTTATCAGACAACTTGTGTTTTTTTTGCACACGAAATGAAGTAAAATAAGGGAAAGGAGGGGATGTCAATGTTAAAGTCAACAGTATTTGATAGTTTCTTTGCGGGGCATTGTTTAGATGCACACCATGTGTTTGGGGCTCATTTTGCGTATGAAGGTGTTAACGGCGTACGATTTACAGTTTATGCTCCAAATGCGAGGCAAATGTTTGTTATGGGATCATTTAATCATTGGAATAAGTATGAGCATCGAATGACAAAGATTTCGCCACAAGGGGTATGGAGTGTATTTGTTCCCAACGTTACTGAATGGGATTTGTATAAATATTTTATCGAAAATGCAAAGGGAGAGTGGGTAGAGAAGTCAGATCCATTTGCTTTTTATAGTGAAGTTCGTCCTAAAAGCAGTTCAATTGTTACGAATCTGAAAAACTTTCCTTGGGAAGATAAACTATGGATGAATCGGAGAACCAAACACTTACAGGAGCCGATGAGTATCTATGAGGTCCATATAGGTTCATGGAGAAAGAAATACAGCTTCGAGTGGATGTCATATGAAGAAATGGCATCACACTTGATTCCATATGTGAAGGAAATGGGATATACACACATCGAACTTATGCCGGTGAATGAACATCCGTTTGATGGTTCGTGGGGTTATCAGGCAACGGGTTATTTCTCAGCCACATCTCGATATGGAACACCCAAACAGCTGATGCAGTTTATCAATGAATGTCATATGAATGATATTGGTGTGATTTTGGATTTTGTACCAGTACACTTTGTGAAAGATAGTTTTGGTCTAATTGATTTTGATGGAACGCCATTGTACGAGTATCCTAATTTCGAGGACGCAAATAGTCAATGGGATACCTTATTGTTTGATTTGTGGAAAGAAGAGGTCAGAAGCTTTTTGATGTCTGCAGCTTCGTTCTGGATGGAAATGTATCATTTTGATGGAATTCGAATTGATGCAGTCTCAAACATTATTTTCTGGCACGGAAACAAACAACGGGGCGTCAATGAAGGTGCTGTCGCTTTTGTTCGACGGCTGAACTACTATCTGTCTCAAAGATATCCATCCGCAATTCTTGTGGCTGAAGATTCCTCTGATTTCCCAAAGGTCACGCACCCAACGTTCGAAATGGGATTAGGTTTTGATTACAAATGGGATTTGGGATGGATGAACGACACACTTAAATATTACAGTATTGATCCGCTGTATCGCAGCTATCATCACCATCAGCTTACATTTAGTATGGCATATTTCTATTCCGAACGATTTATTCTGCCACTATCACATGATGAAGTTGTTCACGGAAAAGGTACGATCATCAATAAGATGTGGGGTGACTATGACCAGAAATTTGCCCAGGCAAGAAATCTGTATGCCTATATGTTTGCTCACCCTGGGAAAAAGCTGAACTTTATGGGGAATGAACTGGCTCACTTTAGAGAGTGGGACGAAGATCGTGAGTTGGATTGGCATTTACTGCAATATCAGCGCCATAACAGTTTTAATCGCTTATTCGTTGACTTGAATCATATATACAATCATCACAGTTGTTTAAGCCGATTTGATTTTGATCACAAGGGCTTCCGATGGATTGATGCGGATAATGTTAATGCCAGCCTGTACAGTTTTTATCGTGAAGACGAAAAAAGTATTATCGTTTGTATTTTCAACATGACACCTGTAGCTCATGAACAAGTACATATTGGTGTACCTTATGCAGGAAAATACACAGAAATTATGAATACTGAAAAAGATATTTATGATGGTTGCAATATGTGCAATTATCAGCCAATTGAAGCGATTGAAGAGCTTTGTCATCATTTGCCGTTTAAGATTATCTGCAATGTTGCACCTTTTGCGGCTGTCTATTTTGAGCACGAAAAGAATTAAGCGTTTGCATAATATGAAAGTTTCTGCTAAAATAGGCGTGGACTTTAGGAGGTCATTATGTTTAAAGATAAACACGATTTTAAACGCGACTTTACACAACGGGTTGTAGAGACTTATGGACGTTCAGTTGCGCAATCACATCGTACTGAAAGATACATGGTATTGGGTGACATGGTCCGTGACTATGCTTCAATCCATTGGAAAGAAAGTAAAGAAGAAGTTGCCACAATCGGCGCAAAACAAATGTATTATTTCTCTATGGAGTTTCTTATTGGTCGTTTACTTACCAATAACCTTATGAATCTTGGGATCTATGATGTTGTAAGAGAAGGTTTGAACGAATTAGGAATTGATTTAAATGAACTTGAAAATCTGGAATCTGATGCCGGACTTGGAAATGGTGGTTTAGGTCGATTGGCAGCCTGTTTCCTCGACTCATTAGCATCACTATCATTGCCAGGGCATGGAATTTGCTTAAGATATGAGTATGGACTGTTCCGTCAGAAGATTGTCAACGGATATCAAGTTGAAGTACCTGATCAATGGCTGCAACTTGGTAACATCTGGGAAGTCCGTAAGCCAAAGCATGCGGTTGATGTGAAATTCTGGGGGCGTATTGAAATGCGCAAAGATCAAAACGGGAAACTAATCTTTGATCATGTTGGTGCAGAGTCAATCCGTGCAGTTCCTTATGATATGCCAGTTGTTGGTAAAGGTACAGACAATACAAACACATTGCGTCTTTGGGGAGCTGAGGCTTCTGAAGATCTACCGAAAAACAAAGATTTTAGACAGTATTTGCAGGAAGTAAGTGAAATTTGCCAAAATGTCTATCCGGATGATTCAACAGAACATGGAAGATATTTGAGACTTAAACAGCAGTACTTCTTTGTATCTGCTGGGTTAGCAGCTATGGTCAAGGCCCATCTGCGTGTATATCCAAACTTGGATAACTTCGCTGACAAAATTGCTATTCAGCTAAATGATACTCATCCAGTATTGGCGATTCCAGAATTGATGCGTATTTTGATGGATGAATATGATTACAACTGGGAGTCGGCTTGGGATATTGTCACAAGAACCATGGCGTATACAAATCATACCGTACTTCAAGAAGCGCTTGAAAAATGGCCAGTTCATTTTGTTCAAATGCTCTTACCACGTATATACATGATTATTGAAGAAATTAATAACCGATTTATCAGTGAAATGCGTCAAAAGTATCCAAGTGATCCAAGCTTGCAATATCGCATGTCCATTATTAAAGATGGTCAAATCCACATGGCTCATTTAGCTGTGTATGGCAGTCATAGTGTGAATGGTGTTGCTCGTTTGCATACTGAAATTATTAAAGCAGATGTCATGAAGGATCTTTATACGATGTATCCTGATAAATTCAATAACAAGACCAATGGGATTACTCATCGTCGCTGGTTAACCTACTCAAATCCTCAATTGCATGAATTTATTACAAAGCATATTAGTGATGAGTATGTTTACAATCCTTCAAAACTTGAAAATCTATTGAAAATTGCCAAGGACAAGAAGGCACAAAAAGAATTTTTAGATATTAAACATGAAAGAAAAGTGATTCTTGCCGGAAAAATCAAAGAATGGACAGGGATTGAAATTGATGTAAATTCCATCTTTGATGTTCAGGCGAAACGTTTACATGCGTATAAGCGTCAATTACTGAATGTGCTTCACATTATCTATCTGTATCAGAAGATGAAGGAAGATGAGTCATTTAGCATGACACCAACCACATTTATCTTTGCGGCAAAGGCAGCACCTGGCTACTATTTTGCCAAGAAAATTATCAAGCTGATTCACAGTGTTGCGGACGTAGTGAACAACGATGAACGTATCAGTAAGATGATTAAAGTGGTTTTCATTCCAAACTACAATGTTTCGATTGCGGAATATCTGATGAATGGGGCAGATGTATCAGAACAAATTTCGACAGCAGGTAAGGAAGCAAGTGGAACGGGTAATATGAAATTCATGATGAATGGCGCATTAACCTTGGGAACACTTGATGGAGCCAATGTCGAAATCGATGAGCTGGTTGGCCGTGATTATACGGTTATCTTCGGTTTAACTGTGGAAGAAGTTGAAACATTGAAAATGGGAAGATATGATGTCTGGTCCATTGTCAATAACAATCCGACACTGAAGAAAGTGATGAATTCTTTGATTGATGGTTCATGGCATTCAAATCATGATGAGTTTAAAGCTGTATATGACGAAGTTATGTACCGTAATGATGAGTATTTCTTAGCTGCAGACTTTGATTCATATATCGGAGCACATCAGGAAGTCCAACGTCGCTATCAAGATCGCAGTTACTGGGCTGAAATGTGTCTGGTTAACATCGCGAAATCTGGATTCTTCTCCTCAGATCGCACCATTTCGCAATATGCGGAAGAAATCTGGGAAATCAGACCAATGAAATAAGACTCATAAAGAGTTGAAATGTAAACTTAGGAATTTCTTCAATGAAGAAGTTCCTTTTTTACATGTAAACATAGAGTGTGCCAAATTTACGATTAACTAAGAATCTTCTGGTTTGTGTGAATTCAGTTTTTTTAATCAAAGTTCTTCTCATTGGTATAAATTGTGTTATGATATACTCGGAAAAAAGAAGGGCTGATTATGAGAAAAGTTGAAAGATTTGAAGCGCATTTAGATGACTATAATTTAATTACAATTTATTTATCCAAACGCTTCTATCAAGGTAAAAGTGATGTTTTCTATTTACGTGACTCGAACAGTCAAATGAAGAAACTGACAATCAAGAGTTTTGAAAACACCTCAAATGACTATAGCAAGTATATTCTAACAGGATGTGAGAATATCGAATTTGGACAATCTTATGAAATTGTTGAGGAACACTCACTGCCCACACCTCTTCAAATTGGGTTAATTGTTAAATCTTTGCGGTTTGATCAGGAATTCTACTATGATGGAAATGATCTTGGGGCTAGTGTGATTCATGATAAAAGTACCCAATTTGCTCTTTGGGCACCCACAGCGACGGAGGTAAAGGTTGACTACATCGAAGATGGAGTGAACAATGTAGTTCCAATGATTCGAGAGGAAAAGGGAGTTTACCGTGTTGTAGTTGAGGGAAATCTTCATTTGTCATCGTATGTGTACTTGGTAAAAGTGAATGGACGTTGGGTTGAAAGTATTGACCCATATGGTCGTTCGTCACTCGCAAATGCAAGTCGTAGTGTCGTCATGAATCATCGTTTGTGCAATGTGCCCAAATATGATGAGCTACTTCCTAAGTTTAAATCAAAAACAGATGCAATTATCATGGAGTGCTCTGTGCGTGATTTCACGATGGACAAAGAAGCAAACAATCCCTATCCTGGAACATTTAAGGGATTTATTCAACGTGGAACGCGTTCATCAGCACATACACTCACAGGATTTGATTATCTGATTCAGTTGGGTGTGACTCACGTACAACTGCTTCCAGTATATGACTTTGCAACCGTTGATGAAAATAATGTAAAAATGTTCTATAACTGGGGATATGATCCAGTTCAATACAATGTTCCGGAAGGAAGCTATTCAAGTAATCCAAACGATCCGTGTGCTCGTGTCAAAGAGCTGAAAGAGTTGGTATCTGAGCTTCACAAAGAGGGGATCAGAGTGATTATGGATGTGGTATATAACCATGTTTATGATATGGATACATCCTCATTTGAAAAGATTGTCCCCTACTATTTCTTCAGAAGAAGTACATCGGGTGCTGTTTCGAACGGTTCCTTCTGTGACAATGATTTTGATTCTAATCGATTGATGGCTCGCAAGTATATCGTAGACTCTTGCTCCATGTGGATAAAGGAATATGGTTTTGATGGATTCCGATTTGACTTGATGGGCATCGTGGATGTGGATACGATGAATCTTGTGGAAGAAACCTGTCGCAAGATTAAACCGGATATTATGATTTATGGTGAAGGTTGGAATATGCCAACCATCCTCGACGATTCATTGAAAGCGATGATGTTCAACCAAGGCAAAATGCCCAACATCGGACACTTTAATGATTTCTACCGTGATCATGTCAAAGGTAAGACCAATGAAAATGAAGTGACTCTCAAAGGCTATTGTACGGGAGATATTGGTTACACAGAAGCGATGAAAATGTCTTTAGTCGGAAACACACTGAATGATACATTTGTGTATCTGTTTGATTCACCAGCGAAGAGTATCAACTATGTGGAATGTCATGACAACCGTACAAGCTGGGATAAAATCAAGGAGTGCTGCAAGGAAGATCAAAGAGATGTACGTATCAGAAAACACAAGATGATGATTGGTGCACTGCTTGTATCACAGGGAGTTCCATTTATCCATAGTGGACAAGAGTTTGCTCGGACAAAAAACGGGGTTCACAATAGTTATCGTAGCTCGGATATGATTAATCAGATTGACTGGCTGCGCAAAGATCGATACATGGATGTAGTGCAATACACGAAGGATATGATACGATTACGTAAGCATTTGGCACCATTACGATTTGAGACAACGGAAGAAATTAAGAAACATGTCTATTTTGATACGTTAGCGAATCATGTATTGCTCTACGGATTTAAACATGTTAAAAAATACGGGAAATATGATCATATACAGATTTTCTTTAATCCTACCTATAGTGTCATCTATCATCGTTTGGATGATTATTATGATTTGATTGCCAATGAAGCAGGGCTTATTGGTGAGTTAAGTGTTCAAAGTCTGACGATTAATCCATTTACCATGGTTGTAGTTGCGAAATAAAGAATAAACACCGAGTTCAATCGGTGTTTTCTTATACAAGAAAAGCCGCTAGGCGGCTTGAGTTAGAAATACATACTGATATGGAAGCAATGTTACAACGATTGCATGTGGAGCCATGGAGTAGGCATCCAAAGGTTGTTGGAGATACTTTTCAACATTAATTGTCATAGGTGTATCCGTTGGATTTGCAAGAAGATATATACTGGAATGATTGTTCTTTCTTTGAATCAGCAGTGGACCTTCAGTTGAAATCCAGTTCCACTCACTTTGATTGCGCATAGCTGAGAAGTTGTTGCGAAGATGCATCAATTTTTTAAAATGCTCTTTAAACCGAAGAGATTCTTTCGGTGGATTCCAGTCCATACACCTACGGCAATCTGGATCATAAGCACCATCCATAGCGATTTCAGTGCCATAGTAAATACTGATAGTTCCATAACTTATGGAAAGCAAAGCTAGCGCCAAGAGTGTTTTCTGAAGATTCTGATCCATCATGTAACGAAGCCTCTCGGTATCATGGCTGTCCAAAAGATTGAACTGAACTTCATTTACCGGCGTCGGATAGTGAGTAATCGATTTGTTTACACGGTATTTAAACTGTGTGCCATCGATCTTGTGTGTCAAAAAATCCAGGATGCTGCGGCCAAAGGGATAGTTCATGACGGCGTCAAACATATTTCCTCGAAGCCACTTCATGGAATCATGCCAGACCTCACCAAGTATATAAACGTCCGGATTGATTTTCTTTACCTCATTTCTAAAATCAATCCAGAACTGGGGGTCAATCTCGTTGGCAACATCAAGTCGCCATCCATCGATGTTAGCTTCTTTTATCCAATAGGTTGCGATGTCGATAAAATATTGTGCAACCTCAGGGATAGAAAGGTTAAGTTTTGGCATATTCTTTGCATAGGAGAATGTTTCATAACTTAGTGGCTCAAAGGACCTGATGTGAAACCAGTGAGCATAGGCTGATTTCTCTTTATGCTTTTTGACATCCTCCCACGCAAAGAAGGTAGAACCACTATGATTAAACACTGCATCCAACATGACGCGAATACCACGATCATGTGCTTGATTGACCAGTTCAATGAGATCTTCTTTTGTTCCAAATGCAGGATCAATCCTGTAATAATCGGTAGTATCATACTTGTGGCTGGTTATAGCCTCAAATACAGGGGTCAGATAGATGCCGCTAAAACCCAAATCCTTCAGATAATCTAGTTTCTGAGTGATTCCCTTTAGGTCGCCACCATAGAAATGATGATTAGAGACTGGGAGTTGACCCCATGGTAGAGTTCCTTGTGGATCATTGTCTTGATCACCATTGTAAAAGCGTTCCGGGAAAATCTGATACCATATGGTATCCTTTACCCAACCAGGTGCTTTAAATGCCATGGACTCATGGACATAGGGACAAAAGAAGTTATTCCAAAGAGCTACCTCGTGGTCCATGTCCGTAAACCCATCTTCACCAAACTGAACGACTTCATCTTCACTTGCAATGATAAAGTGGTATTTTAAGCGATATTGTGGTGGAGTAATCTGTGTTGTCCAAATGTAATGAAATTCAGTTTCCTGTAGTATTTTCATCTGATTTTGATGACTTTTCCACGTCCATCCGGATTCTTTTAGAACGCCTTCGTGTGGATCTCCATAAATACATGTTACAGAGTGGATATCTTTTCCTGTCTGAATGCGTATATCAACTACGCGATGATCTACCACTGCCTGCCACTGGTCGTGACTTTGATGGTAAATGGCTTGTTTGTTCATTTTTTTATCACCCATGTTCATTTTGTTTGATGCGAACCATTTTGTCAATACAATACCTATTTTCGGGAAACGTTTACATATGAAAACGCTACCATTTATCTTGATATTTTTGTCAAAGATTGTCATAATTAAAACGGGAGGATTATCTATGAAAAAGAGGAAGTCATTTAAATCATTCTTTCAGTCATTTTTCGCTGATATTAAGAAAAATCCTGATGCACTAAAGTCGGCTATTATGTCCTTTTTTATTATGGGACTCGGACAACTTCGTAACAAGCAAAAATCAAAAGCTGCCATTTTCTTCCTGATACTTGTTATATTTGTACTGTTCGAGTTTTTGACTGGAAGTTATACGTATGCTCCAAGAGAGATGATGAGGTATCCTGCTGATCCAGGGTCAACCATCTATTTTATCCGTGACTATGGAGGATTTATCCTTTCTGGTCTATGGGGATTATTCACGCTTGGTAAGGTTCCAGGCGGCACGATGTATCGTGGTCAGTTCGTTGAAACATTTAACCGGGTAATTCCATGGTTGACAGCAGACAACTCGGTAACATTGTTGGGTGTTGGACTAATTGCACTAATCCTGACAGCAATCTTTCTGTCTTTCTGGGTTTATAATATCCGTGATGCCTACGTGTCACGAAAAGCAGAACTTGCGGGGGAAGAAATCGAAACAGGGATGGCTTATGTAAAGCGATTATGGACAGATATGTTTCCATACATTATTCTGATTCCAACCCTAATCATGATTTTATTCTTTACGCTAATTCCATTTTTGTTCTCATTCTTGCTTGCATTTACCAATTATACCTATCGGATTCCAATTCCAAATCGTCTGATTCAGTGGGTTGGATTTGATACATTTAAGTTAATTGTGGGAGATGCAGGCTGGTTAAGTATATTCGGACAGGTTCTGGGTTGGACCTTCCTGTACGCGATTATGGCCTCTGCAACGTGTTATATCTTAGGGATGATACAGGCACTTATCATTGAGTCGAAGTATGTTAAAATCAAAAAACTTTGGAGAACAATCTTAATTATTCCATGGGCTGTTCCAGCGATGATTACGCTGATGGTCTTCAAAAACGTATTTGATACGGCAGGACTTGCCAATCAGTTGCTTTATGCAACGGGTTCGATGGAACAGGTTTCAACATTCCTGTTTAATATTGGACTTCAGGGAGCCATTGACAATCCAATCTTCTGGTTGACCCGTGTGTATAACGGACCACTGGCTAAAGCCATTATTATTCTTGTCAACTTATGGTTGGGTTCACCATACTTCATGATGCTTATTACAGGGGTATTAACTACCTTGCCTAAAGATTTGTATGAAGCAGCTTCAATCGACGGTGCTTCAAAATGGCAGAGTTTCAGAAACATTACGCTTCCATTGATTCTACGTGCAACTTTGCCGGCAATTATTATGACGTTTACATTTAACTTCAATAACTTCGGAGCTATTTATTTTCTGACAGGAGGTGGACCGGATTGGCCAAGGGAACTTGTGCCAACCTCCATGAGAATTATGGGAGGTATTCCCGGACAGACGGATATTCTGATATCCTGGATATATAAACTGTCATTTGATAATAACGCTCAGTTGTATAACGTTGCGGCAGTATACTCGATACTCATCTTTGCCTTCGTTGGATTTGTCTCGGTGTATAATCTGTCAAAGTCCAAAGGATTATGGGAGGAGGATTAAGATATGAAACCAAAATTTACAGATGTATTGCTTTCCATCTTATCTTACTCATGGCTGATTATTTCAGCGGTAGTTGTGCTGGTCCCGCTTTTATGGATGATATCTGCTGCCTTTACAAGTGGAAAACTTCTTTCAGGGGTCCCACTATTTCCAGATCCATCTAGATTTAGCTTAGAACATTACCAGTTTATCTTCTCCTATCGTTCGAATCCAGCTCAGGCATTAGCTGACTTCCCTGGGGCATTCGTTCGAACCCTGCAAATTGCTATTCTCAACACCATTGGGGTTGCCTTTTTCTCGGTAACGACGGGTTATGCCTTCGCTCGTTTACGTTTCAAAGGGAAAAAGAATATGTTATTGACGATGATGGTTCTTCAAATGTTCCCATCGTTCATGGGAATGGTTGCATTGTTCCTATTGTTCAGAACCTTCGGATTCTTAAATAAACCAAACTACTTGGCACTTATTTATACAGCAGGTTCGATTCCTTACAACACATTCTTGGTTCGAGGGTTTATGAGAAATATTCCTAAGTCATTGGATGAGGCTGCTGCGATTGATGGAGCAAGTCCATTACAAATTTTGCGAATGATTCTGTTCCCTCTGATTGTACCGATCATTGGATTTATTTCCATTAGTGCATTTATGGCTCCGTGGTTAGACTTTATTCTTCAATATCGTTTCCTTCAGCCGGAACGTATGACGGTAGCGGTATGGTTGTTTAGAACAACAGATCCATTTAATACTCTATTCTACAATCCATTGCGCTTTATGGCGGGAGCACTGCTTATTGCCATTCCAATTATGATTATTCAGTTCTTTATGCAAAGATATATGGTCTATGGACTGACATCTGGAGCAGAAAAAGGATAGTAAACCAAGGTGCAATGAAAATTGCGCCTTTTCAAAGGAGTTATCGTATGAAGAGATTTTCTGAGATTTTAATACGTAATAAAGCCATTATTGAACATCGAAAGATTCCTGTCATTTGGATATCGGCAATCTTTTTGCTTACTGTATTTTTTATTTCCATACCGTTTTTTGTGGGTAGATACACTCAGAGTTTTGATGATTTAACAAGACCATTTCCTAATTACTCTGAGAATTTTGTGGAACTCATTCATCAGATGGATTGTGAAATTAAAGATCAGGTCTTAAACTGTGTGCAAGAGAATCAAGTGATTCAGCTTAAGGATTACACAGCGTACATTCTGGCGGATGATGGTCTGATCGATATGAACCATGCAATTATTTTTGATAGGACGACATTCACATTATCTCTTGATAATGATTCAGGGATTTCGGGAAGTTATCAATTGGGGGATGTTTCCTTTAGAGAAATCAGTCGATTGATTTTAAGCGAAGAACTTGATGGAGAGCGTTGGGCAAATGTATTTTTGAGAAGTGTTGATTTAAGTCGCTTGAGTCAGGATATGGTGATTATCTATTTGGGAATGGTAATTCAGTATGCATTCTATATTGGTATTATTGGAGTTCTGATGCTATTTATCAATGCAAAACAGTCGTCCATCATCTTTAAACTAAAGGAAATAATAGCCATTCTGGTATTAACTATGGTATCGCCGGCCCTGCTTATGGCGTTCCTGTCCTTGTTCTCTGCGACGATTGCATCGGTATTATTTCCGGTTATCCTTGTAACTAGGATTGTAATCGTTTACATGGCTATGGTGCGCACTCAGAGCAGGTGATAGCGTTTACATTAATACTTTAAAATGCTATAATGTTCACAGCTTCAGGTGAAGCTAGAAATTTCAGGAGGGAAATTTAAAATGAAAAAATTGTTAAGCTTTTTGACAATTGCGGCATTGGCGGGTTCGTTAGCTGCATGCGGCGAAAGAGAAACAGCTGTAACATGTGATCCAGAAACACTGGATGGCAATACAGTATGTTACGATGCTGAAACAGGTGCATTTGCAATTGAAAAAGACGCAAAAATCCGTTTCGGTGCTGACAATGACGATTTCGGTAAAGCAATCGTTGACTTGTGGAACAGAACTTACCCTGACAAAGTTGGAGTAGTCGAGTACATTAACACAGGTTCACAAGGTTCTACTGATAGCGTTGCAACTCAACAAGGTGAATGGCCAGATGTATTTATGGCAATTGATGGTGAAGTTCCACGTAACTCATCACACTTACTACCTTTCCATGTTGAATTGGCGAATATTGTAAAAAATAATTCTGTAAAATCTTTCTATGATGCAGGGAACTCAACTGCAGCTACTGTATATGCACCTATGACTTATGATGGTATGGCGTTCATCTGGAACAAAACCATGCTTGAGGCATTAGGTTATGACACAACTGATGCAAACGGCGATGGATTGCCAGATGCATTTGACACATGGGAAAAAATCTTTGCTGAATCAAAAGCTTGGGATGCTAACCGTCCTGAGTACAAAGGCAAAAAAGTTAACGTAATGTTCCCATTATCCTTAACAAACCAATGGTCAGATTACCACCACTTGACATCAGCTGGTTGGGAACTGTTCGGTACAGGCGATGCGACAAAACCTGGATACGATGATCCTAAGTTTGCGGCAGGTTTAGAATTCTTGTTGGCAGCTAAAGATGCTAAAATCTCTGTTGAAGAATCTGGTGTTGTTACTCCAGCGGATGCAATGGGATGGCGTTGGGATGATGTATTAAACAACGAAATCGCTCCATTTGGTTTAGTTGGTACATGGATGGATGTTAAGGGCGCTATGACAGCTACCGGATCAGAATTCCTAGTTTCAATCGTTCCAACATACAACGGAATTAACCAACGTCCATTTGTTAAAACAAAAGGATTCGTTATTAATGCTTACACTCAATATCGCTCTGCAGCGATGGAATTGATGCGCTTAGTCTACTCGAAAGATGGTTTCCAAGCGATGGTTAATAGTTCTTCATACTCACCTTCATTAGCTGATGGTAGCAACTTAGTTCCTACTCTTCAAGCAGGTGGTGTTCAAGAACAAATGATGGCAGCATTTGTCTACAACTATCCAGAACCAGCATTGTTATTACCAAACAACCCACAAATGAAAGCTATGGATTCAGCTTATTATCCATTTATCTCTGATACACAGAAAGCAATCTGGGATGGTACAATGACAATCGAGGAAGCTGTTGCTGAGTTGATTCAATTGTCTAACGAAAAAATTGCGGCGGACAATCAGTAAGGTATCGTAAAGAGCATCGCAAGATGCTCTTTTTTATTCAAGGAGGATCTATGGAAAGAAAATGGTGGAAAGAAGCGGTTGGATATCAGATCTATCCACGCTCATTTAAAGACACAAACAACGATGGTATTGGTGACTTACAAGGTATCATCGAAAAACTTGATTATATTGAGCAACTGGGCGTTAATCTGGTTTGGATATGTCCCTTCTACAAATCACCGATGGACGATAACGGCTATGACGTAAGTGATTTCTATGATGTTGATCCTCTTTTTGGCTCAATGGACGATGCTAAAGAACTTATTTCTAAGGCCCATGAAAAAGGGATACATATCATTTTGGATTTAGTTATGAATCAAACGTCAGATGAACATCCATGGTTTGTTGAGTCAAGAAAAAGCAAAGATAATCAGTATAGAGATTACTATATATGGCAAGATGGAAAGGTAGATACGGAGGGGAATCGAATCCCACCGAACAACTGGGCGAGTTTCTTTGAAGGCTCCTGCTGGAACTTTGATGAACTTACAGGCCAGTACTATATGAAAATCTTTTCGAACAAAATGCCGGATTTAAATTGGGAAAATACAACCATGAGAAAAGAGATGGCAAAGATGGCTCAGTGGTGGCTTGATTTAGGTGTAGACGGTTTCCGCGTGGACGCCATTGCTCACTTGGCAAAAGACACGACGTTTGCGGATAGTGATATGGAAGTGGAAAATGGCAGATATGCTCCTGACTGGAAGAAATTCTCGAACCGTGAGCGCTTATTTGACTATTTGGCAGAGTTTCATGAGAGTGTTTTGAGTAATTACGATTGTGTTACTGTGGGTGAAGTCGGTGGTGGAGCAGATGTTGAAGATGCAGTGAAGTATGCTGGATATGATGTCAAAGGCTTTAACATGGTTTTCAACTTTGATCATTGCTGGCACAATGGTGCTTTTGGTGATGAAGGTAAGACTGAAGGAAAATTACATGTCGATGTTGTAGGGCTTAGAAACACGTTTGATCGGTGGATTCAAGGTTACAAGGGACGAGCTTGGATTCCGCAGTATTGGTTGAACCATGATCATCCACGGGTATTATCTCAATATGGTGATATCGCCTATCATCGTGAGTCAGGTTCAATGTTAGCGACAGTACTGCTCGCACTTCCTGGGACGCCATTTATTTATAATGGTGAAGAGATTGGTATGACAAATGTAGATTATCATTCGGTTTCCCAGTTTAAGGATGTATGGGTTAGAAATTATGTAAGTGATGCTCGACAAAGATTAAGTGAGGACCAAATCTTGCGTCATCTTTGTAGAACCTCTCGAGACAATGCAAGAACGCCGATGCAGTGGAATGCTGAAGCCTATGCAGGATTCTCTGAAGTTGCTCCACACTTGGATGTGGTTGGAAATTACTCGTGGATTAATGTTGAAGCACAGCACAATCAGAAGAATTCGATTTTGAATCACTATCGAAAACTGATTCACTTACGCAGGCATAGTGAGTATAAGGATATCTTGGTGTATGGTAATTTTGAATTGATTTTTTCAGAAAGTACAGATGTATTTGCGTTTACTCGTACATTAAACTCGAAGAAAGTGGCTGTTGTGGCAAATTTTAGATCTCAACGAATAGAACTGGATATGAGTGATTGCAAAGAATTGATTATAAACAATGAAACATCATTTGATGTTAATTACTTATTGCCTTATCAGGCAGTTGTTTATCAACTATAGGAAGTGATGATATGAAAATAAAGCGTTGGCTAGCTCTTGGATTATCCTTGTTGCTTTTAGTGGGGTGTCAGAAGACACCTGAGGTGATAGATCCCTTTGAAAACCGTTTGACTGTAGATGAGTTAAGAAGTGAGTTAAGCGATGTTCGAGCTAATACATTCTTTGACGATGTGTCTGTTGTCTATCAGATTTTCCCGATTGCATTTGCGGATGCAAATCGTGACAATCATGGAGATTTGCAGGGGATAATCAGTAAGTTGGATTATTTATCTAATGATTTGGGTGTGGATGCCATTTGGATGACGCCAATTCATCCATCAGGGACCTACCATAAGTATGATGTTAAGGATTACAAAGGAATTGATCCGAAATTTGGTACTTTGGAGGATTTTAAAGAGTTAATAAGTGAAGCACATCAGCGTGGAATCAAGATTATTCTGGATATGGTATTTAATCATACTGCATATGACCATCCATGGTTTCAAAGGGCAATACGCAAAGAAGAGCCGTATGTGAATTATTATCATCTTTATGATAAACTCGATCCTGAGCTATTTCCAAATCGTAATGGTTGGCATAATGCCAGTGGAATGTTTTATTATGGTGGATTTTGGGACCGTATGCCTGAACTTGATCTGGATCAGCAGGTAGTACGTGAAGAAATATTTGATATCATGGAGTTCTGGATTGATCTTGGAGTTGATGGATTTAGGTTTGATGCTGCAAAGCATGCTTATGATCCTAATGAACTACCGAAAGGAACACCGCTACTGGATCGGAATTTGCAATTCTGGATGGAGTTGAGAAAATACGTTTCTGATCATCATCCTGAAACCTATTTGGTATCTGAGATTTGGGATACAGCACAAAACATGTCTCCCTATGCACATGCTTATGACTCGATGTTTAACTTTGATTTTGGACTGATGGTTATAGACGCTTTGAACTCAGGATATCATAATCAGCTGATTACGAAGCATTTAAGTAATGTAAACAGAATTAGTTCAAGGAATGAAAATTTTATTGATGCACCTTTTTTAACCAATCATGATCAGAATCGCATTATGACCATGCTAGGAAATGACATCAACAAGGCGAAACTTGCGGCCTCATTACTACTGACCATGCCTGGAATTCCATTTATTTATTATGGTGAAGAGTTGGGGATGCTTGGAGCTAAACCCGATGAACGTATTCGAGAGCCCATGCGATGGAATGAAGATCTAAGTAGTGAAGTAGCTTATTGGAGCCAATGGCAGTACAACTGGGAAACGCCTACTGTTGAAGTTCAACTTCAGGATGAAAATTCACTTCTGCAGCATTATATACAGTTAATTGAACTGAGAAAATCGAATCCAACGCTACGATTTGGTGAGATGGAACAATTACAGTTTAGAAATAGTTCTATTTTGGCATATGAACGCACGGATGCACAAAATCGCTATTTGGTTGTTTTAAACCTTTATCCGGGTCGTTTGGAAGGTAGTTTCGATAAGGAAGTTCTAGCCGATATGGATGTACTGTATCAGGTGGGTAATTATGAGATTGATGGAGATAAAATCTATATGTCCAGTCAGTCCATGTTTGTGGCGAAGGTGCAACCATGAGAAAAATCTATGCGTATCAGTTAAGTTCTCCACTTGATTATGCGCTATGGGATGGAGTCTTTGAAGAAATATTCTCGAAGGAGTCGATGGCACATGTGTATAATCGGTCCGTAGGCTATTTTGATCTTGAGGAAGATGAGGCTGGTTTGCTTCACGTTTTGCAGACACATGTGAATCAATCGTTTGGAGTACAGATGACAGTGGTGATTACATTTGTTTTTAATGAAATCACCTTTGAAGCGTTGGATGTGGCACATACATATCTCAAAGGTCAGATTGTCCATCTGGTGGATGTGATGATTGTTGAATTAGCCAATCATCGGGATACATGCATCAATTTATTTGATCAGTACCTGAAGAAAGTTGACCGCAATACAATCAACATAGCTATTGAATTTATTGCGGCGGGGTGCAATGCTCATGTCACGGCTGATAGGATCTATGTTCACCGTAATACGGTGAGCAACCGATTGCTTCAGTTTTATTCGGAATCAGATATGGATATTCGTGATTTTCACTTTGCCAGACTTTTTCAATTCTGGTGGTTGATGAAACACAACAATCAATAACTTGTGCACAGTGCACAAGTTATTTTTTAATTCATAGTTTATACTATTATCAGAGGTGAAATAACTATGGCAACATTATCATTAAAGGACATTAATAAGATTTATGACAATAATGTTCAGGCAGTATTCGATTTTAATTTAGATATTTATGACAAGGAATTTATTGTATTAGTTGGACCATCCGGTTGTGGAAAATCAACGACACTTCGCATGATTGCAGGGTTGGAAGATATTACGTCCGGTGAACTTAAGATTGATGAGAAACTCGTTAACAATGTAGCTCCAAAGGATCGCGACATTGCGATGGTTTTCCAATCCTATGCACTTTATCCACATATGAGTGTTTATGACAATATGGCATTTGGATTAAAACTACGTAAAATGCCTAAGAACGAAATTGAAGATCGTGTAAAAGAAGCTGCGCGTATTCTTGAAATTGACAAATATCTGGATCGTAAGCCAAAAGCTTTATCTGGTGGTCAAAGACAACGTGTTGCCTTGGGACGAGCGATTGTTCGTAATGCCAAGGTATTCTTGATGGATGAACCTTTGAGTAACTTAGATGCAAAACTTCGTGTTCAAATGCGTTCTGAAATAATTAAATTACATGAGCGCCTTCAAGCAACAACTATTTATGTAACTCATGACCAAACTGAAGCTATGACCATGGCTTCTCGTATCGTAGTTATGAAAGATGGATATATCCAGCAAATTGGAGCTCCTAAGGAAATTTATAACAATCCCGCAAATATGTTTGTAGCGAACTTTATTGGTGCACCAGCAATGAACTTTATTCATGGTAAATATGAGAACGGTCGTTTTGAAGTTGCTGATAAAGGGTTCAAAGTTCCTGAAATGTACTCTGACAGTTTAAAGAAATATGAAGGTAAAGATATTGTTCTTGGCATCCGTCCTGAAGATATTCATGCGGAAGGTATCGTAGCAGACACATTCCCGGAAACTCCATTTGATTTCCATGTTGAAGTCAGCGAACTTCTTGGGCATGAGTTTATCCTTCATGGAAAATTCGGCGGACAGCCAATCTTGGCTAAGGTTCCTTCACGTGTTGATGTTAAGGCTCATCAAACCATTCCCCTTTCGATGGAAGTTACAAAGCTTCATTTCTTTGATAAAGAAACGGAAATTGCAATTAAGTAGTCATGGCAAAAAACACAAATCGACTTCTAACAAAAGAGATTATTTATCAGGTTTACCATCGAAACTACAGTAACGAGGGAACATTTAAGAAGATTACTGAAGATTTGGATCGTCTTGTTGACTTGGGCGTTGATATTGTATACCTGCTGCCGATTCATCCAATTGGAGAGTTGGCACGCAAAGGCATCTTAGGCAGCCCATATTCCATCAAAGACTTTAAGGGGATTAATCCTGAGTTGGGTACACTTGAAGACTTCAATGAACTCATCGAAGAGTCACACAAGCGTGGTCTAAAAGTGATGATTGATATTGTCTTTAATCATTCTTCGAAAGACCATCCTTGGATTCAAGAACATCCAGAGTATTACTATCTAAATAAAGAAGGTCATATGGCTAACAAAGTAGGCGATTGGTCAGACATAACGGATCTTGATTATAATCATCTGCCTCTTTGGAATGTGATGGTTGATGTGCTGACTTATTGGGCAAAACTGGGTGTGGATGGTTATCGATGTGATGTTGCCTCTCTTGTGCCACTTGATTTTTGGTTAATGGCGAGAGAAGAAGTTGCAAAAATTAACCCAGATCACATCTGGTTGGCTGAAAGTGTTCATACAAGCTTTCTGAAGGTTATGCGTGATGGAGGTTTTGTGGGTCATAGTGATGCTGAGGTTTATCAAGCGTTTGACATCTGTTATGACTATGATATTTGGCATGAGGTGGAGTCTTTCTATAAAGATAAAACACCATTTGCCCGATTTGTAGAAAAACTTCAGTTACAGGAAGTGATTTATCCGGCTAATTATATTAAAGCGCGTGCATATGAGAATCACGATATTCCAAGATTGATGAAACTGACCAATGATGTGAACCAGACAAAAAACTGGGTTACAGCTATCTTCGGTTTAAAGGGAATGGCGTTTCTAAATGCAGGGATCGAAACGTTAACAGACAAGTTACCGAATTTATTCGACAAAGATCCAATCGATTGGTCAAAAACGGATGAGGCATGGGTGGATCAGCTTAAAACGTTGATTCAACTTAAAAAAAGTCCAATAATGTGTGAGTACACATCCTATGAGGTATTCACAACACCATTTGACCTTCTTCATATTGAATATCGAAGAGATGATGAAAAACTGGTGATTGTTTCAAATATTACATCAGTGAAAGATGATTTAAATGTAACCCTTGACGATGGTGAATATACCAATGTGTTCAACGGGAAGACCGTTAGAGTCATGGGTGGTAAGTTAAGGCTGAGTCTAGATCCAATCATTATTCATGTAAAATAAGTAAAAGCATCGATACGCATATGTGTCGATGCTTTCTTCGTTAATCAATCGGTGTGATTGTTTTGTTTGAACTAAAGTAATGAAACAGACTGTTGCGCACATAGGTTTCGATTCGATTATATCTTGGTTTGTGTGCATACGTCAGAACAACTTTCCAAGGCATAGGTGTCTCGAATTTAACTTCTTTTATTCTATTTTGGGAAAAATGATCACGTATTGGACTTGGAAGAATGGTGATAAAATCCGAGTTCAATGTGGATTCAAGAAGAAAGTCCCATGAAGTAGACATGAGTGCAACTTTGGGAACAATGGAAAGACTTTCGAACTTTCTCATCAGCTGATGATGAATCATAAATGTATCTGTGAATATGGCAAGGTTACGATCTTTAAGATCATGCCACGAAAGATAATCTTTTTTAGCCAAGGGGTGATCAATACACATAAAACAGGAGAGTTCATCCTGATAAATGAGTTCTTCTTTAAAGTGCTGATGATTTAAATCCGTTGGCTGAAGGATTATGGCGAAGTCAATCTCCTGAAGCTTAAGTAGTCTTTGTAACTTAAAGGCTCCTTCTTCAAATACATCAAACTGTACGTCAGGGTTGGCTATGACAAGTTTTGACAGTACATCAGTAAATAGAACCGTTAGCACTAAAGGTGGTATACCAATTCGTACTCTACCACGAATGTTGGAAGAGTGCTCTCGCAGTTCTTTCATCATACGATCATGATGACCAATGACGATTTTAGCATTGGTATAAAATGACTCACCACTCGGAGTCAAATTACATAATCTACCAAGATTGCGAACGAATAATTCGATACGCTCTTCAGTCTCGAATTTTTTTATGGACTGAGTGAGTGCAGGCTGAGAAATGTGAAGTTTGCTTGCGGCTGCAGATAAATTGAACTCAGACTCAACAATCGTAACAAAGTATTTCAGTTGTGTGATATCCATGATACACCTCCATGATAAAGGTATCATACAGTATAAGATTTACTTATACAACGTATAAATATGAAGTATTAGACGAAATGTGATTAATTTCGTAGAATAAGAGTGTAAGCGCTACCTTTTTATGCTTTAAAGTTTGCAAACAGCTAAAGTAACTCAGAAGGAGGAATATCATGAGAGATGTTGTGATTGTGGCTGCTGTTAGAACAGCAATTGGTTCTTTCGGCGGCAGTTTTAAGAATGTTTCAGCAGTAGAACTCGGAAGAACAGTAGTTGAAGAAGTTATAAGAAAATCTAATATAACACCAGAAATGGTGGATGAGCTGATTTTCGGTAATGTACTGCAGGCAGGGCTTGGTCAGAATGTGGCAAGACAAGTAGCTGTTGCCTCAAAGATTCCTGTTGAAGTACCATCCTATACTGTCAATAAAGTGTGTGGATCCGGATTGAAAACGGTCGCATTGGCCGCAAATGCAATCATGGTTGGTGAAAGTGACATTATTATTGCTGGTGGGTGCGAGAACATGAGTCAATCACCTTATATTATGCCTTCAGCACGTTGGGGAGCACGTATGGGAAACACTCAATTGATTGATACCATGGTTTATGATGGATTGACCGATGTGTTTAATCAGATTCATATGGGTATAACTGCCGAGAACATCGTA
>ERZ869909.687-NODE-687-length-34611-cov-271.416778_pt1 | contig 34611 bp, 46 predicted proteins | sample MGYA00520892_ERZ869909 | MGnify/ENA primary metagenome ERZ869909 (study PRJEB32215, sample SAMEA104723947) | bioreactor metagenome | biome: bioreactor; feature: anaerobic bioreactor; material: water | place: China | collected 2015-03-12 ...
TCAGAACACGACGGCCTTCCGCCTGACGGGCACGCTTGCGGGCTTGCTTGCTGTTTGCCACTGACTATCTCCTGGAAAACTTTGACGCCGCCCGGTCTGGGGCGGCATCGATAACGATTTGTCCGGCTTGGAAATTTCACTTTCCTGCCGGCCTGGCCATCTCGCCAACGCGAAGGTTGTCGACGGGCCGTGTCTGAGAGGATGGCGCATACTACCACAGGTGCGCGGCGTCATGCTACAGGCCGCGCAAACACTGCGTCACAGCACCACCAGGTTGTCGCGGTGGATCAGCTCCGGCGCTTCCATGTAGCCGAGAATCGCCTCGATCTGATGGCTCGGCTGACCGAGAATACGCCGCGCCTCGTCGGCACCGTAGTTGACCAGCCCCTTGGCGATACGCTGGCCTTGTTCGTCGACGCACAGCACCATGTCGCCACGCACGAAGTCGCCAGACAGCGCCTTGACCCCCACCGCCAGCAGGCTCGAGCCGCTGCCACGCAGCACCTTCACCGCCCCGGCGTCCAGCGTGAGGCTGCCGCGCACCTGCAGCTGGCCGGCCAGCCAGCGCTTGCGTGCCGCCATGGGGGCCTCTTCCGGACGCAGCAGCGTGCCCAGCGGCTCCCCTTCGGCCAGCCGGGTCAGCACCTCGGGCTGGCGCCCGCTGGCGATCACCGTGACGGCACCGGAGCGCGCCGCCAGGCGAGCCGCCTGGACCTTGGTGGTCATCCCGCCGCGCCCCAGCGCACCGCCGCCGCCGGCCATGGCGGCCAGCGCCGGGTCGTCGGCCCGCCCTTCGCTGATGAGAGAGGCCTCGGGATTGTGGCGCGGATCGGCGTCGAACAACCCCTCCTGGTCGGTGAGGATCACCAGCGCCTCGGCCTCGAGCAGGTTGGCCACCAGCGCGCCCAGGGTGTCGTTGTCGCCGAAGCGGATCTCGTCGGTGACCACGGTATCGTTCTCGTTGATCACCGGGATCACGCGCAGGTCGACCAGGGTGCGCAGCGCCGAGCGCGCGTTGAGGTAGCGCTTGCGATTGGAGAGGTCGTCGTGGGTCAGCAGCACCTGGGCAGTGAGCAGCCCATGGCGTGCAAAGTGGTGCTCGTAGCACTGAGTCAGGCCGTTCTGGCCCACCGCGGCAGCGGCCTGCAGCTCATGCACCGCCGAAGGTCGGGCCTGCCAGCCCAGCCGCACCATGCCGGCCGCCACGGCGCCCGACGACACCAGCACCACCTCGAGCCCTTGGCGATGCAGCGCAGCGATCTGGTCGACCCAGCCGCCGATCGCCGCCTCGTCGAGGCCGCGCCCATCGTTGGTCAGCAGCGCACTGCCGATCTTCACCACCACCCGGCGAGCGCCACGCAGCGCATCGCGACCCGGAACCCGCTCGTTGCTCACCTGTTCACTCTCCAACAAGGCTGCTGCGATTCCCCAACCTTGAGACACTGCGCGAGCGATGGCCAGACTAGGCAAACCTTGGCGAAAGAGCGGAGTTTGCTGTTGCAAATGAGCATCTTGAGCCAAGGTTTAACGACGTATGGCCGAGCGCAGCCAGTGTTCCACCTAGGGGGCGTATTCGACCTCGACATCATAATCATCATCGTCGAAGTCATCGTCATCGTCGTCCTGATCGCGGCGCTTGCGCCGGCGACCCAGACGCGCCTCGGTGCGCGCCACCGCCTCGGCCTCCATGCGCTCGCGCATCTCGCGCTCGCGCTCGGCGGCCTCCTCGTCTTCGTTCTCCAGCCGGCGCTGCTCGGTGAGCCAGCGATGCGCCGCCTGCACCAGGGCATCGGTGCCCTCGCCGCTGATCGCCGAGATGCGGAACACGGGGCCCGTCCAGCCCAGCCCCTCGACGATGGCGGCCACCCGCACCTCGCGCTCCTCGGCGGGCACCAGGTCGAGCTTGTTGAGTACCAGCCAGCGCGGACGCTCGGCCAGGGTCGGCGAGAACTGCTCGAGTTCGTGGGCGATGGCCCGGGCCACCTCGACCGGGTCGGACTCGTCGAACGGCGCCACGTCGACCACGTGGAAGAGCAGGCGGGTACGGGTCAGGTGCTTGAGGAAACGCAGCCCCAGCCCGGCACCGTCCGAGGCACCCTCGATCAGCCCCGGCACGTCGGCCATCACGAAGTGCTCGTGCATGCCCAGCTTGACCACGCCGAGGTTGGGCACCAGCGTCGTGAAGGGGTAGTCGGCCACCTTGGGCTTGGCTGCGGAAACCGAGCGGATCAGGGTCGACTTGCCGGCATTGGGCATGCCCAGCAGGCCGACGTCGGCCATCACCTTCATCTCCAGGCGCAGGTTGCGCCGCTCGCCGTCGGTACCCGGCGTGGTCTTGCGCGGCGCCCGGTTGGTCGACGACTTGAAATGAATGTTGCCGAGCCCGCGGCGACCGCCCTGGGCCACCAGCACCTGCTGGCCGATCTCGGTGATGTCGGCGATCACCTCGAGGGTGTCCTCGTCGATCACGGTGGTGCCCACCGGCACCTTGACCACCAGGTCGCTGCCGGCGCGGCCGCTCATCTGGCGCCCCTGGCCGGGGCGACCGCTCTCGGCCTGGTAGAAGCGCTGGTACTTGAAGTCGATCAGCGTATTGAGGGCATCGTCGCCCACCAGGTAGACGCTGCCGCCATGCCCGCCGTCGCCGCCATCGGGACCACCCTTGGGCACGTATTTCTCGCGGCGAAAGCTCAGGCAGCCGTTACCTCCCCTGCCCGCTTCCACGATGATCGAGGCTTCGTCGACGAACTGCATTGTGACTCTCCCGACGGTATCTACCGTCATGATACAAGAAGGCCCCGCCTGAGCGGGGCCTTCCATCTACCGGTTCGTGCGTTCTCAGGCAGAGACGACGCTGACGAACTTGCGGTTCTTCGGACCCTTGGTCTCGAACTTGATCACACCGTCGCTCAGGGCGAACAGGGTGTGGTCGCGGCCGACGCCGACGCCGGTACCGGCGTGGAAGCGGGTGCCGCGCTGACGCACGATGATGTTGCCAGCGGTGACGGCCTGACCGCCGAACAGCTTGACACCAAGGCGTTTGGATTCTGAATCGCGGCCGTTACGGGTAGAGCCGGCTGCCTTCTTATGAGCCATTGCAAAGTCCTCGCTCGTTAAGGGGAAGCCGCTTAGGCGGAAATCCCGGTGATCTTGACTTCAGTGAACCACTGACGGTGGCCCTGACGCTTCATGTGATGCTTGCGACGACGGAACTTGATGATGCGGATCTTCTCGCCACGGCCGTGGGAAACGATCTCGGCAGCCACCTTGGCGCCCGCGACCAGCGGAGCGCCGACGGTCACGTCGTCGCCGTTGGCAACCAGCAGCACCTCATCGAACTCGATGGTTTCGCCGGTGGGGATTTCCAGCTTCTCGAGCTTGAGGGTTTGGCCTTCCTGAACGCGGTACTGCTTGCCACCGCTCTTGATAACAGCGTACATGTGTCTCTCTCCAGAACTCATCGGGGTTGGCTCTTCGTCGGCCTGCTTCGAGTGGCGCCCCTTTCGGCAGCCATCTGACAGGGAGCATGATGAGTGGGCCGCGCATTATAACCGCGCCCCGCAGGGCGTTCAAGCACTGCTCACGCCGACCGAGGCATCGCCGCAGGCACGCACCGCGGCGTAGCTTGACGCCCACATGGGTGGGCCATAGCATGAGCCGCAGCCCAAGGCCACTGCCATGTCCGGCATGCCGGCCCAACAGCCCGATGACACTGCCTCATGCCAGCCAACGCCTCACCCCGTTCGTCTGACAGCAACACCGCCTCTTCGTCACTGCATGCGGCAGTCGCCGACGACTTTGCCGCGGTCAACCGCACCATCAAGGAGCAGTTGGCGTCGCGGGTGCCGCTGGTCGAGACCATCGGTCAGTACATCATCGCCAGCGGTGGCAAGCGGCTGCGCCCGCTGCTGGTACTGCTCGCCGCCCGGGCCCTGGGCTATCAGGGCGACAAGCACATCTCGCTGGCCACGCTGATCGAATTCATGCACACCTCGACCCTGCTGCACGACGACGTGGTCGATGAATCGCACATGCGCCGTGGCCGCGCCACCGCCAACGACGCCTGGGGCAACGCCCCCTCCGTGCTGGTAGGCGACTACCTCTATTCCCGCTCCTTCCAGATGATGGTCGAGATCGGCTCACTCAAGATCATGGGCATACTTTCCGGTGCCACCTGCATCATTGCCGAGGGTGAGGTGCAGCAGCTGACCAACGTGGGCAATCCGGACGTCGATGAAACCGTCTACTTCGAGACCATCCAGGGCAAGACCGCCATGCTGTTCGAGGCCGCCACCCACAGCGGCGCAGTGCTGGCCGAAGCCGACCCGCAGCAGGAAGCGGCGCTGCAGCTTTATGGCCGCTACCTGGGGCTGGCGTTCCAGCTCGTCGACGACCTGCTCGACTACCAGGGCGACGCCAAGGCGATGGGCAAGAACGTGGGCGACGACCTGGCCGAGGGCAAGCCGACCCTGCCACTGATCCAGGCCATGGCTGCCGGCACCCCGGACCAGGCCAGGACGATCCGCCAGGCCATTCGCCAGGGCGGTCTCGAACGGCTCGACGAGGTGCTGGCCATCGTGCGCGATACCGGCGCGCTGGACTACACACGGGCACGCGCAGAAGAGATGTCGGCCAAGGCGCTGGAGCAGCTCGATTTCCTGCCCCCCAGCCGCTACCGCGACAGTATGGCCGACCTGGCCCGGCTCGCGGTGGAGCGCCAGCACTGAAGGCGCCGCAGCGGGGCTTGCAAGGCCATGGCTTTTGCGTATAATGCCCATCCGTCGGCCCCCGGAGCCGACGTCGAGCATCGCCCGAAAGCGGCTCGAAAAGGAAGCTATAGAAGTAACGGAGTATAGCTCAGCTTGGTAGAGCGCTGCCTTCGGGAGGCAGAGGTCGTAGGTTCGAATCCTGCTACTCCGACCAAAGAATACAGTCAAAACCGCCACTTACGGATCATGCCGGGTGGCGGTTTTGCGTTTCTCTCTCCGTGGGTTCCATATGGGTTCCACGCGAAAACAATAACCCACCATCTGGAGACCAGAGATACTATATCTCTACCCACCAGCTCGTGGTCATAGCATGTCAGATTCTGACGATTACAGCGGCCTCTCCGAGGGGCACCAAGCCATCATTCGCCTGTTGGCACGCCAGGGCGTCGAGGCCTACCTGCAGGGCCGCACACAGCAGCGCCCGCTGCGGTTCCTACGAACGAAAGACGTCTGCGACAAGATCGCCTGCTCAAGGTCCCGTCTCTATGAGCTGCTTGATCAGGACGACACCTTTCCACGTCCCCGCAAGGACGGCGACACGCGCCAGGCGCCCAACTACTGGGTGGAGCACGAGGTCGAGGAGTGGATGCTCAAGCGAATGGAGCGCGACAGGCCTACCAAGTGAAATGGCTGAGCCTCATTTCCGGTCGCGGCGCTTCTTCTCAAGCAACTGGGTGATGTCCGCAGCGGTGACCTTTCGCCACGGCTCACTCCACCGATCATTGCCGTGCACCTGCACAGCGTGGGATCTGGTGACCGGCTCTCGTCGGCATTTGGCGATGTAGGCTTCAACAGCCGCGCGCTCGAACCTGACGTTGCCACCCAACTCGACATAACCGATCTCGCTCTTGATGGCGTAGACCTTGCGAGGGCTGGTGGCCAGCAGCTTAGCGACATCCTTTGCAGTCATCAGCCTGTCGGTCATGGCGGGTATCTCACCTATCGCCGAATGTGGCCCGGTGCTGATCGAGCAGCTCCACTGTTGCCTCAGCGTGGGCCAGCAGCTGGACGCCGGCCACTAGCCGCTCACGAACACGGCCAATCGTCTCGGGATCCTCGTGGAAGGCCTGCTGCAGCTCCTGATTGTCCACGAACTCGCCCAGGTCTTCTTCCAGCGCGCGGCGAGCTTCGCCCAGGGCCTGCTCGAGCCGCTGGCAGGCGGGGTGATCAGGGCCGGCGCTCATGTTCTCCCGGCACTCGCCTGAGAGGGTATGCGTCAGCCTGGCGAGGGACGTGAATCTTTCCTCAAACTGAATATAACGCTCGCCGGCATCGGCCATGACCAGGCCGAAGGACAGCGTACATACGCCGAACAAGAACGCCTTCATTCGGTGTCCATAGGAGGGTTAAATCGCCCGCTCAGGTCGTGACATCGATCCATCATTCGCGTATATCTTTTTCATATTTTTTAGTAGTTAGCTCTCTGAGCCTGCGCAGCTCCATTGGCTTTATCTCTGTTGAATGCTTTATTTCTACAGAGAATTTTGATCCGTCAGGATTTATTTCGGCACTACGAACCCCTCTAAGCCCAGTTAACATATCGCAAAAATATTTTGCCCGCTCCAAGTCGTCAAACTCTTCGGCGTGAATAAGCGTAATTTTTGAATGACTACTTGAGTTTAAAAATGAACTCATCTTGTTGTTAATAAACTCTTGGCGAAACATGAACTCCTTGATTTCTCGAAGCTCTTTTATAATATACTCCTGCGGCGTTACTTCCGTGCTGTCAATCTTGGGTACTTTAAAATCTCCAAAGTGCCTCAAGAAAGGTGAGTAATCACGGTCGTCTACTGACTTTTGATATGTTGCAGTGATTTTGCTGGCAAGCTGTGCCTTGAATTCCACTATGCTAGGGTGCCGAAGGCTTCTTGGGTACTCTAGATGTTCGATCGGCGAGGTGTCGAATGAATAAGCTGTCATGTCATCTTTTATTATAATGGTGGGCTTGTCGAAAGCCAGCCTTAAGCCCAGCTCGAACATTACGTTGGGGTTTTTTCCACTGACATCACAAACCACAACAGGGTTCTCGTACAGGTTTTTAACAATTCGCCGCTGTATAACTCCCACGTCAGCCGACAGACTTACAAGTTCGCCCTCAAACCCTGCCTCAGAAACAGAATCTTTAACTATGTTAAGAACTTCCTGCCAGTGGCTTTCACTACACCCATCTATCTCGGATATTGGCATGACAATGCCACATTTTCCTTTTTGCTCTTCAGTTGAGTTGACCTCATGGTCGTTCTGTTTGGTTGCTTTACTCATACCCCCCCCACGCGTTTTAACTTCCAGGAGGAAATCATAAGGGAGGTGAGAGCGTTTCGCTATGTCCAGCCTTCTTGACTTCTTTGGTAAAGACACCCACCACCGCCTGGAGACTGCTATGAGGCCGGAGACGCGCGGGCTGTCGGGGTTTTGGATGGGGCACTCGCCGACTGATCCCCTGACCCTGCCGGATCAACTGCAGAGCTTCTGCATCCTGGCAGCGTGGCGCTTCAGGGCCTCGCTGGGCTCACGCCTGTCGTTCGTTTGCCGGCGCCCCTGGTGGGGCTGCTGCTGGCGGGCTTGCTTCCTGGCGATTTCAGCGGCCTGCACCTCTCGCATTCTTCCGTGGCTCATGACTTCCACTCCATCGGATGACCGAAGGCGCCGATGCGCTGAGCCTTGGCCATATCCAGCCTGGCGCCTTCGACACGACCGTAGTCCATCGTGGGCACCTGGCTGTGCCGGCGCTTCATGAAGGCCTCGTAGGTGGAATCGCGTGAGGCCTGGGCCTTCTTCGTGTCACGCTTCTCTGCCTCCTCGGTGCGGGCTTTCTCAAACGGATCAAGCTCGATGTCTGGGCCGCCCTCGTCGGTGGTCTCTTCTTCCTCGCCCATCTCCTTCAGTTGGTGGCGGAGATCCTTGATGCGGCGCTTGATGGCGTCTGCCTGGTTCTCCCCGGGCTGAGCCTCGATATGCTGCTCGTCGGTGGCGACGCAGGTCCGACGGTCGAGAAAGGCCTGACGGGCAGCGTCACGGGCTGCCTGGGCCTTGTGGTCAAAGGGATAGGTCATGCTGCCTGCTCCTTCTGTGCGTCCACGATCACCCCGGGATGGCCCTGGTAGTCGTTGATATTCGAGATCCGCTCAAGGCGGCTGAGCTGGTTGTGGAAGGCCGGGCTACCCGACAGGACGCGGCGAATCTCAAGGCTGCGGGGCGCGCCCATGATGGGACACGTGGTACCGGCTTCCTTTGCGATATGCACTGCCTGAGCGGTGAGGTTGCTGGCCTGGCTGACCAGGTCGGCGAAGGCGTCGATCTCGGCGGGCAGGCGCTCCAGCATCTCCAGCAGGCTGGCGGCATGCTTACTTGCTGCCTCGATCACTTCGGCGTGCTCGGCCTTGAGGCGCTCCAGTTCGGGCTGTGCAGCTCGCTTCTTGGCATCCGGCATCATCTGCCTTAGGGCGCTACGCTCGGCGCGCAGACGCTTTAGGCGGCGCTCGTCGTCGACCTGTTGCTGCTCGATGGCGTCCAGGTCGGCGCCATCGATGACGGCCTGGGTCATCAGGGCTTCGTGGTCGATGTCGGCCAGGCGGTTTTCCTCGGCCTCGATCTCGGTAATGCGGGTTTCGATCTCGGCAGGTGTCCGGTTCTTCACGGTCAGTACCTCGTTTCAGTGGTGGCCCTGGCTGGGCCGGTTGGTGGGGTACAGGTGGGCTACACGCTGCCCCCGTTCTTCGCTGGTCAGGCTGTAGAAGTGGCCCAGCCCCTGGGGTACCTGTGAGGGCTTGCGGCTCGCCTTGAGCAGCTCCAGGCGCTTGATCACGTCACGTCGCACGGTTGTAATCCTCTTCGTCGACCTTCCGGGCAGCCGGAGACCACGGCGCCGGCTCGAGGTTGAGCTCTTCCAGGCCAGGGATGCCGCCACGGCACTCGTAGGCCATCAGGTAGGTCGCTCGTTTCACCGCCTCGGGCAGGTGCGGGTTGTCGCTGTCGTAGCGCTCCCAGGTCAGGCGCTCGGCGCCGTAGGCGTACAGGGCATTGAACGCCTGCACCTCTTCGCTGGTAAGCTCGGTTTTCTGGTCGGAGAGGGCCGCCCTCCGTGCCTTTTCCAGAGCCGCCAGGCGGCGCTGAATGTCTCGGCTCATTGCGTGTCCCTCGGGTGGCGAATCTCCCAGGTGATGGCCTGGCGCAGCCGGCCGGTGTCGATCAGGGGCTTGCTCGAGCCCTTGCGCTTGACGGTACTCGGCGCGTTGGCTGGGGAGATGCCGGCGCTGATGGCTTCCTGGCTGATCGAGGCAGCTTTCGCTCCCACCTGGTCCAGGGCCTGCAACAGAGTCAGCTCACCGCGGGCGACCTTGGGCATCAGCTGCCTGAAGACCACCGCCAGGTCCTTCCGCTTGGCCAACAGTGGCTCCCGTAGAAAGCTGCGCTCGGGGATGTGCTTGGCGCCGAACTCCTGGATGGCACCGATCTGCGCCAGGGGCGTGCCATCCTCGCTATTGCCGGCGTCCCTGGGGATACCGACATAGACGCGGTGTTGCTCGGTCAGGCGCTCCTGCAGCTGGCGAAGCTTGCGGCTGAAGCCCTGGCCGCCACGGATGCGGGAAGTGACTCTCACGATGCCACCCTCACAGTAGCGGCCGGCAGGCGCAGCACATCGGCAAAGCGCCGGGCTCGCATCTGCAGAGCGTCGGGGCACTGGCCGCAGAGTGTCGCCATCACCTGGTTGCCAGTGACCACCTCGAGGCGGTGGGGCTTGGCAATGGCCTGTGCAGTCCCGAGGTAGCGGTGTTGGTCGGCGTGGAGCCGGGCCTTATGGTTGGGCATCGCGTGTTCCCTCCAGTAGTTCCAGGCGGCGACGGATCTCGTCTTGCTCCACCACCTTCACTAGGCTGCCGATCGCATCGATCAGGGCCTTGCCCTGATCCGGTGGCAGCTCGCCGGCAGCAACCGCGGCGAGCACGCTCTGTGCCTGCTCGGTCAGGCTGTCGCCCTTGAGCTCGAAACTGACAGGCTCGGAAGCTGGCTTGATGGCCGGTACCAGACGCTCCAGGACGATGCGCGCGGCCGTCATGTCGCCGCCCGAGGCCGCAGCGAGCACCTTCTTGGCTACTGTCTTGGCGTCCTTGGCGAGGAGCCGGCGCAGCTCGTCGGCTTCGCGGGGGCGCCCCCCAGGGTTACCGGTGGCTCCTTTCTGGAAGCGGCCCCTGGCGTCCCGCTTGCTCATCCGGCACCCCCTTGCCGCTCAGGCGTCCGGGGTCTGAAGCAAACGATGGTGGTGGCCCAGTTGTCGCCGTGGTAGTCGCCGGTATGAATCACGGCGTGAGCGTCGTAGCGCCCGATGCCGATGGTTCCCTGGTAGCGAACCACCCGGCTGGCGAAGGCCAGGTCACCGGTGGCGTTTTCAATGACCACCTCGTCCAGCGGGCGAACATTCGGGGCCATGAGAACGCGGACATCGAGGCCGCGCTCATGGATGACAGGTGAGCCAACCATGCCCGTCTCGGCGCTGAATCGATGCTCGATGTTGCGGGTGGCGCCGTTGATGGCGGCGATGATCCGACCGTCCTCAACGTGCCAGGTGAAGCCGTAGGTGTAAGCCATCTGGGTCAGCAGCAGCTTGGGCGGCATGCTGGTGGTGCGACCGCCGATGGTCCTGGGGAGCGCATCGAAGTCGCCGACGAACTCTACCGGCAGCCCCATGGAATCGGCGGCAGCCTGGATGATCTCCTTCTGCGGCGTGCCGACGCCGAAAGCCCGATTGAGGAAGGCGCTGTCGAACTCGCGGCCAGTGGTCGTGCATAGCAGGGTGATGTAGTTGTCTGGTCCCTCCTTGCCGATGCCGACGTTGTAGATCGTGCCGGCGAAGATCAGGCCATGGCGGGAGCGGTACCCAGCGTAAAGCCTCACCTTGTCGTAGCGGGTGTACGCCTTCATGCGGCTGGCGTAGCCCAGTCCATAGACCGTGATCTCAGCTACTGCATAGTTGCTGGAGATGGTATTGGCCACGCGAAAGCGGATCTGTGCTGGGGCCATGGATGACCCGCCAACGGCGTAAATCTCCTTGCTCAGCCGGTCAGGGCCAAAGCCATCGATGGTCAGCGTCTCGCCCTCGTCGCCGATCTCGAGGCGGTAGACGCGGCCGAACAGCTGCCCGCCGGTATCGAGCTCTTCCATGAAGCTCATGCCGAACCCTCAGGCCAGGTGAAGCTGCGCGCGGCCGTTATCGCGTGCTGGCTCAGCCGGCGATCTACGGCGGCCGCCACGGCTTCGGGTTCGGTGATGCCGTATATATTGAACACGGCCGGCGGCACCTGTCCGTACTGCTCGGGGAAGTGATGCTCCAGCTGCCGGCGGTTGCCTTCACGAAGCTCCGACCGATTGCCCTGCGGGATCAGCTCGGTGGGCGATGGTTGGTAATAGAGCTCCTCGGGCGTCAGGTCGCCACCGATACCGCCCGGGATCTCGTTGCGCAGCATCTGCTGGATAGTATCGAGGGTCTCGGGGTGAACGTCGGGTATCCAGGTGTCGGCACCCAGGTCGATGCCGGACCGGGAGAGGTCGGACCACGGCAGGCGTGCTGCTGGCGCGGGCCGCGGGGCAGGGCTGCTGTCATCGCCACCGATACCGCCCCCACCCACCAGAAAATCTAGCGCCGACATTTGCGCCGGGCGCGCTTTGAGGATTGAGCTGAGCTGGTTTAGCCACTCGACGTCCTCGGGGCGAAGCTGAGGCATGCTCGGCAGGGACTGGAGAGCGTCTCGCAATGACACAGGGCCTTCTGCTCCCCTGACCTCGATGCCGTCCAACATCTGGCCGAGATGCTCTGAAAGCCACTCTCGCGCCTGATCGCCGTACTTGGCGCCCAGGCCTTCCGGACCCTGCGTCATCAGCGTAATGATGTCGGCGCTGTTGTTCATCAGGAAGGCGCGGAACTGCTGAGAGGCGGCGGTGAGGTTGGGCAGGATCTCGGTGCTGATCTCGTTGGTGAAGCGCCCCATCAGGCGAGTCATTCGGGCCATCTCGTCTAGGAACTCTTGGCTGACGGTCACCATCTCGCCAGTGATCTGCGAGAGCTCGCGGGCTTCCTGGCGGTATGCCTGGATCACGTCGGCGCCGGCGGTGAACAGCGAGTGCTCGGCAATCGATCCCAGACCCAAGGCTCCGAGCGCCCCGCGGCGAGCGTCGTCCCCCATTCGTGCTGTTTCATCAGCGATTCGCTCGATGAGGTCAGCAACGTCCTGAGCCTCGGTGATGGCGCGGGGGTCCATCCCCCAAAAAGCAGCATCGTCCAGACCAGGGATGTCACCCTTCGTCACGCCGTCCATCAGCTCGTTCATCTGCTGGATGATGCTGAAGGCGTCCCGGGCACGACCGCCGCTGCGCTGAGCCGCGTACCCCAACTCATCAACCAGTTGGATACTCACGCCAGCCTGAGCGGCAAAGCGGGCCATCTCGTCCTTGGTCCGGGCAAAACCGAAGGTGAGCTGTTGCAGGCTCAGACCACCACCAAGCGCGGCACCGAACTGCAGTGCAGAGGAGCGCAGGCTGTTGAACAGCCCTTCGGCCTCTCGGAAAGCCTTTGCATCGCTCTCGAGGCCCAGCTCGACCATCAACTCTTGAATACGCTCAGCCATGCTTTACGCCCTCCTCTCTCTTCAGGCGAATCAACTCAGCTGCAGCCTGCACGTCTCCGGCGTTGGCCCGGTCCCTCAGCAACTTGAAATAACCTCGGATCTCGTCATTTGTGGGCAGCACGTTCCGACTCCCTCTCGGACGGCCGAGACGTTGTTCAGGCATGACGGGGTCCTCTGAATCCGTAGCCGTTGGCGGCGTGGCCACCACAGCGGCGGTCGTTGAGAAAAGCTGCTACACGGTCGGCGCGCTCCCTCACCTGAGCGGCCCGCTTGCCCAGGCGGTTCGATCCCTGGGCGGCCGCCAGGTCATAGGCGCGGATGTCTTCCTTAAGCCGGATCATTTCTCGGCGTAGTGGGGCGTCCTGCTCCCAGGTGGGCAGGTCCTCCATCTCCAACAGGGCGCGGGCGTCTTCGATCATTGCTTATACCCAAAAGGAATTTCCTTATTCACTTATACCCCAAGGCTATAAAAAAATCCATTTTTATGCCAATAAAAAGTCAAGATAAGAACAATAATCTTGATTTTTGTGCATCGCAGCACGACACAGAAGATCATCTTCTCCATTAGCAGATATGAAAAAGCCCCGCTGAATAGCGGGGCATTGGAGCTCTGGATGTCCTGTTCTCTACCTGTTCTCAGGCGCTCTACCTCACAGGCTTCAATCCCATGAGCATGGCATGACCGCGGGCCCTGATCTGCTCGGGGTCTTCTCCACGCTCGAGCGCATCTGCAACGGTGGTGAGGAACTCCGGGGAGAGCCCCCAGCTGCCTGTCTGACTGGCCTCGATGATGAACTCCCGGGCTATGTTCTCCAGGGCTTCAATCACCTTGCTGGCTGCCGGAAGATCGATGCTCTCCCAGAACCGCTGCAGGTCCCCCTCCACCTTATGATCATCGCTGACAAGGCCTGCCAGGCGGCCCGTGCCGTTCAGCCATCGCACAGTGGATATCGCGACAACTTCGAGGGGTACCCACCAGGTGCGTTCATCGACCTCTATCTCGGCCGCCAGAGAAGCATCCCGAATCGTGGGCTTGAAGACTTCCATCCATAGCCGATCAGCATCTACCTGGCGCCCATCCTGGTGGAGCGCGGCTGCGAAATACCCAGCAAGCGAAATGGAGTTGAGGCGCCCTTCCGTCCAGCTCTTCCGCTCAGCGACACCCAGCTTGATCTGGGAGCTTGTGATCTCGGAGAAGTCGATCGTCATCGTGGTTTCGACGATCCGTTGCATGAGGGTGGTCATAGCCAAACTCCCTGCGCCTCGAGCGCTTCCGCTTGCTCGTGGAAATTGTGTGCTGCCCGCGAGCAGTCAAGGCTGGCCTGGAAGGCTAGGCGTTTGGCGTGCTCGATACCGTGCGGAGTTTCAAGCAGTGCCTGAATGGCCCTGAACTGTGATTCAGCCATCTGGAGCTGCTCTCTCGCCAGCGTGGTTGTGTCGAAGTAGCTATCCACATGGTCAATATCAATAAGCTGACATGACATATCGGCATCCTCCCCTCAGCTCGGCAGTTGTTCGAGACGGCGCAACAGGGCCGCGCGCTCGCTTGGCGGAACACCATTGGTGAACCGGTCCAGGAACTGGCCGAAGACTTCACGACGCTGCAGGTGGCTACGGATCCTGCCCAGCAGGTCCAGCAGGGACTCCCATGCTTGTTCACCTTGTCGGTCCAGCCACCCTTCGGCTGAGAGTCGGCGATACGGGATGGACATGATCGGTCGTACCAGATCAGCCGGGCATGATTCCACGGCCTCGCGCCACTTCTGCCGGGCCTGTTCCATGACTTCATCTTTCGTCGCAGCTGCCGTTGACTGGATCTCGCCTTCTCCATTGAGCCAGGCAGCCAGGAAGGCGCCCGTGCTCTTGATGCGCAGTAGGACGAAGCGCGGCTCCGGCATTGCCAGGTGGAGCGCGTCCTGCCAGCTGTTCGCAGTGATGTAGAGCGGTCTTGGGCGGTTCGTGCTCAGCGAGTAACAAGGAACGCTTCTGACGGCATCGCCGGCGGTAAGTAACCTGTCGTTGCTGATGGTAGACTTGGTTTGCATGTCGGCTTTCCTCTCTTCCACGGTTTGGTTGCCGATGTGACATGCCCTCGGACTGTTGGCGCAGTCGCGGGGGCGCTTTCGTTCTACACGGCGCGCAATGCACCGTGTAGCTTGCTCACGTAATCGAGCAGCAGGGCCAGATCCCCTCGGCCTTCGCAGACCTCGAACACAGCCATTCCGAAGTCCTGCGGCGGATTGGTCAGAAGACCTCTCTGTGCAGCGTCGTTAGCCAGAAGGGCGATTACATCCAGGGAGAGACGCACCGATTCGCGCTCATCTGGACAGTTCATTGCCTGATCCAGAAGGGATGGCGCAGCAGGCTCCGAGGCTCCCGCCACCAGCTTCTCCAACGCCTCACGCACCAGGTCGGCACGACTGATGTTCTCGCCGGTCTGCTTCCTGCGCTCCTTGGCCAGCTCCTCAAGTCGGCTGATGAGGTCGCCAGGTACGCGGCTGGTGAGGTGAACCATGTTTTCGGTCATGTCTGGCCTACGTGTCCTTTGTGTTACGTGTTACACACGTTAGTACGAGCCTAGCCATGCTGCAAGAGATTTTTGAGCCCTTAGTGTTTCTGGTGAATCGTTTACGGTTTTGGTGAATGAATTAGGGCATCTTGCCCTGAGCCAGGTCGCTCGGTATCAGCCCCTGGGCTCATGCCTCGAGAGAATCAAGCCCATCTTCTCGACGGCCGCATCCAGCCCTTTGACATCGCAGCTATCGCGCATCTGCACCAGGTCGCCCATCAGATCGAGCAGTTGCCATCGTGTGGTCAGATCCATCGCTGGGCGCGTTATGTTTGCCGGCGGCGCCGTAGTACTCGGCTGTTGAAACTTGATCACATCACCCATTTCCTACACCTCCCGTGCCTCTACCCCTTGGTAACTTAGTAAGGTCTCCATTTTCTGGAGCCGTAAGCTTTCCGAAATCGGCGCAACTGCTCCATTTTCTGGAGCGTTTGCCATCGACAGATGTGCCGCTTCGCGCAACTGCTCCATTTTTTGGAGCAACCCGCTCCATTTTCTGGAGACGGTAAAAATCGAATTCACTTTCCCCACCTCCTGGGGGGTGCGTTCGTGTCGGCAATGTCGAGCTTACCGTCACAGGGGTCGATAGGCTGCCAGGTGATGGCGTAGAGGGCGCAGCGTGCTCCAGCGCGACCAATGAGGGCGTCGCGGGTCTTCACGATAAGCTGGCGCTGCTGCAGCTCCCTCAGCGCCTTGCCGAGCGTCGTGTGTGCCATGCCGCCCCATCCCTTCATCGTCGTGTGGGTGGCTGATAGGTCGCCGTTGTTCTTCCCGTTGTACTGGGTCGACAAGGCCATCAGCACCTTGTGAGCAGAGGGCGACAGGCCGCGGAAGTCGTCGTGATCCGTGACCACCTTGGGCAGGGCGAGATAGCCGCCCTGCCACTTGGTCATGGCTGCGTTGCGCTTCGCCATACGATTAGCCTTGGCTGGCGAGGCGGTATCGCTTGATCCACTTCCCGGGGCGGCCTGGCCACGGGTGGCGCTCTGAGTCGATGGAAATGCCCTTCTGACGCAGCTCTCGAACCGCGGCGGGGGCATGAGCAATGCTCAGTTTCCATTGCAGCTCAGCGGCTGACATCGGCCGTTCTCGAAGGGCCTGTAGTACCCGACCAGCGTGGGTGGTAGGATCAACAGTGTGAGTGGTATTCGAAGGCGCCTGCCCCCTGGCCGGGGCGGGCGTTTTCACGTCTATTGTCATGCTTTCCCCTCCCTGCAGAATTCCTCGAAAAGCCGGAGAAGCTCCCGCCGCGCCAGCGCCGCCGACTCCTCGCCGGGATCCTCGACGAGCGGCTCGAGGCAGCGCGCCAGCTCAGGGCCGCGATTGGGGTCGGCGACAGCCCACCGGAGCGGCTCCCACAGATCGAATTGCCGATGAAGCGGGATCATGAACGCCCCCCATCGGCCAGTTGGGCCGCGGCGGTGTTGGTGTAAGTCTCTCCATCAGCGAGCCAATCGAGTACGTCTTTCAGGCGGTACCGGATCGCCCGTCCACGCTTCACGAAAGGCGGTGTCGTCTTTCCCAGTAATTTCCCAGTGACGCGGCTCTTACGCGCGGTAGAAGGCTGGCACGGGATCAGATGAGGGAAGACGGCCGACTCAGGCAGCTCAATCAGCGCCGGGTCAAAGCCGTCGCGGTGCTTGGCCAGGGCGGTGGCCAAAATGGTGGTGGGGGTGTTGCTGTCAGTATGCATCGAAGGCGTCCTTTGCTGAGGTTGAGCCTTCGATCGTGGTTGCGTCCTGAGCTTCCAGAAGGTCGAAGGCGATAAGGAACGTTGCTCCTGTTACGCCTTCGATGATGGTCGTTGCCGTTGGGGGATTTCAGGGTGAACAAATAGGCTCTTTCTTTACCCCCATCTCTTATAGCTTTTGATGATGGTCCTCACGGCACTAAAGCTCATCGGCACGCCGTATTCATCCAGGCAATCCCTAACTACTTTGCAAGCCGATGGATGGTCTTCGCTGTCCGTGTACTTTGGGAGACCGTGGCTCATGGCAATACGAACCAAATGGATGATCTCCAGGTTACGAGAAAAGTTGCTCAGCCCGCTTCGACCAGGTACGCCGGGACGATCCACCTCGCCACGCATGACATCTATAGCCAGGCGAAGCAGGTTATCAGGGGGCGGAGCCCCTGCTTGCACGCACTCATCGAGCAGAGTGACGCAGGCCTCGAAGGCAACGGGGTTGGTGCGCGCCTCATTTACCAAGTGATCGGGGTCAGATCTTCTGGCAGCCCAGAAAGCCATTTCGCGCAGGATGTCCTCACGACCCTCTTCGAGTAACGACCCCGTCAAGCCAAGCTCCCTTCGCACATCCTCCCTCGCAGCCTCGATGTTCATGCCCGAACCTCCTTTACCGAATGTGCGATCGATGCCTGGGTGGGCGACTCCCCGTCGGCCATGCCACCCCCCTGACCCGGCGCCTTCCTGGCGAACGCCTCCACAGCATCGCGCTTGTGATCAGGGGCCAGATGGGCGTAGTGGGCGATGGTCGTCTGGATGTCGGCGTGGGCCATCAACCTGGAGACGGTCAGCAGATCGGTGCCGGCCATAACCAACTGGGACGCGAAGTTGTGGCGCAGCGTGTAGAGCGCCAAGTCGTCAGGTAGCCCAGCCAGCTTGCGGACGACGGCCCATGGCTTTTGCATCGCTGTCTTGTCCATACGCCCGCCTGGAGACGAGCGACGGGTGACGGATGACGGGAACACCAGACCTGCCTTCGGCTCGCCCTGCTGCTTCCACCAGGTCTTAAGCACGTCCGTCGCGGCAGTGGAGATAGGGAAGGTCTGGGGCTCCGGCCGGCTGTGGGCGGTCTTCTCGATCACCTTGCGGATCGTGGCGAAGATCAGGTTGACGTGCTCCCAGCGCAGGCCGAACAGATCACCCGGCCGGAAGCCGGTGTAATACATGGTCAGGATCCACGGAGCGACGTGATCGACATAGGCGACATGTTCCAGGCCGGGCAGATACGCCTTGCCGTGGGCGCGGCTGCTGCGGCGCTGCTCGCGCTTGAGTTCTTGATAGACATCCAAGCCGGTGAACAGCTTCTCGACCTCCCAGGGCTCCAGATAGCGGCGCTCAGTGCCCTGTTCGGCCAACTCATCCTCGGTTAGTGCCGGCTTCTGCAGCTTGATGCCCTTCAGTGGGTTGGTCGGGATCACCTTCCGCTCAGCGGCATGCTCTAACATGGTATAGAGCGCACCGAAATCGCGCTTGATGGTAGAGAAGGCGCGGGGCTTGGGTGGCGGCTCGTCCTTGCCCTTCGGTGCCCTCACTGCTTCCTGATCAGCCTGCCAGCGCTCCACGTCGGCACGGGCCAGGCTGCCCATCGGCTTGTCGAGCCAGTCGGTGAACGCATGACGGATCCGACGCAAGGTGGCAGCCCCATCCTTCTTGCGGTTCTGGTAGGCGGAATAGGGACCATCCAGGTAGGCACGGATGGTCTGCTGCTTCTGGCGCTCGGCCTCAGCCTTGGCCTCCTCGAGCACGGCGCGCGGGTCGCCGCCCTGGGCCACGATAGCCAGCGCTTCCTTGGCATCGTCGCGGGCCTGAGCAGCCGACCGGGTGCCGTAGCGTCCAAGGGTGAGCACCCGGCGCTGCCGGGCGGTGTTGTAGTAGCTGACTCGGAGTGCCAGCCACCCCCTGCGGGCACGGACATGGTAGCCGGGCAGATCAGTATCCCAGACCTCATCACCCTCGGGCAGCGCCTGGGCGAGCCGGTCCAGGGTCCGCTTCGTCAGCTTCTCGGTCGTTCTCGCCATTGCGCCCACTTCTGGGTTCCATATGGGTTCCAAGAGAAGGATATAACGGGGTACTTATAGCAACAACAGGAAACACGAGAATTGGAATCAAGCCTCTGTTTTTTCTGGAATTTAATGTTTATTTTCGTGCGCGCTTGTTTCTGGCGATTCACCATATCCACGCCTTCGGGAGGCAGAGGTCGTAGGTTCGAATCCTGCTACTCCGACCAAAGAATTACGAAGGCCTTGCAAGCGATTGCGAGGCCTTTTTTCGTCTCGCCGCCCTCCCTCGCCGCCTCAACGCCTTTCGAGCGGGTCAACATCGACGTGAATGCACCGTAAAAAGGCGCTATGCTGCGCGACCGGGTCGCCAGACGCCCATTGGACGAACGTTACAAGCCAGGGAATACAAGCAAAACCATAAGAGACTTGCGCTAGAACAAGTTCTACTCGCACGGAGGTGCTCGTGAAGAACGGCGAGCATGAAGCAGTGCATGGCGGCAGCGAAAGCGAGCGCGCCATGTTCCACCCTTACTGGCCCGACGTCGATCTCGACACGCTGCGGGTCAAGTTCTATCAGCTTTACATTGCCGTGGAACAGAGCCCGGCAGCGACGGCGATCACCGACACCGAGGGGCGCATCGAGTACGTCAACCGACGCTTTCTCGAAGTGACCGGCTACTCGCGCGAGGAGCTGATCGGCAAGACGCCGGCCATGATCCAGTCGGGCATGACTCCCGACCACGTCTACCGCGAGCTGTGGCAGACCCTGCGCAGCGGCCGGGTGTGGCGCGGCGAGCTGCAGAACCGCAAGAAAAGCGGCGAGCTCTACTGGGAAGCCGAGACCATCACCCCGGTACGCGACGACAGCGGCCGGATCGTACGTTTCGTGGCGGTGAAGGAGGACATCACCGAGCGCAAGCGCCAGGAGGAGGAGCTGCGGCTGCTCGCCAGCGTGTTCCAGACCGGCCAGGCCACGCTGATCACCGATCCGGAGATGCGCATCGAACGGGTCAACCAGGCCTTCACCGACATTACCGGCTACCTGCCGGAAGAGGTGATAGGCGAGACCCCTCGACTGTTCAAGTCGGGTCGCCACGACAAGCACTTCTACGCTCAGCTGTGGCAGGCGGTGCTGGAAACCGGCCACTGGCAGGGCGAGATCTGGAATCGCAACAAGTACGGCGACATCTATCCGCTGTGGCAGGCGATCACTGCCGTCTACGACGACAGCGGCAGGATCCGCCACTTCATTGCCGTCTTCCACAACATCGCCGAACGCAAGCGCCTGGAAGAGGAGCTGGAGCAGCAGGCCACCCGCGACCACCTGACCGGCACCCAAAACCGCCGCGCCTTCGATGTCGCCATGCGCAAGGCGGTGCGTCAGGCCGAGCGCAGCGACAACACCTTCTCGCTGCTGCTGTTCGACATCGACCACTTCAAGTCGATCAACGACCAGCACGGTCACGACACGGGCGACATCATCCTCAAGCGTCTGGCCACCCTGGTCGGCCAAACCCTGCGCAGCACCGATCTGCTCGCCCGCTGGGGCGGCGAGGAGTTCGCCATCCTGCTGCAGGACACCACGGCGCAGGGGGCCTCGATCTTCGCCGAGCGGCTGCGCCAGCAGGTGGCAGAGACCCGCTTGCACGGCCTGGCCGTGACCATCAGCCTGGGAATCGCGGAATATCGCCGGGGCGACGACCCCGAGGCGATACTGGCACGCGCCGACAGCGCGCTGTATCGCGCCAAACGCTCGGGGCGCAACCGGGTGGGCATCGCCGACACCCAGGAGTGATGCCGCCGCGCGTTACAGCAGCGGTTCGAGCCGCAGCAGCCGACTCACCCCGGCCCCACCATGCCGCCACAGGCTGCCGGGCTCGCGCAGCAGTTCGACCGACTCTCCCTGCACGAGGGCCTGCCAGTAGAGCCGCCCCGACGGCGTACGCCCGACCCGGTAGCTGAGCGCCGGCGACTTGCCGATCTCGGTCAGGCGCTGAAACTCGTTGGCCAGGCCCTGACTGGTCACCAATACGCCCACCTCGGTATTCCACCACACCGAGCGCGGGTCGGCGTTGGGCGACCCCACGAAGACACGATCGGCGTCGATGCCCAGCGCCTTGATGTGCAGGGCAGAGGCCGAAGACCCCACACTGAAGCCGATATCCGCATCCGGCTCGTGCTCGGCACGCATCTCATAGAGTGCGACCCCGCTATCGAGCAATGCCTCCCGCCTGGCCTGGTAGGCACCGTGCACCACCGGAACATCGGTAGCCTCCAGGGCATTGGTGAATATCTCGACCTCCACGCCGGCCTCGGCCAGTTCCGTCAGCAGCCGGGTTCCCTGTCTGCCGGGCACGAAGTAGGCGGACACGAGGGTCAGCCGCTCGCTCGGCTCCCCCACCTGGTCGAGCAGCGCGCCGGCCATGGTGCGCCCGAAGGCCGGTCGCCCCCGCCAGGCGGGCTTGCCAGGCGGGTCCCACAGCGCCACTCCCTCGCCCCAGTGCAGCTTGCCGACCAGCGGCCCCTGCTCGATGTCGGCATAGCGCTGGCGCAGGTCGGCGAAATAGGGCGAGTCGATACTGGTTTCGAACCACTCGGCGAGCGACGCCAGCAACGCTTGCCAGGCGCCCTCATCGACCTGGTGATAGCGGCCGATGGGCTGCGCCAGGCCGTGGTTCCAGTACAGATGGAAGCTTTGCGACAACGCGTCCACCACCGGCCCCAGGGCCAACAGGTCGAGGTCGGTGAAATTGCGCGGTTCACTGGCGCTGTAGTACTCGTCGCCCAGGTTGCGACCGCCGACGATGGCCAGCGCGTCGTCGGCGATCCACAGCTTGTTGTGCATGCGCCGATGCTGACGCGCCGCCTGGAGCGCCGAGGCCAGCACACGACCTGTCAGCGTGCCCCGGCCGACGCTCAAGGCGTTGTAGACGCGCACCTGGACGTTGGGGTGGCTGTCGAGCGCGGCCAGCTGCCGACCCTGGCCCACCGCACCGATGTCATCGATCAGCAGACGCACCTTGACGCCGCGCTCGGCGGCCCCCAGCAGCCGGTGCAGCAAGGCCCGGGTGGTCTGTCCGTCGCCCATCAGGTAGGTCTGGATATCGAGCCTGCGGTCGGCCTGCTCGCTGAGCAGCACGCGCAGGCTGAAGGCATCCTGGCCGCTGGAGAGCAGCGCGAAGCCGCTCTTGCCCGGATGCGCGGAGCCGCTCAGGCGCGCCCACTGGCCCAGCCAGGTGGCCTCGCGTTCGGCCGGGGTCAACGGTGCGCCATGTTCGCGCACCGCCGCGTTGCCGGCACAACCTTGCAGCAGCAGGAGCAGTACGCCACACAGCACCAGCAGCCAACCGCGGGTGCGGCGCCTGGCGTCCGGATCAGGGTTCGTCATCGTGCTCTGCCAGACGGCGAGCCATGGCCTTGCGCGCCTTGTTGCGCCGATAGAGCCGCGCCACGGCCAGCGCCAGGGCAAAGGCCACCATGGCGCCCAGGGTCACTCCCTGCCAGGGCCGGGCGGCCTCGCCCCCCATGACCGTTTCCAGCGTGATGATCAGGATGAAGCCCAGCGCCTGGCTACCGATGGCCAGGGCGCGCAGGGTATCGAAGGTCTTGTGTGCCATGTAGGCTCCCGCCGGTGACAGCGCCGTCCTGGGGCAGTAGGCTTGCTCTGCCTGACGCGTTACTTTATGCAAGTGAGTGATTTTACCCGGTCATGGCGCTTGCGCCGACCCTAAATGCTGGAGCCGAGCCAATGGACGCCTTTGCCCTGGGCCCCGTGCTGATATCCGTACCGCGCCTCTATGCCATTGGCTGTGCCCTGCTGCTGCTGCTCGCCGCCTGGCTGCTGCTGGGGCTCTCGCCCTCGGCGCGGTCGCGCTGGTTCAACGGCCTGCTGCTGGCCTGGCTGGTAGGCGCCCGCCTGGGGCACGTGGCGCTGAACTTCGACGCCTATGCCGCCGCCCCGCTGGACGTGTTGAGGCTCTGGCAGCCCGGCTATCACGGCCTGTGGGGGCTGCTCGCCGCGCTGATCTGGACCGGCTGGGCACTGCGCGACCGGCTGCTGTCGATGATCGGCGCCATGGGACTCACCGTTGGCGCCTCGGCGCTGTGGCTGGTGCTGGTCACCCTGGCCCCCTTCGGCGGTGACATGCCGCTGCGCGAGCTACCCGACATCACCCTTGAGAACCTCGACGGCGAGCCGGTCAACCTGCAGCAACTTCAGGGCGAGCTGGTGGTGGTCAATCTGTGGGCCACCTGGTGCCCACCCTGCCTGCGCGAAATGCCGCTGCTGGCCGAGGCCGACACCCGCGACGGCGTTACCGCGGTGGTGATCAACCAAGGCGAGGAGTTGCTCCAGGTGGCGCGCTACCTCGACGAGCAGGAGCTCGCGTTCCGCTATCCGCTGCTCGATCCAAACCAGCAGATGATCCGCAGCATGGAATCGCCGGGGCTTCCCACCACGGTGCTGTTCGACCGCGAAGGTCGCGCCGTGGAGCGCCACGTGGGCGAACTGTCACGGGCGCAGCTCGATACCTGGCTGGGACGCCACTGATTACCACCGGTAACAGCCGCTCCCTACCATTTCCCGCTCGTCTCCACCAGCCTTAAGCCAGCGCGGGCTTTGCGATAGAATCGCCCGCCCTGCCCGCCGAAGCCATGCTACGGCGGCAGCGTGCGCACCGTGTTCAGCATCGACCGAGGCATCATGAGCGACTTTTCACCCGGCCAACGCTGGATCAGCGACGGCGAGGCCGACCTGGGCCTGGGCACCATCCTGAGTTGCGACCACCGTAGCGTTACCGTGCTGTTCGGCGCCAGCCAGGAAACCCGTACCTACAGCAGCCGCCAGGCACCGCTGACCCGTGTGGCCTTCGGCAGCGGCGACCGCATCCAGTCCGCCGAGGGCTGGAGCCTGACCGTCGACGACAGCAAGGAAGTCGACGGTCTGATCGTCTACATCGGCGAAGACGACCAGGGCCAGCTGCGCGAGCTGCCCGAGGCGCGTCTGGCCGACAGCATGCAGTTCGACCAGGCCCGCGATCGCCTGCTCACCGGCCAGGTCGACCGCAACGACTGGTTCGACCTGCGTTTTCGTACCCTGCACCACCATCATCGCATCGAGCAGAATCCGGCGCTGGGCCTGGCCGGCCCGCGCATCGACCTGATTCCCCATCAGCTCTACATCGCCGACGAAGTGGCCCGGCGCCATGCGCCGCGGGTACTGCTGGCCGACGAGGTAGGCCTGGGCAAGACCATCGAGGCCGGTCTGATCCTGCACCGCATGCTGCTCACCGGCCGCGCCGAGCGCGCCCTGATCCTGGTGCCGCCGAGCCTCATGCACCAATGGCTGGTGGAACTGCTGCGCCGCTTCGCCCTCGAGGTGACCCTGCTCGACGAGCAGCAGAGCCTGGCCCAGGCCGAAGCCAACCCCTTCGAGTCCGGCCAGCTGATTCTGGCCAGCCAGGCGTGGCTGTTCGCCAACCCCCAGCGCCAGGAACAGGCGGCCGCCTGCGACTGGGACCTGCTGATCGTCGACGAGGCGCACCACCTCGACTGGAGCGCCGAGCAGGTCGGCGCCGGCTACGCCTGCGTCGAGCGTCTGACCAAGCGCGTGCCGGGGGTGCTGCTGCTCACCGCCACGCCGGAGCAGATGGGCCTGGAGAGCCACTTCGCCCGCCTGCGCCTGCTCGACCCGGACCGCTACCACAGCCTGGAAGCGTTTCGCGAAGAGGAGCAGCACTACGTGGAAGTGGCCCAGGCCATCGACGCCCTGGAACGCCTGCCGGCCGGCGGCGAACGCGACCGTGCCGTCGTGGCCACGGTGATCGAGGAGCATGACAGCCTGGCCCTGCTCGACACCCTGGCCAACCCCGAGAGCGGCCCGCAGCAACAGCAGAGCGCACGAGACCAGCTGCGCGAGCAGTTGCTCGACCGGCACGGCACCGGCCGGGTGATGTTCCGCAACAGCCGTCGCCATGTGGGCGGCTTTCCCGAGCGTCACCTGCACCTGGCCGAACTGCCACTGCCCTCGGCCTACCGCCGGGTACTGCGCAAGCTCGAGCGCGACGAGGACCATCTCGACGAACTGCTGATCGAGACCGGGCTCGACCATCCCGACGTGCTGATCTACCCCGACGCCACCTACCGCGCGCTTTCCGACGATCCGCTCAACGCCGAGCCGTGGTGGCAGATCGACCCACGGGTGAACTGGCTGCTGGAGCGCCTCGCCGACGACGGCGAACAGGGCTTCGCCAACGACAAGGTGCTGGTGATCGCGCACAGCCGCGAGACCGCCCAGGACCTGGCCGAAGCGCTGCGGGTGCTGGGCGGCATTCATGCGCCGGTGTTCCATGAGGGACTGACGCTGGTGGAACGCGACCGTGCGGCGGCCGCCTTCGCCGACGAGGAGGAGGGCAGTCAGGTGCTGGTCTGTTCCGAGATCGGCTCCGAGGGACGCAACTTCCAGTTCTGCCGCCATCTGGTGATGTTCGACCTGCCCCAACATCCCGATCAACTCGAGCAGCGCATCGGCCGGCTCGATCGTATCGGCCAGCGTCACGCCATCGAGATCCACGTGCCGCTGTTCGAGGCCAGCCCCGGGGCGCGTCTGCTGCGCTGGTTTCGCGAGGGGATGGACGCTTTCGACGCTCCCCACGGGGTCGGCAGCGAGCTGTTCGACGCCTTCGGTGACGCCCTCGCCGAGGCGCTGCTCGACGACGAGGCCCTCGACGACGTCATCGCCGAGACCCGCGCCCTGTTCGAGAACCGCCTGGCCCAGCGCGACGCCGGGCGCAACCGTCTGCTGGAACTCAATGCCTGCCGTCCGGATCGGGCCGAGGCGGTCGCCACGGCGATCCGCGAACTCGACCATGACCCGGCGCTGTCGCGCTACCTCGACCAGGCGCTGGACATCTTCGGCGTCGACAGCCAGGAGCTCGGCGGCGGCCTGCTGCACCTGCAGCCCAGCCCGCAGATGCCCGACGGCCTGCCCGGCCTGGCCAAGGGCGAGGAGGGGTTCACCGCCACCCTGTCGCGCGCTCGCGCCCTGGCCCGCGACGACGTGCAGCGGCTCTCCTGGGAGCACCCGCTGCTGCGCGAAATGATGGCGCGCATCCTCGACGGCACCATGGGCAACACCGCGCTCGCCCTGCTCAAGCACCCGGCGATTCCCGCCGGCAGGCTGATGGCGGAGCTGGTGTTCCGCACCTACTGCCCGGCGCCGAAGCGGCTGCACGTCAATCGCTTCCTGCCGCCGACCGCGGTACGCGTGCTGCTCGACGAGTCCGGCGCCGTGCTCAGCGACAAGGTTTCCTTCACCGGGCTTTCCAAGAACCTGCAGAAGGTCAAGAAGGCCATGGCCCGGGATCTGATTCGCAGCCGCCACGACCAGCTGCGCGAACTGCTGACACAGGGCGAGCAGGAGGCCGAGCGCGAGCTGCCGAGCATCGTCGAAGCGGCTCAGGTCCGCATGCGCCGGGAGCTCGACGGCGAGCTGGCCCGGCTGGAGGCACTGGCACGACTCAACCCGGCGGTGCGCGAAGCGGAACTCGAGGCGCTGCGCCGCGAACGTGGCGAACTCGACGGCGCCATCGAAGGCACGCGGCTGCGGCTGGACGCCGTGCGGGTCATCGTCACGGTGGGCGACGAGGGCCGCTGAGCCTCACGGCGGTAAGCGTCAGGACTTGCCGAGGATATCGGCCAGCGCCTGCTCGAGGGTCGGGAAGTGAAACTCGAACCCAGCCTCGAGCAGGCGTGCCGGGCGCATGTCGGCACCGGTCAGCAACAGCCGCGCCATCTCGCCGAAGGCGGTCTCCAGCACGATGGCCGGCACCGGCATGACGGCCGGGCGATGCAGCTGCCTGGCCAGGGTACGTGTGAACTCGGCGTTGGTGACGGGATGCGGTGCGCTGCCATTGAACGGCCCCTCGAGATCGTCGCGCTCGAGCAGGAACAGGATGCTGCGCACCAGATCTTCTCGATGGATCCAGGGCATGAACTGGCGACCGCTGCCGAAGCGTCCCCCGAAGCCCAGCTTGAAGGGCGTCAGCATCTTCTCCAGGCTGCCTCCGCCCGTATCCAGCACCAGCCCGGTGCGCAGCAGCGCCACCCGCGTGCCGAAATCCGCCGCCTCTCTTGCGGTATCCTCCCAGCGCTTGCACAGGCGATGCGCGAACTCATCGTGGGGTGGGGTCTGTTCGGTGACCTCCACTTCACCCTGATCGCCGTAATAGCCCATGGCCGAGCCCGAGACCATGACGCCGGGCGCCTTGCCATTGGCCTGCTTGAGCTGCTCGCAGAGGATCACCAGATCGCGGGTGACGTTGACCCGTGAGTCGATCAGCCGGTTCTTCTGCTCGTCGCTCCAGCGCCGGGCGGCGATTGGCTCGCCCGCCAGGTTGACGATGGCATCCGGGGGCGACTCGACGAAGTCGAGCACCGAGCGCCTTATGTCGGCACCTTGGGGCAGCTTGCTCCTGGCCGCGTCCGGATCGCGCGACACCACCTGCAGACGATGCCCGGCCTGCTTCAAGCGCAGGCACAGACGCTGCCCGACGAAACCGCTGCCACCCGTGATCAGTACCCGCATCGCAATCCCTCCGCACCGCTGCCTTTCGTTATACAGCCGTTGTACACCTCTGCTATGCTGGCGACAATTGCAAGAGCCCTGGTAGCGCCGGGGCGCCGACCTGCCAGCATCCTGCCTGCTTTCGGGAGACAGCCATGTCCTACAGCCTGATCCTTCTCGCCCACGGCTCTAGCGACGCCAAGTGGCGGGCCCCGTTCGAACGCCTTCATGAGGCGCTCGCCGCCCGCATGGAGGCGAATTTGAAGCTCGCCTACATGGAGCTTAGCGAACCCTCACTGGAAAGTACCGTGGCTGAACTTGCCGCCTCGGGCATCCAGCGGGCCGAGATCCTGCCACTATTCTTCGCCGCCGGGCGTCACCTGCGCAAGGATGTGCCGGCCCAGGTCGAGGCGCTGCGCTCCGCTCACCCCAGCGTCGATCTGCAGTTGCTGCCCCCGGTGGGCGAGCATCCGGCCTTCGTCGAGGCCCTGGCCGCCGTGATCGCCGAGCAGGCGGGGGAAGCACTGCCGACTTGACCATGACCGTCATCAGTTGTACACCGTTCGAGTAGTGTACAATATTCTCTGCTGCCACCCGTAACGACGGCCAGCCAGGCAGACGAATCCAGGGATGGCAAGGTCCACACAACAAACGAGCAGAGGCACGCATGACCGCAAAGGGGGGCCACCCGGCCGACACACCGCTCTACCCGATTCGCGAGGTGTCCCGAATCACCGGCGTCAACTCGGTGACCCTGCGCGCCTGGGAGCGACGCTACGGCCTGATCCGCCCCCAGCGCACCCCCAAGGGGCACCGTCTCTACGCTCGCGAGGACATCGAAAGGGTCGAGCGCATTCTGCAATGGCTGAGCCGTGGCGTACCGGTCAGCCAGGTCAAGGAGCTCATCGATCAGCCCGCCTCTGCGCCGCCCCCCGAACCCGCTTCGGGCGACTGGCCCAGCCAGCAGCGCCAGCTGGTCGCCGCGGTCGAGGCACTCGACCGCGGCCAGATGGAAACCCTGTTCACCCAGAGCCTGGCGCTCTACCCCGTGACCACTTGCCTGACGGAGCTGTGGCAGCCGGTGACACGCGAGCTCGAGGAGCGCTGGCGCGACCAGCTCGGCGCCAGCCTGCAGCGCCGCTGCCTGGAGTCCTTCCTGCGCACCCGCATCGGCATACGTCTCTACCACGCCAACCAGCTCGCCAGAGGGCCGTTACTGCTGATCGTACCGCTGCCCGACGACCCGGGGACGCTGTGGCTGCTGCTGGCCGCCCTGGCCGCCAGCGATGCCGGCTATCGCATCCAGCTGCTCGACAGCGCCTTGCCCTTCAGCGAACTTCCCCTGGCCGTCGAGCGCTTGCAGGCAGCGGCAGTGCTGCTGGTCAGCGGCCGGGCCGAGCGGGCCGACCTGATTCGCCGCCAGCTGCCACGGCTGGCCGAGCAGCTCGACGCCCCGCTGGGACTGTGCGGCCCCGTGGCGCGCATCCGTGACGGCGACCTGGCCGACAGCCTGGTGGAACTGCTGGGCGACGACCTGCCTCAGGCCATGGCGCGCCTGCGGTCGTTGATCCAGGACGCCTGACTCCCGGCGAGGCGACCGCCATGACCCGTGCATTGGTATGGTTTCGCAGCGACCTGCGCATTCATGACAACACGGCGCTGGCAGCCGCAACGCGCCGCGGCCCGGTGGTCGCCGTCTTTCTGCGCAGCCTGCCGCACTGGCAGCGCCATGGGCACGGCGCCAACAAGCTCGACTTCTGGCATCGCGGCGTCGTCGCCCTGAAGGAAGGCTTGGCCGGCCTCGGCATCCCGCTGCTGCACCGGGACATTGCCGGCTTCGACGACGCCCCTGCCGCGCTGCTGCAGATCGCGCGCGAGATCGGCGCCGACGAGCTGCACTTCAACCTTGAGTACCCGCTGGACGAGCAGCGTCGCGACCGGGCCGTGGCAAGGGCCTTTGCCGACGCCGGCCTCACGGCCAAGGGCCACCACGACAGCGTGGCCTTCGCCCCAGGCGAACTGCTGACCGGCAAGGGCGACTTCTATGGCGTATTCACCCCCTTCGCGCGGGCCTGGCAGCGCCAGCTGACGCCCGAGCGCCTGGCGCTGCGGGAGACACCGGCGCCGCAGCCATCCCCGGGTATCGCCGCCGAGCGGGTCGAACCGCCCACGCTGCCCGCGCCCCCCGTCGATGCCGAGCGCTGGCCCGCGGGCGAGGCCGCGGCGGCCGACCGCCTGGAGCGCTTCCTGCGCTTCCGGGCCCGCCACTACGCCACCCAGCGTGACTTTCCGGGCCTGGCCGGGACCAGCGAACTATCCCCCTACCTGGCCTTGGGCATGATCTCGCATCGTCAGTGCCTGCAGGCGGCGCTGAGCGAAAACGACGGCAGTCTGGCGGAAGGCGATGCCGGCATCGTCAGCTGGGTCAACGAACTGGTGTGGCGTGAGTTCTACCACCACGTGGCGACGGGCTTCCCCCGGGTCTGCCGCCACCGGGCGTTCCAGCGCCACACCGAGGCGTTGGCCTGGCAGGATGACGAAGCCGGCTTCCATGCCTGGTGCGAGGGGCGTACCGGCTACCCCATCGTCGACGCTGCCATGCGCCAGTTGGTCCGCACCGGCTGGATGCACAATCGCCTGCGCATGATCGCGGCGATGTTCCTGAGCAAGCATCTGTTGATCGACTGGCGACGAGGCGAAGCGTTCTTCCTGCAGCATCTGGTGGACGGCGAGTTCTGTGCCAACAACGGCGGCTGGCAGTGGGCCGCCTCCACCGGCACCGATGCGGCGCCCTACTTCCGCATCTTCAACCCCACCACCCAATCGCGCCGCTTCGATGCGGACGCCCGCTTCATCGCCGAGTACGTGCCCGAACTGGCGGAACTGCCGCCCCGGGATCGCCACTCCCCCAGCGTCGCACAGTGCAAGCAGGTGGGATATCCCCGCCCCATCGTCGATCACAAGGCGGCCCGCGCTCGCGCGCTGGAGGCTTTCAAGTCGCTGCCACCCGGCACCTGACCACACGCATTACCCTCGACCACGGAGATATCGCCATGCACCGGGACGACCCCCTGGCGGCCTTCTGCGCCGCCTTCAACAAACTAGACAAAAACTGTACAGAATTATTGTACGAGTTATATACTCGCGATGTGACCTTCATCGACCCATTCCATCGAATCGAGGGGGTGGAAGCGCTCGAGGCGCACTTCCTCAAGCTGTACGACAACGTGACAGAGTGCCGCTTCGTCTTTCACGACAGCGTGAGGGTGGAGCAACAGGCCTATGTCACCTGGACCATGCAGTTGAGACATCCGCGCCTGGCCGGGGGCAACTCCGTCGCCGTGGAAGGCTGCTCGCAGCTGACCTTCTCGACTCGTCATCCCGGGCGCGTCAGTCGGCATCGCGACTACTTCGACGCCGGCGCGATGCTCTACGAGCAGCTGCCCGTCCTCGGCGGCATGGTGCGCTGGCTGAAGCGACGGATGGCGAACTAGCGCACGGGCTCACGCAGCGAGGAGCAGGCATGACGTCTCCCAACGAAACACGGCGGATCTGGCTGACCGGCGCCACCTCGGGCATCGGTCGTGCCGTGGCGCTGCGCCTGCTCGACCGGGGCCACCTGGTCGCGCTGAGCGGCCGCAGCGAGCCGGCGCTCAAGGCGCTGTGCGAGGGTCGAAACAATGCCTTGCCGCTGCCCCTCGACGTGACCGACCGTGGCGCCGTCGAAGCGGCCGGTCGCCACCTGGGCGATCTCTTCGGTCGCCTCGACCTGGCGGTGCTAAACGCCGGCACCTGCGAATACCTCGATGCGCCACACCTGGACAGCGCTCTCGTCGAGCGCGTCTTTGCGGTCAACTTCTTCGGCGCAGTGTATTGCATCAGCGCCGCGCTGCCGCTGCTGCGCCAGGCTCGTCAGACCGGCAGGCGCCCTCAGCTGGCGGCGACCTCGAGCGCCGCGGCCTACCTGGCGCTGCCGCGGGCCGAAGCCTACGGCGCCTCGAAGGCCGCCCTGAGCCACTATCTCGAGTCGCTGCGCCTGGACCTGGCCCATGAGGGCATCGACGTCAGCGTGATACATCCCGGCTTCGTCGCCACCCCGCTGACCGCGCGCAACGACTTCGCCATGCCCATGCGAATTTCGGCCGAGGCGGCGGCCCAGGCCATCGTCACCGGCCTGGAGAAGCGTCGCCTCGACATTCACTTTCCCCGCCGCTTCACCTACGGCCTCCGCCTGCTCGGCTTGCTGCCGCCGCCGCTGCGTTATCGCCTGGGCAAACGGCTGGTGCGTCATCCCGCCATGGAGACCTGACACATGACCGCCTCGTTTCAGCCCGGCCCGGCCGCTCCCAACCAGCGCATCGCCGTGGTGGGCAGCGGCATCAGCGGCATGGCCGCTGCCTGGTACCTCAGCGCCCGTCATCAGGTCACCCTGTTCGAGGCAGCGGAGCGGCTGGGCGGACATACCGCCACCGTGGACGTCGAACTCGACCGGCGCCACTACGCCATCGACACCGGTTTCATCGTCTTCAACGACCGTACCTACCCGCACTTCCAGCGCCTGCTCACACAGCTCGACGTGGCCGTGCAGCCCACCGAGATGAGCTTTTCCGTGCACGAGACGCAACGGGACTTCGAATACAACGGCCATACCCTCGGCTCGCTGTTCGCGCAGCGTCGCCACCTCGCCAGCCCGCGCTTTTACCGTCTGCTGGCCGACATCCTGCGCTTCAATCGCCAGGCCAGCGACGACCTCAGGTACGAGCGGCTGCCGGCGGCGCTGACACTGGCCGAGTATCTCGACACCTGGAGCTTCGGCGGCGACTTCCAGCGCCGCTACCTGCTGCCCATGGGCGCGGCCATCTGGTCGGCAAGCCTGGGTGAGATGCGCCGCATGCCGGCGCTGTTCTTCGTTCGCTTCTTCCATCATCACGGCCTGCTGTCGCTGCGCCAGCGCCCCCAGTGGTACACCCTGGTCGGCGGTTCACGCACCTACATCTCCGGCCTGACGGCGCCCTACGCCGAGCGGATCCGGCTCGCCACGCCGGTACGAGGCATTCGCCGCCGCCCCAACGGCGTCGTGCTGACCACCTCGCGGGGCCAGGAAGGGTTCGATCAGGTGGTGCTGGCCTGCCACGCCGACGAGGCGCTGCGGTTGCTCGAGGATGCCAGCCTGGCCGAGCGAGAGGTGCTGGGCGCACTGCCCTACGCCGACAACGAAGTGGTACTGCACACCGACACCCGTCTGCTGCCGCGGCGCCCACGCGCGTGGGCCAGCTGGAACTACCGCCTGGACGGTCGCGGCGACGATGCTCGCGCTTCGGTGACCTACAACATGAACATCCTGCAGCGGCTCGAGGCGCCGCACACCTTCTGCGTCACCCTCAACGACACCGGCGCCATCGACCCTGGCAAAGTGCTGGGGCGCTTTCGCTACGCCCACCCTCAGTTCAGCCTGGCCGGTCAGCACGCCCAGGCCCGGCATGGCGAGATCTCGAGCTGCCCACTACGTACCCACTACTGCGGCGCCTACTGGCGCAACGGCTTTCACGAAGATGGAGTATGGAGCGCGCTGCGGGTGGCCCACGCGCTGGGCTGCGACGAAAACGGCACGCGCGCCTTGGGCACGCCCAGCATGGCAGCGGTCAGCCCATGACGGCCCATCCGCGCTCGCGTGTCTGCCATGGCAGGCTGCGGCATCGTCGCCACCTGCCCCGCCGTCATCGCTTCGAATATGCGGTGTGGATGATGTGGCTCGACCTCGACGAGCTTCCCGAGCTGTTCGACGGCGTGCCGGGCTTCAGCGCCCGCCGCCCGGCCCTGGCCCGCTTTCGTCGCGAGGACTATCTGACGCCGTTCGCCCCACCCCTGGCCGAGGTGGCACGGGCCGAGGTGTGCCGCCAGCTCGGCCAGGCGCCCCAAGGGCGGGTCTGCCTGCTCACCCAACTGCGCACGCTGGGCTCGGGCTTCAACCCCATCTCGCTCTACTACCTCTATCACCGCGAGGAGGAGGGCGGCGCCCTGGGCGCCGTACTGGGAGAGGTGACCAACACGCCGTGGCGTGAGCGAACTCGCTATGCCTGTGCCGTGGAGCCGGGGCGGCATGCCCACGCCGCCGAGTTCACCAAGAGCCTGCATGTCTCGCCCTTCATGCCGCTGGACATGACCTACCGCTGGCGCTTCGACACCCCGGGCGAGACGCTGGCCCTGCACATGGAGACCTGGCGTCAGGGAGAGCGTCACTTCGATGCCAGTCTGACCCTGACGATGCGCCCCGCGACGCGCCCGGCGCTGCTCACCGCCCTGGCACGCCAGCCCTGGATGAATCTCAAGACCCTCGCTGCCATCCACTACGAGGCACTCAGGCTCTGGGCCAAGGGGGTACCCGTCCACGACCACCCACAGCGCAAGGAGACCACGCCGTGAACATGCTCCGCACTCACCCCGAGCGGCCGCTGCCCGAATCCGAATCGGCCCTGATACGCTGGCTCCGGCCGCGCATGCTGGCTCAGCTCGGCAGCCTGGAGGGCGGCACCATCACATTGATCGAGGGCAGCCAGTGTCACCGATTGGGACAGGGTGGCCCGCTGCAGGTCACGCTGGTGGTGCGTCGGGCGAGGGCATGGCGGCGGCTGGCGCTGGGGGGCAGCCTCGGCGCAGCCGAAGCCTACGTCGACGGCGACTGGGACGTCGACGACCTGGTCGGCCTGATTCGGCTATGTGCCATCAACATGGAGCAGCTCGACGGCGATGTGGGCTCGCGAGTGGCGCGGGCAGGCATCTGGCTGGCCAGCCTGGGCCAACGACTGCTGGGCAACACGCGAAGCCGCGCCCGGCGCAACATTGCCGCTCACTACGACATCGGCAACGAGCTTTTCGCCCTGTTCCTCGATCAGCGTCATTGGATGTATTCGAGCGCCGTCTTCCCGCATCCGGAAGCCAGCCTGGAGGCGGCCTCGACCCACAAGCTCGACCTGCTGCTGACCCAACTCGACGTGCAGCCGCAGCATCATCTGCTGGAGATCGGCACCGGCTGGGGCGGCCTGGCCATCCATGCCGCTCTGACCCGCGGCTGCCGGGTCACCACCACGACCATTTCCGGCGAGCAATATCGGCATGCGCGGCAGCGCGTGCGCGAAGCGGGCCTGGAGTCCCGGGTCGAGGTGCTGCAACGGGACTACCGCGAACTCGAAGGCCGCTATGACCGCCTGATCTCGGTGGAGATGATCGAGGCCGTCGGCCATCAGTACCTAGACACCTACCTGGCCACACTGGATCGACTGCTGGCGGACGACGGCATGGCCATGCTGCAGGCCATCACCATTCGCGACCAGCGCTACGAGGCGGCCA
>ERZ869909.688-NODE-688-length-34610-cov-9.810268_pt1 | contig 34610 bp, 28 predicted proteins | sample MGYA00520892_ERZ869909 | MGnify/ENA primary metagenome ERZ869909 (study PRJEB32215, sample SAMEA104723947) | bioreactor metagenome | biome: bioreactor; feature: anaerobic bioreactor; material: water | place: China | collected 2015-03-12 ...
AGCAGTCGGGCAACGGCCGTGACAAGTCGCTGCATGCGTTCGACAAGTACACCGAACTCAAGGCCACCTGGATCAAGTTGTGAGGTTTGCCATGCAATTGAACAATCCGCGTCTGTTTCGTCAGTTGGCCTACATCGATGGGCAATGGTGTGAGGCCGACAATGGTCAACTGCTCGCCGTACGTAACCCAGCTAACGCCGAGCTGCTGGGCCAGGTGCCGCGGATGGGTCGCGCGGAGACCCGGCGGGCCATTGCCGCCGCTGAGCGGGCGCTGCCGGGCTGGCGTGCGTTGACGGCCAAGGAGCGGGCCTCCCGGCTGCGGCGCTGGTATGAACTGATGCTGGCCAACCAGGATGACCTGGCCTGGCTGATGACCCTGGAGCAGGGTAAGCCGCTGGCTGAGGCCAGGGGCGAAGTCGGTTATGCGGCCTCCTTCCTCGAATGGTTTGCCGAGGAAGCCAAGCGGGTCTACGGCGATACCATTCCCGGGCACCAGCACGACAAGCGGATTTTAGTGCTCAAGCAACCGATCGGGGTGACGGCGGCGATCACGCCGTGGAACTTCCCCAGTGCCATGATTACCCGCAAGGTCGGGCCGGCGCTGGCGGCCGGTTGCACCATGGTGCTGAAACCGGCGTCGCAAACTCCGTTCTCGGCCCTGGCGCTGGCCGAGCTGGCCGAGCAGGCCGGGATTCCGCCGGGGGTGTTCAGTGTGGTCACCGGCAGTGCCGCAGACGTCGGTGCCGAACTGACCAGTAATCCCAGCGTGCGCAAGCTGAGCTTCACCGGTTCGACCGAGATTGGCCGGCAACTGCTGGCCGAGTGCGCCGCCGATATCAAGAAGGTGTCACTGGAACTGGGTGGCAATGCGCCCTTTATCGTGTTCGAGGATGCCGACCTGGATGCTGCGGTAGAGGGAGCGCTGATCTCCAAGTTCCGCAATAACGGGCAGACCTGTGTCTGTGCCAATCGCCTGTATATCCATGATCAGGTCTATGACGCGTTCGTCGACAAACTGCGGGTCGCGGTGGCCGGACTGAAGATTGGTAATGGTCTGGAGCCCGGGGTGACCACCGGCCCGTTGATCGATGCCCAGGCGCTGGCCAAGGTTCAGCAGCATATTGATGATGCCCTGACGCGGGGCGCGCAGTTGGTTTGTGGGGGGCAGCCGCATGCCTTGGGGGGCGGGTTCTTCGAGCCGACCATTCTGGTCGATGTGCCGGCTGATGCCCTGGTCGCCCGAGAGGAAACCTTTGGCCCGCTGGCACCGCTGTTCCGGTTTCGGGATGAGGCCGAGGTGATCGCATTGGCCAATGCCACTGAATATGGTCTGGCCTCGTATTTCTATGCCCGGGATCTGGGGCGGGTATTTCGGGTAGCCGAGGCGCTGGAGTACGGCATGGTCGGTATCAATACCGGACTGATCTCCACCGAGCTGGCACCGTTTGGCGGGGTCAAGTCCTCCGGACTGGGCCGTGAAGGCTCGAAGTACGGCATCGACGATTACCTGGAAATCAAATACCTGTGTCTGGGCGGCATCCACTGAGCCCGGTCGACTAGCCTTGAGATATATGCCCACGATTTTGGAGATCAGCTCATGAACCAACTCGCATCGCTGTCGAGCCTGGCGCAAAAAGATATCCGCCACCATCTGCACCCTTATACCGACGCACGCCTGCATGAACAGCAGGGGCCTTTGGTGATCGAGCGGGGTGCAGGAATTTATGTCTACGATGATCAGGGCAACGAGTACATCGAGGCTATGTCCGGGCTCTGGAGTGTGGCGCTGGGGTTCGACAATCAGCGCCTGATCCAGGCCGCCGAGCGTCAGTTGCGCAGCCTGCCGTTCTATCATCTGTTCAGTCACAAGGCCCATGCCCCGAGCATCGAACTGGCGGAAAAACTGATCGAGATGGCGCCAGTACCGATGAGCAAGGTGTTCTTCACCAACTCCGGTTCCGAGGCCAACGACACTGTGATCAAGCTGATCTGGTATCGCAACAATGCCCTGGGGCTTAACCAGAAAAAGAAATTCATCAGTCGTCTCAATGGCTATCACGGCATTACCCTGGCCAGTGCCAGCCTGACCGGACTGCCGGCCAACCAGCGCGGCTTCGATGTGCCATTGCCGGGGTTTGTGCATGTTGGCTGTCCACACCACTATCGCCATGCCCTGCCCGGTGAAACCGAGGAGCAGTTTGCCGGGCGGCTGGCCGATGAGCTGGAACAGACCATCCTGCGTGAGGGCCCGGAGACCGTGGCGGCCTTCTATGCCGAGCCGTTGATGGGCGCCGGCGGGGTGATAGTGCCGCCCAGGGGGTACTGGGAAAGGGTCCAGGCGGTGTGCCGCAAGCATGATGTGCTGGTGGTGGTTGATGAGGTGATCTGCGGCTTTGGCCGCACCGGGCAGATGTTCGGTAGCCAGACCTTTGCCATTGAGCCGGATGTCATGGTGCTGTCCAAGCAACTGTCTTCATCCTACCAGCCGATCGCCGCGCTGCTAATCAACGACAGCATTTACCAGCCGATTGCCGACCAGAGCCACAGCTTCGGGGCGTTGGGCCACGGCTTTACCGGCGGCGGTCACCCGGTCGCCACGGCGGTGGCGCTGGAGAATCTGCGGATCATTGAAGAGCAGCATCTGGTTGAGCAGGCGGCGCTTATGGGCCAGCGCCTGCATGCCGGGCTGGCCGGCTTCAGTGATCATCCGCTGGTCGGGGAGGTGCGTGGGTGCGGGTTGATCGGGGCGGTGGAACTGGTCGCCGACAAGGCCAGCAAGGCCCCGTTTGAGGCGGTGGGGCGTCTGGGACGATACCTGGCCGGACGGACTCAGCAGTACGGCATGATCAACCGCAATATGGGTGATGCCTTGGCCTTCTGCCCGCCACTGATCGTGCAAGCCGCTGAAATCGATATGATCCTCGAGCGTTTTGCCCGGGCGTTGGATGATACCGAACGCTGGTTCCGGGAGCAGCAGTAATGTTCGGTGCCAAACGGCGTGCATTGTCAGAGCGGGCCGCCGCCGCTATCCACCAGGTACTCGATGGCCGAGGGCAGCCAGAGATGGGCGGCTACCCTGAGCTTGAACAGGCACTGGGGCGACTGGCTAGCGACTGGCTGGAGCTGACCCGGCCCAGCCTACAGGATCAGCGTCAACCTCAGCTTGAGCCGTCGTCCGGGTTGCAGCAGCAACTGGCTGCGGCCGAGTCCCAGGCGCAGCTTTATCAACAGCAGTATCAGCAGGCCCAGGCTGAGCTGGGCGAAAGCCTGGCGGCCCTGGAGCGTTATCGAGAAGAACAGGCGGTCTGGGAACTGACCCGCCAGACCCTGACCGAGGGTAGCTGGGATCTGAGAGTGGTCGATGGTGATGTCGATCACCCGGCCAACGTGCTGCGCTGGTCCCCACAGTTCCGCGCACTGATCGGCTACAGCGCCGAGGAGTTTGCCGATGGCTGGGACAGCTATGAACGGATTACTCATCCCGAGGACTTCAAGCGCATGATGGCGGTGTTCGCCGAGTTCGCTCAGTCGAAGGATCCGGAGGCCTGCTACGTGGTCGAGTACCGGATGACCCACAAGACCAGGGGCGAAACCTGGTTCCGCGAGCGTGGGCGCGGGCTGCGCGATGCCCGTGGACGCCTGACCCGGGTGGTTGGCGCGATGCGCGATATTTCCGATGAAAAACATGCCGAAAGCCTGCGTCAGCGTGAGCAGGCTGCGACCGAAGCCACCTATGCCCAGATTGCCCAGGTGGTTGAAGTGATTCGTGGCATCGCTGATCAGACCAACCTGCTGGCACTCAACGCGGCGATTGAAGCGGCGCGGGCCGGCGAGGCTGGGCGGGGTTTCTCGGTGGTCGCCGATGAAGTCAAACAGCTGTCGGGGCGAACCCGTGAGGCGACGTTGAAGATTCAGGAAATGCTGGCGGCTTACAAGCGCGGGCAGGGCGTGGCGGCAATAGAGCAACGCCGCTAGGGCTTCAGGTCTCCCTCGACTGTGCTGGCGCCTGCCACTCCCGGCAGATCAACTGGCTTTGCTCCGACTCCAGCGGCTCACCGGTCAGGCCGCAGTGGTGGCCGTGCGAGTCCGGGCAGAAATGGACACAGTGCTGGCAAATGCCGAATGCCTGCTGGCCGTTGAGTCGTTGCAGAGCGCTCAGCAGTTCACGCAGGCCGGCTTCGGTGTGCTCGGCTGTAGGCAGGCTGTGCAGGGCGCTGTCCAGCCGCTGGACCCAGCTGTGTTCGAGAATCTGCCGGGCATTGTCGGTCAGCAGCAGGTGGATGCGTTTGCCGTGCCGAGGATCAGCCTGTTTGATCAGCAGGCCGCGGCGCTCCAGAACCGCCAGGGTCTGGGAGACAGTGCCGCGGGTGATGCCGAAATATTCAGCAATCGCAATCGGCAAGTCACTGTAGCGGTTGGCCTGGGCCAAATAATGCAGCACCTGTAACTGGATCGGCAGCAGGCCATGGCGGGCGGCGTCGTCGCGCACGGCTTGCTGGATCAGTGCGCTCAAGCGCTCAAGAAGCAGAGATGAGGTGCTCATGGCTGCAATGTATCGCCTCGCTACATAATTTGACAAGCACGGGTTCGGCTCTAAGCTTGATAGTGATGTATCGAGTCAATACATAGTGTCTTGCGAGGAGTTGACTATGAACCGTTTTGCTCTCGCTTTGCTGGCACTGCCGGCGCTGGGGCTGAGCGCCCAGGCGCAAACCGAGGTGCCCTATCCCGCCGAATACCGCCAGTGGCAGCATGTCAAAAGCATGCTGATTGAACCGGGGCACCCGCTCTATGAGGCCTTCGGCGGCATTCATCATATCTACGCCAACCCGCTGGCCGTGGAAGGCTACCGCAGCGGACAGTTTCCGGATGGCGCGGTGATTGCCTTCGATCTGCTGGAGGCCGAGCGTGCCGATCATGCGGTGGTCGAAGGCGTGCGCAAGGTGCTGGGGGTCATGCACAAGAATCAGGCGGCCTATCCGGAAACCGCCGGCTGGGGCTTCGAAGGCTTTGCCGCTGGCGATCCGGCGGCCCGGGTGGTGGGTGCCAATGCCCATGATGCCTGCTTCGTCTGCCATACCTCGGAGCGCGAATACGACTATGTGTTCAGCCGTCTGCGTGAGTGAGCCTGACTATGGATACGCAGGTTCGCGCACCTGAATGGCAGGTCTGCCAGTGGTTCAACAGCGCTCCACTGAGCCTGGCCGCCTTGCGCGGCCGGGTGGTGGTGCTGCACGCCTTTCAGATGCTTTGCCCTGGCTGTGTTAGTCATGCCGTGCCGCAAGCCGAACGCCTGCATCGGCGTTTTGCCAGCGCCGAACTGGTGGTGGTGGGCCTGCATACGGTGTTCGAGCACCATCTGGCGATGGCGCCGAGTGCGCTGGAAGTGTTTCTCAAGGAGTACCGGATAACCCACCCGGTCGCTGTCGATCAGCCACTGGCCGGCACAGCGATTCCCGCGACCATGCGCGCCTATGCCATGGAGGGCACCCCAACCCTGGTACTGATCGACCGAACCGGGCACATTCGCCTGCAGGCCACTGGTGGGGTGGATGACCTGCAGTTGGGGGTTCTGGTTGGCGAATTGCTGGCGCTTAAGTAAGCGCGTTACTGCAACGACTTGCGCAGCCGCGCCAGCGAACCGACGAAGAACAGGCTGCCGATCACTGTCAGGGCCAGCAGTTGGGGCCAGACGATTGCCAGTCCGGCGCCGCGCAGCAGAATACCCTGGGCCAGTTCGACGAAGTGGGTGGTCGGTGCGGCCAGCATGATGTGTTGCAGAATCTCGGGCATGCTTTCACGTGGGGTCAGGGCGCCGGACAGAATCATCAGCGGAATCAGGCTGATGATTACCAGCAGCCCGAGCTGGGGCATGGAACGGGCCACCGTGCCGAAGAAAATCCCGATTGAAGTGGTGGCGAACAGGTGCAGGGCGGTGCCCAGCATGAACAGCGACACCGAGCCCTGGATCGGGACCCCCAGCGCCTGCTGGACCACCACCCGCAAGGCCAGGCTGGAGGCCAGCAGTACCACCAGACCCATGGCCCAGACCTTGGCCAGCATGATCTCGAACGGGGTGACCGGCATCACCAGCAGGTGCTCAATGGTGCCGTGCTCGCGTTCGCGGATCAGGGCCGCGCCGGTCAGGATGATCGACAGCATGGTGATCTGGTCGATCACCGAGGTGATGGCGCCGAACCAGGAGCGTTCAAGGTTGGGGTTGTAGGCAGTGCGTACCACCGCGTCGATCGGCAGTGCGGTTGCGCTGCGATAACGCTGGACGAAGGCGGTAACCTCTGCCTGGATAATCTGCTGGATATGCCCGGCCCCGGTGAAGGCCTGGCTGACCTGGGTGGCATCGACGTTGAGCTGAATGGTCGGGTTGCGCCCGGCCAGCAGGTCACGCTGATAATTCGGCGGAATATTCAGGGTGAAGGTATACAGCCCGCGGTCCATGCCCAGGTCCATGGCGCCGTGATCGATCAGTTGCGGCGGCATGAAGTAGGGCAGTTGAAAGGCATCGATGATCCGCTGGGACACCGGCGACTGGTCTTCATCGACCACGGCGATGGTGGCCCGGTGCGGCGACTCCGGGGTGGCCGTGGCGCTGGTGTAGATGCTCAGGGTGAAGGCATAGAGAATCAGCAACAGCAGGGCCGGGTCGCGGTACAGGCTGCGCAGTTCCTTGATGCCAAGCTGGAGAATGTTGCTCAGGCTGCGCATGTCATTTTTCCTGCTTTTTCAGACCGGCGACGCTGAAGATCGTCAGCACCGGGATGGCGATCAGCATGGGCACGAAGTAGGGCCACAGTTCGATCAGGTTGAGCGCCTTGGAAAACACCCCGCGGCTGATCACCAGAAAATGGCTGGTCGGGTACAGCTGGCCGATCAGCGCGCCTGCGCCTTCCAGCGCCGACACCGGATGGGTCAGGCCGGAGAACTGTACTGCCGGGATCAGGGTGACGATTGCCGTGGCAAAGATTGCCGCGATCTGGCTGCTGAGGATGGTCGACATCATCAGGCCGATAGCGGTGGCACAGATCAGGTAGACCAGCGCCGCCAGTGTCAGGGTCAGCAGACTGCCGGTAATCGGCACCTTGAACAGCAGCACCGACAGCAGAATCAGCGTGACGAAGTTGACCATGCCCAGCGCGACATAGGGCAGCTGCTTGCCAAGCAGAAATTCAAGCCGGGTGACCGGAGTAACATAGAAGTTGGTGATCGAACCCAGCTCCTTTTCCCGCACCACGCCCAGAGCGGTGAGCATCGCCGGAATCATCAGCAGCAACATCGGGATGACCGCCGGCACCATGGCCGGCAGGCTCTGCACGTCCGGGTTGTAGCGATAACGTACGGCGATATCGACCAGGGTGGCGTTGTAGCTGGCGGGCGCCTGGCGGGCCAGTTGCTGCAGGTAGCTCAGGTGAATGCCCTGCACGTAGCCGCGAATGGTGTCGGCGCGCATGGGCATGGCGCCATCGATCCAGAACGCCACCTGCGGATTGGCGCCGCGCAGCAGGTCGCGGCCAAACCCGGGCGGGATTTCCACTGCCAGGCTGATCTTGCCTTCGCGCATGCGCTGGCGCATTTCGTCCTGGCTGCGTAGCGGCGGCTGTTCGATAAAATAGCGCGAACCGGCCAGGTTCAGGGTATAGGCCTGGCTCTGGGTGGTCTGGTCATTATCCAGCACAGCGAAGTTCAGGTCTTCCACATCCATGGTGATGCCGTAACCCATGATCAGCATCAGAAACACTGTGCCGAACAGCGCCAGCACCAGGCGTACCGGGTCGCGGCGCAGCTCCATGCCTTCGCGTTGGGCATAGCTGAACAGCCGGCGCAGGCTGAAGCGCGGCAGACCGCTGGAAGCTGTATGGGATTCGGGAGCCGGTTCGGCCGGTTGCTGCTCGGGGCTGCTGTCAGCCGGCTGGTTCTGCTCGCTGGCTTCACGCAGGTAGGCGATAAAGGCCTCTTCGAGGTTGTCCATGCCGCGCTTGTCCATCAGCGCCTGCGGGGTGTCGCTGTCCAGCACCCGGCCGGCATGCATCAGCGACATGCGATCGCAGCGCTCGGCCTCGTTCATGAAGTGGGTAGAAATGAAGATGGTTACCCCTTCCTCACGTGACATCTGCACCAGCAGTTCCCAAAACCCGTCACGGGCTACCGGGTCGACCCCGGAGGTGGGCTCGTCGAGGATCAGGATTTCCGGGGCGTGGATTACCGCTACGGCCAGCGACAGGCGCTGACGGATCCCCAACGGCAGGCTCATCGGCAAACTATCGGCCTGCTCGTGCAGACTGAAACGGGTCAGCATTTCCTCGATCCGGGCGCTGCGGCGTTCGGCCGGGATATGGAACAGCCGGGCGTGCAATTCCAGATTCTGGCGCACCGTCAGCTCGCTGTAGAGCGAGAAGGCCTGGGACATGTAGCCGACCCGCTGGCGGGTTTGCATGTCGTGCGGGTCAACCGGTTTGCCAAACAGCCAAGCCTCGCCTTCGCTGAACGGAAGCAGGCCGGTGAGCATTTTCATGGTGGTCGACTTGCCGCAGCCGTTGGAGCCGAGAAAGCCAAAGATTTCCCCGCGCTCAATCCGGAAGTTGACCTTGTTCACCGCAGTGAAATCGCCGAACCGGCAGGTCAGGTCGTGGGCCTCGATCGCCACCTCATCACTGGGTTGGCGCGGGGGGATCTGCAACTGCCGGTGCTGGCTGCGTTTGGCCTCCGGCAGCAGAGCGACGAAGGCCTGTTCCAGGGTATGGCTGGCGGTACGCTGTAGCAGTTCGGCGGGGCTGCCGGTATCCAGGATCTGGCCTTCGTCCATCGCCACCAGCCAGTCGAAGCGCTGAGCTTCGTCCATGTAGGCGGTGGCGACCAGTACGCTCATGTTGGGCCGTTGCTGACGAATCCGGGCAATCAGCTCCCAGAACTGGTTGCGCGACAGCGGGTCAACGCCGGTGGTTGGCTCATCGAGAATCAGCAGGTCCGGGTCGTGGATCAGCGCGCAGCACAGCCCGAGTTTCTGCTTCATGCCGCCAGACAGCTTGCCGGCCGGCCGGTCGATGAATGGGCTCATGCCGGTGCTGGCCAGCAGGTCGTGAATGCGCCTTTGGCGCTCGGCTGGTTCCTGATTGAACAGCCGGCCAAAGAAGTCGAGGTTTTCGAAGACGCTGAGCGTCGGATAGAGGTTCTTGCCCAGGCCCTGGGGCATATAGGCGATCCGTGGGCAGACCCGGCGGCGGTGGCGGACATCGCGCATATCGCCACCCAGCACCTGCAACTCGCCGGTTTGCAGTTGGCGCGCGCCGGAGATCAGAGCCAGCAGACTGGATTTGCCAACCCCGTCAGGGCCGATCAGCCCGACCATGCAGTTGGCCGGCAGCTCCAGCGTCAGGTTGGCTAAAGCCAGGGTCTTGCCGTAGCGCAGGCTGACGTCCCGCACCAGGGCGACTGGCGGGCTGGCCGCAGTCATTGGCCAACATTCACACGCAGGGCGTTGGGCCAGTCAGCCTCGCCGTCAAGCTTCAGCCAGGCGACTCCGGGCAGGCCGGTCTTGACCTGCTCCAGATGGCGTTGCAGCAATTCAGGGGCGATCCTGGCCCTGACCCGGAACATCATCTTTTCCCGTTCGCTTTCGGTCTCGACGCTTTTGGGGGTGAACTGGGCCACGCTGGCGACAAAACTGACGTTGGCCGGGATCACGTACTCGGGTGCGGCATCGAGGATGATCCGCACCTCAGAGCCGAGCGGGATGCGGCCGGCCAGACGCTCGGGCACGAAAAAGGTCATGTACACATCGGACAGGTCAACCAGATTGAGTACCCGCCCGCCAGCGCCCAGTACTTCGCCGGGCTGGGCGGTGCGAAACTGTACCCGGGCCTGACGATCAGTGCTCAGGCGACTGTCACGGATATCAGCCTTGATTCGCTCCACCGCCGCCTGATTGGCTTCCAGTGCAGATTCGGCGCCGATGACCTGGGAGCGTGCGGCGGCAATGCCGGCCTCGGCGGAATGGACCTGGGCGCGAGCCGCGGCCAGCGCCGCCTGGGCACTCTGCAGCGCAGTCAGGCTATCGTCGGCATCCTGTTGGGACATGGCGTTGCGCTGTACCAGCACCCGGACCCGGTTGTTGCGCTTGTCAGCCGCGGTCACTTCCGCCTGGCGTTGCAGTACCACCGCTTCGGCGGTGGCCTTTTCGCTTTCGCGCTGGGCCACCAGGGTCTGGGCGGTTTCAATCGCGTTGGCGGCCTGACGAGTCTGGGCTTCGGCCTGATTGAGCTGAGCCTGCAGCGAGCTGATGTCCATTTCCGCCAGCAGTTGGCCGGGCTGAACGAAATCGCCCTCATCGACATGGATGGTCTGAATCCGCCCGGCCAGCTTGGTGGCTACGTCGATTTCAGTTGCTTCGATGCGCCCGTTGCCGCTGACGAAGGCCTCGCCATAGCCGCTGGGGCGCATTTCCAGCCAGACCAGCAGGCCAATGACCAGCAGCACAGCCAGGGCAATCAGGGCTCGGGAGGCGGTACGGGAGAGTTTCAACGTCATGCCTAATATCCTTTTGATGACAGAGTTGAGCAGTTACCAAACAACAGAGGTTTGCATGACAGGCATGATGACCGATGACACTTCAACCTTGATTGACATCGGTCATGTTCATGTTGGGTAGCGTAAAAAGCCTATACCCGTGCAGCCGGATTGGCCAGCCAGCTGGAGCAATTCTCTTGCACGGTTATTGCCGTGCCCAGAGTTCAGGTACCACAGAAGGTCTGGAATACCCGCTCGGCCGGTTCTGGCAGCCGGCAATAGTCGGCGCAGCCGGGCTGGACCTGATACGGGGTCTGGAGCAACGCGACCAGGCGCAGCACGGGTTGCAGGTCGCCGGACTCGCTGGCAGCCTGCAGGGCCTGTTCGACCTGATGGTTACGGGCAATCAGTTGCGGGTTGTGGCGTTGCATCAGGGCCTTGGCCTGTTCGGCGGATTCGCTTTGCTGCGCTAGCCGGGCTTCCCAGCGCTGGCGCCAGGCGGCGAATGCCGGGCTGTCGAACAGTGGCTGGGGGGGCAGCTCGGCCAGTGAGGCCGGATCACCGGCCAGGGCGCGGAAACTGTTGGTGAAGTCGGCCTGCTGCTCATCGAGCAGTTGCAGCCAGTCCTCGATCAGTTGCCGGTCGCTGCTGTCGGCCTGGAACAAGCCAAGCTTGGCCCCCATGCCCTGCAGCCAGGCCTGCTGATAGCGCTCGACATAGCGGCCGAGGGTCTGCTGGGCCAGTTCAACGGCCTGTTCCTGCTCGTCGGCCAGCAGCGGTAGCAGGGTCTCGGCCAGTCGCGCCAGGTTCCACTGGCCAATCGCCGGCTGGTTGCCGTAGGCATAGCGGCCCTGATGGTCAATCGAGCTGAACACCGTCATGGGTTTGTAGCTGTCCATGAAGGCGCACGGGCCAAAGTCGATGCTTTCGCCGCACAGACTCATGTTGTCGGTATTCATCACACCATGGATAAAGCCGACCTGCATCCAGCTGGCGATCAGCGTCGCCTGGCGTTCCATCACGGCTTCCAGCAAGGCCAGATAGATATTGTCGCTGGTGCGGCAGTGCGGGTAATGACGCTCAATGGTGTAATCGGCCAGTTCCCGGACCAGTTCGACCCCGCCCTTGCGGATCGCATACTCGAAGGTGCCGACCCGCAGGTGACTGCTGGCGATGCGGGTCAATACCGCTCCGGGTTCGCGCATCTGGCGCATGACTGCTTCACCGCTGCTCACCACCGCCAGGCTGCGGGTGGTGGGAATACCCAGCCCGTGCAGCGCCTCGCTGATGATGTACTCGCGCAGCATTGGCCCCAGCACCGCCCGGCCATCGCCCCGGCGGGAAAACGGGGTCGGTCCCGAGCCCTTGAGTTGGATGTCGACGCGCTGTCCATCCGGAGTGATGTGCTCGCCGAGCAGTACTGCACGGCCATCACCGAGCATGGTGAAGTTGCCGAACTGATGCCCGGCATAGGCCTGGGCCAGCGGCTGCGCGCCTGCCGGTAAGGCATTGCCAGCCAGCACCGCCAGCCCCTTGGCACTTTCCAGTGCGGCTATCGACAAGCCCAGTTCAGTGGCCAGCGCACGGTTCAGCACCACCCACTGTGGCTGCGCCACGGGGGTGGGAGCCTGGCGGGCATGCAGGCTGTCGGGCAGGCGGGCGTAACTGTTGTCGAAATTCCACATGGGCGGCTCCGGAGCATAAGGCTGTCCGCTCATTGTCGCGCACTGGCGCCGGGATGCAATGTTGTTGACGCTGTTGTCAGGCGCGTAGTTGTTTGCGCAACTGCTCGGCCTGCTGGCGGATGCTCTGCCGGCTGCCGGGATCGAGGCGTTCGAGGTTGCGCAGTTGTGGTGTTATGCGCGGATTGCTGGCCAGCTCAGACTGGTGGCGGTCGAGAAAGTCCCAGTACAGGGTGGTGAAAGGGCAGGCATTGGCGCCGCTGGCCTGGTCGGGGCGAAAGCGGCAGCCGCTGCAGTAGTTGCTCATGCGCTGAATGTAGCGACCGCTGGCAATGTAGGGTTTGGAGGCCATGCGCCCGCCATCGGCATGCTGGCTCATGCCCAGCACGTTGGGCAGCTCGACCCACTCAACGGCATCGACATAAACGGCCAGATACCATTCATGGACCTGGCGTGGTTCGACCCCAAGCAGCAGGCAGAACAGGCCGGTCACCATCAGCCGCTGGATATGGTGAGCGTAGCCGGTTTGCAGGGTCTGGTTGATAACCTGGTGCAGGCAGGCCATGTCGGTCTCGCCGGTCCAGAACCAGGCTGGCAGCGGCTCATGGGCTGACAAGGCATTCCACTCCAGCCATTGCGGCATCCACAAACGGTACAACCCGTGGACGTATTCGCGCCAGCCGAGGATCTGGCGGATGAAACCTTCCACCGCCTCGATTGGCGCCTGCCCGGCGTGCAGCGCCGCCTCCGCCCGCTGGCAGACCGTCAGTGGGTCAATCAACTTGAGATTCAAGGCTGCGGACAGGCGGCTGTGGTACAGCCAGGGCTCTGAGTGCCACATCGCATCCTGATAGCGACCGAACAGCGGTAGGCGGTGGGTAATGAAATCCTCCAGCGCCTGCTGCGCCTGTGTCGGGGTCACTGGCCAGTCGAATGCCGCCAGGCTACCCGGATGATCCGGGAACAGCCGCGCGACCAAGCTCAGTACCTCGCCAGTCAGGGCGTCCGGCGCGAAACGTTGGGGTTGCCACAGCAGGCCTGGGCCACGGGCATCGAAGGCATTGCGGTTGGCGGCATCGAAGTTCCATTGTCCGCCCAGCGGTTGCCGGCCATCCATCAACAGCCCGGTGCGTTGACGCAACCGGCGATACCAGTGCTCCAGACGAAACAGCTGGCGGCCATGGGCCCAGCGGCTGAATTCCTCGGGCTGGGCGATGAAGTGGCGGTCGGGGTGTACTGTCAGCGGGATGGCAGCCTGGGTGCAGACGGCTTCGATTTGCGTTTGTACCCGCCAGTCGCCCGCCGGGACCATGACCAGTTGGTGTGGGCGCCGACGTGTCAGCGTATCGGCCAGGGCGCTGGCCAGGTCAGGATGCGGGTGCTGATCCAGATACAGGTATTCGATCGGCCAGGCTCTGGCGCGGATGTCTTCGGCGAAATGGCGCATGGCGGCAAGAAACAGGGCAATGCGTGCCTTGTGAGACCAGACGTGACGGCTTTCTGTCTGGACTTCTGCCATCCAGACAAGATCCTGGCCGGGGTCGAAATCATCCAGCACCGCACTGTGGCGATCCAGTTGATCGCCAAGTACCACAATCAGGTTGCGCATGGGGTTCTTGCCCAGTGGCTGACGGGCAGCACGCTCAGCGCCGGCCTATCAGTTGGGCGCGGAGCCGGGGTGAGAGCGGCGGCTCGCCCAACCAGATGCCGAAATATACCTCGGCCAATTCTGGGTTCTGGAGACGGATCACCGGTTGTTCGTTGAAGTACAGTTCCAGAGTACCGTCGCCCTGGTATTCCAGCAGGTAGCGGTCGCCGGGCTGGACCGACTGCATGGCGCCATGGAGTTGATCAATGGCGGGGCGCAGTGCGGCCAGCCGGGTACTGGCGTGCTGGCGCTCGAGCGTGCGCCAGGCGGCAGTTTCGATATCCGCGCGGTCAATGGCCACGCGGTATTCCAGGCTCAGCCGACGTGGCGTGTGTTGATCCAGCAGGCGGTCAACGGGTGTTTGCGCCGGGGCATACAGACGGGCGTCGTAGACCCGTACCAACAGATAGCTGGCGGTGCCTTCACCGAACAGGCTCAGGCTGGACGGGCTGGCGGTGGCCGGCAGTGCCAGGATCAGTGCCATGAACAGAGCAAGCGGTTTCATTGTGGCGACCTCGCTAAGGGAGTGGTTGGCGTGACTGCGGCAGGGGCTCTGCGGCCGCGCTGGTCAGCGTAGCTGGCCGATAATGACGCCCAAGCGGCGACCAGATCAGCCAGCCACCGAGCAATTTCAGGGCTACCGGCACACCGCCGTAGAGCAGGGCCAGCATGCCGGTGGAGTCTGTGTCCGCGCCCTGGAAGCCACTCAGTTCCAGCAGGCCGAAGCCCAGGCCAACCGCTATGGCCAGAGCCAGCTTGCCAACCAGTCCCAGCAAGCCAAACAGTAGTCCGGTGTGGCTTTGCTCGTCGGCCAGGTCGCCGAGAATGGAGGCTGGTAAGGCCAGATCGGCGCCCAGCGACAGCCCGGAAATCAGGCACACCAGAGCAAAGGCCAGCAGATCGCCGGGTCCGAGCCATGGCACTACGACGAAGGCACTGGCCGCCAGCAAAACCGACGCCAGCCAGGCCAGACGCTTGCCCAGATGGCGGGCAAGCAGGCTCCAGCCAGGCAGTGCGATAACGCCGGCGCCGAAGTACAGCAACAGCAGCGGCCCCAGGGCGGACTCAACCTGCAGCCGGTGGCTGACGAACAGGATAAACAGCGCTGCCGGCAGACCGTTGGCCAGGCTGTTGAGAAAGTGGGCGCCCAGCAAGGTGCGCAGTGCGCGCTGGCTACGAATCAGCCGCAGGCCGGTCCGCCAGGATTGGGCTGGTTGGGGCTTGCTGGTTTCCGGCACGCGCCAAAACAGCAGCAGAACCGCTAGCGGGAGCAGCACCAGAACCAGCATGGCGACCGCCGCCAGAACCCGCGCCGGGTCTTCGCTGCCGATCAATAGCGGCAAGGCAGCCGCCAGCACGATACCGACAATGGCGAACCCTTCGCGGCTGGTGGCCAGCCGGGTGCGACCATGCGAGTTCAACGTCGCTTCCGCCCCCCAGGCCTGATAGGGCAGGGTAACCATGGTCCAGCCCAGATAGGCCAGTAGCGCCCAGCCATAGAGATAGGCCAGGCCGATGGCGGGTGGTGGCAGCAACAGGCGATGGAGGGCAAATAGCAACAGCGGAGTGCCGATCAGCATCATCAGGCGCCGTCGATAGGCGGCTGGCAGGCGATCGGCCAGGTAACCGATGAGCGGATCGCTCAACACATCGAACAGCCGGGTCAGCATCAACGCGGTACCGACAGCCGCCAGCCCCAGCCCCACCTGGGCAGCATAAAAGGGCGGCAAATAGACGTACAGCGGAACACCAAGCATGGCCAGGGGCAGTCCCGGCAAGCCATAGGCCAGCCGAGTACCGATCCGGTTGGCCGGGTCGTTTGCGGCAGGTGCGGTGCGGGTCACATTGGTCATGGCTTTTGCTCAGCTTTGTATAGGTATATTATTTCTTTTGTATAATATTTGTCTAATGTTGTTGCGTGGCGTTTTACTGAATCATTGAGGCCTTGAGCTGGCTGCTCTTGGCTGTACCGGCATTCACTTGTATAGGTTTTTGTCATGTCACAGGAACAGCGTACGCTGTGGGTGGTCGGAGCCAGTACCGGCATTGGCGCCGCGCTGGTTGATGTTTTTCATCGGGCCGGCTGGCGAGTGGTTCTGTCGGCCCGGCGGGCTGAGTTGTTGCGTCAGCGGGCAGCGCAGGACCCAGAGCGGCTGTTTGCCGTTCCGGTTGATGTAACCGATCTGGATGCCCTGCACCGGGCTGTGGCGGCAATCGAGGGCCATTGGGGGGAAATCGACACGGCGATTCTCAATGCCGGGGATTATGAGCCGATGGCGCTGGATGATTTCAGTGCGGCGCTCTTTGCCCGGCTGATGCAGGTCAACTACATCGGCGTGGTTCATGGGCTGGATGCGCTGCAGCGGCGCATGCGTGAGCGCAAGCGAGGGCAGATCATGATAACCGCCAGTGTTGCGGGTTATCGCGGATTACCCTATGCCGCCCCCTATGGGGCGACCAAGGCGGCGCTGATCAGTCTGGCTGAATCCTTGCAGCCCGAATTCGCCCGCGATGGAGTGCGCCTGCGACTCATCTGCCCGGGCTTTGTGCGCACCCCGCTAACCGACAAGAATGACTTCCCGATGCCTGGGCTGACCGAACCGACTCAGGTCGCCGCCGCTGTGCTGCGTGAGGTGGATGGGCGGCGCTTTGAGATTCTTGTGCCCAGGGGGTTTGGCTGGCTGATGAAGGGGGTGAGGAGTCTGCCCTATTTGCTTTGGCTGCCGTTGGCGCGCAGGATGCTTCGTAATGGGTAGTTGATTCCGGTTACTAGCTTGGGCGGTAAATTTAATGTAGTCGGGTGTCCAATGCGCAAACGACGCCGGTCTGACATCGTTTGGCTAATGCGTGGGCATCACCCGGATCAATCTATGAGACAGCTCTTGTTTTTGTCTACTCTGTAAAATAGAGTACTTTGCAATAAGAACAAACATGCGAGTTGCCATGTCGCCCTCCGCTGAAGAAGCAGCCCAAGCGCTGCGTGAAATCGACGCTATCAAGGAACGTGCCGCCGGCTTTCAGGACTATCAGGCCGAATCGGCGCAACTCATCCTCTGGGGCGCGGCCAATAGTATTGGTCTGGTTGCCACGGCGCTGTTCGAACAGCATCTGTTGCTGATCTGGGTACCATTGGTGCTGCTGTGTCTGGTTGCCGGTGCCTTGTTGGCACGTCGCACCAATGCCTTGCTGCCCGGGATTGGCTGGCGTTATCTGCTGATTCTCGGTGCCATTCTGTTTCTCATCGTCGCTTTGCATGCGGTGTTCTGGCCGCTGTCGCCCGAGCAGGGAGCGATGATCGCGCCGCTGTTCGTCGGCGTACTGTATTTTCTCCGTGGGGTGTTGCTGCGTCCGCGCTATCTGGTGATCGGCGGCGCATTGGCCGGTCTGAGTCTGCTCAGCTTCCTGTTTGCTGGCCCCTGGTTCTGGTGGGCCATGGCGATGACCTGGGGCGGCACCCTGATGCTTTCGGGTGTCTGGCTCGGCAGGCGCTGATATGCAAACACCCGATGAAATCATCCATCAGCCGGTGCGCCTGAAGATCATGGCGGCACTGAATACGCTGGGCAGCAGCCAATGGCTGGAATTCGTTGCCCTGCGGCGGATTGTCGATACCACCGACGGCAATCTTGGCGCCCATCTCAATACTCTTGAAAGCGCTCATTACGTGCGTATCAAAAAAGATTTTGCCGGCAAGAAGCCGCGTACCCGGGTATGCCTGAGCGCTCGCGGGCGCGAGGCGTTTGCCAGTTATGTCGCTGCCCTGCACGCCATTCTCGAACTGCAAACACTGGACACCGACAGCGGTGAAACCGGTGATTGACCTGACAACAACAACCAAATCGGGGATTCCATGTTCACCACACTACTTAGTGAGTCGACTCAACGCTGGCTGAGCCGCGCCAGACTGGCGGCCATTGCTGCGCTGCTGTTTGTGGCAGCGCTATCGGCGGGGTACGTGATTGCCGACACTGCGGCGGTGGCACCCGCTGAATCGGCTCAGATCCAGCCTCTGGACGAGTTGCCGACGGTGGGCGAGCGTTTCGGCGTGCGCGAGATGTTCGAACAGGCTGACTGGGTGGTGAAGTCGGTGATGATCTTCCTGGTGTTGTGCTCGCTGCTGACCTGGGCCGTGCTGCTGGAAAAGCTGCTGGTGTTTATCCGCGCCCGGCGTGCCAATCAGCGTTTTCTGGCGCACTTTCGTGCCGGAACTACTGAGGTGCTGGGTGAGCGTTTGGGCCAGAGCGCCATGGGGCGCATGTGGCAGGCTGGTATGGGTGAGTACCAGCAATTCTGTGGTCAGCCGGGTGCCAGTGCCGATGCCGGTCGGGTCAACCGCATGCTGCAGCGCATGTCGCTGAACGCCAGCATCGTTCAGGAGCGTGATCTGGCGCGGCTGGGCAGCATGATGGGCGTGTTGGCTACCATCGGCGCCACGGCGCCCTTTATTGGGCTGTTCGGCACGGTCTGGGGGATTCTCAACAGTTTCGCCAGCATTGCCACCATGCGCTCGGCGAGCCTGGCGATTGTCGCACCGGGGATTGCCGAGGCGTTGTTGGCCACTGCGTTGGGACTGTTTGCGGCGATTCCAGCAGTGATGATCTTCAACAAGTTCGCCCGTGACATCAACGGCTTCGTCGGTGCACTGGACAACTTCTCCGCGGAAATGATTGCCAGCGTGTCGCGCAAGATCGACGAGGGGCACTGAGCATGGGCATCCAGTTTGACTCCGGGCCGGTGGTCAAGCGCCACAACTACCAGCAGAACGCCGAAATGAACATCACGCCCTTTGTCGACGTGATGCTGGTTCTGCTGATCATCTTCATGGTCGCTGCGCCGCTGGCTACGGTGGATGTGCCGGTTGATTTGCCCAGCAATGCCGCGCAGGCCAATCCGCCGCCGCTTGAGCCGATCTACGTCAGTGTGCAGGCCGACGGCACGCTGTTTGTCCAGGAGCAGCCGAGCAGCCTGACCGAGATTGCTGCCCGTGTGGATGTGCAGTCGGGTGGCAACCGCGAGGCGCGGCTGTTTTTGCGGGGTGATCAGGCGGTCGATTACGGCACCCTGATGCGCGTCATGAATACCCTGCAGAAGGCCGGTTACAGCCGTATCAGCCTGGTTGCCACCGAGGAGCTTGCGCTCTGATGTCCGGCCAGCCGACATCAGAGCGCTCGACGATGGCTGACCAGGCAGCGCCGATTGGTTGGCCGCTGCGGATGCTGTTGATCCTGCTTTCGCTGCTGTTGCATGCGGCCTTGCTGGCCTGGTTGCTGAGTGAGCGTTTCAGTCGCCCGGTGGTTGAGGCGTCTGCGGTTGTGGCGGTGGAGCTGATCGAGATGCCCGCGCCTGAACCAGAGCCTGAACCAGAGCCAGAGCCAGAGCCAGAGCCTGAACCTGAACCTGAGCCAGTCAGACCGACGCCGGCGCCCCGCCCGAGTCCGAGTCCGGCAGCGCGGCAACCGGCCGCTGCCGATCCGGCCGCACCACCGAGCTATGCCTTCGGCGCCAACCAGAACTGGGCTGCACCGCCGGCGCCCAGTACCAGCAGTGGTTCGCGCGCGCGGATGGCGCCGTCCGGTTATGCCGATACGGTGAAGAACCGCGTGACTGCCCATTTGCAGCGCCCCGAAGGTTCGGTCTATAAGCCGCCGCCCGGTTATCGGGGTGATCCCAATGATTTCAAGCGCCAGTGTTATATCCCCTATGAAATCGTGGTCGATGCCAATGGGCGGATGCAGTCCTACACGATCGACCGCTGTGGCGACGAGTTGCTCGATGCGGCTGCCGAGCGCGCCATCCTCAATGCCGGCCCATTTCCGCCACCTCCGGGTGGCAGCGGCCAGGTGACCATTTACGGCACGGCCATTTTCATCAAATAACCGGAGAACCCAGCCATGCAGCTTGCCCTGTCCCGTTCATGGTTCTTGCCAGTGTTTGCCGGGCTGCTGCTTGGCGGCTGCGTCAACGCGCCACCGGCTCCTGTTCAAACCCCTGAGGCGCCGCAGGTGTTGCCGCCGCCAGTCTCCATGCGGGCCAGCTTTGCCTGCAGCGGCGCTTTGCCTGAGGTGCACTGGCAGATATGTACCAGTGATGCATTGGCCAGCCTTGATCGGCAGTTGGCCGAGCGTGTGCACCAGCGTGTGCAGGAGCTGGACCTGGTCGGTGCGTTGCTGCTTGAGGCCAGTCAGCGCCATTGGCAGTTGAGCCGGGCGGGCCAGTGCGGCCTGGGCGAGCAGAGCGCCAGTAGCGGGGTTGCCGATCCAACTGCACAGGCTTGTCTGGGCCGGCTCTATCAGGCGCGGCTGCAGGCACTGGATAACTGGCCGTCGGTCAGCCCGCGCAGTAATGTCGAGCACCCGTTGGCGGCTTACGCAGAGTTTCGTCTGGCCGAGGGGCATGATGCCTTGTGCCAGCCACTGGCCAACGCCCTGAATGCCGACTTGCGGCGCCATGGTGATCCGGATGTAGCGCGTTTGCCCGGCAATCGTGCGCTGATCAGTAGCGCAGGTGGTGAGCAACAGATCAATCTGGCCGGCGTGCAGTTGGAGGTCGATCGTTATAATGCCGGGCCGTTTGCCGGCTATCAGCAGCGCAGCCGTGGCCTGAGCATCAACGGCGTGCTGCAACTGGATCAACGCACGTTGCCGCGCTGGGTCGCGGCACAGCCGAACTATGGCGGGCGGGCCAACGTATCCTCGTCACAGACAGGTGACTATGCGCGGATTGACGTTTTTGAGCGCGAGGGGCGCCCCCTGGTGCTGGTCAATGAAACCTGGGGCTTCTACTCGCCAGCCGCGCGAGGCGAGTCGGCGTTTGCCGGACTCTATGCGTTGCAAGGCGGTAATCTGCAGCCGCTGTGTCTGTACCAAAGCTATCTGACCCCACCGCGCACGCGCCTGCTTGAAGGCTTACCGATTTACAGCCAGTTGACCGAAGCATTGGATACGCTGGCGGGTGATCCCTTGCCTGGGTATGCCCAGCATGAACGGCGTGACAATTTTCAGCGCTGGAAGGAGCGTCAGTGGACGCTGCTGAACCTGCCGCTGCTGGGTGCTGATGCACTGTCACGGTATGGCCGCGAGCCAGCCCTGCGTCAGCGCCATGACCAGGCGCTGGAGATGCTGTTCCAGTGGTCCGAGCGCAACCTGCGCAGCAAGCAGCGCTACCAGCAACTATTGCCGCTGCTGCATCCGGCACACGCAGAGCTTTACGCGATGTATCAGCAGCAGGGGCTGGATGCCGCTCAGGCGGGCGCTGCCGCGGACCTGCTGCTGCATGAAACCTTTGCCCGCAGCCTGGAGAATCTGCAGGCGCCAGCCGGCGTACCGGGCTTGCCGCTGGCGGGATTTGCCAGCTATCAGCCGCGTTACGCGATTGCCCCGACCCCAGGCGAACTGGAGCACGGGCGCAGTTTCCAGCGCCTGCACAGCGTGCTGTTGAATCAGGGACCATTGCCGGCAGTGCGTGACTTTCTGGCCTGGGAAAGCCGCACCTTCGGCGAGGAGCGCGGGCTCGGTGCCGACGGTGATACGGCCCTCATGGCCGCCGCCAACAACCCGCCAGCGCTGGCTTATCTGCTTGAGCAGGGACTGGACCCGAATCAGGCCAATGCCTGGGGCAAGACCGCGCTGATGACCGCCGTGCAACAGGACAACGCCGAAGCGGTAAGCCTGCTGCTGGCAGCCGGTGCCGACGTGCACGCCCAGACCCGTGCCCGCCAGGCTGGTGTCGGTGGGCCGGATCGCCAGGAAGCCGCTCGGGGACGCCAGACCGCACTGCTGATGGCCGCCGAACAGTCCTCGGAAACCGTTATCACGCAACTGTTGGCTGCCGATGCCGCGCGCCAAGCCTGGGGCGGCTACGATATGGCCGTCTGCACGGCGCTGGCTGGCAATGCGCAGCTACTTGCCAGCACGCAGCAGGCGTTGCGGGCCCGCCTGTGCGTGGAGGATGATTATGCGCCGTTGCCGGTCAGCCGACAGGTGGCAGCCAATCTGCGAGAGGGTGATGTGCTGGTGATTCGTGACGAGGGTATCGAGTATCCGGTCAGCCTGCTGCAGCGCGGCGAAACCCAACTGTTTGGGCGGCATTACCAGTTAACGCCCAAACGCTTGCGCAGTGACCTGCGCGGTCTGGCTACCAACGTAGGTATAGTAGCCAACAGGCGTGCCCGTTTGAGCATCAGCGGCCCTTTGACGCTGGTCTTCGATGACCTGGCGGCGGTCAGCCCAGAGAATGTGCCTTTGCAGGTGTCCTTTCCGGTCAGTGGTGGCGGAGCAGCAGTGGCCGGTTATGCCCTGTCGACAAGCCCGGCCATGCAGGTACTGAGCACGCCCTTTGATGCTGAGCGCAATGATGCCGAGTCAACCTGGCGGGCGCTCTACAGCGCAGCCCTGACTCAGGGCTTTCGCCCTACCGGGCAGGGTTATGTGCTTATTCACACACGCGGACGGAGCTGGACCGAGTATCAGTTGGTGGTGACTGAGTAGTTGGTTTCGATGCTGAAAAGTAAAAGCCCCTGAACCGGAGTCACTCTGTCGCTGCCCGCAGCCTGAGCCGTGCCGGGGCCAGCTCATTGGCGCAAAAAGCTCAATTGCGTGGATACCAACCTTGGATACCTAGGCGTGAATACCTCTTCCAGCGGCGTATCCAAGCAACCAATACGTATATCCAGCCAGCATCGATTATTCAAGCACGCGGGCTGATCTCAGCATGCATAGTGGGTTAAAGTTCAGGTTTTGCCGCCTCACCCTGGAGCTGTTACGTGAACACGGAAAACCATTCCCAGACGGCCGCCTTTCTCTGGTCGATTGCCGACCTGCTGCGCGGTGACTTCAAGCAATCGCAGTACGGCCGCATCATCCTGCCGTTCACCCTGCTGCGGCGCATGGAGTGTGTGCTGGAGCCGACCAAGGAAGCGGTGATCCGTGAGTCCTATGCGCAGGAAGGCCGGCCTGATCTGGTGCGTGAGCGGCTGTTGCTGCGCGCCTCCGGCCAGCAGTTCTTCAATGCCTCCAGGCTGACCCTGGGCACGCTGTCCGATACCCAGACCGCTGCCGACCTGATGAGCTATGTGCAATCGTTCAGCAAGGACGCTCGCGAGATCTTCGAGCACTTCCACTTCGAGGACTTCGTGCAGCAGCTCTCCGCCGCCAACCTGCTTTATCAGGTGGTGCAGCGCTTTGCTGTCGCCCCGCTGGAGCCTGAACGCATCAGCAACTTCGGCATGGGCATCATCTTCGAAGAGCTGATCCGCAAGTTCGCCGAAAGCTCCAACGAAACCGCCGGGGAGCACTTCACCCCGCGCGATATCGTGCACCTGACCACCTCGCTGGTGATCACCGGACAAGACGACAAGCTCAAGCCCAACAGCATCGTCACCATCTACGACCCGACTGCCGGCACCGGCGGCTTCCTCTCCGAGGGTGACGAGTACATCCAGTCCATCAGCCAGCAGGTTACCGTGTCGCTGCACGGCCAAGAGCTCAACCCCGAGTCCTACGCCATCTGCAAGGCGGACATGCTGATCAAGGGTCAGGACGTCACCAGCATCAAGCTGGGCAATACCCTGTCCAACGACCAACTGGCCGGCCCCGAGCACCGCTTCGACTTTATGCTCAGCAACCCGCCGTTTGGCGTGGAGTGGAAGAAGGTCCAAAAGCAGATCACCGACGAGCACAGCGAGAAAGGCTTCAACGGCCGCTTCGGCCCCGGCCTGCCGCGTGTCTCCGATGGCTCGCTGCTGTTCCTGCTGCACCTGGTCAGCAAGATGCGTGACCCGCGTGAGGGTGGCTCGCGCATCGGCATCATCCTCAACGGCTCGCCGCTGTTTACCGGTGGTGCCGGTTCGGGTGAGTCGGAGATTCGCCGCTACCTGCTGCAGAACGATCTGGTCGAAGCCATCATCGCCCTGCCCACCGACATGTTCTACAACACCGGCATCGCCACCTATGTGTGGGTACTGAGCAACCACAAGGCCGCCGCGCGCAAGGGCAAGGTGCAGTTGATCGATGGCAGCCAGCACTTTGCCAAGATGCGCAAGTCGCTGGGCAGCAAGCGCCAGTACATTACCGACGAGCAGATCGACGATCTGGTGCGCCTGTATGGCCGCTTTGAGCAGACCGCACAGAGCAAGATATTTCCCGTCGAAGCCTTCGGCTACCGGCGTATCACCGTCGAACGCCCGCTGCGCCTGAACTTTCAGACCAGCGCCGAGCGCATCGAAAAAGTACTGGAAGAAAAAGCCATCCAGAGGCTGGAAGCCCCGGCTCGCCAGCGCCTGATCAACGCCCTGCAAGCCATGGACTCCAGCGTGCTGCACCGCAACCGCGAGCAGTTCAGCAAACTGCTGAAAAAGACCCTCGGCAACCATGACTTCTTCCCCAGCACGCCGGAGCTGAAGGCCATCCTCAGCGGCTTAAGCGAGCGCGACCCCGAGGCGGATATCTGCATGGTCAAAGGCCAGCCGGAAGCCGACGCCGGCCTGCGCGACAACGAGAACGTGCCGCTGGGCGAGTCGGTGTACGACTACGTCGAGCGCGAAGTGAAACCCCATGTACCGGATGCCTGGATTGACGAAACCAAGACGGATGCGCAGGACGGCGAAGTCGGCGTGGTCGGTTTTGAGATCCCCTTCAACCGCCACTTCTATGTCTTTCAGCCGCCGCGCCCTCTGGAAGAAATCGACCGCGACCTGAAAGCCTGCACCGACCGCATCAAGCAGATGATCGAGGGGCTGTCGGCATGACAAGTTTGTCGAGAGCAGATTTGAACAATGGCACAGCCGTTGGCCCGCAGGGCGAGGGCATGGACAGCCCGAGTAATTTTTCGACGTATCCGGCTTACAAGGATTCAGGGATTGAGTGGCTTGGCGAAGTGCCAGAGCACTGGAAGGAAAAGCCTTTTTTCAGTCTCGTCAGCGAGAGATGCGAGTCAAATGCGGGGATGAAGCAGGAGAACCTGTTGTCGCTAAGCTACGGCCGCATCGTCAACAAGGACATCAATTCGTTAGATGGATTGTTGCCGGCATCCTTTGAAACCTATCAGGTGGTGCATCCCGGCGATATCGTGTTTCGACTGACCGATCTCCAGAACGATAAAAGAAGCCTGAGAAGCGCAATTGTTCGTGAGGCCGGAATTATTACTTCTGCGTATCTCGCGGGAGTTTGTAGAGGGATTTTTCCTGAATTTGCCAGCTTTCTGTTCAGGGCTTATGACAGCATTAAGGTCTTCTATTCGATGGGTGGTGGACTAAGGCAGTCCATGAAATACAGCGACATGAAGTGGTTGCCGATTTTTCTTCCTGAGTGGCAAGAACAAACCCAAATCGCCCGCTTCCTTGACCACGAAACCGCCCGCATCGACGCGCTGATCGAAGAGCAGCAGCGCCTGATCGAACTGCTCAAGGAAAAGCGCCAGGCCGTGATCTCCCACGCCGTCACCAAAGGCCTCGACCCGACGGTGCCGATGAAAGACTCCGGCGTCGAGTGGCTGGGCGAGGTGCCGGCGCATTGGGCGCTGGTCCCATTTGGCCTTGCTTTTGAGTATCAGGAAGGGCCCGGCATCATGGCGGTAGATTTCAGGGATGAGGGCGTGCCTCTTGTCAGAATCTCAGGTGTCCAAGGACGATGGGTGAACCTTGAAGGCTGCAACTATTTAGAACCATCGAAAGTAAAGGAAAAGTGGGCTCACTTCCGCTTGGATAAAGGCGATCTAATCATCAGTGGAAGTGCCAGCATGGGGTTAGTTAGCGAGGTGGGAGAGGATGCAGCCGGGGCTGTAGCCTATACGGGGCTAATAAGGCTCAAGCCCAGAGCGAATGTATCGATCCGAGATTTCATTCGCTCGGTTGTCGGCTCGTATCAATTCCATGCTCAAATCGATTTGTTAAAGGCAGGTTCAACAATCCAGCACTTTGGCCCGACACACCTCAGTCAAATGAAGGTTGTGTTGCCGCCAGTTAATGAGCAGGCTCAGATCGCAGCTTACGTGGATACCATAAGTGTTCAGTTCGATGAGCTGCTAGGCGAGGCTGAGAATACTAACGCTCTGCTTCAAGAACGCCGCTCCGCCCTAATCTCCGCCGCCGTCACCGGCAAGATTGATGTGCGCGGCTGGCAGCCCCCTGCCAGAACCCAAGCCCCAAAATTAGAAGTAGCAGAGGCCCACTAAATGGCGGACAGCAGGGAAGCCCAGTTCCAGCAGGACATCATCGCCGCCATGACCGCCCAGGGCTGGCTCACCGGTCCGGCCAGCGGCTATGACCGGCTCACGGCGCTCTATACCGAGGATTTTCTCGGCTACTTCAAGGACGCCTGGCCAGAGCGTTGGGACAAGTTCGCCAAGGCCAACCCCAACAACCCGGAAGCCGTGCTGGTGCAGAAGCTGGTGCGCGAGCTGGAGCAGGACGGCACCCTGGACGTGCTGCGCCATGGCTTCAAGCTGCCGGGGGTGAAGATCGAGGCATGCAGCTTCAAGCCCGACCACGGCATGAACCCGGACACCCTCAAGCGCTACCAGTGCAACCGCCTGCGCGTGGTGCCGGAGGTGTCTTACTCGCCGCATTACCGTGAGGGCGAGTACAACCCGCGCCTCGATCTGGTGCTGTTCGTCAACGGCATTCCCGTCGCCACACTGGAGCTGAAAAGCGAGTTCAAGCAGAGCGTGGAAAACGCCAAGCGCCAATACCGCGTTGATCGCCCGGTAAAAGACCCGCTGACGCGCAAGCCCGAGCCGCTGCTGACCTTCAAGCGCGGTGCGCTGGTGCACTTTGCCGTGAGTCAGGATGAGGTGGCGATGACCACCAAACTGGCCGGCAAGGACACTTTCTTCCTGCCGTTCAACCTCGGCAGCCTCGACGGCGGTGCCGGCAACCCGCCTGCGCCGGATGACGGCCAGTACGCCACCGGTTACCTGTGGCAGCGCCTGTTCCAGCCCGATGCCTGGCTCAAGGTGCTGGGCCGTTTCCTGCACCTGCAGAAGAGCGTGAAGGAAGATGCCGACGGCAATCGCGTCAACAAGGAAACCCTGATCTTCCCGCGCTATCACCAGTGGGAAGTGGTCAACAGGCTGATCGAGACCACCCGCGCCGAAGGCCCGGGCAAGCGTTACCTGATCCAGCACAGCGCCGGCTCGGGCAAGTCCAACTCGATTGCCTGGACGGCGCATCAGCTGGCCTCGCTCTACGATGCCGAAGGCCAGCGCCTGTTCAATTCGGTGATCGTGATTACCGACCGCACCGTACTGGACAAGCAGCTGCAGGACACCATCTACCAGTTCGAGCACGCCCAGGGCGTGGTCAAGTGCATCACCCGCGATATCGGCAACCAGAGCAAGTCCGAGCAGCTGGCCGAGGCGCTGGCCGAGCAGACGCGCATAATCATCGTCACCATCCAGACCTTCCCGGCGCTGTTTGATGCGCTGGACAAGTACCCCAAGCTGGCAAGCGGACGCTATGCGGTGATCGCCGACGAGGCGCATTCCTCGCAGACCGGCTCATCGGCCAGCAAGCTCAAGCAGATTCTCGGCAGCGATGCGCCGGAGGCTGAAGAGATCAGTGCCGAAGAGTTGCTGGACGCCGCCGTGGCCGCCCGTGCGCCGAACGAGCGCATCAGCTACTACGCCTTTACCGCCACGCCCAAGGCCAAGACCCTGGAGCTGTTCGGTCGCCCGGCCAATCCGGCGCTGCCGGCAAGCGCTGACAACAAGCCCGTGCCGTTTCACCTCTACTCCATGCGCCAGGCCATTGAGGAAGGTTTTATCCTCGATGTGCTGCGGAACTACACCACCTACAGCACCGCCTGGAAGATCGCTCACCCGGACGGCGACGACGAGGAAGTGGACTCGAAGAAGGCGCGCATGAAGCTGGCGCGCTGGGTGCGCCTGCATCCGTACAACATCAGCCAGAAGGTTGAGGTGATCGTCGAGCACTTCCGCGCCAATATCCGCCACCTGCTGGGCGGCCAGGCCAAGGCCATGGTGGTCACCAGCAGCCGGCAGGAGGCGGTGCGCTATCAGCTGGCGGTGCAGGCCTATGTGAAGCAGATGGGCTACGGCGATGTGCACCCGCTGGTGGCCTTCTCCGGCAGCGTGCTGCCGGACGGGGTGATTCCCGAAGAGGTGACGGAAAGCAGCAGCCTGCTCAACCCCGGCCTGAACGGGCGTGATCTGGCGGAAGCCTTCGACACCCAGGACTTCAATGTGATGATCGCCGCCAACAAGTACCAGACCGGCTTCGATCAGCCCAAGCTGTGCGCCATGTACGTGGACAAGAAGCTGCAGGGCGTGGACTGCGTGCAAACCCTGTCGCGCCTGAACCGCACCTTCGGCGACAGCAAGCCGACCTTCATCCTCGACTTCTTCAACGACGCGAAGGACATTCTCGACGCCTTCCTGCCGTACTACACCAGGGCCGAGCTGACCGACGTGACCGACCCGCAGCTTATCTATGACATTCAGAAGAAACTGGATGCCGAAGGGATCTACTACTGGCAGGAGGTCGAGGCGTTCGCCATGGCCTTCTTCGACCCCAAGGCAGCGGCCAGCAAGCTCAGCTACTACTGCGCGCCGGCCAAGGAACGCTTTGCCAAGCGCTACAAGTTGGCTCAGGAGTCACGTCAGCACGCGCTGGAGTTCAAGCGCACCGCCGAGCAGAACGGCGACAGCGCTGGTGTGAAGAAGGCCGAAGCAGCCCTCAAGGAAGCGGGCGAGCAGGTGGATCAGCTCGACCTGTTCAAGAAGAACCTGCAGAGCTTCGTGCGCCTGTACGAGTTCCTCTCGCAGATCATCCCCTACGAAGATCGCGAGCTGGAGCAGCTGTGCGTCTACGCCAAGCACCTGCACCCGCTGCTACGTGTGGATCGCCTCGATCAGGACGACGTGGACGTGGGCGAGCTGCAACTGACCCACTACCGCCTGACCAAGCGCGCCGAGCATCAGCTGAGGTTGAGCGAGGAGGGCGGCGACTACGGCCTCGACCCGGCCACAGGACTGGGCAGCGGCAAACCCCATGACCCGGAGAAGAAGCGGCTATCGGAAATCATCGAGGCGCTGAACGATATTTTCGGTGCCGAGGTGAGTGATGAGGATCAGCTGCAGTTTCTCACCGGCATCGCCAATCGCATCAGTCGTCAGGAGGATGTGATGGCCCAGGTGAGCAACCACTCGGTCGAACAGGTGATGCATGGCCTGTTCCCCAAGCGGGTGCTGGACACCGTGCTGGACGCCATGACCGACCACGAGAAGCTGTCGCTGGAAGTGCTGGATAACGAGACCAAGAGCCGGGCGTTTGCGTTGGTGATTTTGAAGATGCTGACGCAGCAGGCGGGGCTGGATCAGAGCGGCGAGCGCCGCACCTGAACGGTCTAACCAAGTCGGGGAGTAACGATGGCAATTCCGGATTTTCAAACTGTAATGCGCCCGGTGCTGGCGACTGTGCAGGATGGCGTGCCGCTGGCGCTTAATGAGCTGCGCGAGCGAGTTGCCAATCAATTCCAGCTGACGGAGGACGAACGTAAGGAGCGCCTTCCCTCCGGCCATCAGACGGTGATCAATAATCGTATCGGCTGGGCGCGCACCTACCTGAACAAGGCTGGTTTGCTGTGTATACCGGCCAGGGGGATGGTGCAGATTACCGCGCGGGGGAAAGAGGCGCTGACCAGCGGCCCGCAACGCATCACGGTGGGGTGGTTGAAGCAGTTTCCTGAGTTCGCTGACTTTCATACTGCCAAGCCGCAGGGCAGTGATGCGACGGTCGCGAAAGAGCTGGACTTGGCCGAGACGACGCCGGATGAGCAACTGGCAGAGGCCCATCAGGCGTTGGTGCAGTCGCTGGCTGATGAGCTGTTGGCGCAGGTGCGGGCAGCGACGCCGAGCTTCTTCGAGCAGTTGGTTGTCGATCTGATGCTGGCCATGGGGTACGGCGGGTCGCGCAAGGAAGCAGGCAAGGCGACTCAGGCCACCAATGACGATGGTATCGACGGCATCATCAAGGAAGACAAGCTCGGCCTCGACGTGATCTATCTGCAGGCCAAGCGCTGGTCCAATACGGTACATAGGCCCGAGATAGACAAGTTCATCGGCGCATTGACCCGCCAGCGGGCGCGCAAGGGCGTGTTTATCACCACCTCGGAGTTCTCCTCTGGTGCCCGCGAAGCGGCGCTGGGATTGGATATCAAGGTGGTGCTGATTGACGGTGTGGAGCTTGCGCGGCTGATGGTGGAAAACAACTTGGGCGTGAGCGTTAAGCAGGTGTACGAGGTGAAGCAGCTAGACAGTGACTACTTCAGCGAAGACTGATCTGCAACAACGAAAAGGAATGCCATGAACTACCTCGTCATCCTCCAGCCCCTGCTCGACACCATGAAGTGGCTGATCCCGCTCATGCTGCTGATCGGCCTGCTGAAAACGTCCTGGTTCAAGGGCTGGTTCGGCGAACGACTGGTTCGGGTATTAGCCCACTATCAGCTGGATCGCCAGGTCTACCGGCGTCTGCATGACGTCACGCTGCCCACGCCGGACGGCACCACGCAGATCGACCATGTGTTTCTTTCGCCCTTCGGCATCTTCGTGCTGGAGACCAAGAACATGAGCGGCTGGATATTCGGCAGCGAACAGCAGGCGCAGTGGACTCAGCAGATCTACAAGCAGCGCTTCAAATTCCAGAACCCGCTGCGGCAGAACTACAAACACCTAAAGGCGCTGGAAACGGCTCTGGGCGTGGCACCGGAGCAGCTGCACTCGGTAATCGCCTTCGTTGGCGGCGCCACCTTGAAGACGCCGATGCCGGCCAATGTCACCCAGGGCACCGGCTTTATCCGCTACATCAAGTCGTTCGACCAGCCAGTGTTCAGCGAGGTACAGGTAGAGGACATGCTGGACGCTCTGCAAAGCGGTCGCCTCGCTCCAACATTGGCCACTCAGCGCGAGCATGTGCAGCGCCTCAAGCAGCGCAGCGATCCCACCGCCGAGCGCCAATGCCCCAAGTGTGGCAGCGCCCTGCTGGTGCGCACGATCAAGAGCGGTCCCAAGGCCGGTCAACAGTTCTGGGGCTGCAGCGCCTTCCCCAAATGTCGAACCATGCAGCCCTTGAACTAAACTCCCTTGCGAAACAGCCCGTCGAGGGTATGGGACTGAGCAATCAACATGCTTTTCTATCGGTACAGGCCATCGACATAGAGGCTGCTGATCGCCGCCGAGGCTCGGTAAGCAGTGATCTGTACACCATGCTCTATGCCCATTTAGCACCCGATCATTTGTCTGAAGCTGTCCGCCTGAGCCCCGTTTCAAGTGATCTGTTCCGATAAAGCTAACATGATGCTCTACAGTGTCGTCTCTCACTGTCTGGGACATTGTGGGATATTCTGGGATATCCAGAGATGGTGCGGGATTGTGTTATTCGGTGTGTTTAGGTATTCTAGATTCACGACTCAACCTTTGGCGGGCCGATTAAGTTCAGCCTTAGCCTTGGGTGAAGAAACCGGCGAAAGCCGGTTTTTTCGTTTCAAGGGATGGAAAATTCGTGCGAACAGCTTTCTTTGTTGATGGTTACAACCTCTACTACGGCCTGTTACGCGGGTCTCCTCACAAGTGGCTAGATCTAGGTGCGCTGCTTGACAGTATTTTGCGCGTTCAAGATCCCTCAGCTTTTTTAGATTCAGTTCACTATTTTACCGCCCCCGTCATTGCCAAGCTGGCTACTCGTGGTCAATTATCCAATGATGCCCAGCATCGCTACATTCGGGCCTTGCAGGCCAAAGGTGTGCATGTCACGTTGGGTAACCATCGTTTGGGGCGTGGGTATGCCCCCTTGTATCTGGATGGTAAGAAGCCCTCTCGCCTGGATCAGGTGGCTATCTGGGAGCTGGAAGAAAAAGAAACGGATGTGAATTTGGCTCTAGGCATGTATAGGGCAGCTTGTAAGTCACATCTTACCGGGTTGTCGCAGATTGTTTTGGTCTCCGGCGACACCGACCTTTCACCTGCCTTAAGTGCCATTCGTGAAGACTTCCCTCATATTGCTCTAGGTATCATTCTTCCTCATCGCCAAGAGGCCGGTGGCGTGATGCGTAACCCTCCAGGCTCTTTGAAAAAATGCTCTGACTGGATGCGCACCTATATTTCTGATTCCGAGCTGGAGGCTTGCCAGCTTCCCGCGAAGATCCCGTTGCCTAGAAAGCCAGCAATAGTGAAGCCCGATTATTGGTGATTTTCAGGTGTGACACTGCTTGGATATTCGCATACGCCAGAAACCAAAAAGCCCCGAAAATCACTAGGATAATCAGGGCTTTAGGTCTTTCTAATTTGGTGCCGGGGTAATCTGAACAGGATCTGTAACATATTGATAGATAAGGATATTTGACGGTTCAAGTTTCCTTTGGAATACTTTTTGGAATCGATGTTGCATTGCCGTCATGCTCGAGCCTCATAGCTGTTGTGGTAACGGATGCCGGCTGACTCAGGATTTAACCTTTTTCATGTCTCTCATCGCATTAATGATCGTCGATTGAGCGGAGGAGTTGGGCCGTTGGCCGGTTTTGCTCAGAAGCTGGTCGTTGGTATCAACGGGCGGAAGTGAATTGCTGTCTTCAGCAAGCTGTACTACCGGTATAGGGGGCGTATTCGGTGGGAGACCGGCAACCCCGTCATCATCGGATTCCAGCTTAGCTAAATCATTGCTGGCCACTAGAGGTGTAATGGCCCCGGCTGCATCATATTCGTTACCATCAGGCTGCAAGGGAAGGTCGGAAGGGTCGATTTCCTGGTGACCTGTACGCAGACCTTCTCCACCGAGAAAACTCTTGATCTCTTCAAGGGAAACCCCCTGGTTCAGTGGTTCTAAGGGTCTTACCTTGTGCCCAGTCCGCTTCGAAGCCCGAGTCTTGGCTTTGAATGACCGCTCGATCAGCTTTTCGAGTAGAGAGCCCTCACTCATTTTTTGCGATGCTGCAAGGGCGGCCAGTTGCTTGCCTGCCTTGCCACTAATCACTACTTTTCGGGCGCCGCTTTCCCTTTGCTTTTTGCGTGCTTTAGCCCCGCGAGCTGCTGCTTTCATATCTTGGAGGAGCTTTTCAATTGAGCGGGCCTCCGACCCGCCAGACTCTATTTTCCGCTCAAGGTCCTCGCCAATAGCAATCAGGTCGTCGTAACCGTACTCCTCAACGTCAAGATGGCGTGAGTAGGGCCGAAGCTCTTTCCTTCGATCCCTGAGGTAGTTTGCTGCCCAGAAGATTTGGTCAGCGTCTCTACGGTTTAACCAGCCCAATCCTCGGACGCGCTTCCTCGGCATGCACACTTCCTCCTTTGTTATTGGGCGCAGCTCTGTGGTCGAAGAATATGGCACTGTGATTGCGCTAGGGCAATAATCATTTTCATATCGTAATGATAACGATATGATCACGATATTAGAGTTTTCGAAAATAACACCTGTTATTTTGGTGTAATTAGGGTGAGGAGCGCCATGTTCGAGGGCTTTGCCAGGCTAAGTGAGGAGCACGGGTTGTCGTGTAACGAGCGTTTCTTGTTGGCAGCAACAGTGTTTTGTACTGTGTCTGACGGCGAGGTTTTTAGTGCACAGGAGCTGTGCGAAAGGTTATCGGTATCTCGCTATCTGGTTGCGTCGGGGCTGGGTGCATTGGCTAAGGCTGGGTGTATTTTGGAAGGGCTCGAAACGCATTCTGGCGAAGTGAAGTCAATGCGTTCGTATAAAGTGACTCTGGAGGCTAGCCAGTCTGTTGGGTGTGAATCCTGGCCTGGCCAAAAGAAACTGGTTGAGCAATTATTGCAGGGCCAGCACTTGCCAAACCCTGATGTCTCCAGGCAGCAAGAGAGTGCTCAGCCGGCAACTGACGGGAAACCACCAAAACGAAAAAAATCAGAAGCGCCCCTTCCTTCCATGCGTTTGACTATGGCGATCTTGGCAGGGAGCAGCGATATGCTTGGGAGAGCGTCTATAGATGACTCTCGAACTTTGCGTAAGCTCACCGGGCTTTCAGCCTCACGCCTCAGAAACCACTTACGAGAAGCGTCTCAGGATCTGAAAGTGCTGCGGGTGGTTCCGGGAGCGTCCAGTCGGTGGTTTAAGCCTTCAAAGCAGAAGTCAATCTTCTACCTCACTCTGCTTGGCAGCTTGCATCCGGACAGCCTTATACTCCATGTTTCGGCTAGCGCAGACGTCTTCTATGACCGACTTCGAAACAGCAAGCACAGAGCAATAAGTAAGCTTGTTGCCAGCATGCGAGCGGAGGAGGTAGCGCTATTGCTATCACGAGTCACGCATGAAGTTTCGCAGTTGCTGAGTCAGCATTGGATCCAGCTAGACTCATTTAAAAAAAATTGCGCTAGCCTGTTGCAGGACTCCGGGCTGATCAAGCGACTTAGTCATTTTTTGGTGGTGCCTCACGAAAACGATGACATATCCGGTTGGCCGGAAGACCTATCGAAGTCGCTGCTTGGCGAGCTGGCATTTTGCATTGTTGAGATCGCCTGTCTAGTGAAGTGGTGGCTGCCCTCAGGTGCTTCGGGTGAGATGGTGTACAGCGGCATTCAGGTTAGACCATTCAGGCGCCAAGAGTCGGAGTATTTTGCTGAAATTATCACCTTGCCCACAGTTCATCCTGCAGACGTAATTATGATTAGCGTGGACTAGTGAGCCCAAGGCCAGGCAGCAATTTTTATCTTTTTTTACCTCTGCGCCACATCCTCTGAGCCAACAGAGGAGACTGCTCATGAGGATCATTCGACTGCGTGACGTGATGAGCGCAACGGGC
>ERZ869909.689-NODE-689-length-34601-cov-4.690100_pt1 | contig 34601 bp, 27 predicted proteins | sample MGYA00520892_ERZ869909 | MGnify/ENA primary metagenome ERZ869909 (study PRJEB32215, sample SAMEA104723947) | bioreactor metagenome | biome: bioreactor; feature: anaerobic bioreactor; material: water | place: China | collected 2015-03-12 ...
GGTGGCGCGCTGCTGCTGGCAGATCGCAGCAAGGGCGGCAGCGCTGGTAACAGCGGCGGCAGCACGAGCGGCGCCGGGGCCGGCGCGGGCGCCCCCCAGGGGACCGCCCTGCCCGCCTACGACGGGGTCTGCGCCGCGGCCGGCCACGTGCGACGTGACGGGCCAGCCGTCGCCGGCGGCTGGAGCATCGCGCTCGCCGACTCGTCGTGGGCGCAGCTCAGGATCCGGGAGGTGGGCCAGGCCACGGCGTTCCAGCTGGTCTCGCGCGATGGAACCCCCGCCGACGAGCTCGTGGTCGAAGACAGCCGGCTCATCGCGGCGATGGCGTGGCACGACAGCCAGCGAGCGACCGACTGGGTCGTCGCCGCGGTCGATGGCGTCGCCGGAGCGCCGCCCCAGCTGGCGGCGTGGCAGTACGTGGGCGGCGCGCTGGTGCGCGACCACCTGATGCCCACGAGCACGGACGGGGTGGCGGACGTGCGCCTGTCGCTGGAGCAGCGCCCCTGGGGCTGCGTCATCGCGGTCGATATCGCCGGCGACCGCGGAGCGGGGCCGGCAGCCAAGCGTGCGCTGCTGTACGCGTCGGACGGTGGCCTGGTGCTGGAGGACGGCGGGTTCGGCTACAACTGGGTCGACCCGGCGCTGGTCCGCGCGCTGCCGGGCAGAGGCCCGGGGCGCTGACCGGTGGCCACGGGGCGCTGGCCACGGGGCGCTGACCGGTGGCCACGGGGCGCTGACCGGTGGCCACGAACGATGACCGGTGGCCACGAACGATGACCGGTAAAGCGCCCGGGAGCAGCGCCACCGAGCTGCGTCCCGGAAAAGCGCCGCTCACCCTCACTCCTGTCGCAGCGGCGGGACTGGCGCTGAGGGGCGATGGGTTGTAAAGCAGTGCTTCGGCGCGGCGCGCCGGCCAGGAGCCGCCGAGGGGTGCAGTCCACCCTCCGTGCGCCTGTCCGCGTGCCCCACCCCGCCGGAACGCAAGCCGACCATCGCCCCCAGCCCGTTGCCTGCATGGCCCCCCGCGAAGAAACCCCGACCCGCGAACTGCCTGTGGTGACTGACGAACAGGTTCGTCGGAGCCGCAAGCAGGAAGACGATCCGCTCCGTGGTCACCCCCGCTTCGAGTTCAAGGGCGTGATCGCCGAGGGCGGCATGGGGGTGATCTACCGAGCGGTCGACCTGCACCTCAAGCGGGACGTCGCGGTGAAGACGCTGCGGCACTTCACGGTGGGACAGGACGAGATCTTCGCGCGCTTCCAGCGCGAGTTCCAGGTGCTGTCCAAGCTCAGCGAGCACCCGAACATCGTCACGCTCTACGACTACATCGAGGAGCCGCCGGCGATCATCATGGAGTTCCTGCGCGGGCACACGCTGGAGCACGCGGTCGACCAGGCCGCAGGCCCGCTGCCGCTGGCGAAGGTGCGCCGGTACATGTTCGACCTGCTGCGCGCCGTGGCGTTCGCCCACGACCAGGGCGTCGTGCACCGGGACCTGAAGACGAGCAACCTGTTCGTCGCCCAGTACGGCGATACGGAGATCCTGAAGGTGATGGACTTCGGGATCGCGGCGCTCAAGGACTCGGACCGCAAGCTGACGCGGACCGGCGACGTCGTGGGCACCATCGACTACATGGCGCCGGAGCAGCTGCTGGGTGAGGACGCGGACCTGCGCGCGGACGTCTTCGCGCTGGGGATCGTGCTGTTCGAGCTGTGCACCGGCCGTGTCCCGCACCAGGAGGCGTCAACGTACGGCGCCATGAGGGCGGCGATCGAGAAGCCGATGCCGTCACCGCGCATGTTCAACCCGGCGTTGCCCGAAGGCATCGAGCAGGTGATCATGACCGCGACGGCGCGGCACCGTGACCACCGCTACGTCTCGTGCCACGAGATGCTCAACGCCCTCCAGGCGGCGTTCGAAGGGGTCAACGTGGACCTGCACACGCGGCCTGCCGCCGATCTTCGCGGCGCTGACGGAGCCTCCAACGACCGCCTGACCGACCGGATGACCATCCCGGCGCGTGCGCCGCACGAGCTCGCCGCGGCGCCCGGACCGCTCGCCGCCTCGCAGGCCAACGGCGGCCAGCTGATGGCGAACCTCCCCGGTCGGCGCACGTTGATCGAGCGGGCCCGCAAGGCGTGGAAGCCCCTCGCCGCGCTGGCTGCCCTGCTCGTGCTCACGCTCGTCATCGTCGTCGTCGTCGCGAGCAACCGCGCGTCGGTCCGCCACCTCGCCTACGCGCTCGAGCCGGTGAACACGTGGGTCGAGAGTCAGAACCTTGACCCGCGGCTCCTGTTCGCCGACGGCAACCGCTGGGTGTACGAGGTCGAGCGCCGCGGCGAAGGCCTCTCCGAGCAGCTGCCCAGCTACCGACACTTCGTCGTGCACGCCGTGACGGGCGTGCGGCAGCGCAGCGCCGGGCTCGAGGTCACCACGGAGTTCATGGGTGGCCCGCGGGACGGAGACGTCCAGCTCACGGCCGTGACGTCGTCCTGCGTCGAGCTCGTCGCTGACAACGGGCAGCGCAGCCGCCTGTGGTGTGTACCCGAGCAGCTCCCGCCGCTCCGCCGCCGCGCCTTCGCCGGCCTGAACCTCTTCACGTTCCCGGCGGAGGCGCACCACCACCGGGAGTTCGAGATCGATCCGCGGATCGGCCCGGTGCGCATCACCGAGATCGACGCGACCACGGACGAGCGCTCGGTGCACACCCTCGTGGGCGCGCGTGTGGGCACCGAGTCGATCGGGACGATCCGCCCGGAGACCCGCGCGTGCGCGTGGAACGACACGCTCGCCGACAACAGCTTCAACGGCAGCGGCCCGTGGCGTGTCGGGCGCGCGGGCACCACACCGTTCGAGATCCAGCGCTCCGCGGACCTGAGCACGCTCACGATCCTCACCAACGCCGGCGGCGAAGCATCGCAGAGCCTCGAGCTCGCCGGCGCGACCCCTCGGCGCGCGTGGGTCTACGCTCCGGAGCCATCGCAGCGGCACCTGCTGCTGGAGATCCAGCGTGCAGACGGAACGCACCGCCTCCATCACGTCTACGCACCGGATGACCGCATCGTGAGCCGCGACGCCGTGGACCTCCCTGTGCGCAACGGCCGCCGGCTCCAGCTCCGGCTGCTCGATGACGTCGACGGCTGCTTCGTCGAGTTCGTCGTCCGCGACGCGACACCGCCCGAGCGCTCCGCCCGCCAGTACCTGCACGTGCGGCTCGACAGCGGCCGCCTCGAGCGCATCCGTGGCGCGTTCTGATCGAGCGCGCAGCCGGGCCCGGCTCGGCGTGAGGCGACGGGATCTCGTGCGCATCCCGGCAGCCGGGGCGCTCGTTGTCGCGGCGCTGAGCCTCCACCCCGCGCCGGCGAGCCCGCTGACGGGAGCCCGGGACCAGGTCGCCGGCGAGCTGATCGCGGTGCTCCCGGACGGCCCCCCCCGCTCGACCAGCCTGCTGCGTACGTTCGTCGAGGCGATGAGGGGGTCGGTCCTCGCCACGGACGGTGCGACAGGCGTCGGGCCAGCCCCGGGGAGGGCGGCCACTGGCAGCGCAGCGACAGCGAACGGCGCGCTGGTCGGCACAGCACGGGCGGACACAGCACCGGCGGACACCGCACGCTGGGCGGACGCCACGGCCCTGCTCCAGCGGACGATGCCCGACTTCGAGCGCTGGCACGCACGCCCCGAGGCGCTCCGGCTCCAGGTGCTGATCACCGTCCTCGAGCGCGACGGCACCAGCTACCGCGTCGTCGAGCGGTACGCCTACCGCCGTGGAGCGGAGTACCTGTACCCCGCCAGCGCCATCAAGCTGGTCGCGGCCGCCGCGGCGCTGGAGCTGCTCGAGGAGCGGCTGCCGGGGGTCGCGCTCGATGATCTGCTCGCCGCCCGGCTGGTCACCGAGCACGGAACGACGACGCTCGCCGAGACGCTGCGGCGTTGCCTCGTCGTGTCGAGCAACCGCGCGTTCAACGCGCTGTACGATCTGGTCGGCCACGAGGAGCTCAACCGCCGCGCGTGGGAGGCGGGGCTGGGGTCCGTTCGGTTCCACCATCGCCTCTCCGAGCCGGCTGAGCCGGCGGTCCACCGGCGGTCCGGCGCGGTGACGCTGCGTGGCCGACGCGGCGCCACGCTGGAGCTGCCGGAGCGCAGCAGCGCGCTGGCGGTGCCGCCCCACACGGAGGGGGACGTCGCGATCGGCGTCGGCTGGATCGACGACCGGACGCGGCAGCGCGTCGATGGCCCGATGGACTTCGGGACGCGCAACGGCGCGTCGCTGGAGGACCTCCAGGCCCTGGTGCTCACGCTGATGGGCGCGGCGCCGCCGGACGGAGTGCGCGGGTTCCGACTCAGCGCGGGCGCCGTCGCGCACCTGCGGGCGCTGATGCTGGAGATCCCCGAGGGCCCCGGCGGGCCGGGGTTCGAGCGAGCGGCGCACCGCTTCAAGCCAGCGTTGCCGGCGCTGGAGCGAGCGATCGGGCTCGACGCCCTCCGCTACGCGAACAAGGCAGGGCGCGCCTACGGCTTTCACATCGAGAACGCGTGGATCGAGGACCGGACAAGCGGACGGGTGGTCGCGCTCGCCGCCGGGCTGGTCGCGAACGAGGACGGCGTGTTCAACAACGACCGCTACGAGTACGAGACGGTCAGCTTCCCGGTGATGCAGGCGCTGGGTGTGGCAGTGTCGCGGCTGCTGCGGCCGCAGCGCTGAACCACCGCCGCGCCGGTTGATGCCGGCGCCGAGCGAAGTCGCGGTGCGTCGTCGTGGGCCGGAAACGGGAACGCCGGCCCCTTGACGGGGCCGGCGTTCATCGTGGCTCTGGCGATCGTGTTCGCGAGGCCTTTCAGGCCCCGCTCACGAGGTCACTGCGAGACGATCGGGTCGTCGACGATGCAGCGCACGCCTTCGAGGATCGCGGCGTTGGAGCCGTAGTCGCAGTCGAGGTCGAAGACCGGGTCCCCGTCGATGTTGAGCTCGACCGCGAAGTCGAGGGGCACGCGGAAGTCTTCCGGGTCAAGCGAGACGGAGAAGGTGACCAGCGTGACCTGACCGGGGAACAGGTCCTGGGTGGTCTGGGCCGTGTCGATGGCCGTGCCGGTACCGCCTTCGAGCAGGTACAGGGTGAGCGGCATGCCGGCGGGGATGCCGCGCGTGCCGTTGTTGACGACCTGGACGCGGAAGTTCACGGTCGGGGGGCACTGCAGGAGCGACGCGGTGAAGGAGGTGATGGCCGGGTCGGGCGAGTTGAGGGGGACCTCACCCTGCTGGTTGGCGCGGAACATGTTGAAGAACTCCCACGACCGCAGCTCCTGGGTGGGCACGGTGCCGTCATCCTCGATGTTGGTGATCTGGTAGGCGTGCTGGTTCCAGATCGGGCGGGTGCGGACCCAGCTGTCGTTGGGGTCGCTCCAGGCGTAGACACCGAAGGTGTTGCCGAAGCAGTACTGCGGGCGGTTGGGCAGGCTCGGGTCGCACTCGGGGAACAGCTCCGGGGAGCTCTCGACGACGCCGGAGCAGTTGTTGGAGTTGTCGATGCTGGCCCCGAAGACGAGCTCGGAGCGGCCGTCGCCGTCGACGTCGACGACGATCGGGTAGCCGGTCGAGGTCTTGGTCGGGTTGGGGAAGGCGATGAACGGGTGCCCGTTGCGGCCGTCCATGGCGAGCATGCGGCACTCGTCGTTGTAGAGGACCTCGGCGACACCGTCGCCCTGGAAGTCGAAGACGCTGGAGCCGGTGGTGCCGGAGGTCGCGTCCCGGGTCCGCACGGACCAGAGGATGCCGTTGCCGGTGCCGGTGGGCAGCGCGGTGCAGGCTTCGATCGGGCAGCTCTCAGCGGTGCACGGCGGGAAGACCGGGCGCTTGCAGCCGGGCTGGTCGAGGCTGGTCGACCCGATGCAGTCGAGGTCGAAGACGGTGTAGCAGCCGCGGCCGGCGGTGCCGATCTCGGGGCGCCCGTCGTTGTCGAAGTCAGCGATGTTCGGCGCGCCGCCGTGGCCCGCGTTGGGCAGGTCGAAGGCGTGGAGGGTGGCTCCGGTCTGGCCGTTGAGGAAGTAGACCTTTCCGTTCTTGACGGTCACGACCTCGGGGAAGCCGTCGAGATCGAAGTCCGCGACGCTGGGGAAGCCGTTGGCGAAGGTCGGGTTGCACCAGGCCTGCGTGAGGGTGCCGGCCGCGACGTTGACCTTCCAGGCGCAGTCGCCGGTGAGCAGCTCGAGCGAGCCGTCCATGTTCACGTCAGCTGCGGCAGAGATGTACTCGCCGTTGGAGTTGCCCTGCGCGGTGGACGCGAGGCCACCGTCGACGATGAGCGCGCCGGTCGCCGCGTCGAGCACCACGGAGCCGATGTAGACCTCCGGGATGCCGTCGCCGTTGAAGTCGGCGAAGTTCGGCGCGGAGCCACCGAGCGAGCGGTTCAGCGTGCCGGAGACGTAGGTCCAGAGGAAGCAGTTGCCGGCCACGGACGGATCGGGGCAGTTCACGATGTCGTCGATCATGCCGATGCCCTTGTCGAGGATGGTCACGATCTCGAGGTACGGGTCAGCGTCGATGTTGGCGACGGCGACGCTGCCGTCGCGGTTGTTCGCGGTGCGCGGGTTCGCGTAGCGTGTCGTGCCGTCGCGGCCGTCGATGACGACGACGATGGCGGACGAGTTGTTGGGGTAGGCGCGCACGATGACTTCGGGGAAGCCGTCGCGGTCGATGTCTGCCGTGATCGGGACGGACACGACGTTCTGGTACAGGCGACCGGCGAGGGTGACACCCTGCCAGTGCCAGAGGGTCGTCGGGCGGAAGGCGCCAAAGTCCCCGGGCTGGCGGCACTCGACCGGGAAGTCGTTGGGGAGGCACTGTCCGATCAGCGGCTCGCAGTACTCGTCGTAGGCGCAGTCGATCCACGAGTCGCAGTCGAGGGTCGCCTGGCGACACTCACCGAACAGGCAGTAGTCGCCGGCGTCACAGCAGGCGCCGCCGCAGGCGGGCTCACCGCCGCAGTCGGGCTCGCACTGGTTGGTCGCCCCGCAGATGGGCGCAGCGCCGGAGCAGCAGATTTCACCGAACGAGCCGCAGCGCTCGCCGCCCACGCAGGGCGGGATGCAGACGGCGCTCACATCGCAGTTGCCGCCGACGCAGAACTCGCGCTCCTCGCAGATGGTGCCGCCCGGGCAGCACGCGCCAGAGTCGCCGCAGCGGATGCCGCTGGCGCATGCGCAGCTGCCGTCGACGCAGCTGTCCCCGCTCCCGCAGGAGGCGTTGGACGTGCACGTGCAGGCGCCGTTGGCGCAGCCCTCGGAGCATGCCTCGATGAGCGAGGAGCCCGAGCCGTTGGCGTTGCACTGGGCGACGCCCGCCGCGGTGCAGAACGAGGCGCCGGGTACGCAGACCTGCGCCTGGCAGACCGTCGCCTGGCAGTACTGGCCGGAGCCGCACTGCGCGTCGCTGGTGCACTCGCAGCGGCCGGCGTTGCACGTCAGATCGCCGCACGGCGTCAGCGCGTAGCCGCTGCCGTTGGCGGTGCAGACGCGCGCCGTGTTGCCGTCGCAGTCACGGGTACCGGCGAAGCAGACGTCCGGCTCACAGATACCCGCGTTGGTGTCGCAGTACTCCGAGGCGCGGCAGTTCGCGTCCGAGGTGCACGAGCACTCGGCGCCCCCGGCGGTGATGGTGCAGCCCGAGAGGCAGTTGCGGACCTGGCTGTAGCCGTTGCCCGTGCCGTTGCAGAGCTGGATGGTGTTGCCCAGGCAGAAGGTCTCGTTGGGCGTGCAGAAGTTGAGCACGCAGCTGCCGGCGCTGCAGAACGCGTCCGGCCCGCACTGGTCGTCGTTGGTGCACTGGCACAGGCCGGGCTCCACGCAGCTCAGGGCGCCGCAGTTCTCCTCGATCAGCGCGCTGCCGTCGGGAGCGCAGGTCTGGGCGACGCTGCCGTCACAGCCGTTGTCCTCCGGCACGCAGACGTCCGGCTGGCACGTGGCGTCGACGTCGCAGAACTCCTCGGGCTCGCAGTCGAACTCGTCAGCGCAGATGCACACGGCGCCGCCGTTGCGCTCGTCGCAGGCACCGGCGCACTGCTCGAGCTCGATGAGGGTACCAGCGACACACTGGACGACGCTTCCTTCAAGGCAGCTCACGGCGTTGCCAAAGCACTCCGGCTCCGGCTCGCACACCGACGTGTCCGGGTTGCACCACAGCCCACCGGCAGCGCAGTCAGCGCTGTTGCGGCACAGGCACGTGGGCACGGAGGCGACGAGCCCACACTGCCACGGACAGTCCTCGACGAGCTCGATCCGTTCGTCGACGCAGGTCGTGATCACCCCGTCGCCACACACGGTATCGCTGCCGGTGCACTCCGGCTCGGGCACGCACGCGCCGTCCTCGCAGAGCTCGCCGGCGCCGCAGTCGTCGTTCTCCACGCAGACGCACGCCGCCGCCCCACCGCCGTCGTCACACGTGCCGTTGCAGGACTCCAGCGTCAGCCACGCGAAGCCGCCGTCGCAGATCTGGATTGTGTCGCCCGCACACCGGGTCGCGCCAGCCTCGCAGATGATCGGCTGCTGGCACTGGCCCTGCGCGCTGCACTCGAAGCCCGGGTCGCAGTCGTCGTTGCCCACGCAGATGCACGTGGGCACACCGGACCGCGTGACGCAGGCGCCGCGGCACTCCTGGACGACCTCGAACTCGTAGTTGAGCTCGTCGTCCTCGGCGCAGATCACGATGCGCACGCCGCCGTCACACTGCACGAGGTCGAGGGTCTCCTCCGTGCAGTCCTGCGGCGGGGGCTCAACGCCGGTGTCCGGATCGCTGACATCGGGGTCGCTCACATCAGGATCGCTCACATCAGGGTCGGCGACGTCAGGGTCGTTCGCATCAGGATCGCTGACGTCCGGATCGCTCACGTCGCCCGTGTCGGGGCGGTCGTCGCCGTCCAGACCGGTGTCCTGGCCGGGCCCGGGGGTGTCGGATCCCGAGCAGCCAAGCAGCGCACCCGGCGCAAGCGCCAGAGCGAAAAACACGAGCCATCGCGCGGCCATCGGGGCCTTGTCCATGATGCTTCTCCGGGTCGCCGGCCGACGCCTGCCGCTGGCGCGGAGGCTCCTGGATGTCCAGCTGGGTGCTGTGAGGTAATCCCGGCACGATACCTCACGTCGCGTGCGAGTTCAACGCAGCATCGCGCGCCACGCACGCTCGGCCCGCCCACCGTCGGCACGACGGCCAGCAGGGCAGCGTGCGCGGTGGGCGGAGCCGACGCTTCCGGTTCATGGTCGGCGATCGATCCTTGGCGGTCGATCCTCGGTGCTCGATTCTCTGCGGTCGATCGTCAGTCGGCGGTCGGTCGCGGTCCTCAGGCGCCGCTCACGAGGTCACTGAGAGACGATCGGGTCGTCCGGGATGCAGCGCACGTCGAGGACGCTGCGGGCGTTGTCGTCCGGGTTGCAGTCCGGGCTGAACGAGCCGTCTCCGTTGACGGTCACGATGTAGGTGAACGCCACGCTCAGCTCGTTCGCCGGCAGCGTGAGCTGGTACGACACCTGCTCGACCTGCCCGGGGAAGAGGGGGCCGGTCGTCGTGACGGTCGCGAGCAGCTCGGTGTCGGTCGCGGTCTCGCGGAAGAACTGGACGGGCATGCCGGCCGGGATGCCGCGCGTTCCCTGGTTGGCGACGACGGCGGTGAGGGTGACGACGGGGGGGCACTCCCGCAACGACGCGTTGAACGACACGATGGCTGGGTCCGGGCTGTTGAGCGGGACCTCTCCCTGGCGGTTGGCGCGGTAGGTGTTGAAGATGCCCCAGTGCGGGAGGTGGTACTCGGGCACGGTCGCGTCGTCGTTGATGTTCGTGATGTCGTAGGCGTGCTGGTTCCAGATGGCGCGGGTGCGGACCCAGCTGTCGTTGGGGTCGGTGAACGCGAAGACGCCGGCCGTGCCGCCGGTGCAGAACGGCGGGTACGGCCCTGGGCCGTGGCACATCGGGAACAGGTCCGGCCGGTCCGCGACGAGGGCCGCGCAGTCGCGGTTGAACTCGTCGTTGTTCGCGGCGATGAGCAGCTCGCTGCGCCGGTCTCCGTTGACGTCGACGACGATCGGGTACTCGCTGTTGGTGCGCGAGGTGTTGGGCAGGCTCAGGAACGGGGCGCCGGTGCGGCCGTCGAGCACCAGGAGCCTGCACTCGTCGTTGTAGATGACCTCGTTGACGCCGTCGCCCTGGAAGTCGAAGACGCTCGACCCGGTGGTGCTGGACGATGTGTCCTTGGTGACCACGGACCACAGGATGCCGTTTCCTGTTCCGTTGGTGACGCTGCCGCAGGGTTCGACGACGCAGTCGACTCCCGGCGTGCACGCCGGGAACGTCGGGCGCTCGCAGCCGGGCAGGTTCTGGTTCGCCGGGCCCACGCAGTCGAGGTCGTAGACCGTGTAGCAGCCCTGTCCGGCGGTCCCCACCTCCGGGCGCCCGTCGCCGTCGAAGTCCGCGATGTTGGGCGGCCCGCCGTGGCCACCGCCGGGCAGCGGGAAGTCGTGCAGCGTCGCGCCCGTCAGGCCGTTGAGCACGTACACCCGGCCGCTCTGGACGACGACGACCTCGGGCGTGCCGCTCAGCGTGAAGTCAGCCACGCCCGGGAACCCGTTCGAGAAGTCGTTGTTGCACCAGACCTGGGAGCGGGTGCCGGCGGCGACGTTGATCTTCCAGGCGCAGTCGCCGGTGAGGAGCTCCGGCGCCCCGTCGGCGTTCAGGTCCGCCGTGATCGAGATGTACTGGCCGCCCATGCCACCGACGCCCGTGCTGCCGGTGCCGCCGTCGACGACCAGCGCGCCGGTCCGGGCGTTGAGCACGACAGAGCCCATGAACAGCTCGACGTTGCCGTCGCCGTTGAAGTCGACGAAGCCCGGTGCGCCGCCGTCGATCCGACGGTTGAGCGTGCCGGAGTTGTACGTCCAGGCGTAGCAGCCGTTGACGCCGGGGGCGCCCGGGTTGGGGCAGTTGACGATGTCCTGGATGAGGCCGATGCCGCTGTCCATCGCGGTCGCGATCTCCGGGTACCCGTCTCCGTCGACGTCCGCGAGCGCGACGTGGCCTGCGCCGTGCAGCGTCCGGGTCGTGTTCGCGTAGATCGTCTGCCCGGTCGCTCCGTTGACGACGAACACGCCGGCGGTGCCCAGGCTGTTGCCGTACGCCTGGAAGACCACGTCCGGCACGCCATCGCCGTTCATGTCTGCGACCATCGGCGTGGACATCACGTTGCGGTAGAACACGCCGCCCACCGTGTGCCCCTCCCAGTGCCAGAGCACCTCCGGGTCGAACTCGTCGAAGTCGCCCGGCTCGGAGCACTCGACCGGGAAGTCGTTGGGCAGGCACTCGCCCAGCAGCGGCTCGCAGTATTCGTCGTAGTCGCAGTCCACGAACGAGTCGCAGCTGAGCGTCGAGGCCCGGCAGGCACCGAAGATGCAGAACTCGCCAGCGTCGCAGCACACGTCGAGGTCAGCGCCGCAGTTGGCGTTGCCACCACAGTCAGGGATGCACGTGTTGCCCGGCCCGCAGAACGGCGTCGCGCCCGTGCAGCAGCTCTGCCCGAACGCGCCGCAGCGCTCGCCCGACGGGCACGGCGCGAGGCACAGCGAGCTCGTGAAGCACACCCCCGCGTCACAGAACTCCCGCGTCTCGCACTGCGTCCCGCCCGGGCAGCAGATCCCGGACTCCCCACACGTCGACGTCGGGCAGACGCACGCGTTCGCCACGCAGGCCTCGTTCATCCCGCAGTCGCTCGCGTCCGCGCAGAAGCACGCGCCGTCCACGCAGCCCCCCGGGCAGCTCTCCTCGGTGACCGCGAACGAGCCCGTCGCGGAGCACCGGCGCACGTCGTCGCCGTCGCAGAACAGCGCGTTGGGCTCACACACCTGGTCGAAGCAGCTGCCCGCAGAGCAGTAGCGACCGGCACCACACTGGGCATCAGCGGTGCAGATGCACTGCCCCGCGGAGCACAGCAGCGGATCGCAGTCCGTCGCGTCCCAGGCGCTGCCGTTCGCACGGCACAGCTCGGCCACCGAGCCCGTGCAGCGGCGCGAACCACCGATGCAGACGTCCGGCAGACAGACCCCGACGCCGCCGGGCCCGGTCGGCGAGCAGTACTCGGAGGTCCGGCAGTTCGCGTCCGTGTCGCACCCGCACCACGCCTCGCCGTCCTCGTCGACGCACGACGACAGGCAGTTGCGCACCGGCGTGCCGCCGGTCCCCTCCGCGTTGCACGTCTGGACCGAGTTGAAGACACAGTAGTCGGCGCTCGGCGTGCAGACGTTGGGGACGCACGCCCCGAGGAACGTGTTGCAGAACGCGTCCGGCCCACACTGGGCGTTGTCCGTGCAGGCGCAGACGCCCGCGCCGGTGCACGACAGCGGGGCGCAGGAGACCGGCACCTCACCGCTGCCGTCCTCGCGACACGTCACCGCCGTGTCGCCCTCACAACGCGCAGAGTCCGGGGCGCAGACGTGCGGCTCACAGAGGGCGTCCTCGCTGCAGAACGTGCCCGCCGCGCAGTCAGCCGGGCCGTCACAGCCACAGACAGGCTCGTCAGCGACGATCACGCACGCGCCCAGGCAGCCGCCGTCGACCTCGAGTACACCGTCGACGCAGACGAGGATCTCGCCGTCGTCGCCACAGCTGCGCTCCCCTTCGTCGCAGACGGGCGGTTCGACCACATCGGTGTCACCGCCATCACTCGCGTCGCCATCACTCGCGTCGCCGTCGCTCGTGTCGCCGTCGCTCGCGTCGCCGTCGCTCGTGTCGCCGTCGCTCGCGTCGCCGTCGCTCGTGTCCGTCGTGTCGTTGCTGACGTCACCGCCACCGGTGTCGTCAACGCCGTCGACCCCCACGTCCCCGGGACCTGCCCCGGTGTCGCTCCCGGAGCACGCCCCGGCGAGTGCGCCGGCGGCGAGCGCCGAGACCATGAGGAGCGTACGCGCTGCGCGAGACGTGCTGGCGATCATGACGGATTCCCTGATGCAGGACTGCAGGAGCAGCGGCCACCCGGCGCTGCCTGCCTGGCAACAGCCGACCTTCTCGCATATCGCTGATACCGGTCAACCCTGTTTACACCGCAAACAACTGATGGCTCGTCGCTTCCTGGGGTGCCTGGGCTCGCCGGGGACACGATTCCGCCCGCCCCCCCCTTGCGCCATGCCCCCCAGCGGGACTAGCCCGGGGGCGGACCGGGTTGTGCCCGCGGTTCGCGGTCGTGCCTGCCGCCCGCTACCCGCTCTCCGCAACTCGGCCGTCTCTCCCGTCCACCCCGCGCGTGACCGTGAAACCTTCCCTGCATCACCTGTGGCTGCTCGTGGGTCTGATCGCGGTCGCCGTGATCGCGACCCGTCCGGTGCACCGCGTCCACGCCAGGCTCGCGGACATGATCGCGCTGCACGGCGCCGAGCTCGTCGATCAGCCTGCGCCGGACTTCGCGCTGGTGGACATGACCGGGGAGCCCGTGCGTCTCGCAGACCTCCGCGGTCAGGTCGTCTTCCTGAACGTCTGGGCGAGCTGGTGCGCGCCGTGCCGCGAGGAGATGCCGTCGATGCAGGAGCTCTCGCGGCGCCTCGCCGGCAGGGACTTCACGATGGTGGCGGTCTCGATCGACGAGCGTGAGGACGAGATGGTGGCCTTTCTCCGCGAGCACGCGGTGAACCCGGCGCTCATGCGCATCGTCCGTGACCCTGACGGCCGACTGGCCGCGCGCTACGGCACGGAGCGCCTGCCGGAGAGCTGGATCATCGACCGCGACGGTCACCTGGTGGCCAGGTTCCAGGGCGCGTACGACTGGACACAGCCCGACATGATCGGCTTCTTTGAGCTCCTGCTTCGCGACGGCTGGCGCGCACGCTGAACCCGCGCCACGGGCACGATCGACCTGCACCCCGGACCCCGATGAGCCCTCTCTCCCACGACAAGCCGCGCGGCCCCTCCCCCGCCATGCGCCTCATCAACAACGCGCGTGGCATCGGCACCGCCGTGCGGGACATGGGACGCGTCCGCGAGATCAGCACCGTGCTCGTCCGCCACGGGTTCGGCGCCTTCGTCGCCGCGATGGGCCTGGGCACCGCCGCGCGCCCGGCCCGCACGCGCGCCGAGAGCGCCGCCGCGCTCGACAGCGTGCGCGCGCCCGATCGTGCGGCACGAATCCGGCGTGTCATCGAGGACCTGGGGCCGACGTTCGTCAAGCTCGGCCAGATACTGTCCACTCGCCCGGACGTCGTCCCCCCGGACATCATCGCCGAGCTCGAGCACCTGCAGGACGACGTCCCGCCCATGAGCTGGGACGACGTCGAGGCCGTCATCACCGCGGAGCTGGGCCTGCCACCGGACGAGGCCTTCGCCCACATCGAACACGAACCCCTCGCCTCCGCGTCGATCGCCCAGGTCCACCGCGCGATCACCCACGAGGGCGCGGAGGTCGCCGTCAAGGTGCAGCGCCCGAACATCGCGCCGCAGATACGCAGCGACCTCCACATCCTGCACTTCCTCGCGCGCCGGGCAGAGCAGGTCCTCCCCGAGCTGGCGCTGATGGACCCGACCGGTATCATCGACGAGTTCGACAAGGCCCTGTCCTCCGAGCTCGACTTCACCCACGAGCGCCAGCACATCGAGCGGTTCCGGCACAACTTCCGCACGTTCGAGGGCATCGTCATCCCGCGCGTCTGGAAGGAGCTCAGCACCCCCCGCGTCCTGACGATGGAGTTCATCCGCGGCATCAAGGCCACGGAAGCCGGCGACCGACTGGATGTCGACCCGGACACCCTCGCGCCGCGCATGCTGCGCGCGCTGTTCAAGATGATCTTCCAGGACGGCTACTTCCACGGTGACCTGCACCCCGGCAACGTGCTCGTCCAGCCCGACGGCACCATCGGGCTCATCGACTTCGGGCTCGTCGGCAAGCTCACCGAACGCCAGCGCGACAACATCCTCGACATCCTGATCGGCATCAGCCGCAAGGACTACGCCCTCGTCGCGCGGGTCTTCTACGAGATCGGCATCAAGGTCCCCGGCATCTCGTACGACTACCAGCGCTTCGAGGCAGACGTCGTCACGCTGATGGAGACCCACATCGGCGACCGGAACATCAGCGAGCTGGACATCGGCGTCTTCTTCTCCGACGTCGTCGAGGGCGCCATCCGGCACCACATCAAGATGCCGCCCACGTACACGATGGTCTTCAAGGCGCTGATGACCGTCGAGGGCATGGGCAAGACGCTCGCGCCGGACATCAACTTTGTCGAGCAGGCGACGCCGTTCGTCCGGGACATGCTCGTCGAGCGCTACAACCCCCGCCGGATCCTGCGTGAGGTGATCGACCTGATGTCGAGCTCGTCGCGCTTCATGCGCGGCGTGCCGGGCACCGCGATCCAGGTGCTCGAGGACCTGGCCCGCGGGTCGCTGACGATCCGCACCCGCTCGGTGGAGCTCCAGCGCCTCGCGGAGGCCCACGAACGCGCCGGCAACCACCTGGTGCGCGCCGTCATGGCGGTCGGCTTCACGCTGGCCGGGACCATGGCCTGGGACCACGCCGGGCCGCGCGTGCTGGGCCTGAGCCCGCTCACCTTCACCGCGTTCGTCGTCGCGGCGTTCTTTGGCCTGCCCCTCGTCTGGCGCAGCCTCACGAACCGCCTCTGACGCCGGTCGACGACGAGTGAGACGCCGAGCGCGATCGGAGCGCACGCCACAAGAGTCGCCGCGCCACAGACCGAAACGGCGGTCCACGCGTTTCGACAGCTGTCCCTTCCCTCCGTTCCTTCCCTCTGCCCCTGCCCTTCGCGCGCGCTTTGACGTTTGCGGTGAGCTCGGCTAGATCGGGATCCGAGCCCGACGCTGGATGGCAGGGTAGCTCGCCAGCCGGAGGGATGACGGGACGGGGATCACAGCCCCCCGGCACGCGCACCCCTCGACGACGACGCGGAGACACGATCATGGCAGACGCACCCAAGCGACATGCAACCCAGGCCCTCGACCTGCTCAACGACCTCCTCGAGGAAGAGGAACAGGCCAGCCTTGCGGAGGCCCAGCGACTCGAGGAGGAGCTGCGCCAACGCAAGCTCGAGGAGCAGCAGAAGGCCGAGGAGGCCGACCGCCGCCGCCGCGAGGACGCCGAGCGACGCCTCCAGGAAGAAGAGGAGCGCCGCAGAGCCGCCGCAGAGCGACGCTCCGCCGCAGAGGAAGCCGCGCGCCTCGCGCAGATGACCGACGAGGAGCTCGCCGCGCTCCAGCCGCAGAAGGAAGACAAGCAGGCGACCATCGCCGTGCCTGTCGTCGAGAAGAAGTCCAGCGCAGGCCCCATCGCCCTCGCCGCGATCCTGCTCGGCGCCATCGGCGTCGGCGGCTTCTTCGGCTACCAGGAGCTGACCCGCGAGCACGTCGACACCCAGGCGACCTACCCGATGGCGACCCCCACGATCAACTCGCTCGCCAGCGCAGGCGCCACCGCGCGGGTCCAGTTCCAGGGCCCGCCCGCACCCGAGCCCGAGGCCGACACCTCGTCGTCCTCCTCGTCGCGCTCGCGCTCCAGCGGCTCCCGCTCGTCCGGCTCCGGCTCCAGCTCCAGCGGCAGCCCGAGCAGCATCCAGCTGGGCGGCATGATCCGCGGCCGGAACTGATCCCACGCCGGAACGAACCCGCTGCCCTGACAGACGCTCTGACCTGCGACGGGCGTCAGGCCGCAGCCCCCTTCAGGGGCTGACCGTCAGCTCCTGACCGATCACGATCCGTCCCTCCCGGTCGAGGCGGTTCCAGCGGATGATGTCCGCCGGCTCCACCCCGTACCGCCGCGCGATGCGCAGCACCGTGTCCCCGCTTCGCACCGTGTGCGTCTGCCGGGCGCGCGTCGGGCGGCTGCGTGCCTGCTCCGCGGCCTCCCACGCCTGGTGCTCCGCGCTGCCCTTGACCAGCACCCGGACCTCGTCCTCCGCCCAGTGCAGCGTGTCGGACAGATCCCGCTCGCGATCGACGAACACCTGAAGCACGAACCCCGGCCACAGCGTCGCCGCGACGTCGAGGTCGTTGATGGCCGCGAGGTCCCATGGATCCACGGCGAGGTGGGCCGCCACCGCGTCAAGCGTGTCGCCCGCCTGAACCTCGTAGAAGATCCGCGCGCGCCCCGGCGCAGCGACCCGGACGTCCGGCACGAGCACGACCGGCGGTGCCTCCACGCTCGCGCCGCTGCCGCCCGACGGGACCTGCAGCTCGATACCGTACGCCACCGGGCCGCGGCTGGGCAGCTGGTTCACCGACCTGATGACCCGCTCGGGCACACCGTACCGTTGCGCCACGTGACCGATGGTCTCTCCGAACCTCAGCTGCACCGTCTCGTAGCCGCTGCGGTACCGTCGCTCGATGCGGTCGAAGCGCTCGCTGAAGCGCCCCGCGGAGCCGGGTGGCAGTCGGACCTCCTGCCCGTCACTCACCGTGACCTGCCGCAGCAGGTGCGGGTTGAGCGCCACCAGCTCGTCCAGCGACGCGCCGGCGGCCTCCGCCACCACACCGAGCCGCGTGCGAGCGGGCAGCTCGACGACGTCATACCGCCACGGCTCGTCCGGCACGATGTGGTCGAACCCGAAGAACGTCGTGTTGCGGGCGATCGTCGCGATCGCGATGATGCGCGCCGCGTAGTTTCGCGCGTTCCGGTAGACGGCGTCGTGCCGCTCCAGCGCGTCGAGGTCGGTCGCCGTCACCCGCTCGATCTCGCTGCGCACGTGACCGCTGCCGGCGTTGTACGCGGCGAGCGCCAGCGGCCACGAGCCGAACCGCTGCTGCTGCTTGAGCAGGTAGGCGATGCCGTGTCGCGTCGCGGTCACGATGTCGAGCCGCTCGTCGAGGTCCGCGTCGATCCGCATGCCCTCTGCCCTGCCGGTGCGCGGCATGAACTGCCACATGCCGGCGGCGCCCACACGCGACAGCGCCAGCGGGTCGAATCCGCTCTCGACGGCGGCGACCCAGAGCAGGTCCGCGGGCGCACCCTGGCGGGCTGCCTCCTCCTCGACGAGCGCGCGGTAGCGTCCGGCGCGCGCGAGCCAGCGGGTCATGACGGTCCGCCCCTCACGCTGGTAGTAGCGGATGTAGTGGTGGACCAGCTCGCGACCGGCGAGGCTGTCGAGGCCGAACGGCAGCTCGAGCGCGCCGAGCTCCTCCTGGGGCAGGCTGAGAGGCAGGTCCGTGGAGGAGCCTGGCAGGGCGGGCGTGCCCTCCGGGCGGAGCCGCAGGTCCTCGGGCAGCGTGCGGGCGACGGCGGTGTTCTCGAGCGGGCGCGGGTGGGATGGGTCTCGGCAGAGCCAGACCGGCCCGGGCAGCGAAGTGGCGGGCGGCGAAGTGGCGGGCGGCGAAGTGGCGGGCGGCGAAGTGGCGGGAGGCGTCGCGGGGGGTGCGGGCGTCGTCGCGGGCCCCGCGCCGGCAGGGCGGGCGTCGCGCAGCGGGACGCACGGCACGACGACGGGCGCGGGCCTGTCCGCTGCGTCGGAGGGAGCGGCCTGGGCGTGCAGGTTCCCGCTCGACAGCAGCGAGACAAGCAGGCAGGTGAGCAGCGCCGCGGTGCGCGTGACCGCGGCACGCGCGATCCCGGTGTGCCGGGCGTGAGCCTCCGCTGTGGCGGACGCCGTGGCCAGCGATGTCCGTTGGGCCCGCGGAGCCTGTGGTGCCCGTGGGGGCCGGAATGGTCGGCCGCGAGGCCCTGTTGCAAGGTGCATCATGTTCTCGTCGGTCATCTCCCGACCCGGGTTCTCCCGACCCTGGTACTCACCACCCTGGGCCTTGTGCATGCGGGACTGGACGTTCATCGTGGTTGCTCTGATCTGCGTGGGCCTTTCGGGGGTCGCGCGGGCTGGGGAGCTGCGCAACGTGGACGACGTCCAGGCGCTCTGTGGGCTCGGCCCGGCGGCGCGCTCACCGTTCGTGACGGCGGGCGAGGCAGACGCATGGAGCGTCGGGCCCGGTGCGTCAACGGCTGATCAGGGTCGCGTGCACGCGGCGCGATTCGCCGCGGCCCGTGAGGACGAGCTGCGAGGTGACGGCGGCGGCCCGGGCGCGATCGAGGTGCTGCGCGACCCGCTGATGGCGGGGCTCGAGCTGCGGCGCTACGTGGAGCGGCGCGCGACGGCGGTGATGCAGGACTACGTGATCGTGCTGCCGACGTGGTCGTTCCACGTGCTGCCGCACGATTCGGCCGCTGGCCTGCTGCGGGTCGCGCTCGACGAACGCACGGCGCTGTTTGGCGGGCTCGCGGGGCTGCAGCTGTGGGACCAGCGCGAGTTGGTGTTCGAGGTCGGCGACGAGACCTGGGAGCAGCTGGAGGCGCTGCGTGCGATGGACGGCCTGTCGCTGCGGATGCGCGTGCAGCTGGTTTCGCGGACGATGCCGGAGCGCGACTACTGCAGCGGCGCGGACGGGGTTCCGGTGCTCGAGGCGTTCGTGACGGAGGCGGTGCTCGAGGACGCGCTCGGCCACACGGTGTACGCGCAGGGGGTGACCCGACGTGCGGAGCGCGACCGGAGCGCGCGCGGCGCTGGCGTGGAGGACGCGGTCGCGACGCCCGTGGTGCGGATGACGAGCGTGCACGCGCGGGGTCTGAGCTCGCTGACGGAGCTTGAGGGCGCGATGCTGCAGCTGCTGAGCGAGACGGATCTGAACGCGTGCTACCTGCGGGCGGTCGGTGAGAACTCGGCGCTTCGGGGCGCGATGGTGGTGGAGTTCCTGCTTGCCGGAGACGGCGCGATTGATGAGGTGGGGATCCTGATCGATGCGGCGAACAGCCCCCTGCTGGCGCGGTGCGCGCTGGAGGTGCTGGACAGCGCTCGGCTGCCGCGCGCGGCGGACGCGGAGCCGCTGGTGGTGCGGATGAACGTGAGCTTCCTGCGGGATCGCGGCCCGGGGCGGACGTTGCGGGGCGGTCGCTGACCCTGGGAGCGCCGGGGCTGGGAGCGCCGGGGCTGGGAGCGCCGGGGCTGGGGTCGCCGGGTCTGGTCCGCGCGAGGTCGTGCGGCGAGGTCGTGCAGCGCTGACGTGAGGGCCGAGCCGGGGCGTGGAGCCGGCGCTGTGGGGTGGTGCGCGGACGCAGCGTGAGGTCTGTACCTGCGCCCACGATGGGTGCTAGGCTCCTGCGGCGGCTGCGTCCGCGGCGAGCGGGCGACCGCTCGGGTCGGCTTGGAGGGAACGAGGACGTGAACTTGCGCAAACCGATAGAGGCGCTCGGTCAGCGGGCCATCGACGGGATCGAGGGTCTCGGGGAGATGGGCATCCTGACGGCGAGGTCGCTGGGGCTGTCGGTGGTGCCGCCGTTCCGTCCTCGTCAGTTTCTGTTGGCGATGGAGGACGTTGGGGTCGGCAGCCTGTTCATCGTGATGTTGACGGGTGTGTTCGCCGGCGCGGTGTTCTCGCTGCAGTCGGTGGCGGCGTTCCGGATGTTCGCGGCGGAGTCGCTGGTCGGCACGACGGTCGCGCTGACGCTGAGTCGCGAGCTGGGTCCGGTCCTGACGGGCCTGATGGTCGCCGGTCGCAGCGGCTCGGCGATGGCGACGACGCTGGGCACGATGCGCGTGACGGAGCAGGTCGACGCGATGGAGGTGATGGCGGTGGACCCGGTGCACTACCTGGTGACGCCGCGGGTTGTCGCGACGGTGCTGATGATGCCGCTGCTGAACACGCTGTTCGTGTTCGTGGGGATGGTGGGTGCCTTCGCGGTGGCGGTGGGGATGATGAAGGTCGATCCCGGGATGTTCATCAACAACATCAAGGTCATCGTGAACCCGATGGACCTTGTGAAGGGGTGCATCAAGGCGGCGGTCTTTGGGCTGGCGATCGCCGGTATCGGCTGTCATAAGGGGTTCTACGCGTCCGGAGGGGCGCGCGGCGTTGGCGAGGCGACGACGTCTGCGGTGGTCCTGAGCTCTGTCGCGATCCTGGTGCTCAACTACTTCCTGACCACGATCATGTTCACGTGAGCCCGGGCCAGAAGGATCCATGAAGACGTTCATCACGCCGTTCAAGGTCGGGCTGTTGCTGGTCATCGCGCTGTTGGCGTTCGCCTACATGTTCGGGACGATGAGCAGCTCGGTGTTCCGGGACGGCCAGGGATATCGGGTGTACGCGCTGCTGGACGACGCGACGGGGCTGTCGCCGCAGAGCCGGGTGATGATGGCGGGGATCTCGGTTGGCGAGGTCGAGGCGATCGCGCTCGAGGGTCAGCGGGCGCGGGTCACGGTGCGCCTGCGGCGGGACATCGAGCTGCGAGAGGGGATCGAGGAGCGCACGGCGGACGGGCAGACGGTGTGGCTCAACGGGGCGGTGCTGTCGAAGAAGTCGGCGTCGCTGCTGGGTGACTACTACCTGGAGCTGAGCCCCGGGATCGACGGGCGGGTTCTCGTGGACGGCGATCGCATCCGCAACGTGTCGATGCCGCTGTCGGTGGACGATCTGCTCGTCCAGATGAACACGCTGGCCGCGAGCCTGCAGCGGATCTCGGGTGACGTGGAGCAGATCACCGGCGAGATGCGGAACGTGTTCGGCGATCCGGAGACGACGTCGAACCTGCTCGAGATCATCGAGCATGTGAACGGCATGACCGCATCGCTGAACCGGATCACCAACGACAACCAGGACTCGCTGAGGACGATCTTCCGGAACGTGGAGCAGGTCTCGGAGGATGTCCGGGCGTTCACCGGCCGGTCTGCGCGCTCGGTGGAGAGCATCCTGGAGGACGTGTCGGTGGTGACGACGGAGCTGCGTCACATCATGGGTGCGAGCTCTGCGGACGTGCAGCAGGGCATCGGCACGATGACCGGGACGATGGCGAGCCTGCAGCTGGCGCTGGACAACCTGAACTACAGCCTGGCGAACGTGCAGGAGATCACGGACCGGATGGTGGATGGCGAGGGCACGATCGGCCGGTTGCTGACGGACGACACGATCGCGATGCAGACGGAGCGCGTGGTCACCAGCGCGGCGGATCTCATCGAACCGATCGCGCGCATGCAGACGTGGATCGAGCTGCGGAGCGAGTACGGCCTGGGCGAGCGCTCGTTCAAGAACTACGTGCAGCTGAGCCTGCGGCCGAACCCGAACCGGTTCTACATCCTCGAGCTGGTGGACGACCCGCGAGGCTCGACGGAGACGACCTTGCGGACGACGGTGAGCACGGATCCGGAGCGCCCCGGCATCGTGTACGAGGAGGTGACGGAGACGCGGAACCGGTTCAAGGTGTCGGTGCTGCTGGGCCAGCGCTGGGCGCTGGCGCGGAACAACCAGTTCTACCTTGGGGGGCGGTTCGGGATCATCGAGTCTTCGGGCGGCATCGGGGCGAACGCGTGGGCGTTCAACGACGCGCTGGAGCTGCGGATGGATCTGTTCGACTTCGGGCAGGCGCGTCGGGGCCGGCTGCGGACGTACGGCCTGCTGAGCGGTCGCGGGTTCTTCCCGGAGCGGTCGCTGCTGTCGAACCTGTTCCTGCAGGGCGGGGTTGACGACGTGCTGAACGCCGGCTCCCGCAACTTCTTCGTGGGTGCCGGCATCCAGTTCAACGATCGCGATCTTCGCTCGATCGTGATGGTGGCGCCGACGCCGAGCTTCTGACGCCAGGCTTTCGACGCCGAGCTTCTGATTCCTGACCACCGTCGACTGGCCCCCGTCGACCCGCACGACAGTCCACAGCGGGCCGGCCGGGGGTCGTCGTGCCCAATCAGCCGTTGACAGGGCGTTCGCCCCGCCTATAGTCGCGCGCCTTGCCCAGCCCGAGGACGCTTGTGATTCTGAACGTACAGGAGATCCCCCAGGGACGGAGCCCGGTCCGCTTCACGCTCGACGTGGAGACGGTGGGCTCGTACCTGCGCGACGTGGATCCGGTGTACGGTGAAGCGAGCGAGCCGGCGACGGTGGAGCTCGAGGTGGACCGCTTCAAGGACAACCTCGATATCCGCGGCACGGTGACGTTGGGCTACCGGTTCAGCTGCGCGCGCTGCGCGGAGCCGCTGTCGGACGCGCGGACGGTGTCCGTGCACTGGACGCTGCTGCCGCACGCGGCGCTGGGCGCGTCTCGCCTGAGCGACGAGGAAGAGGTCGAGCTGAGCGCCGACGATCTCGAGGTGAGCTTCTACGAGGGCCAGGAGATCGATCTGGCCGCGCTGGTGCGCGAAGCGCTGATCCTTGAGCTTGACGACACGCCCAGCTGCGGCGATGAGGGCTGCCCTCACCTGCAGCGTTCGCTCGCGGTGCTGCAGGCGATGACGACCGACGACGACATTGACCCCCGGTGGGCGCAGCTCGCTGCGCTGAAGGGGCAGCTCAAGAAGAATTGACCCCGTGAACCCCGAAGACCGCCGTGAGGCGGTCTCCTGATGGAGTGAGCCCATGGCCGTCCCCAAGCGCAAGAAGTCGAAGTCCCGCACCCGCACCCGCCGTTCGCAGCACGATCGGATCGTGGCAGCGAACATCACGTGGTGCCCGGCGTGTGGTGGCCGCAAGCTGCCCCACCGTGTCTGCCTCGAGTGCGGCAGCTACAACGGCCGTCAGCTCGTGCCGGTCGTCGCTGACTGAGGCCCGCGCGCCGAGGCGCCCACGCCCCGGCCGTACCCCTCGTCCGAACACCCGGCGCCCTCTGGGGCGACCGGGCGCTCCTGCCATGGAGTCGTGCCGATGACCGCATCACCGCGCCACCGCGTCCTGATCGCCAGCGACCACGCCGGCGTCGAGGTCAAGGTCGAGCTGATCCGGTACCTGCAGTCCCTCGGGCTGACGGTGACCGACCTGGGCCCGAACGACACGACGCCGGTCGACTACCCGCTGTTCGCCCACCGGCTGGCCCGCGCGGTCGTCGCCGGCGACGGAGACTGGGGGGTGCTGATCTGCGGCTCGGGCATCGGCATGAGCATCGCGGCGAACAAGGTCCCGGGCGCCCGCGCCGCGCTGGTCCATGAGGCCTACACCGCGCGGATGGCGCGAGAGCACAACGACGCGAACATCGTCGTCCTGGGCGCTCGCGTGATCGGCATGGAGATCATGAAGGCCAGCCTGCAGGCCTTCGCGACGACCGCCTTCGCCCCGGGGGACGACGGGCGCCACGCCCGCCGTGTCCAGCAGCTCGACCCCTCCTGACCTCTCCTCCCGCCCCGGTCCACCCGTGCGCTGTCCTCGCTGTGGCCATAGCGAAAGCCGCGTCATCGACAGCCGACTCGGCCGCGACGGTGACTCGATCCGGCGCCGGCGCGAGTGCGAGCGCTGCAACGCGCGCTTCACGACCTACGAGCGCGTCGAGCTCCAGCTCCCGGTCGTCGTCAAGTCCGACGGCCGCCGCGAGCCGTGGGACCGCGAGAAGATCCTCCGCGGCCTGAACCAGGCGTGCCAGAAGCGGCCGATCAGCGCAGAGGACCGCAACGCGATCGTCGACCGGATCGAGCGCGAGGTCGCCGGCGCCCTCGACCCCGAGGTGCGCTCGGCGTGCATCGGCGAGCTCGTGATGCGCGAGCTCAAGCGCGTCGACGGGGTCGCCTACGTGCGCTTCGCGAGCGTGTACCTGTCGTTCCAGGACATCAGCGAGTTCATGGAGGCGGCGCGCCGCCACCACGAGCAGGACGGCGAAGGATGAGCGCGCCGCGATTCGCCTCCTCCGCCGAACGCGACGAGCACTACATGGGGCTAGCGCTGGCGGAGGCCGCGCGGGCGGTCGGCCGCACGAGCCCGAACCCGATGGTCGGCTGCGTGATCGTGCGTGACGGCGAGGTCGTCGGGCGCGGGCACCACGAGCGCGCCGGCTCGGCGCACGCCGAGGTCGCTGCGCTGCGCGAGGCGGGCGACCGCGCCCGCGGCGCGGAGCTGTTCGTGAACCTCGAACCATGCAGCCACCACGGGCGGACCCCGCCGTGCGCCGAGGCCGTCGTGAAGGCCGGGCTGCGACGCGTGGTCGCCGGCATGATCGACCCGGACCCACGCGTCTCCGGACGCGGCATGCGGCGCCTGGTCGAGGCCGGCATCGAGACGCGCACGGGCGTGCTCGAGGATGCCTGCCGCGAGCTCAACAAGGCGTTCATCACCCACGTGACGCGCCAGCGCCCGTACGTCACGCTCAAGCTCGCCGCGTCGCTGGACGGGCGCATCGCGACCCGCACGGGGGACAGCAAGTGGATCACCGGTCCGGAGAGCCGGCAGCGGGTCCACGTGCTGCGCGACGAGGTTGACGCGATCGTCGTGGGCTCCGGGACGCTGCGCGCCGACAACCCGCGGCTGACGACGCGGCTGGAGGGCGCCGAGCGGCCCGGGCGGTCGCCGCACCGCTACGTGCTGGACCCCACGCTGCGGCTCGACCCCGCGCTGCTGGTCTTCGACACACGCACGGCGCCGGTGACGGTGCTGCACGGGCCCGGCGTGAGCGACGAGCGCGCCGCCGCGCTGCGCGCGCGGGGCGTGGAGCTCATCGAGTCGAGCACGGACGCGGACGGACGCATCAGCCCGCGGTCGCTGCTGGAGGCCGTCCGTGCGCACGAGCAGCTGCACCTGCTCGTCGAGGGAGGTGGCGAGTTCGCGGCGAGTTTCCTCGAGGCCGGCTGCGTGGACCGGCTGCTGCTGTTCCTTGCGCCGGTGGTGATCGGTGGCCGTGACGCGGTCCCGGTCGTGGGTGGGGCTGGCGCGGCGCTGGTGGCCGAGGCGACGCGAGGCGCCGTGCGGGCCGTCGAGCGCACTGGCGAAGACGTCCTCATGGACATACGACTGCAGCCTGCGCCGTCACACGAGCCGGCCCCAACCCCCTGAGCCCCGGACGGCCATGTTCACCGGATTGATCGAAGACATCGGCACCCTGCGCTCGCGCAACCGCCGCGGCGACGACGTCACGCTGGCGATCACGACGTCGATCGACACCGGTGAGCTGGTGCTTGGCGAGTCGATCGCGGTCAACGGCTGCTGCCTGACGGTGACATCGATCCTGTCGGACGGCTTCACGGTCGACGCGTCCGGCGAGACGCTGGCCCGCACCAGCATCGCGGACGTGGGCGTGGGCGACCGCGTGCACCTCGAGCGTGCGATGAAGCTGGGCGATCGGCTGGGCGGCCACATCGTCCAGGGCCACGTCGACGGCGTCGGGCGCCTGGAGCGGGTGATCGACGACGGGCGCGCCTGGCAGGTCTACATCAGCATCCCACCGCAGCTGCTGCCGGAAGTCGTGGAAAAGGGCTCCATTGCGGTTGACGGGGTGTCCCTGACGGTCAATGAACTGACCTCGACCGGATGCCGCCTGACGATCATCCCCTTCACCGCTGACGAGACGCTGCTGACGCGCAAGTCGCCCGGCAGCCCGCTCAACATCGAGACGGACATCATCGGCAAGCACGTCCGCCGACTCATGGGCCTGGACCCGACGTCCGGCACCACCACGGCCTCGCTCCTCGAGCGGTACGGCTACCTCACCAGGTGACGACAGAACCATGGCTACTGCCCCCATCGAAGACGCTATCGAAGCCATCCGCCGCGGCGAGATGGTCATCCTCGTCGACGACGAGGACCGGGAGAACGAAGGAGACCTCGTCGTCGCGGCAGAGCTCGTCACGCCCGAACACATCAACTTCATGGCGACCCACGGCCGCGGCCTGATCTGCCTGACCATGACGGCCGACCGGCTGCGTGAGCTCGAGCTGCCGATGATGGTCCAGGAGAACACCGCGTCGTTCGGGACCGCGTTCACGGTCTCGATCGAGGCGCGGGATGGCGTCACGACGGGGATCAGCGCCCACGACCGCGCGCACACGATCCGCGTCGCCGTCGACGACCGGACCCGCCCGCACGACCTCGTGCGGCCCGGCCACATCTTCCCGCTGCGCGCCCGGGACGGAGGCGTGCTCGAGCGCACCGGCCAGACCGAGGGCTCTGTGGACCTCGCGCGGCTGGCCGGCGTCAAGCCCGCCGGCGTCATCTGCGAGATCCTCAACGAGGACGGCACGATGTCGCGCATGAGCGACCTCGAGAGCTTCGCCGCGAAGCACAACCTGCTCATCTGCACGGTCAAGGACCTGATCGACTACCGGCTCAAGCGTGAGCCGCTCGTCGAGCTGGTCGCCGAGGCGCCGTACCCGTGCGAGTACGGCGACGGGTGGAGACTGCGCTGCTACCGCGACGTCGTCGACGGCGGCGAGCACCTCGTGCTGGTCCTGGGCCAGCCGGAGCAGGCGACCTCCCCGGTCCTCGTCCGCGTGCAGCACCAGTGCACCATCGGGGACGTGTTCCGCGGCACCGACTGCGACTGCGGCTGGCAGCTGCACGGCTCCATGGAGATGATCGCCGAGGAAGGCTGCGGCGTGCTGGTCTACCTGCACAAGAAGGAGCACTCCCGCTTCCACGCGGTGCGCAAGTACGTGCTCAAGCAGTCCCGCGAGGAGATGGACGAGCAGAACGAGGCCGCGCGCCAGGAGGCGATCAACCGCCCCAGCCCGGAGTTCCGCGCGTTCGGCGTCGGCGCCCAGATCGTGCGCGACTGCGGCGTGAGGCGGATGCGCGTCCTGAACAACTTCCAGATCAAGCTGGCCGGCATGGAGGCCTTTGGCCTCGAGGCCGTCGAGCTCGTGCCCATCAAGCGCCCCCGCTACATGCAGACCAACCGCTGAGGCAGAGACAGACATGCACCAGAAGCTCGAAGGAAACCTGCTCGCCCAGGGGCTGACGATCGCCGTGATCACCAGCCGGTGGAACCACTTCATCGGTGACCGCCTCGTCGAAGGCGCGCTCGACGCGATCGCGCGCCACGGCGGCGACACCAGCAAGGTGACCGTGGTGCACGTGCCCGGCGCGTTCGAGGTGCCCATGGCCGCACGCAAGGTCGCCGAGAGCGGACGCTTCGACGCCGTGGTCTGCCTGGGCGTCCTGATCCGCGGCGCGACCCCGCACTTCGACTACATCGCGTCCGAGTGCACCAAGGGCATCGCCAGCGCCTCGATGGAGACCGGCGTCCCGATCTCCTACGGCATCATCACCGCCGACAACCTCGACCAGGCGATCGAGCGCGCCGGGACCAAGGCCGGCAACAAGGGTCACGAAGCCGCGATGGCAGCCGTCGAGATGGCCAATCTCTACAAGGAGCTCGCCCGGTGAGCCTGCCCGCACGCGCCCAGCGCGAGGACAAACGCCGCGAGTGGGCCCTGTGGATCCTCGTGGCCGCAGAGACGTCCGACATCAGCGCGACGGAAGCCGCGGAGCGCGTCGCCGCGTCCTTCGTCGGTGACCGCCCGCCAATCACCGCCTCCGACCGCACCGAGTTCTTCGCCGTCGAGCGCTTCGAGGACCACCTGCCCACACCTGACGAGTGGGCCCTGCTGGGCCCCGGCGTGCTCGAGACGATCACGACCATCCAGCTCAACCGCGCCGCGATCGACGAGACCATCCGCGAGGCGTCCCCACGGTGGCGCGTCGAGCGCATGCCGATCATCGACCGCTCGCTGCTGCGGATCGGGGTCGCGGAGCTGCGCTTCCGGTCGCAGCCGCGACCGCGCGCGACGCTGAACGGGCTGATCGAGCTCGCCAAGCGGTACGGTGAGTCGTCCAGCCCCCGCTTCGTCAACGGGATCCTCGACCAGATCCGGAAGAACCTGGACATCCCGTTCACCTGAGCGAGCACGGCATGAAGATGCGAACAGGCCGCCCCCTGCGCCCCGCGATGGCCCTCGCCGCCCGCACCGTGGCCGGCGTCGTCGCGGCGGCCGCGACCACTGGCTGCCTGGCGCCTCCTCAGCCACCGCCGCCGCCGTTCCGCATCGCGCCGTGGGGCCCTGGCCTGGACGTGAGCGCTCCCGGCCGACGCGCGGCGCTGACGACGAGCGCCGGCGACGACACGCTGCTGCTCCGCATCAGCCCGCTGGGGCTGCGCCTGTACGACGCCCAGGCCACCCGCGTCGCCCGCCTGCAGCCCGCCCGCCACGGCGTCGAGCTGACCGACCGCGCAGGAAACGTGCACTGCGCGCTCGACCGGATCGACAACCGACACATCCTGACCTGCCGCGACGGGGTGGTGCTGACGGCCACGACGGACGCCAGAGGGGTGACGCTGGGCAACAGCGCCGGGCCCCAGCTGCTGGTCCGCGCGAGCGAGGACGACAACGGCGCGCGGTTCCTGCTGGACGGCGAGCTGTGGCAGATCACGCGCCGCGCCGGCGACGAACGCTGGGTGCTGTCCGCCGATGCACACGCTGACGGTGCGTCGGGCGTCGACGAAACGCAGGATCACGCCGCGGTGCGCTCGACGCGCGACGGCGCTGAGAACGAGGGCGCTGAGAACGAAGTCGCTGAGAACGACGGTGCAGCAGACGGGTCCGTCGTGCCGGAGGCGGCGACAGGCACCCGGGCCGTCAACCAGGCTGCTGGCTCCGGCAGCGCCGCGACCGCAGTGGCCGGCGCCTCGCTGGGCCCAACCCGCTGGCCGGCGACCGCCGCCGCGCTGCTGCTCGCCACGCAGACACCCGCGCTGGCTCGCCTCGACAACGGTCGCAGCGTCCGGGTGAGCAGCGAGGGCGCAGACACCACCGCCGACACGCCCGACATGGCCGCCCTGACCGCCCCCCCGCTGCCCGACCCGATGGTCGTCTACCTCGCCTGCCTCGCGTGGAGCGTTGCCCGCGGCGACGCGAGCCCGTGAGCACCTTTCCGCGTGACAATCCCCGGTGCGGCCCCTATGCCGACGACCGCACCAGCCCAGCTGCCAGCCACCGCAGAACCAACCAGCGCCGGAGCCCATGATGGAGCGTGTCAGGAAAGACCTCGTTCGCGCGATCAAGCGCGCTGACTACCAGGCCTTTCAACAGCTGCGGAAGGAGCACCCCCGCGCGATCGACCTCGACGGCGAGACGTTCAACGGCGTGACCCTGACCGGGTTCGACCTGTCGAACCTCAACCTGGCGAACACCGAATGGGACTCCTGCATCCTCGAGCGGGTGGTGTTCCGGAAGTGCGACCTGTCCGGTGCGTTCCTGAAGGCGACGACGATCATGGAGTCCAGCTTCGAGCTGGCGACGATGCACGGCACGGCGATCGATGGCTGCGTGCTGCGCGGCTCCCGGTTCCAGGGCTGCGCGTGCGCCGAGACGGAGTTCACGGGGACCGAGTTCGACACCTGCCAGTTCGAACAGCTCGAGCTGGAGGAGTGCACGATGGAGTCGGCGACGGTGACCGCCGGCGTGTTCCGCAGGGTCCTGGTGCGCGGCGGCGAGTGGAACGCGGTGACGTTCCGCGGTGTCGAGCAGGACGAGCTTGTGTTCGACGGGACGGAGATCAACGGCTGCTCGGGTTCCGGGACGCTGCCGGAGGGCTTCCGCCCGCTGAGCGGCCGCCGGAAGGTCGTGGGCACGCGGAGCAGCAACCGCCGCTGAGCGGTCACGACGCCCGGAGTATCGCGCGGAGAGGGCTCAGGGGGCCGGGCTTCCCGTCTGGCGGGCGGTGTCCGGTGCCGTGTTCGAGCTCCGAACATTCACGAGCCGGGTGGTGCGCGAAGCAGCCTGTGTGTAGCTGACGCGCCGGACGAGGCACACAGTGCGGCGCGCGAGAGACGGGCGCACGAGACGACACCCACCGCGCGAGGCGCGGCGGGGTCCGTCACGGTGGTCGACACGGCCGGGTCGACCCGTCGGCCCTGCGGCGGCCGCAGGCGGCGACGGTGGCGCCGCGCGCTGGCGCGGTGCCGGGGCCTCGTCAGCCCTTCATCGTCTGGACGAGCTGGGCGAGGTCGCCAAGCGTCGCGACGCGGTCGAGGTCTTCATCGGGGAACGTCAGGTTGAGGCGCTCCTCGACGACACCGGCCATCTCCATCGACGCGACGGAGTCGATGCCCAGGTCGCGGATGTTGGAGGTCAGGTCGAGGGGACCGTCGAGGTTGACCTTGCCGGGTGCGACCTCGTGGATGGCTTCCTTGATGAGCTGGACGATCTGTTCGTGGGTCATGATTGCCTCTGTGGGTGCCATAGTGGGGGAGCGCTGGCGCGCTGTCGGGTGTCCGCGTTGCGCGCTGCCTAGCCCGGCGGGTGGGCGCGGGCCAGCGAAAATGGACGTGGGTGTGCGGGACACACCGCCGCGGTGCGGCTCACCGCGGGTGACCGCGGCGAGCGCCGGACCGTGATGCGGCGGGGTCGGCTCAGTCGATGCGGCGCAGGCGGTACTGGGCGAGCGACTGGTAGTGTGCGTTGAACGAGCGCACGCAGGTGTCGAGGTAGCGGTCGTAGTCCTCGAAGACCTGGGAGCCCCACTTCTCGCGGATGAGGTCCTCGTTGAGGCGCAGGCGGCGGAGCCACTCTGCGCAGGTCTTCGCGTAGTGCTCGCGGCGGGTCTGGACCTCCATGACCTCCCAGTACGGGTTGACGGCCTGGATGATGTCCTCGAGGCGCAGGGAGATGCCGCCGGGGAAGATGTGGTAGGTGAGCCAGCCGACGTCTTCGAGGTCCTTGCGGTTGCGGGGGACCTTGTTGCGCAGGATGACCTGGAGGCCGAACTGGGCTCCGGGGCGGGTCCACTCCCACGCGCGGCGGAAGTAGTCGCGGTACATGCCGATGTGGCGGCCTTCGCGCGCGTCCTCGGGTCGGGCGATGTGCTCCATCATGCAGATGGAGATCACGGAGTCGAACTTCGTGTCGGGCACGAAGTCGCGGTAGTCCGTGACGGTCGCCTTGGCGTTGGGCAGGTTCCGGCGGGTGATCTCCTCGTGCTGTGCGCGGGAGAGGGTGATGCCTTCGGCGTAGCCGGCCTTGCGGTTGAGGACGAGGTGCTCGAGGTTGGCGCCCCAGCCGCAGCCGATGTCGAGCACCTTGCTGCCGGGCACGACGCCTGCGGCGTCCGCCAGCCAGTCGAGCTTCTTGACCTGCGCCTCTTCGAGGTTGTCCGTCCCCTCGAACAGGGCGCAGGTGTAGTTCATCTTCTCATCCAGCCACAGACGAAAGAAGTCGTTGGAGACGTCGTACGAGACTTCGACTTCTGCTTGGTTCGACATGCTGATGCTCCGGTGCAGGTCGTCAGGCGGCTTCCTTAGCCGCGAGTTCGGTCCACGTGATCATGCGCCCCTGTTCGGGGTCCCAGACCGCGAGGTCAAGACAGGCCTTGATGGCGGAGGGGCGCCAGGATGTACGCCCCGCCTGTTGCAGCTCGGGGATCTCGGCCATCACCTCAGGGAGGCGATAGAACGGGATCCGGTGGTTCAGGTGGTGAATGTGGTGGTAGCCGATGTTCCCGGTGAACCAGTGCATGAGCCGTGGCATCTCGAACATGCTCGACGACCGCAGCGCGGCGTCGGTGAAGGTCCAGTGCCTGCGCTCGAAGAGCCGAACGTCCGGGAAATTGTGCTGCGCGTAGAACAGGTACGAGCCGGCGCCCATGGCGACGATCATCGGGATGACGAACAGGCAGATGCCGGTGAGCGGGTTCCACAGCAGGCTGGCGCCGACGGTCAGGCCGACGTGGACGACCACCGCGACGGGCCCGAGCCAGTGGCGGCCCGGATCGCGCCGGAACGGGGAGAACGACATGCCCACGAGGAAGACCGTGAAGTAGCCGAGGGCGATCGTCACCGGGTGGCGCATCACGCGGTAGATGCGCCGTTGCCCGGCGTTCATGCGGCGCCACATGCGCAGGTTGACGACCGGGTAGGAGCCGATCGACGAGCCGACCATGCGCGCGTTGTTGCGGTGGTGGTAGTCGTGGGTCTCCTGCCAGACGGAGCGCACCGCCAGCAGGTGCATGCCCACGAGCGTCATGAGCGCGGACGCGGCGCGCGAGCGCCGCAGCAGCGCGCCGTGCAGGTAGTCGTGGTAGAAGATGAACAGGCGGATGTTCACGAGGCCCACGACGACCGCCAGCGGCACCTTGAGCCACCAGGGCTGCACGAGCACGATGCCGACCATGCCGGCGGTGAGCACCAGCAGCGTCTGGATCAGCAGACCCCACGATCGCGCGGGCTGCTCTGCCGTGTACGGGCGCGTGCGGCGCAAGAGCTGCGCGTCGCCGCGAGGGCCGTCTGCGGCGTCCTCGACCCCCGCCCCTGCCGGAGACGCGCCCGGCGCGAGCCCGGCGCGGTCATCCGTGCGAGCCACGGAGGCGCGATCCGCCGGGACCCGATCCACCTGGCCACGGACACCCGCCGATGGTCCGCCAAGGACGGCAGCGCCGCCATCACTCAGTTCCGTCATGCACCGTCAGCCCGACAACGCCTGCTGTGCGTCGTCTGATCCTGTCCTTCGACCGGCCACCCGCGTTCACGGGCCGCCACCCTGTCCATCGTCTTCACGTTCACTCCGCGACTGTCGCACGCACCTGTCGGGCAGAGACGGCCCCCGCCGCGCCATGCCTTCCTGGATTCCGTTGTACCAGCACGTGAACGCTCCGTGCGTAAAGACTCGGTAAAGCCACGGTCGCAGCCCGATGACAAGGATGGCGTGCTGTGCCATGCCGCGATCGCCACCGGGACGGGCCCGATACAGCCCCCACGCTGGTTCTCGCGCCCTCACGTCGCGTGAAGGGTGCGCCCGCGCCGGTTTCCGACCGCGAGGTTTTTTCATGTGGATCTGGCTCCACGGGCTCTTCGGGGACGACCTGGACTGGCGACCCGTCACCGACCAACTGACCGAACTGCAACACGTTTCCATCGTGCTCCCCGGGCACCGCTCGCGGCCGGTTCAAGGCGCCGAGGGCGGCCCCGAGCGCAGACGGAGATCCGGCGCGGCGCGACAAGCCGCGGGCGCGCATCTCATGGCTCCGGCCGCCGATTTCGACGACCTCGTCCGGGCGACCCGGCAGCGGATCGCCGCGACGCTCGCCGATCATCAGACGGACGCCTGGTACCTGGCAGGCTACTCGCTCGGTGGACGTGTCGCGCTGGCTATCGCGCTCGACCGCGATCCTGCTTTGCCGCCGCCAACGGCGCTCGTCCTCGAAGGAGCCAGCCCCGGGATCGACGACGAGGACGCACGGGCGCAACGACGAGCCCTCGACGACGAGCGAGCCGTCGCGATCGAGCGTGACGGCCTCGAGCCGTTTCTCGAACAGTGGTACCGGCAGCCGCTCTTCGCAGTGACCGATGACGACGCCCGCTGCGCGCTGGTGGAAGAACGCCGTCACCAGGACCCGGCCGCGATGGCGGCGATGATCAGGCTCGCCAGCCCGGGGCGCGTGCGCTCGCGCTGGGCTGACGTGCCACGGCTCGACATCCCCTGCCTCTACCTCGCCGGCAGCCGCGACGAGGTCTACACCGCCACGGCGCGGCGGTTCGCGGACGCCTGCCCGAACGCCCACGCCCGGGTCGTCCCGGACGCCGGACACAACGCCCACCGGGACAACCCGCAGGCCGTCGCTGACACCATCCGGCAGCTGTTCGGCCGCGCGGAACGCCCCCCTGCACCGATGGGCACTCGATGACCGCATCGCCTGCGACTCCCCGCCCTGTCGACGAGCCGCGGCTGCTCTGGCGCGACGAGCACGCCGCCGTCCTGCACAAGCCCAGCGGCATGCTCGTCCACAACAGCGCCTGGGCCGGCCCCGCAGAGCACACGCTCCGCGACGCCGTCGCCAGCGAGCTGGGCGACGACTGGCACCCGGTTCACCGCATCGATCGCGGGACCAGCGGCGCCGTCCTGTTCGCGCGCGGCGCCGCCATCGCCGC
>ERZ869909.690-NODE-690-length-34565-cov-11.529402_pt1 | contig 34565 bp, 25 predicted proteins | sample MGYA00520892_ERZ869909 | MGnify/ENA primary metagenome ERZ869909 (study PRJEB32215, sample SAMEA104723947) | bioreactor metagenome | biome: bioreactor; feature: anaerobic bioreactor; material: water | place: China | collected 2015-03-12 ...
CGCCACCGCCACCGCCACCGCCACCGCCACCGCCACCACCTGAAGACCCTCCGGGCAAGGGCGGAGGGGATTGTCCGGCCACACCCAATCCGATCAGCCTGGTGTGGGGGAGCAAGTACCTGGTCGAACTCGACGCCCCGGGTGTCGCCGGCGGGCTTCCGGCGATCCGTCGCCACTACAACAGCGGCAAGTCGATGAGCAGCACCGTGACCGCACCTGGGTGGCGCTTCGAGTTCGAACGTTCGCTCCACGTCGCGCAACGCTCCAGGACCGCTGCGGTGCGGCCCGACGGACGCGTATGGTGGTTTTCTGCGACCGGCACGGGCTTTGAGGCCGATGCCGACGTCAACGACACACTGGTTCGCGTCAGCGAACCCGGCAGCCCCATCGCATGGCGGCTGATCTCGGCCCAAGGCGAAGTCGAGCACTACGACATGCACGGCCGCATACTCGAGGTGCGTCTGGATGGAGGGGGCGGCTGGCAATACCGCTGGTCCGACAACGGCCGAATCAGTGAAATCACCGACTTTGCCGGGCGAACATACCGGCTCGCCTACGATGAGCACGGCCTGCTCACCGAACTGCAACTTGCCAACGGACACCGCCTGTCCTACGAATATGCCGTGGCCACCTGCGGCACGAGCGCATGCGCGACGCTGGTTGGCGTTGCACACGCGCTTGGCACAAGCCGTCGCTACCACTACGGCGACACCAGCCACACCAGCCAGGTGCCGGCACTCGTCGGCATCACCGACGGCGCCGGGACGCGCTACGCAAGCTACGCCTACGCCGCGGATGGGCGGGCCATTCGCTCCGAGCTCGCCGGTGGCGTCAGTCGCTACAGCGTATCCTACGAAGAAGGCCTGAGCGCCCTCATCGATCCGCTGGGCAACCGCTTCGAACATCGCTTCACCACCATTGTCGATGTTCCGCGCGCAATCGGCAGCTCGCAACCCGCGGGCGCCGGCTGCGGCCCGAGCGCGCGCACGGCAGTGCACGACGAGCACGGCAACACCGTCAGCCGCACCGACTTCGATGGCACCGTATCGGTCTTCGAGTACGACCTGTCGCGCAATCTCGAAACCCGGCGCATCGACGCCCACGGCCATCCCGCCGCCCGCATCACCAGCCGGCAATGGCACCCGCACTGGCGGCGCGAAACCGCCCGCGCCGAGCCGGGCCTGATCACCGCCTGGATCTACCACGGCCAGCCCGACCCGATCGACGGCGGTATTGCCCGCTGTGCGCCGGACGACGCCCTCGTCTTCGGCTCGCAACCGCTGGCGCTTGTCTGCCTTCACGTGCGCGTGGCAACCCATGACACCACCGGTGCCAGTGGCTTCGCGGCCGCTCTGGACGGCTCGCCGAGAGTCTGGCGCTACCGCTACGACGCCCGAGGCAGATTGCTGAGCGAAGAGGGCCCCCGAACGGACGTCTCGACGCGCACCACCTACGAATACTACGCCGACACCGCGCAGTGTCCGGGCACGGGTCCGGGCATGGACACGGGCTGCCGAGGTCAGCTCGCGCGCAGCCGCAACGCGCTGGGCCACGTCACCGAATACCCGGCCTACGACGCACACGGTCGCGTACTCGTCCGAATCGACCCCGACGGACTCGAAACCCGCTTCGCGTACGACCCGCTCGGGCGGCTCACCGAATACCGCCAGAACGCGCAGCGCACCCGCTACGACTATGACACACGGGGGCTCTTGAACCGCATCACCCGGCCTGGAGGCGACTACGTCACGCTCCACTACGACGACGCGCACCGCTTGACCGGCTTGAGCGACACAGCCGGCAACCGCGTGGCCTACCAACTGGACGCCGCCGGAAACCGCGTGAGCGAAACAGTGCAGGACATCAGCGGCACGCTGCGTCAGCGCATCACCCGCGAATTCGACGCACTGTCACGCCTGCAACGCCAGAGACTTGGAGCCCAGTGATGAGCGCAACGAGCACCACACCCGCCGCCGTCCTCATGCTGCTCTGGGCCAGCGTTGCAGGCAACGCCTTCGCCCAGTCCCTGGACACCCGCTACGAGTATGACGCCCTGGGCCGGCCCACCGCCATCATCGACGCGGCCGGTCACACCGAGCGCAAGGTGTGGGACGTACACGGGCGCCTGCAGCGCGAAGCCAACCCGCTGGACGAGCGCACCACCTACCACTACGGCCACACCGCACACCCGGCATCAGTGCTTGCCCCCAATGGCGCCCTGACCACCTTCGACGTCGACGGCCTTGGGCAGATCCACAGCGAAACCAGCCCCGACCGCGGCACCACCACCTACGTCCATGACGCCGCCGGCAACCTCACCAGCCGCATCGACGCGCGCGGCGCGCGCATGGACGTCGCCTACGACGCGCTCAACCGCCCCCTCGAACGGCGCTTCCTGCGCCCGGACGGCAGCCTCGAAGCAACCCACACCTACCGCTGGGACAACGCCCCCAACGGCCGTGGCCGCCTCGGCACCCTCGCCACCGACACCCACACGCTCGAATTTGCCTACACCCCCACCGGCGCGCTCGCAACGCGCACCGCCACCCGAAGCGGCGTTAGACTGAGCACGCAGTGGGAGCACGACCCCGGCAGCGGCCGGCTCCTGAGCCTGACCTACCCCTCGGGCAGCACCCTGACCTACGACTACGACGCCAGTGGGCGCGTGCAGAACCTGTACTGGGACGGCGCCCCCATTGCCGGCAACATCGACTACTTCCCGTTCGGCCCGCCCACGGCCCTGTCGCTGGCCAACGGCATCGACCACCTGCGCCACTACGACAGCGCCGGACGGCCGAAGGCCTACACGCTGGCCGGCTACACGGTCCAGATCATCCACGACGCGTCCGGTCGGATCATCGAACTGGACCCGGGCATCCCCACCTACGCCCAGCGTTTCGGCTACGACGCCGCAGGACGTCTTACCGACTACCAAGGCTTTATCCACACCGAAACCTACGCCTACGACGCGAGCGGCAATCGCCTCGAACGTAGCCACAACGGCGTACTCAACCGCTACGCCTACGAAGCCAACAGCAACCGGCTCATCGGCATCGACGAGCTCGCCCTGAGTCACGACCTTGCCGGTCACCTCATCGCCGACACCCGGCGCTTCACCCATGACAGCCGAGGTCGTCTGAGCGAGCTCATCATGGGCGGTCAGCACACGCGCTACGACTACAACGGTCTGGGCGAACGCAGCTACAAAGCGCACAGCGGTCAGGCGCGTCACTACATCTACGACGAAGCCGGCCGCCTGCTGGGCGAATACGACGGACAAGGCCGCGTGCTCACCGAGTACGCCTGGCTGGACGCGCTGCCGGTGGCCATGCGCCGCCCCGGCGGCCCGAGCGGCGCCGAGCTGTACGCAATCGAGACCGACCACCTGGGCACCCCGCGCCTGATCACCGATGCGAACCGGCGCATTCGCTGGCACTGGCATTCCGCCCCGTTCGGCGACACCGCCCCGAACGAAAACCCCGGGGGCGTAGGCGCGCTCACCTTCAACCTGCGCTTTCCGGGGCAGTACTACGATGCGGAATCGGGGCTACACTACAACTACTTCCGGGACTATGATCCGGATGCGGGACGGTACATCCAGAGCGATCCGATTGGGTTGGCGGGGGGATTAATCTATATGCCTATGTCGTGGGAAATCCGGTTTCTTTCACTGATCCGATGGGTTTGCACAAAGGAGATAAGTGGTACGGCTTCAATAATCGTGAATTCCAGCGTTGGTTTCATAGGTGTTGGAAGCAAGCGGGTAACGCCGATGCAGACAAGGAAGAAATCGCCGAGGCCTACGCCGAGTGGGTAAGTCGTGGCTCGCCGACTGGCGGTAAGTGTGACAACACACCGCCGCCCCCGCCGGCTCCAACCAATGGTTGTGAAGCGTGCGAGAAGACAGCAGCTATCGTTGTTGTCGGTGGCAGCGTCTATGTGGTTTATCGGTGCCTGCGAATGTTGCCTTCTTTGCTCCCGCCGCTTTGGCCAACCATCCCAGCCAATGTGGTGGTGCCATGACTAAAGGGAAGAAAGAAGCAGCGGCTCATGCCTACACGGTAGAGCTGCGATTCTCAGGTGACCAGTTGGAACCATCTGAAATTTCAGCTCGATTGAATTTGCAGCCTAGCAATGCGCTTAGCCATTCGCAAAACCAGTCAGCCACAAGGAAGCGGCGTCCATATTGGGCATACAACGGACAAGGAGAGGTGGGATTCCAGCCTGAGTGGACATCTCTGGAAGATGGTTTGGAATTTCTTCTCAAAAACTTGAGTTCCAGAAAAGCTGAGATCATTGCCCTTGCCCGTCAGTTTGATGGGATCTGGTGGTGTGGTCACTTCCAAGCCAGCTTTGATGGCGGCCCTACGCTCTCTCCGAAGTTGCTAATTGAAATCGGCAGCTACGGAATTCCTCTCAGCATCGACAATTATTTCTCCGACGAGTAATGCCGATAAGCGATAGATCAGCAAAAGGGCCAGGCTCGAATTCACCGACGCGAACCGGCGCATTCGCTGGCACTGGCATTCCGCCCCGTTCGGCGAAACCGCCCCGAATGAAAACCCCGAGGGCGTAGGCGCGCTCACCTTCAACCTGCGCTTTCCGGGGCAGTACTACGATGCGGAATCGGGGCTACACTACAACTACTTCCGGGACTATGATCCGGATGCGGGACGGTACATCCTGAGCGATTCGATTGGGTTGGCGGGGGGGACTAATACCTACAGCTATGTGGGCGGAAATCCGCTGGGTTATGTCGACCCGAGAGGTCTAAACCCAGTCGCTGGCGCTCAAGCGGGCGCTACGGGCGGAGCCGTGGTGTGCGGTCCTCTCTGTGGTGTAGCCGGCGGTGTTGTTGGTGCAGTGGTTGGCGCTTGGGGTGCCAACGAGGTCTACAACATCTATAGCGAGTCTCAAGAAAGATATCGCGAATATCAGGCATACAAGGCTTTCCAGCGGCAGGGATATCTTCGTGATCCAGACCCATGCCAGGAACTGAAGAACAGAATTAGGTTCCTGAAGCAACTCAATGCCATGAGGCGCGCGTGGGACACCAAATGGCCGAGTGCCAAGTATCCTGGCGGAAGGCACGCAAAAGTCATCATCGAGAGCGACGAGACAATCAAGCGGCTTGAGCGACAACTGAGGGAGAACTGTCCAAATGAGTGCCAGTAGCGACCTTCATTCCTTTCTGGCGAGATATGCCAATTTGGCTATGTTTGATGGTGTCAGAGTTGTCTCACCAGATTCTGCGAATTCGGAGGGTGACACTCCGTTCCATATGGCTGCGTTTGACGATGACGTGGAAGCACTGAGGGCAATGATTCCCCATATCAAGGAGGTCAACTTGGCCGGTGCGATTGGGAATACCCCTCTTCACTATGCGCTAATGAACGGTTCAAAATCAGCAGCCCACTTCTTGCTCGAACATGGAGCTGATGCCACACGTGAGAATGACTATGGCGATACTCCTGCGGAATGCTCGAACCCGCGTAAACCCGCGTAGGGCGCAACGACCGGTACCGCAAGAACGGTACCAGGTCTTGAGATGCCACATTTTTCTACCCGCAGACCCGTTCGACGGCCTGCTTCGCCGTAACGATCTCGATCCCCTCGAAGCGCCCCGACAGCAGATCGTTGTCCGCGCTGACGATCAGATCGGCGCCCGCCGCGATGGCGGCGGCGAAGTTGAGCTTGCCCCCGAAAAACGGACGCCATTAAATGATGTTCTGAGGCCTCATGGAGGTACGTGAGATGAGAACGAGGATACCGAAGTGGGCATAAGAAATCGTGTTTTCTGTGGTTCCCTAAGACCACAGGAGCACATCATGCCCACAGATCCGTGCCTGGCGACCTTGGTTCGCCGCGACTGGCTGAACGTGGGTCCGCTCGGTCACCTCATTGTTCCGTACATCGGAGCGCTGCGCGGCCAGCGCTACGGCGAGCGCACCATTCGCGGCTACGTCGGCTGCCTCGCCCATTTCTGTCATTGGATGGCGTGCGACGCGATCGCATGGTCGACACCGGAGGCTGTGTGGCTCGTCGAGCGCTTCTCGCGCGATAAGTTGTCGGATGGTAGCCCCGACCGGTGTCAAAGAATCCGGTTGAACCACAGCAATGACAGCATCGCGGCGAGCGCCACCAGCAGTGCGCCCGCCGCCGCGAACACGGCGCTGATCTCGGTCTGTTCGGTCTTGAGCACCATGCGGCTGTCGAGGTTGCGATAGACGGCGCGCAAGTCCTCGGCGGTGCCGGCGTGGAAGTACTCGCCGGCGGTGAGGGTGGCCAGCTGGCGCAGCGTCTCCTCGTCGAGGCCGACGCGCGCCGCCCAGCCGCCGATGTGGATGACCTCGCCTTCCACCGTGCCGACGCCGACGGTAAAGACGCGGATGCCGAGGTCGGCGGCCAGCCGGCCCGCTTCGAGGGCGTCCGGCCCGGTGGTGCTCTGGCCGTCGGTCAGCAGGATGATCACCGCATCGGTATTGGCCCCGGCGCGATAGGGCGGATCGCCGAGATGTTCCGGGTGGCGGATACGGTAGCCGGCGACATCCTCTTCGGCGGCCGACAGTTCGATGCCGGCCTCCGGAAACAGCGAAGCCAGCGAAACGACGAGGCCGCTGCCGATGGCGGTGCCGTACTGCATTTGCAGTCGTTCGATGGCGGCGGTGATGTCATCGCGGCTGCGGGTGGGGGCTTGCACCAGTGCTGCGGTGGCGGCGAACGACACCACGCCGATGCGGGTGTCGGCCGGTTGTTCGGCGACGAAGTCGAGCGCTGCGCGTTGGGCTGCGACCATGCGGCTGGGTTCGACGTCGGTGGCGCGCATGCTGCCGGAGACGTCCATCGCGAGGATGACGGTGCGTTCCTGGTGGGGCAGGGTGAGCACCGCCTGCGGGCGAGCGGCGGCCAGCAGCAAGGTGCCGATGCCGAGCAGAAACAGCAGCGGCGGCAGATGGCGGCGCACGCCCGGGTTGCGGCCGAGCGCGTCGCGCACCATCTGCAGGCTGGCGTGGCGCAGCGCGAAGCGGCGATTGCGGTGCAGTACGTACAGATACAGCGCAACCAGCGCCGGCAGCAGCAACAGCAACCAGAGCAGGGTAGGCCAGGCAAAGCTCATCCGCGCAGATCCTCCAGGTGGGCCGGTGGCGCGTTACCGCTGGCGGCGCGGGTGCGCCAGTTGCGCAGGTCCGCGAAGCGCAGGATGGCATCGACCAGCTGGTCGTCGGTGGCCAGTTCAAGTGTGTCCACGCCCGCGTCGCGCAGGGTTTCGAGCAGCCGTTGTTCGCGTACCTGAGCCTGTTCGCGGTAGCGCCGGCGAAAGCCCGGATCATGCGTGTCGACCAGCAACTGACCGCCGGTTTCGGCATCCTCGAAGACCACCATGCCGAGGTCCGGCAGCGTGTGTTCGAGCGGGTCGAACAGCCGCACCGCGATCAGGTCGTGGCGACGCGCCAGTCGCGCGAGTGGCGACCCCCAGCCGGGCAGGCTGATGAAATCCGACACCAGGAACACCAGCGAGCGGCGCGGCATCAGCCCCGCCATGGCGGAGAGCATGCGCCCGAGGTCGGTCGCTTCGGAACGGCTGCGGGAGGGCTGCTTGAACAGCGTGTGCAGCAGATGGAGGACGTGGCGGCGACCGCTGCGCGCCGGGATCACGCAGTCCAGCGCATCGCCCCACAACAGCGCGCCGACGCGATTGCCCTGACGGGTGAGCAGGCGCGCCATCACGGTGACGAAGTCGATGGCCAGCGAACGCTTGGTGGTGTGCGACCCGAAGTCCAGCGACGGGCTGAGATCGAGCAGAAACCACGCGGTGATCTCACGGTCCTCGACGTACTCGCGCACGTAGGGGGTCTGCAGGCGCGCGGTCACGTTCCAGTCGATGTGGCGCACGTCGTCGTGGTACTGGTATTCGCGCAAGTCCGCCAGGTCCAGCCCGAAACCGCGGAACAGCGTGCGGTAGTCGCCCTGCAGCAGCCCGTCGAGGCGTCGCACGACGGTCCATTCGAGGCGCCGCAGCAGGCGCTCAGGATCGGTTGGCGACCTTGACATGGGTATCCAGGGGTTTCTCGGGGGGCGCGATCCGCGCCATCAGGCGGAGCAGCAGCTCGTCCGGGGTCAGCGCGTCGGACAAGGCCTCGTAGGTCAGCACCAGGCGATGGCGCAGTACATCGGGCACGAGGTCGGTGACGTCTTCGGGCAGGACGTAGTCACGGCCGCGCAGAAAGGCCAGGGCGCGCGCACCTTCGATGAGGTGGATCGAGGCCCGCGGGCTGGCGCCAAAGCTGATGTAGCGCGCCAGCTCGGGGATACCGTAGCGTTCGGGGTCGCGCGTGGCGGCGACCAGGCGCACCGCGTACTGGATCAGCGATGGGTCGACGTAGGCTTCACGGCAGGCCTGCTGCAGACGGGCGAGCTCTTCGGTGCTGGCGATCGCGGCGACGTGTGGCGGCGGGCCGGTGACGCGGTCGACGATGGTGTATTCCTCCTCCTCGGTCGGGTAGCCAACGAGCACCTTCATCATGAAACGGTCTACCTGGGCTTCGGGCAACGGGTAGGTGCCTTCGGTCTCGATCGGGTTCTGGGTTGCCAGCACCAGAAACGGCCGGGGCACCGGATGCGTTTCGCCGGCAATGGTCACCTGGTATTCCTGCATTACCTCGAGCAATGCACTCTGCACCTTGGCCGGCGCGCGGTTGATCTCGTCGGCGAGCAGCAGGTTGGTGAACACCGGGCCGAGCGAGGTGGTGAATTCCCCGGTCTTCTGGTTGTAGATGCGGGTACCGATGAGGTCGGCCGGCACCAGGTCGGGCGTGAACTGGATGCGCCCGAAGCTGCCGCGGATGGCATTGGCCAGGGTCTTCACCGTGAGCGTCTTGGCCAGTCCCGGCACGCCCTCCACCAGCAGATGCCCTTGCGCGAGCACCGCGACCAGCACACGCTCGAGAAAGTGATCCTGACCGACGACGACCTTCTTCACCTCGTAGAGCACGCGCTCCATCAGCGTCGCGATTTCGCCGTGCGTGCCTGTGCTGTCCCTGCCGTGCATGCGCTGTCCTCCGTATGTTCAGAATGGTGAAACCCCGGCTGCGCCGGCGGCACTTTCGATCGGCACCGCAAACGCGATCCCGACGAACACCCCCTGTCGGGTCGGGTTGAGGATACCGGTGACGATGCCGATCACGTCACCGTCCATGGTGACCAGCGGTCCGCCCGAGCTGCCGGGGTTGGCGGCGGCGTCGAACTGGATCAGGTTGCTCAGCACGCGTTCGCCCTCGGGTGAGACGAACTCGCGTTGCAGACCGGACACGATGCCGGCGGTGGCCGAGGGGCCCATGCCGAACGGGAAACCGACCGCGAGCACACGCTCGCCCGGCGCCAGCCCCGCGGTGGAACGCATCGTCGCCGCCACCAGCGCGTCCGGAATCGAGTGCGCCTGCAGCACCGCCAGGTCCTGTGCCGGTTCGGCTGCGACCAGGCTGGCAGCCGACTCGTGACCGTTGGCAAAGACTACGCGAATGCGCTCGGCTCCGGCGACCACATGCAGATTGGTCAGGATCGTCCCGTCATCGACGATGACGACGCCGGTGCCGACGCTACCGGGGCGACGGCCGGGGCTCGCCTCATCCGGCAGCGGATGCGGGATCTCGATGGCCCCGGGCGTGTCCGCCGGGGCGTCGGTGTCGTCATCGAGCAAGTCCGCCGTCGCGAATCCCCGCACGCGCACGACGGATGGAGAGATGGTCTGCTGGGCGATGACGGTTGGCGCAGGTGCGGCGTCGCGCGCATCGAGCGCGCGTTGCACCCAGGCCTCGATTTCGGCGGGGGACTGTGCCGCCGGACGGACCAGCAGCAACACCAGCAGGATCAGGCACGCGGCCAGCAGGCTCGCGACGACGATGAACAGCCTGTGCTGCGTCGGATCGGCGGGTGCGGTGGTCGCGGCTGCGGCGTCGGGAACGTGTTCCCGTTGTACCGTGTCTGCACTTCGGGAGGCTTGTTCGAAGGCCGATGTCCGGTCCGCGCCGGAGGATCGTGATTCCTCTTCACGATCCGTCCGGTGAGCTCGGCTGTACAGCACGGTGCGTTTCATCTGCGGATCGCCTCCGGGTTGGCCGGGTCGAAAAGAGAGTGCCACGAGTGCGCCCGGGCCGGTGTCTTCCGCCTGCGGGGCTGGGCGCCCGTGATCGGGTCGTTCTGTGGGGGCGCCGTGTCGTGCAGCGCAGTGCGTTGGCCGCCCGCCGTGGAACGAACTAATCTGACTATAGCGTTTGCGGGAAATTCCGCGAGCGATGATTGTCGACCGATGAAAGCCTGGATCGGTGGGTTCGGGCGTTGTGGACGCGAACCAGTCGCCACCGCCCGTCGACGAGCGGGTGCGCCCGACGGTGGGGGTGGACAGGAGGACGGGTGATGCATTTTCTGTGGTCCGACATGTTGTGGGCGCTGCTCGCGCTACCGTTGCTCGCGCTTGCCGGGTGGCTGGTGTCGCGGGGGCGCAAGCGCGTGCGGCTACGCTTTTCGAGCCTGACGCTGGTGCGCGAAGCGCTCGGACCGGGGCAGCGCGCGCGTCGTCTGCTGCCCCCGGCCTTGCTGCTGGTCGCGATGGGCCTGGCCTTGCTGGCGCTGGCGCGGCCGAGTGCGGTAGTGACGCTGCCTACCGACGACCGCACCATCGTGCTCGCCATCGACGTCTCGCTGAGCATGAGCGCCACCGACATCGAGCCCAATCGCCTGGTTGCGGCGCAGAGCGCCGCGCGCCACTTCGTTGCCACTCAGCCCCCGGACGTGGCGATCGCGGTGGTCTCCTTTGCCGGCACGGCGTCCATCGTGCAGGCGCCGACACGCAATCGTGACGACGTCATCGCCGCCATCGACCGCCTGCTGCTCGACCGCCACACCGCCATCGGCAGCGCCATCCTGATGTCGCTGGCCACGCTGTTCCCCGACCAGGGGCATGACCTCGACCAGATGATCTTCGGTGACTGGCGCGACGGTCCCGGCGACGGTGCGGCGGCCGGTGGCGGGCTGGCGGGCATGGCCCCGTTCGAGGTGATGGAGCCCGGCAGCTATCCCTATGCGGCCATCATACTGCTCACCGACGGCCGCAGCACCACCGGCCCGCACCCCGTCGAGGCCGCGCGCCTCGCCGCCGAGCGCGGGGTCAAGGTGTATACGGTCGGCTTCGGTACCACCGAAGGCTCCACGGTGACCACCGCCGGGTGGTCGATGTTCATGCGCTTCGACGAGGACGCGCTGATCGAAATCGCCGACATGACCGGCGCACAGTACTTCCATGCCGGCAGTGCCGAGGACCTGAACCGTGTGTATCAGGATCTCAACGCGCGCTTCGTGTTCGAATTGCAGGAGACCGAACTCAGTGGGGTGTTCGCGCTGGTGGCGGCCCTGCTCGCAAGCCTGGCGGGGGGACTGTCGCTGTTGTGGTTCAATCGGGCGGTGTAGCGGCACACAGCGCAACGTCGCCCGGTGCGCGACGTTGACCCGACTGAGTCCGTGCAGGAGGGGAGCGTGCAAGGCGTTTCCCGGGGCGTCCGAAAGGCAATCTTTTGTGAATTGAGCCCTTGTGCCGTAATACGTAAAAAGCACTACTACTAGTGTGGTATAAACTGCGCGCTTGCAATTTGACACATTAATGGTACGTCTCGTACATCGGATCGGATGCTCGGGGTGATAAAGCGCACGCACGCAAACGCATTCTCTGCTTGAAAGGGTGGAAGTATTTTGTTGCGTACGTGTGTTTTTTCACGCGTGACCGGTTCGCGTCCCAGTATTGTTCGTCGGCTCCGCCGTCTTCGGTGGGGGGCGGCAGAAAACGAGAAACTCAGGGGAAATAATCAGATGCGCAACAAAGGGGGGAGAACCAGAACGGCGCTGGCTGCGGTTCTGGCATCGGCGGCAATCTGGAGCGGTTCGGTGGGGGCCGATCCCTTTCCACCGGTTTGGGGTGGTCCCGCTGTTCATCATCAACCGGTCGCCTGGCCGACTGAACCCCCTGATCCAGCGCAATGCGGAAGCGCCTGTGGTGAGTGGAAACCCTACACCCGCTTCCAGAACACCCTCAATGACCCCCGCATCAAGGATCCGTCCAATGGCGGAACCTCCCCGCAGAACTACGTCAATATCGCTTCGTCGTGCATCGACAAGGATCTGCCCAGCATTTACTACAACCTGAAGAAGGTTGACGAAAACGATCCGACCAGGGATGTAATCATGTTCCGCTGGCGGGTAGAGCAGATCGCGAACACCTACGCGACCGGCCCCAACCCGGGTACCTTCGGTGCCACGCATCCGTGGAACTCGGCGCTATGGACGGTGCTATTCGATGTCGACGGCACGGGCTACCGGGATCTCGCGGCGCACCTCAACGGGTCTTCCGGTAATCCTTCCACGCCAATTGACATGCTGGCCGGCATCTATGGTCGCATCCCGACGCAGTCGATCAACTACCTGGATGATCCGGACAACATCAAACTGCTCGGGCATAACCCGACGGCGTTCATTGATGGTGGCTCCAACCGAATTCTGAATTTCCAGAATAACCTGACTCCAACCTCGGGCTGGCCCAACGGCTCGGCGGAAACCGTCTGGGACTACGGCACCACCCGCGCGATCAAGGTCAGCACCCGTTCGTGCACCGAGTACTTCGTCGATTACCAGATCCCCGTCGCGATGCTCGACGCCACGCCGTACGGTGGCCCGAAGATCGACCGCTCGACGCCGATCTCGATGCTGTTCTGTACCGCGAACAGCCTGAACAACCCATTCCAGAAAGACTGCGCGCTCAACCGCGCCTGGGTGGCGGACCCCAACAAGCCGGGGCCGTTCGGTGATTACATCTCCTTCGATCAGGAAGAGCCGTATTCGCAGCCGATCATTCGCGATGTCAAGGCTGTTGCCCCCCTGAGCTGTACACCTGGCCAGACCTATACGCTGAGCGCCACCGTGCAGGACACGCTGGCAGTGGTCGATGGCGTGGTGCGTGACTCGTTGAACGAGGTCAGCTTCTGGTACTACCACGACGTCAATGGTGACGGTATTTCCAACGACGGCAGTCAATGGACCTTTGCCGCCACCGGTACGCGCGTGCCCGGCACGCTCAACAAGTGGACCGCGAACTGGGATAGCAGCAATGCGCCCAAGGGACGCTATCTCATCGGGGTGCAGGCCGTCGATAATCGTTTGCTGGTGGACGATGACATGCCACCCAATCCCGTTGACAACCGTACCTTCTCCTACGTCACCAGTAACGCGATGGGGCAGGTGTACATCGATGGCAACTGGGCGACTGGGCAGGATGGCGAAGGGAATCCGCTCGATTTCCCGGCCAGCTTTCCCGACCATGCGTCGCCAATGGCCCCAGTGGCGACGGAGAACTGGTACGGCAACCCGTCCATCGTGGGCACGCAGGTGGCCTTTGCGGGCTTTGAAGAGGAGCAGGTCGATCTGGCAGTGAATGCCTGCGGCGTGGCGCCGTCCATCGACAAGAGCGTCAGTCCCGCCAACGTCGCGGTCAGTGAAATGGTGACCTACACCATCACCATCAGCAACCCGAGCAACAATGCGCCAATCACGATCAACCAGGTCAGCGATGTGCTGCCGGCCGGGTTTACGTTTGGTAGCGTGACTGGCGGTAGTCTGAGCGGTTTCTCTTCCGCACCGTCGCCTGGCGCAGCGGGTGAACTCGTCTGGGTGTTGAACACGCCCGCAGCGCTCGCACCGGGTGACAGCGCCACACTGCTGTTCACCGCGACAGCCGGGAGCAACGCCGGGGTGTACAACAATACCGCCGCTGCCCAGATTCCGGGTTTCGGTCTGATCGAGTCCGAACCGGTGCCGGTCAACGTCGATGCGGCCCGCCTCACACTGTCCAAAACCCCCAATCTTTACCTGATCAATCCCGATGGCACGACCCAACTGACGTACACGATTGCGTGGTCGAATGATTCTGCGGTTCTCCTGACGGATGCGCAGATCAGCGACGTTCTGCGCATCCGGCGTGACGTATATCGGTTGTACGGGGGGAACGGTTTGTGCGGAAAACGCTGGCACGGTCACGTGGCAGCTGGGTAATCTGGTTGGCGGTAGCAGCGGTTCGGTAACGCTGACGGTGACGATCAATACCGACTATCCGACCGCTTCGCTGTTGAACACGGCCGTGATCACGGCGACGCCACCGGGCGGGGGCTCCATCCTGCGCGAGGCTTCGACGACCATCGCGGTCGATGTGCCAGAGCCGGCTTTCACGCTGTCCAAGACGGCCAATGCAACGCGAATCGCTCCGGGTGCCAGTGTCACCTGGACCGTGGCCTATGCCAATTTTGGTACGGGACCGGCAAGTAACGTGAAGATCGTGGATGATCTGCCGGCCGGTTTTACCTACACTGCGTGCAATGCCGCAGGTTCCCATTTTTCAGCTTGCTCGCATTCTTCAGGCGTAGTAACGTTCGACGATGGCAGCAATGGTGGTGTCACGATTCCGTCGGGTGCCAGTGGCTCCGTCACGGTGACTGCAACAGCCGCCGCCGCGCCATTTACTTATCCGAACCCTGCGATCAATCTGGGCGCTCTGACCTGGAATGGCGGAAGTGTGGAAGCAGAATCACCGGTCGGAATTACCGGTGAGTATTGCGAGGCTGTGTATTACTTCCATGCTGGTGGAATTGCCGATCAGGTTGTTCCGACAGCTGCCAGCAGTCAAACGGTGGCTCCTGCTTCCGGTGCTCCAATACAGTTTCTTGCAACGGTCCCCGATGATCTTGATCTCGGTGGCAAAACGCTAACCATTAGTTTCTTCATGGCTGCGAGTACTGGCAATGCAAACTTTCAGGTCGCGGTTCATAACGTAACGAAAAATCAGAACATCGTAACCAGTGCGGTCACCGGGGTTACCAATTCGGGTGGAGTCCCGCAGTTGAATCACTTTACGGTGGTGATTCCGCCTGGCGTCGTGGTTGAAGCCAACGATGAGTTACGATGGACGTTCACTCTGACCTATTCTGGTCAAGGCGCGACCTTTCATTACGACAGTACCAATCATCCGTCGCGCTCCTCGGTTTGTGTTCCGAACGCCCCTCCACTTCTTGTTCTGGAAAAAGGTGTCGACAAACAATCGGTCGGCACTGCACCGGAGAAGTTGACCTACACGCTGACCTACAGCAACCTTGGGGGGACTGCGGCCACCAGCGTGACCCTGACGGACACGCTCCCGGCAGGAATGACGAACTGCGAAGCTTCCACTGACGGCAGCAACTGGAGCGCATGTAACAACACAACCTCACATGTCTTCAACCTCGCCGACCTTTCTGCGGGTGCGAGCGGCATGGTTTACGTCAGAGGTGATTCGCCTGCGGGAGCGAGCGGTAGCCTGATCAATGTAGCCACGCTGGACAGCAGCGAGACCACGCCCGTGGAGGCGACGGCGACCACTCTGGTTGGTTTTGGGGCGGGAAGCGGCACGCCAGAGCTCGTCATCACGAAGTCAGCCGACAAGACAGCGATCTCGGCCGGTGAGCTGGTCACCTACACGCTTACCGTGGTCAATGTCGGCAGTGGTCCGGCGCAGAACGTAGAGGTTTTCGATACGGTTCCAGCGACGGCGTTCTTCAACTACGTTGGCGGAAGCATTGCTGGCGGCAGCAGCCGCAGCGTGAACGGCGATGATCTGAGCTGGACGGTTACGTCGCTGGGTGTGGGTGATACGGTCGAGTTGAGCTACCGCATGGTAAGCAATACGATCGGGGTTCCGGCCGGTGTGACGCTGCTCGACAATACCGCCACCGTCAGTGACGACCACTATTGCACGGGGGCACCGCCGCCCGTTGCATGCACCTCAAATGAGGTGACCGTGTCGTTGAGTGGCAATCCGGTGCTTGGCCTGACCAAGTCGGCCGATCCGATGTCCGGCCTGGTGCCGGGTGGAGAGGTGACCTGGACCGTGACCGTAACCAACCACGGCAGCGCCGATGCAACCAACGTCGTCATCAGCGACCCCATCATTGCTGGGACGCAGTTCGTCAGCGTGACCGCACCGGGTACGTTCGATGCGGTCAATAACCGTGTGTTGCTCTCCATACCGACGCTGCTTGCCGGTGAGCAACGGCAACTCGTGTTCGTCTCGCGCATCGGCGCGCTCCCGGCCGGTGACAACCAGACCCTGACCAACGTGGCTCGCGCGGTGGCGTCCAACGCCCCGAGCGTCGAAGCGAGCGTGCAGGTCACGGCCAGCGCGGCCCCCGAACTGGTGGTCAATAAGTCCGGTCCGGCCAGCGTGCCGTTCCCGGCCGCGCGTGTCGCCACTGCGGTGGGTGCGACGACCCTGCTGCAGGTCGAAAGCGCCGCCCTGATCGACGAGGGCGACTATCTGCGAGTTGGTGCGAGTGTCGTACGCGTTCTGGCGGTGAATGGCAACCAGCTGACGCTGAGCGCCCCGGTAACTGCGGCTGCAGGGGATCCGGTTCTGCGTGGCGCGACCTTTGCGCTGTCCTACCGCAACGACGGCAATGCGACCGCGACCAACGTGACCTTGACCGACACCTTGCCTGCCGGCTGGGTGTTTGCCGCTGCCGGCAACAACCCGGACGGGACTTCGCCAAGCGCGCCATCGGTTGGTTCGAGCGGTAGCGTCGTCTGGACGCTCGGCGAAGTGCAGCCAGGTCAGAGCGGAACCGTGCAGGTGACGGCGATTGCGACGGCGACGGGTACGCATACCAACACGGCGACGTTGAACGATCCGGTGTATTGCACGGGACCGCTGCCAGACGATTGTTCGGATACGTCTTCCACCGTGGTGGGCGGTCTTGCTGTGCATAAGCGGACTTCGACGCCGGTGTTGTCGGTGCATCCGGATGGTGCGATCGCCGAGTACACGATCACGCTGACGAACACCCTTTCCATGCAAGTGAATGGGGTAACGGTGACTGACCTGTTGCCCCCCGGATTTACCTATCGCGCAGGTAGTACGGTGTCCCCGGTCGGGGAACCCAGTGTCGATGACGATGGGGTGCCCACCTGGTCCGGTCTGAGTGTCCCCGCCAACGGCACGCTGGAGATCACCTTCCAGGCAGTCGTTTCCGCCTATACCGGTACCGCCACCTACGACAACGAAGTTCTGGTGGCTGCGCCGGAGGGTGTGGGTGTGACCCCGTTCGACCCGTTGTCAACCACAGACGAAGACGTCACGGTGATTGGCGCCGGAGCTTTCGTGATCGACGGCTATGTGTTCCATGATGTCAACCAGAACGGCGGACGGGATCCCGGCGAAGCAGGCTTTGACGGCGTGCGCATCGAAATCAACGATGCCGACCAAAACCAACCGTATGTGGTCTACACCGACGGTTTCGGCTATTTCCGCCTGGTGCTGGTGGAACAGCCCGCGATCTGGACGGTGGAAATCAAGGGCGGCGAGAACGCAGCCATCCTCGACGGCTACGATCTTTTGGCGGTGCATCAACCGATGCCGCGCAGCGTACCGCTAGGCGGTGACGATCCGGACAGCGCAACCGTACTGTTCGGCCATGCCGCTTCGGGCGAGATTCCCACGTTTGATGTGATCTATGACGCCAATGGCGCGACAGATGGCAGTGTTCCGACGGATGGCAATTCGTATCGTGCCGGAGACCCGGTAACCGTGTTTGGCAACCCCGGCTCTTTGACCCGAGATGGATATACCTTTGTGGGTTGGAATACGCAGGCAGATGGCTCGGGTACGGACTACTCCGCGAACGACATCTTCCAGATGCCGAGCACTGACGTCACGTTGTACGCTCAATGGACACCGGTGCCCGCCTCGCTCGCAGATGTGTACACGACGGTCAGTGCGCCGGATACGGCCGCTGCGGGCAGCACCGTCAACGCCATGGTCACCTTTGGCAACCAGGGGGTGGAGACCGCCTCCGACGTGACGTACGTGCTGTTGCTCAGTCCGGGACTGACTGATGTCTCTTGCGGCGCATTGACCTGCTCCTATGATCCGGGGCTGGGTCGCGTGACCATTCAGGGCTTGCCGACTGCGTTGACGCCGGGGCAGTCGGTGGTGGTCGATGTGAGCTACACCATGCCGGAGCAGGGCCTGGTCGGCGTGCACGGCGAGATTGCGACGAGTTCGGTGGAAACGACGCTGGAGAACAACAGCGCGTCCGCCCAGACCGGCTTGCCCGCTGCCCAGCCGGGCGTGCTGCAAATCGTGAAGACCGCCTATCTCGGTAACGATGACGGCGCCCAGTGCCCGGGCAGCAAGGAGCTGGTCTTCGTCAACAAGGACCTGATCCCGGTCGACATCACCTGGTGCTTCATCGTCACCAATACCGGTACCGAAGCGCTCGACGATCCGCGCTTCACGGACGAGGGGCTTGGAGTCACGCCGGCAAATCAGGTGGGCATGGAGCTGCGCTCGGGGAGTTTCCCGTTGCAGCCGGGTGAGACGGCCGTGTGGTATTACGAGGACACGCGACAGTCGAGTCTGGTCAACTACGTCAGCCTCGAGATGACGGTGGTCGATGAACACGGCGACCCGGTGCCGGACGCTCCGCCGGCCACGGGTGAGGACAGTGTTCCGGCGATCTTTGGCTACGTCTTCGATCCCCCGTTCGGGGTCAAGACCGGTGAGCTCGACGGACAGACGGTGGTGCGCTGGACCATGGTCTGGGTTAATGACAACGTTGTTAATGCGAATGGCGTTCTGATCACCGACCCCCCACCGGAAGGAATGACCATGATCGGTAGTCCGACCTGCACGCCCTATGGCGAAACCACGGTCGATCTGTGCATGTTCGATGCGCCAGATGGAGAGTATCCACGTGGCCGGGTCCGTGTGCTGGCGAACTTCGGTCCCGATTTCGGCGTCACCCTGGGAACCATCGATACGGCACCCAATCGTCTGGAGATTGCATTTGACGTGCTGATCGACGACCCGAACGTGGAACGCAGTTACGAGAACCAGGGGCAGGCCGAATGGACTCCGCCGGGTGAGGACGAGCCGTTCGAGGCGGTGACCTACGATCGCACCCAGCTCGAAGGCCTGGATCCGGACCTGCCGCCTTCCGCGGTCGATCCCGAGCAGGTGGAACCGACGGAGTCGGTGGTCTTCGCTGGCGGTGGCAACCCGCCCTCGGTGACCCCGATTCCCGTTGGTGGGCCGTTCGGCATCCTGCTGCTGATCCTCGCGATGGGCTGGATGGCCTGGCGGCAGGGGGCGCTGCCCGGGCGCCGTTGAGCTGAGGGGAGTCCGCCGGTTAGGCAAACGCCCCAAACATCGATAGACTGGCAGAGACGGCAAGGCCTTGCGAGGCCTTGCCGCCCCGTTGGACCGGTGTGGGCAGGGGCTCGTGCCGCTAACGGGGCGAAAAGCGAATCCCTGAACCCTGGAGCTCGCGCATGCGCCAGTCGGTCGAATCCGCATCACCGCTGTCTCCGCCAGCATTGTCGTCGCAACCCCCTCATCGGCCGGAGTCGGCATCGTTGGGCACCGCCGCGGCGCAGGCGGTCGATCGGGCGGTGGGCGCTGAGCTCTCCCTGCGCCGCGTCGCCATCGACACCTGGCGCGAAAACGTCGCCTATCTGCACCGTGACTGCCCGGTCTATCGCGCCGAGGGGTTTCAGGCCTTGTCCAAGGTCGAGGTGCGGGCCAACGGCAAGCGCATTCTGGCCACCCTCAACGTGGTCGATGACGAGGCCATCGTCGGCTGTCGTGAGCTGGGTCTGTCCGAAGACGCGTTTGCGCAGATGGGCGTGGCCGACGGGCATCCGGCCGAGATCTGGCAGGCGGAGCCGCCTGGCTCGATCCCGGCGCTGCACCGCAAGATTGCCGGGGAGCGCCTGGCGCGCGACGATTTTCGGGCCATCGTGCGCGATATCGCCGGCCACCGTTATTCCAAGATCGAGCTGACCGCCTTCGTCGTCGCCTGCAACCAGGGCGAACTCGACCGTGAGGAGGTGTATTTCCTGACCGATGCGATGGTTGCCTCCGGGCGCCGGCTGGACTGGCACGAGCGCCTGGTGGTGGACAAGCACTGCATTGGCGGCCTGCCCGGCAATCGCACCTCGATGCTGGTGGTGCCCATCGTCGCCGCCCACGGCATGCTGTGCCCGAAGACCTCATCGCGCGCGATCACCTCGCCAGCGGGCACCGCCGACACCATGGAGGTGCTGGCCGACGTCGAGCTGCCCTTCGACAAGCTCGCCGAGATCGTGCGCGAGCATCGCGGCTGCCTCGCCTGGGGCGGAACGGCAGACCTGTCGCCGGCCGACGATGTTCTGATCTCGGTCGAGCGCCCCCTGTCGATCGACTCTCCCGGGCAGATGGTGGCGTCGATTCTGTCGAAGAAGATCGCCGCCGGTTCCACGCATCTGGTGCTCGACATCCCGGTGGGGCCGAGCGCCAAGGTCCGCTCGATGCCCGACGCGCAGCGCCTGCGCAAGCTGTTCGAGTACGTCGCCACGCGCATGGGGCTGGCGGTGGATGTGGTGATCACCGACGGGCGCCAGCCGATTGGCAACGGCGTCGGCGCCGTGCTCGAGGCGCGCGACGTGATGCGGGTGCTGGAGAACGATCCCAGGGCGCCCAACGACCTGCGTCAGAAGGCCTTGCGGCTGGCCGGGCGTATGCTCGAGTTCGATCCCGACGTACGGGGTGGCGACGGTTTCGCGATCGCGCGCGACATCCTCGATTCCGGTCGAGCCCTGACCAGGATGGGCGCGCTGATCCGCGCCCAGGGCGGGCGCGGCTTCGATCACAACAAACCGGCGTTGGGGCGTCTCAGTTTCGACGTGTTTGCCGACCGGGACGGCGTGGTCACCTCGATCGACAGCCTCCATATCGCGCGCATCGCGCGTCTGGCCGGTGCCCCCAAGGTCAAGACCGCCGGGGTCGATCTGTTTCGCAAGCTGGGCGACGAGGTCCGCGCCGGGGAGCCGTTGTACCGCGTGTACGCGGAGTACGCCGCCGATCTCGACTTCGCGCGCGCCGCCTGCACGCGCGACCAGGCCTATGTCATTGGTGCGGCCGACGACGTGCCGCACGTTTTCGTGGAGTTCTGACCATGGACGAGACGATGTTGCTGTACTTCGACGACGAGCACGACGCCGCCCTGCGACTGGCGGATGCGGCCGGCTGCGCCGCGACCCGGGTCCACCGTCACCGCTTTCCCGATGGCGAGTTCAAGGTGCGCGTGCCGACCGACCTGCCGCCGCATGTGGTGGTCTATCGCTCGATGACCGACCCCAACGACAAGCTGATCGAGCTGCTGCTCACCGCGCAGACCGCGCGCGCCCAGGGGGCGCATCGGCTGACGCTGGTGGCCCCGTATCTGGCCTACATGCGGCAGGACATCGAGTTTCTGCCGGGCGAGTCGATCAGCCAGCGCATCGTCGGCCGCTTTCTGGCCGGGCTGTTCGATGCCCTGATCACCGTCGATCCGCATCTGCACCGGGTCGATGTGCTGGGCGACGCCGTACCGGTGGTGCAACCGGTGTGCCTGTCGGCGGCGCCCTTGCTGGCGGAGTGGGTGGCGCGTGAACGCGACCGGCCGTTGCTGATCGGCCCGGACGCCGAATCCGTGCAGTGGGTGGCCAGTGCCGCCGAGGCAGGCGGGCTGGAGCACGCAGTATGTACCAAGGTGCGCCATGGCGACCGCGAGGTGGAAGTGGTCTTGCCGCCACTGCCGGCCGCCGCCCTCGAGGGGCGTGCGGTGGTCATCCTCGACGACGTCGTCAGCACCGGGCAGACCGTGGTCGAGGCGGCACGCGTGCTGCGCGCGGCCGGCGTCGCGTCGGTGGACCTGGCCATCACCCACGCGCTGTTCGAGGCCGGCGCGTACGAGCGTGTGCGGGCAGCCGGCGTTGGCGCGGTGTGGAGCGCGGATGGGGTGGCCCACGTCACCAACGCGGTCGCGCTCGCGCCGCTGCTGGCGGCGGCGCTGTCTCAGCTGGACGAGCGGGCGCCGCTCCTGCCCTGATCGAGGTAAGCAGCGTCGACCGCGTCCATCCGGGCGCAACCGATCAGGCCCAGCGTGCGCTCCATCTCCGCGCGCAGAATCTCCAGCGCCCGCGCCGTACCGGCTGCCCCGGCGGCGGCCAGACCGTACAGGGTTGCGCGGCCGGACATCGCCGCGTCGGCACCGAGCGCGCGCGCCTTGACGAAGTCGCTGCCACGGCGAAAACCGCTGTCGACGATGACCGTCATGTCGGCGCCGACCGCCGCGCGAATCTCCGCCAGCACCTCGATGGGCGCCACGGTGGTGTCGAGCTGACGACCGCCGTGGTTGGTGACGACGATGCCGTCGGCGCCGACCTCACGCGCACGCACGGCATCCTCCGGCGTCATGATGCCCTTGACCAGCAGCTTGCGCGGCCACAGGTCGCGCAGCCAGCGCACGTCATCCCAGGTCAGCGAGGTGTCCATCTGGGCGGCGAGAAAGGTCGCCGCGTTCCGCGCGTTGTCCATGCCCGGCGGCAGAAAGTCGCCGAGATTGCGAAAGCGGGGAATGCCGTGCGGTACCAGTACATCGAGGATCCAGCGCGGATGCAGGGCCAGATCGAGCAGATTGCGCGCGTCGAGCTTCATCGGCGCACGGTAGTTGCGGCGGTCCCACTCGCGGTTGCCGAGCACCGAGGCGTCGGTGGTGAACACCAGGGCTTCGGATCCGGCCGCCTCGGCGCGTCGCACCACGGTTTCGAGGTTGGCGCGGTCCTTGAACGGGTAGATCTGCATCCAGTGGCGAACACCGGTGGCGGCGATCTCCTCGAGGGCCACCGTCGAGACCATGCTCTGACACATTGGAATGTCGGCGTCGCGGGCGGCCTCGGCCAGCAGCCGGTCGCCCTCGTGGGTCAGCAGACCGTTGAAGCCGGTCGGCGCGATCACCGCCGGCATCGCGATGCGCCGGTCGAACAGCGGGCACGAAAGATCGCGTGTGGAGACATCGACCAGCGTGCGCGGCAACCACAGCAAATCGTCGAACGCGCTGCGATTGCGTGCCAGCGTGCGTTCGTCGTCGGCGCCGCCTTCCAGATACTCGAGACAGAAGTTCGGTAGGCGCTGCGCCGCCATCTCGCGCAGTTCGGCAATGCTCAGCGCCCGGGCCGGATTGCGGCCGCGATAGAGTTTTCGTTTGTGCACGGTGGCGAACCTGAATCAACGGGTCGCCGATTCTATCAGCCCGCGCGCCGCGTTGCCCGCCGTACCGCGCGCAACGCCAGCCAGCTGTTGAGGGCGATGGTACCGATGATGAGCACGCCGCCGAGCAAGGTGTTGCGCGGGACCGCTTCGCCGATCACCAGCCACACCCACAACGGACCCAGCACGGTTTCGATCAGCAGGAACAGGCCGACCTCGGGCGAGGGCAGGTGGCGGGTGGCGGTCATTACCAGCCCTGTGGCGAGGGGGATCTGCACCAGTCCCATCACGGCCAGCCAGAAATAGCTCTCGGGCGTCAGCGACAGCGGCTGCGCCAGCGGCAGCGCGATCAGGCCGGCCACCGCACCGGATGCGGCGATCAGCGGCAGGCGCGGCAACTCGGGGAAGCGGCGCAACAGCGTCAACGCGCCGCCCATGGTGACGGCCAGCACCAGCGCGGCGAGGTCTCCGCGCCAGCGCAAGGCCCCGAGGGCGTCGACAAAGATGAACACCACCCCGGCGATGGCGACGGCGATGGCCACCAGCGTGCGGCGCGCGATGCGTTCGCGCAGCAGCAGCCACGAGAACAAGGCGGCGAACAACGGCGCGCTGGCCAGGATCACCACCGTGTTCGCGACATGGGTGTGGCTCACCGAATACACGAACAAGGTCGCGGTGAAGCCGTAGAGCACGCTGATCGCCGCCGCCGCGCACCACCGCCGCATCCCCTGCGGCCAGGCGACGGGGCGACGGCTGGCGAGGATCACGCAAGTGATCGACAGCATCATCAGCCAGCCGCGCCAGAACACCACGTTCCATTCGGAGGTTGCGGCGAGCCGGATCAGCAGGGCGTCGAAACTGAGCACCAGCACGCCCGCGCTGGCGATGAGGATGCCGTTGCGGCGGAGGTCCGGGTTGCCCGACGCCGGCGACATGCGCGAAGCGGCATCATCCTGTGGCATGGGCGAGCCGTTTGCGTTTGGTGACGGGGGCGCCACCGACGCGGGTCGGCGTGAAGAGGACGCGCGCGCGAAGGCGACTAGCGGTGGAGGCGCAGGTGCCGTCGGCTGGCGATGCCGCCCAGCAGGAGGGCGAGTCCGAGCAGGGCGCCTGCCGTGGGCTCCGGAACGCGTAGTTCAGTGGAAGGGTCGGGCAGGTGGGGCGCGTTGATTGGCTGGAGATGGATTTCGCCATATTGCAGCAGGCTGTGAACGGCAACCGAGCCTTCGATGTTGTTGAAGTGGGTGAGGTGTGCAAAGGGTGCAAGCACTGTACCACCGAATTCACGCTCGATGCGGATTGCATCGGCTTCGTAGAAATTCCAGATCACGCGCTGGGCGATCGAGTGGGCGCTGCCGCCAAGGAAATTGATGCCAAAGTCGAATTCGGCGCCGCCCACGTTGAAGATCACCAGATCGGCATCGCCGAGATCGAATGCGAACTCATTGAGCGAAAACAGCGTGCTGTTGCTGCCAAGATCGAATACCGCAACGCCATTCGTCGCAGCGGATGCGTGGAAGGTGGCCTTGCCGTGGGTGAGGTCGATGCGCCCCCCAGTGTCGTCCAGTCGAGACAACTGTCCTGCCAGGTCACGCATTACGCTCGATGGGTCGAATGCCGAAGGCAGCGCGAACGGAGGCGTGTCGGTACGTCCGCCATTCAGGTTGCTGGAAACGACCTCACCGCCGATGTATGCCGGCCCGCCGTTGAAGTTGCTGTGTTGGGCATTGCCGCCGACGTAGGCCGCGCCCTGGTTGATGTTGCCGGCGGACAGGTTGCCGCCGACCGCCACTCCGCCGCCGTTGACGCGGATGTTGTGTGCGTCGCCGACGACTGTGAGCCCCGCGTGCGCCGAGGCAGGGACGCCGCTGCCGCGCAGCATGAAATCGCCCCCGGTCAGCGAACCGCCGATGAAACTGCGGCCATCCACGTGCGAATACGATTGCACGTCACCGGAGGTGATCAGGTTGAACTGCTGCAGCGTATCGAGAGCGGTCAATGGGGCGCTCTGCGCGGGGAGGGCGAGGCAGCTCAATCCAAGGGCTGCGACACGAAGCAATGTCTTCATGGGGTGGGTCCGGAGGTGCGCGCAATGGCGCGGGGAATTCGAAACGAGCCGTGTCCCCGGCTTTGCATTTCGGAATGTTAACGTGGTGGCGCCTCGCTGCGCCGTGCACAATGTCACTATGTGTGTGAGATTGGGTGCCGGCGCCTGCAGGCCGGAGGCCAACGCCGTTTCTGCCCCGGAGGGGGGAGGGGCTCGAGATGGCTCGGCGTTTTCTTGCGCGCTGTGCCGAGCAATGCCGGCGGGGGTAAGCGTGCCTTCTCGCCGGGAGAGGAGAGAGACGAATGCTTCAGGACGAGACACCGGGCAACGCAGCCATGGACGGAAACACGCGCGTGCGTTGCGCGTGGGTCAGCGCCGACCCGCTGTACATTGCCTATCACGACGAAGAATGGGGCGTGCCGGTGCGCGATCCGCAGCGCCTGTTCGAATTTCTGATCCTCGAAGGCGCGCAGGCGGGGCTGTCGTGGCTGACGGTGCTGAAAAAGCGGGCGCACTACCACGAAGTGTTCGACGGTTTCGATCCCCGCCGCGTCGCCGCCTACGACGACGCCAGGAAGGCCGCGTTGCTTGCCGACCCGGGCATCATTCGCAACCGCGCCAAGATCGATGCCACCATCGGCAATGCTCGGGCGTGGTGTGCCATGGTCGATGAAGGCATCGACCCGGTCGAATGGCTGTGGTCGTTCATCGGTGGCACCCCGCGGTGCAACCGCTGGGCGTCACTGGCCGAGGTGCCGGCGAGCACGCCCGAGTCCGACGCCATGAGCAAGGCCCTGAAGGCACGTGGGTTCAAGTTCGTCGGCAGCACCATCTGCTACGCCTTCATGCAGGCCGTGGGCATGGTCGACGACCACACCACGGACTGCTTTCGTCACCAGGGGGGGGCGTTCGATGAAGTGCCGCGGACGTGATCGTTACCCATGTCCTCATGGTGAGCGCGTGCGTCGATGAACTTTCTCGCCCATGCCTTTCTCGCTGGTGACGATCCGGCCGACCAGCTGGGTGGGTTGATGGGCGACTTCGTCAAGGGCCCGCTCCCCGCAGGTCTGCCGCCGGACGTCGCCGAAGGCGTGCGCCTGCACCGTCGCATCGACGTCTTCGCCGACACCCACCCCGCCTTTCAGCGCAGCCGGGCCCGCTGCGCGGTGCACAGGCGGCGGGTATCGGGCATCGTCGTGGACATGGCGTACGACCACTTTCTGGCCCGTCACTGGGCGCGTTACCAGCCGGATTTGCTGACCACCTTCAGCGCGCGCATGTATGCACTGATGGATGCCCACGCGCACTGGCTTCCGGAGCGGCTTGAACGCATCTTGCCGCGCATGCGCGACGACGACTGGCTGGCATCCTACGCCGACGCGCGCAACGTCGTGCGTGCCCTCGAGCGCATCGCCCTGCGCCTGCGTCGCCCGGACGCCTTGCTGGGCGCGGGCGACGACTTTCTGGGGGACTACGCCGGATTCGAATCCGACTTCTTCGCCTTCATCGACGACGCGGCCGAGTTTGCGCGCGTGCATCGTCTGCAGCGCACGCCACCGCGCCCCGACGTGGGGCGTACGTGACGGCTTACGGGCTGGCGTCGGAGGTTCAGCGCACCGGGATCACGACTGGCGGCATGGTGATGACGATGCCCGACTGCTGCGGGTAGTGATAGGTGTGTCGCGGCGGCGGAACGTAGCGCGGCGGCTGATGGTAATGGTGAATCTCGCGCACGATGACTTGTGGCCGCTTTGCCGGCTTGTGCACCACCACCCTTGGCGGTGGCGATGCGCGTCGATAATGGCTGCGCGCGTGCGGCGGCGGGCCGCGATGGTCGCCACGCCAGTGCGTCTGACCATGGCGTGAATCACCGTAACGATACTCGACACGCTGATCGTGACGAGCGTCGGCGGGTTGTGCGGCGGCGAGCAGCGCCGATGCCGCAAAAGCGATCAAACCGAGCTTCAGGGTTGGGGCGTTCATGAATGTTCTCCGGGGTTTTCGGGTTGGGCGAACCCCTGTATGCACTGCGTGGGGGAGGCGCCCATGTCCCTTCAACGCATCGTTTCCTCGTTCTGTTGTCCCCGGTTTGTAAGCGAATTTGAGTGTGCCCCAACGGATGCCGGGCATCGATCGAATCGCAGGATCCGTTCGGTGTTGACCATAGAGTGAATAATAAGAATAATGAGAACTATTAACAAATAGCTGAGGAATGTTTGTGTCCCGATACACCGGCCCCCGTCTCAAGATCATGCGTGCGCTCGGTTGCGCCCTGCCGGGCCTGTCCCGCAAGACGCTGGGAGAGCGCGATTACCCACCAGGGCAGCACGGCATGAAGAATCGGCGCAAGTCCGGCTATGGACTGCGTCTGATCGAAAAACAGAAGCTGCGTTTCAACTACGGTCTGTCCGAGCGCCAACTGCAGCGCCTGTTCCGCGAGGCCAAGCAGTCGAAGATGCCCACTGGCGACAAACTGCTCGAACTGCTCGAACGACGGCTCGACAACTTTGTCTTTCGTGCCGGTTTCGCGCCCACGGTGGTTGCCGCACGTCAGCTGGTGCGACATCGCCACGTGCTGTTCAACGGCCGTCTGGTCAACCTGCCGGCCATTCGCGTCGCTCCCGGCGACACCATCACGCTCACCGACAAGGGGCGACGCATCCCCGCCACCGCGGCCTGCATCGAACAGCCCGAGCTGACCCGTCCCGAATGGTTGGCCTACGATGAAAAGAACCTGACGGCGCGCGTCAGCCGCCTGCCGGAAGCCTCAGAAGTACCATTTCCGGTGGACGTGCAGTCGGTGGTCGAGCACTACGCGGTGCGGTTGTAATGTCCGGGCGCGACGAAAACCCCGGGGATGCCCCGGCCTACACGCACCGACCGGAACTCGCGTTGTCGGCGGTGCTGTATCTGATGTCGCGCTTTCCGGCCACGCGCAGCCCGGCCGTGGCGCGCTCCATCGTCGAGCACCTCGACATCGTGTGCGCCGATCCGCGTTTACCGCAATGCGTCCGCGATACCGCGAGCGGGCTGGCGAGCGAATGGCAGGGGTATGCCCAGCTGGCCGACACCGCGCCGGTTGCCGCGACCGGCTTGCAGTAGGGCGTTCCTCCGCGGCGATGGGGCGTGACTGTCGCCTGAAGAGCCGCACCGGGTGATGCATTTTCGGGGCGAAGGAGTGCGAGCAGTCCCACCTGGACATGGAGCACATGCTTCAACGCCAGGCCTTGCCCCATCGTCAGACCTTCCAGCGCAGTGGCGCGCGAGGGTCGGGTTGGTAGGCGAAGTAGGTGCCGGTGCGTATCGTGCGCCTGAGGTGCTCGCCAAGACTCGGGTGATGCCGCGCGATCCGGTTGAGGGCATAGCGCAGCGAGCGGGTGGCGCTGGTGCGGGCGCGCTCGAGGCCGCCACCGACAGTGCGGGCGCGGCCATTCAGACCGACGCCGCGACAGAGCTCGTCGATGAGAAACTGGCGATCGGCACGCGCGAGTTCCGCGCGATGCAGATCGTTGTTCGCTTCCGCCTCGGCGATATCCTCCTCGGTCTCGGCGAGACGCTGCCGGTAAGCCTCGCGGGCCCTGGAGTCGAACACCTCCAGTCCGCATTGCGCATCGATCCGGGGGGTGTCGGGAGGTGAGCCGACAGGAAGCGCGCCACGCTCGACCGCCACGAGGTCGAGAACGTGAAAGTCCCGGCCGGGTTCCGCCAACAGGCGTTCCAGGTAGCGCATACCCTTGAGATCCTTCAAACGAACGGTGGTGGCGCCGAAGGCGACCGTCCGCAGTTCCCCCTCGCGGCAGAAAACGCCACGCTCGGGTTCGACATCCTGCCGTGCGGGCGGCACAGGGAGATGCTTGCGCGCCAGTTCTGCCCAGGGGGCGGCGCTGAGGCTTTCGAACGCCTGGCACGCGGCGTCAAGCTCTCGTTCGGCCGTTTGGTGGTCACCCGCGGCGCGGTGCGCTGCTGCGAGCGCGACGCGCAGACTGGCCGCTTCGAACGGCATTCGCAGCGAGATCCATTCGATCATGGCCTCGCTCAGCAGCTGGATGGCTTCGTCTTCCCGTCCGTCGTGCAGGGCCAGGCGTCCCCTGGCGGCGAGCGCCGAGTTCTGCAAAGTGCGGCTCTGGTACATCCGGGCGATTTCCCCCAGGTCGGCCGCGGCAATACGCGCCCCGTCGGCGTCTCCGGCCGCCAGCGCGATCACCACCTGAGCCTCGCGCAAGGGGGCCCGCTGCAGCCCCCCTGAGGGTGGACGCTCCTTTGACGGGATATCGACCGGATGGTCGAGCGCGCTCTGGATCATCGAGTAGGCTTCGTCGACGCGTCCCTGGGCCAGGCGCAGCAACGCAAGACCCGGTTGAGGGAGCCAGGCATTCTGGTGCGCGGCAAGAAACGCCTCTTCAGCGCCGGCGAAGTCGCCTTTGCGCAGCCGCGCGTTGCCGAGCTCGGTCAGCGGCCAGCCGAACTCCCGCCGCATCCACGGGCGCAGCTCTTCGCATGCCTGCAAGGCCTCCTGTTCGGCCGCGTCACATGGTCCCCGCAGGCGCATGATCTCTGCCCGATGCACCCGGCAGCGACCGTGGAGGCCGCCAAAGGCAGCCCCCTGGCGCCAGCGCTCCATGGCTTCGGTCCATTGCTCGGCTCGGTCGTGCTGTCCAATCCATTGCATCGCGCAGATGAGCTCGCACCACATCTGCCCCGAGGTGAGCGGGTCGAGCTTGCCCGCGCTCAACTCCACGGCAACGTCGTCCAGCGCGCTGAGCCCTTCATCCAGATAGCCGTCGTGGATGCGGACCCTGGCCAGGGCCACCTGTCCGATGATCGAGGGCGGGGTGAGCCCGTGGGCCCGCCCACCGTCGATGGCCCGTTGGGCCCATTGCCCGGTGCCCGGCATGTCGCCACACATCAGGCGTTCGTAAGTCCGCACAGCGGCTAGCCAAGCCCAGACCGGGCTGTCGGGCGCGTCTTTCACCAGACGTTCCGCCCGCGACAGCCAGGCGCGCACGGTGGCCATCAGACCGGTATCCATCATCAGATACATGCCCACCATGACCGCCGCAAAGGCCGCGTCACGGGGGCGGCCGTCTTCCAGGTGCAGGCGGTAGAGGTCCCCGTATGCGGCCAGCGTTTCTTCCAGATCTCCGGCCCCGTAAGCCGCCTGCGCCCGCAGCTCCAGCAGTGCGGCCGAAGGTGGCACGGACAGGGCGGCCAGCAGTTTTCGAGCCCGGGCGAACTCTCCTGCATCGAGCGCGGTACGAATCGGTGACAGGTCCGCTTGCGTCATCGCTCGTTCCCCTTGTTGCGGTTGTGACAAAGATTGTCACGCCATGAGAGTAGGTGCAAGGCGCACCTATGCGGAAACTCATCTGATTCTAGGAGTATTGGACATGAACGAAACCCTTTTTGACCGACTCGGCGGTCGCGCAGGTATCGACAGGCTCTGCGATCGCATCGTCGAACTCCACCTCCAGAACGAGGTCGTCAGCCCGCGATACCACGCCCTCGACGACAAGACACTGGACCATGCCCGTGAGAAGGTGAAGGAATTCCTCGCGGCCGGCAGCGGCGGACCTGTGGAATACACCGGTCGGTCGATGCTCGAGACGCACACCGGGATGAACGTCAGTGCGGCAGAGTACGTGGCCGTGGTCGACGACATCCTGCAGGCTATGAACGAAATGGACTATCCGCGTTCGGTCTGCGACGAAGTCCTTGGCATCGCCTATTCGCTGAAGGAAGAAATCATTCACAAATAGGCGGAACTGCCGGCCGTCGTCGTCCACTGGCGCTGGCCGGCAGAACAGCCGGTAAAGCGAAGCATCGCCTTTTTGCCCGCCAGTTTGCGGGACTGGGTGACAGCGAGCTTCCTGTTCCTGCTGGCGCTCGGCCTCGCCCTGCATTTCGGCTGGAGCAAGATGGAGTTGTTCTGGTCGGTGTGGATTGCTTCGCTGGCAGTGGCGTCGATGTTGATGCTCGCCGCCTGTGTCGCATTCGCCCTCGCTGGCGTGCATCAGGGGATAGTCCATCGCTCCCGGCTGTCCGGCTGGGTGATTGGCATCATCCTCTACCTGATGCTCGTGATTGTTCCTGCGCTGTTACTGGGCGGCATTTATCTGTTCGCGGCCAGTTTTGTTTCAAGCATGGTGTTCGCCAGCCAGGAATTTTCGCGCTTCGCGGAGGCGTTGCGATTCGCCGGAGAAGAGAAGCGGCTCAAGGAGATCGAGTTGTTCCTGACCCACAAGGCCATGGAAGAGCGCGGTGCGCGCAAGCGCTCGTAACGGTTGTCCCCTGAGTTCGAGGTCTTGCCGAATGACCACCGGATGACGAAACGCAATCGCGATGAGTGCCTTTGCCGGCACTCGTGCGGCCGCAAGACCGTGCTGGGCGGAGTCGGAAGCCGGGAATGCATAGGCCATATGGTCGATGCTCGCCCATGGCACTTCATTCACGAATTCCCTTCAAGAAGTCCCTTTAACGCTCGAAGGTCTGTCGCTACTGCTCGCGCATCAGCCACGAACTGCTCCTCGGACATTCCAGGTTGCCGCACCAGGGTAAATATCAACTCGCTTCCGTCGTCGTTGGGAACAACCCGCATCGGGTTATGAACGACCACGCCGGAATCGAGCTCAACATCGTGATCCATGACGCCAAACGAATTCGGTTCGGCAAACCTGATTCTCACAGTTCCGAATGGCGCATCTGCCACCCATGCGTCACCGTCACGCTTTACTGCCGAGCTTGCCAGTCCCGCAGCCCAAAGCGGCAGATTCTCGGGTTTGGAAGCAAATGCATACACATCGTCCGGGGTTCGATGAATATGGATGCTGATATGTTTAGTCTCGTGCATCGCGTCAAAGTCTTGCTTGATTGTCGCCGCGAAGCGGCGGAAAGGCCGTCCCAGCCCCGAAGACGCCGGGGCCGGTGAGTATCCGCGCGCTGCGGGTGAAAGCGCGAGGCTACGCGTGAGGTCATTGTGCGTGCCCTGTTTGTGAACCGCCTGGTGTGGCCCCGCATGCCGTGGTGGCGTGGAGAGGGCCGGTTAGAAGCACGGGCCTTATCCGATCAGCCTCTTCTCAGCCAGGCGCGAATGCTATTCGCCATTGCCGAGCTGTCCCCGAGAGGCGGCAGTGTCACCCACGTGCCCGAAACAACTTTGACCGATACGGGACACCCCTTTGCCCATGACACTTCCACCAATTCGTTACGCCCAAACGTATGGCACCGGAAATTACTCCGAATCCGCAGTGCATCATGGTCGAGGCGGACGAAAGATGACGTAGCGTCTGCTAGCCCCAACGCAAACACAACGGCGACCCCGCCCAATAGCCAAACCTGCCAGCTCAGGCCCTCCATTTTCACCAGAGCCACGAAACCCACTGCTGAGAATGCGGCGCCTAAACCAACAGCGGCGACGAGCCACCTGCTTTGACGAAACTCCATGATATATGACCAAATTCCGATTGTTGAGCTCAAACGCAAAGCCATCCGGCAATCGCGTAGCCGCCTTTTCGTCGGAGGCCGAGCATGTGGCTAAGACGCAGTTTGCGACAGCTTGCCGACAACGGCCTCGAACAGTAGATCACTAACCGCTTCTATGTCCTTGCGCGACATACCCTGCCGTACCAGTGACTGCGCCCCCTGAGATGCCGCCCAAATGGCGCGCGCTGCAGCGTCAACCGGGCCGCGGAAACGCCCCATGTCCACCAGTCGTTGCACCCGCGAGTGCATCAACGCATAGGCGTCAGCGATCAGCGCTGGTTGGGCGCGAGCGTGCTCGGCGATGAGGGCAAACAGTGCTGGATGCTTGAGCGCGAACTCCAGGGCGACATCCCACCCAAAGCGCAGTTGCACCAACGGATCGGCTGAAGGCGGCGGCGCACGCTTGCGCTCCATGAATACCGTCATCCCACGCTGAATCAATGCCCGCTCCAATCCGCCTTTGTCGCCGAAGTGGTGGTAAAGCGTAGGCGCTCTGACACCTGCGGCCTCGCAAACTGCACGCGTCGTCAGACCCTCCGGGCCTTGTGCCTCAAGCAGCGTTGCCGCTGCATCCAGAATCTTCGTTTCGGTGTTCATCTCAACTCTCTGAACGCGGAGTTCCTTGACAAAAATATATCAGCGATATACTTTGAGTATATCGCTGATATATCATTGGTGTACCGTTACTATACTACAGGAAGGTCTGTCATGGCTCCTATTTGCTTGATCACCGGTGGTTCCGGATTCGTTGGCGGTCGCCTCATCGAACGCCTCATTGCCCAAGGGTGGAAGGTTCGTGCGCTGGCGCGCAGCGACGAAGCCATGCGAACTGTAGCAGAGCGTGGGGCGCAGGCCGTGCGCGGTTCGCTCGACGACATGGCGTCGTTGACGATCGCTGCCCGCGGCTGCAGCGTCGTAGTTCACGTCGCCGCCCTATTCAAGTTGTGGGGCGATCACGATGAGTTCGAGCGATCCAACGTGCTCGGTACGGCCAACCTGCTACGTGCGGCGGAGGCCGCGTCGATCAAGCGCTTCGTGCAGGTTGGCGCGGCGGCGGTGGTGATGGGTGACCTGGCGCCCATGCTTCAAGCCAACGAGTCGCTGCCGAGAAAGGAACGCGCGTGGGCACCCTACAGCGCGTCCAAGGCGCGCAGCGAAGCGCTGGTGCTGGGCGCCAATCGCCCAGGTGTGTTTGAAACGGTCGTCATCCGCCCGCCCATGATCTGGGGTGTCGGTATGCCGACACTGGATCACATGATCGAAACCGTGAGAGCAGGTCAGTTTCGCTGGGTGGGCGATGGATCGCAGGCCATGTCTACCGCGCACGTAGACAACGTCTGCCATGCGGTCGAACTGGCTATCGAGAAGGGCCGCGGTGGCGAAGCTTACTTCGTCAGCGACGGCAACGACAGCACGCTGAAGCAGGTTGTAGCCGGTTTGCTTCAGACGCGCGGTATCGAGTCGCCACGCGCTTCGGCGCCACTGCCGGTCGCATGGCTTATGGCCAGCGTGATGGAGTGGATGTGGCGCACGTTCTCGCGCCCGGGCGAGCCACCCATTACCCGTCAAATGCTACGCCTGATCGGCAAGCCATTCACGCTGGACATCGGTAAGGCGCAGCGCGAACTGGGCTACCGACCCATAGTGTCCTGGGAACAAGGGCTCAAAGCCATGCAGGGACGCTGAGGATAATCGTTGTTGGGGTGAGGTACGTCAGCGGTAATCCAATAATCCCCACCTCCGAGCCAGCGTGCGGCGCAAGGCACGAATGGGCCGCCCGTCGATCGCGGCAAGCCCAAGACCGATGAAACCCATCCCGGCAAAGTGTTTCGTAAGCGTACGACGCATCCACCTTCCTTGATCGCGCGAGCTGTCCGAAACTTCGGTCATGTTCAAGCGGGAGGAATC